>Ga0210391_10004659_pt1 | contig 11374 bp, 7 predicted proteins | sample IncBWC12OmetaG_FD_160573 | JGI IMG/M metagenome (GOLD analysis project Ga0210391, IMG submission 160573) | Forest soil microbial communities from Barre Woods Harvard Forest LTER site, Petersham, Massachusetts, United States - Inc-BW-C-12-O ...
GGCCTTCAGGGTCTTATTCAGGTCACCCAGGGCTCTCCAGTCCCGCTGGATGCAGGCAAAGAATTCCTGACCATTCCCACTTCGCAGTTTCAGCAAAAGATGGGCTTTTACTTTCAGATAGGCATCAATGAAGCCGAACTCCCCGAAGGGACGATACAACTCAACCTGTTGATGCGTCTCTTGAGCAATGAGGTTAAGCGAGTCATTTCCACCCTGCTCCCCTTCCTCGTTCGTTAGCCTGTCGAGGGGGCTATTCATCGCTCACCCCCGCCCAATTCCCGGTTGATGAGTGAAGTATATTTTCGCCTCATTACCTTGGTGCGGCGGTTTGGGGCTTGACAGGATTTTTCCTTTCCTGCGAATGGCGGGGTGGCGCACTTTCCTGGCTCGTTCGTGCGGAGCCGCTCGCTGGATTACTTCCCGAACTTCGATCGGGGGATCCCTCCACTCCGCTGCGCTTCGGACGGGATGACATTTCTTTTTCATATGGCGGGCTTGGCGGGATTGGCTTCGTGGTGTTTGCCTGAGCGAGTGGCGGGTCGGGCTGGGCGGTTCGCTTACCTGGTTTTTTGTCGTTTGCAGCTTCCCTTTGGATTACTTCCCAGCGCTTTGCGCTGGGGGTCCCTCCACTCCCCCTTCGGCGCGCTTCGCTTGCTCAGGGTCCGGTCGGGATGACATTTGTTATTTTTCTGGCGGACGTGGCACAAGGGGCGCGATCGTGTTTGCCTGCGCCTTTGGTGGGCCCAACTCGTGTTCGGCGAGGTTTGGCTCGGCTCCTCGTTCATCGCGTGACAGCCTTCGTTTCATCGGTCTTCTTCCCCAGATGCTCTTGTGCGTGAATCTTTGACCCGGACGGTTTGACAGGATTGGGTGTTGCTCAGCCGGGCCGGGCTGCTTTCTGGTGTCCGTCCTGCGTTTTGCTGTGACCCATCGATTCGGTTTATAGTCTGAATCACATGCGTTTTGTGACGGCAGGGCGAGAGGGTCGCGGGTTGCGGGGATCGGGCTGGAAGCCGATTCTGGCGATTCTGTGCATCGCTCTGGTGCTGTTTACCGGCATTTTGCAGGTCACGCACTCGCATCCGAACGGCCACATCGACCCGGATTGCTCGCTGTGCATGTCGGCGCACCACGCGGCCCAGGTGGTCGTCGTCGTTACGGTGGAAGTCTCCGCGCAACCGGTGATGCGGGTCGCCGTCGAGAAGTTTTCGCCGCTCCCGCGGCAACGCTTCGTTGTGAAGCTCGCTAACCGGCCTCCGCCTGTCCCCTCTGCTATCGCCTAAAAGCAGACGTTCACCCCAGGGACTTTTTCCACATAACCGGAGGTCTTTCTATGCGCACGTACTTACGTGGCGCGGCGGCGTTTTTTCAGCCGTCCGCTGTCTATTTCTTTCTGTTTTTCATGATTTGCATATTGCTTCTGCTGCCTGCGGGGTATGCACAGTCCTCGGCGAATTCAGGCGTGGTGGCGGGCACGGTGACCGACCCGAGTGGGGCAGTGGTGAGCGGAGCCACGGTCGAAATTCAGAATCCGGTGAGCCAGTATGCGCGGACGACCACGACGGATGGAACGGGACATTTCCAGTTCACCAACGTGCCATTCAACCCGTATCACACGACAGTGTTGATGAAGGGGTTCAACGCGTTTGTGCAGGACGTGGACGTTCGGTCTACCGTGGCGATTACGCTGGCGGTGAAGCTGCAGGTAGGCGTGGCTGCGACCACGGTGCAGGTGAGCGGCGAGGACCTGATTGAGAACGATCCCACCTTCCACACCGACGTGGATCGAGACCTGTTCGTCAAAGTGCCGCTGGAAAGCCAGTCGTCCACGCTGAGCTCGCTGGTCACGCTGTCGAGCCCAGGCGTTGCGGCCGACTCCAACGGACTTTTTCACGGTTTGGGCGATCACGCGTCGAACTCCTTCTCGCTGGACGGGCAGTCGATCACGGATCAGCAGAGCAAGGTGTTTTCCAATCAGCCGCCGTCGGATTCGATTCAGTCAATTGAGGTGATTAGCGGCGCACCGCCAGCCGAATACGGAGGCAAGACGAGCCTGGTGATCGTAGCCACCACGCGCTCTGGCGAGGGGATCACGAAGCCGACGGGCACCATCAGCACGTCGTATGGGAGCTTCGGTTCGGCAACCGGGAGCGCGAGTCTTTCGTATGGAGGAAAGAACTGGGGCAACTTCATCGAAGGGGACGGCCTGAACACGGGGCGGTTTCTCGACCCTCCGGAATTCACGGTTTTCCATGACAAGGGGAACGAAGAGAACTTCTTCGACCGCATCGATTACAACCTGACGCAGAAGGATTCCGTTCACCTGAATCTGAATTACAGCCGCTCGTGGTTCCAGACGCCGAACGCGTTCGACAACCTGAATGTGCAGAATGTTGCGCCGGGAACGGGCACCAGCGCCAACCCTGTTTTTGAAAACGTGGGGAACGCCGATCAGCGATCGAAGATCGGCACGTTCAACATCTATCCCAGCTACACGCGGGTCATCAACGCGAACTCCGTCTTCAACCTGGGAGCGTGGGTCAGAAAGGATCTGTATAACTACTTCCCGAGCGGGAATCCTCTGGCCGATCTGGGACCGCCGAACCTGCAGACTTCGTCTATCTCGCAAATCCGCACGCTGATGAATACGGCCATTCACGCGGATTATTCCTACGTGAAGGGAATCAGCACGCTGAAGATCGGGGCGCAATACGGACAAACGCTTTTGCGGGAGAGCGACACCCTGGGCATCGTGGACAACACCTACAACTCGCCATGCGCCGATGCGAGCGGGAATCCGTTGCAGGGGTATTCCAGCCCGGCAGACTGCACCACGGCCGGAGTGCAACCGAACGGGAACTATCTGCCCGTGCTGGCGCCGTACGATTTGACGCGTGGCGGTTCGAATTATTCCTACTTTGGCCGTGGGGATGTCAAGGAACTGGCAATCTTTATCGAAGACCAGCTCAAGATGGGAAACTGGGTGGCCAACCTGGGGCTCCGCGAGGACGTGTACAACGGCCTGACGGATGCCAACCAGACAGAGCCGCGCCTGGGCGTCTCCTACAACCTGAAGCCGACGAATACGGTATTGGGTGTTTCATATGCGCGCACGCTCGAGACGCCATTCAACGAGAACCTGGTGCTGTCCAGCCAGGGCTGCAACAATGATGTGCTGGCGCCGCTGCTGCTCTGTACGCCGGGCGTTTCAGGCACGCTGCAGCCGGGCTTCCGCAATGAGTTCCACGCTAACGTGCAGCAGGCGTTCGGCAAGCACGCTGTGGTGAGCGGTGAGTACATCTGGAAGTACACCCACAACGCCTTCGACTTCAGTGTGCTGGGCAATACGCCCATCACCTTCCCGATCGACTGGCATAACTCGAAGATTCCGGGGTTTGCGCTGCGCGCGGAAATGCCGACGTGGGACGGGTTTTCGGCGTTTGTGGTCATGTCCTCGGTGGCTGCGCGGTTCTTCCCACCTCAGGTCGCCGGCGCCGGAGCGACCATCCAGGGTGGCGCTCCCTTCCGTATCGACCACGACGAGAAATACAACGAAACGACTCACGTGCAATATCAGTTGCCAGGAGCGCACAGCCCCTGGTACGGCTTCAACTGGAGATACGACAGCGGGCTGGTAGCCGGTGCGGTGCCGTGCTACGGCCTCAGCGCGGCCAATACCTGCCCGCAGTCGACGACCACCCTCAGCGGGCAGCCCGCTGTCGATCTGAGTGGGCTTACCCCTGACGAGCAATTCCAGGCAGGGATTATCTGCGACGGAGTTGCAGCGACCCCTTACAAGTCGGCGCCCACCCCATGCCCGGCTTCGGAACTCACCTCACATCTTGTGCGGATTCCCGCTCCAGGAACCGAGAACGATGACCATAATCCGCCGCGCATCCAGCCGCGCAGCCTGTTCGATATGGCACTCGGCGAGGACAACATTTTCCACGGCGACCGCTATAAGTGGGGCGCCCAGATCACGGCTATCAATGTGACGGATAAGTACGCCCTCTATAACTTCCTCTCCACGTTCAGCGGCACGCACTATGTGACGCCGCGCGCACTCACGGGCCAGATTACTTTCTCCTTCTAAAAACCGCGGCGGGCGGGGTGGGCCTCGAGGGCCTTCCCCGTTCACGCAGGGAGGCGTTATGGCTGCGGTGAATTTGTGGAAGCGCGGGAGCAAGCGGCGCGTGGGGCAGGTGCGGTGGACGCGATGGGAAATTCTCCATGCGCTGGCGCTGGCGCTGCTGATGCTTGGGTTTAGCTTTTGGGTGGGTGTGTGGGTGGCGACGCATCACTTCGATTAAGGGCAATGGGAATAATTGGCGTCCCGTGCAGGCCGATGGTTTGCGCGTGATAGCTTACGTTTCATAGTTCTGCTTCCCCAGAACGCCCTTATGAGTGAATCTTTGGCTGAGACGGTTGGGGGTGGGGTTTTGCCTACTTCCCGAAAGATCAACACGCCGCGGCAGGTGCTGTTTGCCTCGCTGATTGGCACGACGATTGAGTTTTTCGATTTCTACATTTACGCCAACGCCGCGGTGCTGGTGTTTCCTGCGCTGTTTTTCCCGAAGGCGAATCCCGCGTCGGCGCAGCTGGCTTCGCTGGCAACGTTTGCGGTGGCGTTTATAGCGCGGCCGATTGGGTCGGCGCTGTTTGGGCACTTTGGCGACCGGGTAGGACGGAAGACGACGCTGGTGGTTGCGCTGCTGACGATGGGCCTGTCGACGGTGGCGATCGGAATATTGCCGACCTATACGACGATTGGGCTGGCGGCGCCGGTGCTGCTGGCGGTGTGCCGGTTTGGGCAGGGGATCGGCCTGGGCGGCGAGTGGGGCGGCGCGGTGCTGCTGGCGATTGAGAATGCTCCGCCGGGGAAGCGGGCGTGGTACGGGATGTTTCCGCAACTGGGGGCGCCGGCGGGATTCTTCATTTCAGGCAGCGTGTTTCTGGGGCTGTCGCACTGGACAACGAACGCGCAGTTCTTCCAGTGGGGCTGGCGGCTGCCGTTTTTGGCGAGCGCGGTGCTGGTGGGAGTGGGCTTGTATGTGCGGCTGACGATTACGGAGACGCCGGTATTTGCGGCGAGCCTGCAACGGCGCGTGGATGGGCATGGAGCGGTGCGGGTGCCGATGGCGCGGGTGCTGGTGCGCCACACGCGGGCGCTGGTGGCGGGGACGATTGGGAGCATTGCGACGTTTGTGATTTTTTATTTGATGAGCACGTTTGCGCTGCTGTGGGGGACGACGGCGCTGGGCTATACGCGGCAGCGGTTCCTGCTGCTGCAGTTGCTGGGGATTTGCTTCTTCGCGCTGATGATTCCGGTGGCCGCGCTGCTGGCGGAGCGTGGGCGGAAGGCGGTGATGGTGAGCGTGACCATCGTGATTGGGATGTTTGGGCTGGTGCTGGCGCCGCTGTTCTCGGCCGGAACGTGGGGCGTGGCGACGATGATGGCGATTGGGATGGGGCTGATGGGCGTGACGTACGGGCCGCTGGGGACGGTGATTGGGGAGCTGTTTCCGACGGAGGTGCGGTACACGGGAACGTCGCTGGCGTTCAACGGAGCGGCGATTTTGGGAGCGTCGATGGCTCCGTACATTGCAACTTCGCTGGCGCACAAGTATGGGCTGGCCAGCGTGGGGTGGTATCTGGCGGGGTCGGCGGTGGTGACGCTGGTGGGGATTGCGCTGATGCGGCGCGTGGAGGCCTTCGGAGAGTAGGGCTACGCCTTCCGGTTCTGCTTATCGCGCGTATCAGCGCCCGTTATGACTACGGATTCCTTACGGAGTCCTTGCGTGGGGACAATGTGTTTCGGGGTCTGCTGAGGGTGGAGACCCGGAGGCACCACACCCATGAACCCGTCTAAAAAAACGCTTTATCCCACATCCACTCTTTCTTCTCTCTACGCGCACACGGCGCTGTGCGTGCAGCTGGAGGGAGCGTGCCTGCGCGGAGTGACCGGCGCGGGCGGTAAGGAACACGAATCGAGCCGGCGGGTGGTGCGGACGCTGGTGTTGATGGCCTTGTTGCTGGCGGCGACGGCGTGGAGCGCGCGGGCGCAGTCGACCTTTGGGAGCATTCGCGGAACGGTTGCGGATGTGTCGGGCGCGGTGATTCCGGGGGCAACGGTGACGGTGCACTCGCTGGCGCAGAACTTCGATCGCCAGGCGACGACGAATGATGCAGGCGAATTTGTGGTGGAGAATTTGCAGCCTGGCCACTACTCGCTGACGGTGGAGCGCACCGGTTTTGCGAAGACGGTGGTGGCCGATACGCAGCTGGAGGCGCGGCAGGAGTTGCGCGTGCCGGTGACTTTGAGCGTGACGGCGCTGACGACGACGGTGGAAGTGAGCTCGCAGGCGGCGCAGATCAATACGGAAAACGGGACGGTGAGCAACACACTGTCGTATGAAGATGCGACGCAGCTGCCGATGAATGCGCGCGCGGTGTCGAGCAGTCCGCTGGCGTCGCTGGCGATTTCGCCAAGCGTGGTGCAGGACAGCCAGGGAAACATTGCAGTGGGCGGTGCGACGGCTTCGCAGGTGGGCTTCTCGGTGGACGGCATTTCGACGGCGAACGTGCGGTCGAACGGGGCATTGCACGATGCTTATCCGTCGTCGGAGGGAATTTCTGAAACGAAGGTGACGGCGTTCAACAACAACGCAGAGTTCGCACAGATTGGCGACGTGACGTTCACGACGAAGAGCGGGACGAATGCGTGGCACGGCAGCGCGTTTGAGTATTACCAGAACTCCGCGCTGGATGCGACGATTTACGACTTTACATCGAAGGCGCCGAAGAACTTTAACGCGTTTGGCGGCAGCGTGGGTGGCCCGGTGGCGCTGCCGTTCTTCCATGCGATGAAGGATCGGACTTTTTTCTTCCTGGATTACGAAGGCAATCGCAAGACGCAGTCGTATCCGGAAGAGCTGCTGGTGCCGACGGCGGACGAGCGCGCGGGGAATCTGACGGCGCTGGTGAACGCGAATGGCGGAGCGCCGGTGAACAATCCGCTAACAGGGACGGCCTACGCGAACAATACGATCACGACGATCAGTCCGGTGGCGCAGAAACTGCTTGCGTACTATCCGCTGCCAAACGCGAACGGCAATGGGTACAACTACCAAACGCTGGCGCCGATTCCGTCGAGCACGGATGGATTCGACCTGCGCGTGGATGAGACGCTGACGCAAAAGCAGAATGTGTATGCGCGGTTTAGCTGGAAAAATCTGAATAACAGCGAAGGCGGCGGCGGGCTGACGGCGAATGAGTTTCTGCCGAATATTACGGCGCGCGATCAGAACCGGAGCCTGCTCGTCTCTCACAGCTATACGCTGCGCAATAATCTGGTGAACGAATTCCGATTCGGGTTTACGAATTTCACAGAGAACGACAGCTTCCCGATTGAAGGCAGCGCGGCGATTGCGGGGCTGGGATTGCAGGGCATCAACATCACTTCGCATCCGGCGGGCGATGCGTTTCCGACGTTTAGCTTCAGCGATGGGACATTCTCCAACATTGGGCAGGACCGGACGGGAACGACGATTTCGCAGACCACGGAGTTTACCGACAATCTGATTTGGACGCTGGGCAAACATTCGCTCAAGTTTGGCCTGGATGCGCGGCATGTGCGCTACAACGCGCTGATGTTCTTCCAGCCGTCGGACGATTATGGGGATTTCATTTTCCAGCCGGGGTTGTTCACGAACTATGCGCTGGGCGATTTATTGCTGGGGATGCCGCAGGAATCGTTCTTTGCGATCACCAGCCCGCAGATCAACGCGACGTCGACACAGTGGGGCTTGTATGCGCAGGATGAGTGGCAGATGAACAGCCATTTGACGCTGAATTTTGGGCTGCGCTGGGAGCTGCTGCCGCCGTTCGATGAGAGCCAGGGCGATTTGGGAAGTTTCGATCCGAAGATCAACAGCGTTCTGGTGCCGGATAAGTTTTTGGCGAGCCCGACGCAGGCGAAGAATGCAGCATTCCAGACGGTGTTCACGGGATTTCTGGACTCCTTCAATGCCTGCGAATTGAAGAACACGGCGCTCCAGTGCTCGAATGTAGCGACGGCGAGCGAGGCGCATGTGACGCAGGGATTGCGCGAGCTCTACAAGCTGGATCTGGATCCGCGGGTGAGCCTGGCGTGGCGGCCGTTCAACAACGACAAGACGGTGATTCGCGCGGGCGCCGGCATCTTTACGCAGACAACGCTGGGGCCAATGTCGTTCAACAACGCGGGGAATCCGACGTCGAATTTGCTGACGAATGTGAATGCGGTGAGCGGCGCGAATGGCGGAACGGCGGTGGTTCCGGCGTCGTTCCAGTTCCCGCAGACTTCGCCTTCGTCGAGTTCCGCGGCGCTGGGCGGCGGAAGTTTGGAGCAGGCCAACGATCCGCACTTCCGCGATCCGCAGGCGGCCCAGTGGAACCTGACGGTGGAGCACCAGCTGACGGCGAACACGGTGGCGCGCGTGAGCTACGTGGGCATGTCGAATTACCGGCTGCCGGTCACGGTGGATCTGAATCAGATTCCGGCGAGCACGACGCCGTGGGATACGGGCGCGACGGCTGGACCGTTTGTGGATGCGCGCGCTCCTTACCAGAACTGGACGCTGCTGATGTCGAGCGAGAACTATGGGCAGTCGAGTTACGAGGCGGGCATTGCCGAGGTGGATCACAAGACGAGCCACGGACTGGGCCTGCACGCCAACTACACGTGGGCGAAGAACATCAGCGACGCGCAGGGCAGCGACGCGCCGACGGTGTTTGCGAGCGAAGAGGCGTATGCGGTGGAAGTGGCGAACCGCTTCGACATCAAGGCGGATCGCGGCAATGTGGTGGCGACGCCGCGGAATCGCGCGTTGATTAGCGGTACGTATCAGCTGCCGTTTGGGCAGGGGCGCGCGTTTAATGGCAATCGGCTGGTGAACGGCGCGCTGGGTGGTTGGGACGTGAGCACGGTGTCGACGCTGCAGAGTGGGCAGTGGCTGACGCCGACGACGAGCCCGGCGTTCGATCAGTCGAACACGGGCATGGCGGTGCGTTCGGGCGGCGGCGCGATTCTGCGGCCGGACTGCGGGTATGGCAATCCGTACAAAAGCTCGGGACGCGGAATGTTCTTCAATCCGGGCGCGTTTGCTGAGACTCCGGCTGGCGCTGGACGGTTTGGGAATTGCGGCGTGGGCGTTCTGCAGGGGCCGAACATGATGGATGTGAACTCGGGCCTGGCGAAGAACGTGACGCTGCACGACAACTACAAGCTGCGGTTTGAGGCGACGTTCACCAATGTGCTGAACCGGTCGAACTACGCGCCGCCGCAGACGAACATCAGCAACACGGCGACGTTTGGCGCGCTGACGTCCGTGCTGCCGCAGGGTTTGGGCGGAAACCGAACCGGGCAGCTGGCTTTGCGGCTGGATTTCTAGAAACAGGGTGTAGCGTGTAGGGGGTAGGGTGTAGAAAAACCTGGGGCGAGGATGCCTGGCATCTTCGCCCTTTTCGTTTGCGGGTGAGGTGCAAGCTCACGCGACGATGGAATGACAATTCGCTGACAACAGGATGGGTGAGCGTGGGTACGCTGAGGATGGAATGCGTGCCGTCCTGCCCCGCGTCCTCCGCACCCCTGCGGCGCGCATTCCAGGCCCCCGGTTTGAGGATCGGCAAAAGTTTGCTGGGTTCAGGCCGCGACTTAAGGTCTGGCGGGTGCTCCCGCGACTGAGAAGCGTACCGCGACGGGCACCCGACTTGTTTTTGTGCAGCGCGGCGTTCGCCCCGAGTTAGAAATCCTGAGCCTGGTAGTTAGCGAAGTCTGCAGGCGGAGCTATGTTGACGTCGGCGCAGGTGGACGTTGATGTTAGCGGCCACTGCGTTAGATACAGGACACTTTGTCCAGTGCTGGTGACTTGCTGGCGGAGAGATGCGGCTTCCGCTGCGTCGTTGTAATACGCTTCGCCGATGATCCAGATGGTTCCGGCATAGCCCTGCGCCTTAAGCGCGGTGAAGGCGGTGGCGAAGCTGACGCCGGTTTCGTCGTAGATATGAACGTCGAAGAGCGGCGGCGCGCCGTGGTTGCCGTAAGTGCTGGCGGCGTAGACAGCGCTGACGCTGTTGGCGTGCGCGGCGTCGGCGATGATGGAAAAGCCCAGCGTGTCGCTGCTGCCGAATGCGGCGACATAGTCATTCCACAACATCTGGTCGTACTGGAGCAGCGGCGCATAGGCGGGCGGCGATCCGAATGGAGCGATGCCTTCGTTGCCCTCCTTTTGCTCAACACCGGTTGCGACGTGATGGATGCCGTGCTGTTCGATCCGGCACGAATCAGGGATCTGCCTATCGAGGGACGAACGGTCAGTGTCTACCGCTATAAGCGCGTGAAGACGAAATTCGAGGCGGTCGTTCCGCTGCTGGCGGCAACTGCCGCCATGCTTCGTTCGGTTCCGATGCTGGCAGAGAATCCGCCGTCGATGCCGTTCCGCGATCCGCGGTTAAAGTTGGCCATTGATCGGAATTCCTGGTCTCTGAGGGTTCGGTAGGCACTCAAGGCGGCCAATGTGCGTTGGGTCGAGTTACCGACACTCGACGATGCGGGAAGGCCGAGGCGCAAGCAGGCCAACTGCAAACAGTTCCGCCACACGTTCGCGGTACGGCAGCTTCGCGTCGGGCAACGCCCTGAAGAAGTCGCGAAAAATGCTCGGGCATGTGAACACCGACATGGTCAGAAAGCACTATGCTCCCTGGTCGAGGAGATGGATCAGGCCCACATTCGTAGAGTAGTCAAAAGTTGGATCTCCTAACTCCCTCTCATGACCGGGTGCCCAAAGCCCGCGATAGTTTCCGCCGAACAAAAGCAGCTTCACGGGACCTGAGAAAATCCGGATCGGCCTGGACCGATACTCGTATTTCAGCCTTTGCAGGTTCGCGAAATAGCAGACCGCCGGGAGCCCAGACCCTTGCGCTCCAGGCTTCCAGATCATCTTCGATAAGTGTGACGCACTCCCGCATCCGCGCTGGGAAATCACTGCATTTCGGATTAGGGTGTTGTATCGTCCCACCACAACTCGCCGAGCGGAACAGCAACGAGCGCGAGAGCAACAGGCAGCGTAAGTGCCCACAGTCTAAAATGCAATTCGAGAGCGCCCCCAGCCGAGCAGCCGGCAATGAAACCAATCACGGACGGACAGATCGCGCCAATACGGTGACGGGCTCGGGCGAGTTCCGTTGGGTCTCCTTTGGCGCGAACGAAAAGTGCAAGATCGACGGCCATCTGGGTCGTGTTCGTGGTCATCACCGCCGTCGAAGGGGATCCCGGCAGAGCCACTTTGATGAGCGCGTTTTGGGTTGCCATTGCAGCGACCCCCAGCATGCCCGA
>Ga0210391_10004660_pt1 | contig 11372 bp, 4 predicted proteins | sample IncBWC12OmetaG_FD_160573 | JGI IMG/M metagenome (GOLD analysis project Ga0210391, IMG submission 160573) | Forest soil microbial communities from Barre Woods Harvard Forest LTER site, Petersham, Massachusetts, United States - Inc-BW-C-12-O ...
CCGCATCGGCTCCGCTCGACACGGACGTGGCGATCGAGACGCCCGAGCACATCGTCTTTCATCATCGCGTGGCGGGTCCGGCGCGGCGCCTCGCGGCGTACCTGCTCGACTTGCTCCTCTGTTACACGTCGTTCGCCATCCTGGCGACCTTCGTGCTCTTCGCCTTCGTGGGCGCCGGCGCGACGCTCGGCGCGGCGGAGAGCGCACTCGGCGCGGCAGCAGGGATCCTGCTCGTCGCGCTCTTCGCCATCCAGTGGGTCTACTTCGCGGCGCTCGAGGGGGTCCGCGGTACGACGCCGGGCAAAGCCGCCATGGGGCTCCGCGTCGTGACGACGCTCGGCCATCCGATCGGCTTCCGGGAGGCCGCGCTCCGCAACGTCCTCCGCGCGGCGGACGCGCTGCCGCTTTCGTACATGGGCGGCCTTCTCTCGATCGCGGGCCTCGCGTCGATGGCGGCGACGCCGCGGTTTCAGCGCCTCGGCGATCTCGTCGCCGGCACGATGGTCATCGCGGTGGACCGCGCGGAGGCAACGAGCGCCATCGTGCTCACCCCTCCCGCCCGGCCGGAGGAGCTGGCACTGCTGCCCGACGTGATTCCCGTCGATGCCCTGGAGCTCGCGGCGATCGAGATGTTCTTGCGCCGGCGCGGCCGGCTGGGACGCGAGCGGGCGCTCGAGCTCGCGAGCATGCTCGCGCCCGTCGTGCAGGCACGCTGCGCGGGCGTCCTCCCCGCGGACCCGGCGCGCGCCCTGGCGCTCGTCTACGATCGCCTGAACGGCGCGGGACGGGCGAAGCTCCCACCCGCGGAGGTGCAAGGCTAGATGCAAACGTGGGGGACGACGGAAGCGGGGTTCGTCGCAGAGCGGAAGACCGCCTGGGACAAGCTCGACGGCATCGTCCTCGATGTCCAACGGCGCGGCGTGCGCAAGCTCGGCGCGGGCGACGTGGCGGCGCTCCCCGCGCTCTATCTCGAAGTCTGCGCGGATCTGTCGCGCGCGCAGGCGGCGACGTACGGCGAAGCGCTCGTCGACTACCTCCAGGGGCTGACCGCGGCCGCGCACGCGATCATGTACGGGGGCCACGCGAAGGCCGGCTGGGGCGGCGGCGCCGTCGCGAGGCGCGCGTTCGCGGCGGTGCTCGAGTCATTCCCCCAGGCCGTCCGGCGGCACCGCGGAGCGATGCTCGTCTCGTTCCTGCTCTTTTTCGTGCCGCTGTTCGGGGGCCTCTTCGCGACGCTCGCCGATCCGTCGTTCGCGACGCGCGTCGCTCCCGAGTCGATGCTCCGGCCTCTCGTGCACGCCTACCGCGAGGGCTTCGATGCAGGCCGCGGCGCCGGGACGGATGCGGCGATGGCCGGGTTCTACGTGAACAACAACGTCGGCATCGCGCTCCGCTGCTTCGCGACCGGCCTCGCGTTCGGCGCCGGCTCGGCCTTCTATCTCGTACAAAATGGCCTCGCGACCGGGGCCATCGCCGGGTACGTCACGGCGCATGGCGCCGGCGGCAACATCTTCACGTTCATCGTGAGCCACGGCTCGCTCGAACTCGGCGCCATCGTGCTCGCCGGCGGCGCGGGACTGGCGATCGGCTGGTCGCTCGTCGTGCCGCGCGGACGCACGCGTCTCGGTTCGTTGCAAACCACGGCCCGGAGCGTGACGCCGATCGTTCTGGGAGCCGCGACGATGCTTTTCATGGCCGCCGCGGTCGAGGGATTCTGGTCGGCGTCCGCGTTGCCCGCCGCCGCCAAGCGCACCGCCGGCGCCGTCGTCTTCGTGCTCCTCGTCGCCTATTTCGTTTTCGCCGGCCGACCGATTCGGGCGCGACGGGCTCGCGCGAATGGCGGCGCGACGGGCAGCCGAGCCCCCCCCGCGGAGCCCGCACCGTGGACCTGATGCAAGCCCGCGTGGCGTTCCGCGAGCGCTCGCTCCTCGACGTGGTCGACCTGGCGGTACGGTTCCTCGCGGCCAACGCGAAGCCCTACGCGCTCCTCGCCGCGTCGACGATCGTCCCCGCGTTCGCCGTCTGCTGGGGCGTGGCGCGCGCCGCAGGCTGGATCTTCGGATGGATCGCGGCGCTCGTTCTTGCGTCGCTCGTCGACGCGTCGTTCGTCGAGCTCGCCTCGAAGCTCGTCTTCTCGCAGCAGGCGTCCATACGTGACGCGATCCGAACCACCGCCGCGCTCTTGCCGCGCCTCCTCCTCGTGCGGGCCCTCCAGGGCGTCGGACTCGCGTTCAGCCTCGTCCTCGGCGGGGTGCCGTGGCTCTGGCTCGGGTCCATCTTCCTCTTCCTGCCCGAGGTCGTGGTGCTCGAACGATCCAGGGTCCCGGCCGCGTGTGGCCGGGCGCCCGGGCTCGCGATGGTGCGCCTCGGCGCCGTCACCGCCGCCGTCATCCTGCTCTCGGTCCTCCCGGTAGGCGCCGCCCTCGTAGCGGACGTCGCGGGGCGCGAGATCCTCGAGACTCTTTTGGAGATTCGCCCGCCGAAAAGCATGTTCACGGAGGGCGGCAGCGCCCTCGCTCTCCTCGGTTTCTGGCTCGCCTTGCCGCTCCGCGCGACCGCGCGCTTCTTCGTCTACCTGGACGTCCGTACGCGCATCGAAGGCTGGGACATTCAAACACGCTTTGCAGCGCTCGCCGCCCGCGCCGCCGCCGCTCTGCTCGCGCTCGGCGTGCTCGTGATGCTTCCCGCGCGCACGGCGCACGCGGCGCCGCTCGATCCCGCGAAGGCCGAAACCGCCGTGGACGCGACGATGCGCGCTCGCGGCTACGCGTTTTGCCGCGATCCGGAAAAGCCCTTGTCCGAAGCGGGGCGCGCGCTCTGCCCTCATGCGGACGCCATCCCGGATTGCGAGGGGCTCCGGAAGGCGTGCAGCGACGTGCCGGACGACGAACTCTCTTGGTTGAAGCGCTTCTCGCATTGGCTGGCCGCGCACGCGCCGTCCTGGCTGAGAGACGTGTTCATGGTGCTGGCGAAGCTTCCGGGGTTCGCGTTCCTCGCGGCGGTCGGCGTGGCGATCGTCGTCGCGGTCATTGCGGTCGTGCGGTCGGTGCGCGCGATGCGGCGGGGCCCGTCGTTCCAAGCGCCGGCCGAGCGGGCACCCCTGCGCAATCGCGAGGAGAAGCCCGCCCCCCTCGTGACGACGGACGAAGAGGCGCTCCTGGCGCAAGCCGGCGACCGGGCGAGGCAGGGCGAGAACGACGCCGCGCTCCAGCTCTATCTCGCCGCCGCGCTGCGCGCGCTCGATCGGCGCGGCGCGGTCCGCTGGGCCCGAGACCGCACGAACGGCGAATACGTCCGCTCCTGCCTCGAAGCGCCGTCGCGCGAACCGCTGCGCGCGATCGTGCGCGAAGTCGATCACGCGCAGTTCGGCCGCATCCCGGCGACGGAGACCGCCGTCACGCGCGCGGCGGCGCTCGCATCGGGGATCGTACGGTGGACGCCCGCGGTGTTGCTCGTCCTGATTCTGCCGGCGATCGCCGGCTGTTCGAGCCTTCACGCCCCGCGCGCCGGCGCCGATCCCGCGGGGCAGGACCTCTTCGTTCCCTGGTTACGGCAACAGGGGATGGATGTGGCTTTCCTCGACGCGCCGCTCGAAGACCTGGAGGCGACGCGCGACGGGCGTTCGCGCGCCGTCGTGATCGACGCCGAGACGACGCCCCTCGACGACGAGACGAAGACCCATCTCGAAACGTGGGTCGCGAGCGGCGGCACGCTGGTCCTCGCGGGCGCACCGGCGACGTGGCCGAAGGCGTTCGGGGCGAAAGACGGCCACTGCGAACGAACGGCGCAGAACGTGACCGCCCGCATGACCCTAGCGAGCGGCCAGACGACCGGCCAGACGAGCGCGGACGGCGCGAGCTTCACGGGCAACCTCGCGCGGGCGGCTTCGATGAAGCTCGCACCGGCTACAGCGGAGCCAGGCCACGCAGCCTCCGAGGGCTCCGCCGGGGCCGAAGTGAACGACGACGAGGACGACGACGACGTCCGCGCCGACTCGGGCACCGTCGCATGGCTCGAGGACGGTTCGACGTATGCCGCCGTGCAGCCGATAGGCCACGGCGCCGTCATCGGGATCGCGTCCGACGAGCTCTTGACCAACGCAGGCCTCGCGCGGCCGGGCAACGCAGCCGTCCTCGCCACGGTCCTCGCGTATGCCGGCAGGTCGCGCTTCGCCGTCGCGGAGCCGGAGGACGGATCGGCTCCGGCTTCTTCGCCGATTGCGGCGTTGATCCGTTCGGGCCTCGGGCTCGCGCTCCTTCAAGCCGCGGTGGCCGCGGCGCTGCTCTTCGCAGCCGCAGGCGTACGCATGGTGGCGCCGCGGCCGACGGCGCCTCCGTCCCGCCGGGGCTTCGTCGAGCATATCGTGGCCGCGGGCGCGCTCTACGCGACGGCGGGCGCGGCCCGCCACGTGCTGACCGCGTACACGCGCTTCCTCGAGCAGCGCTTGCGCGCGCAGATGCCGCGAGGGACTACGCGGAACGGGACGCAGGACGGGGCTGACTTCGCCGCGTTCCTGTCCGCGCGTTCCGGTTTTCCCGCGGCCGAATGCGCGAACCTCTGGAGCCGCGCCGTCGCGGCGACCCATACTGCGGGCCAGGGGAACGCCGAGGACCTGCGGATTCTCCAGTCGCTCTACGAAGTGCATTCGGCCATCGCCCGGCGGGACCCCTGAACGCAAATGGATATTTCCTATTTTCGAGAAACGTTTTTGCGCATCAAGGCGCGCATGGCCGAAGTCGTCGTCGGGCAGGACGCGGCGATCGACGGCATGATCGTGGCGCTCCTCGCGAAAGGCCATGTGCTCATCGAAGGCTCGCCCGGGCTCGGAAAGACGCTCGCGGCTCGCGCGCTCGGCGTCGTGAGCGGCAGCTCGTTCAAGCGCATCCAGTTCACGCCGGACCTCATGCCGAGCGACATCACGGGGTCGAACGTCTACAGCCGCGACACGTCGACCTTCCGCTTCGTCGCGGGGCCGATCTTCGCGCATGTCGTCTTGGCCGACGAGATCAACCGTGCCCCGGCGAAGACGCAGAGCGCGTTGCTCGAGGCAATGCAGGACCAGCAGGTCACCGTGGACGGGACGTCGCGGCCTCTCGCGAGTCCGTTCATGGTGGTCGCGACGCAGAATCCGCTCGAGTCGCACGGGACGTATCCGCTCCCCGAAGCCCAGCTCGATCGCTTCTTGTTCAAGCTCCTCGTCGGGCACCCTCCGCCGGACATCGAGCGAACGATCGTCCGGCAGCACGCGCAGGGGTTCGACCCGACGGACCTCGGCAAGCTCAGGCCGATCGCGACGCCCGACGACATCGTGCGGATGCACGCGATCGCCGACACCGTGCGGATCGACGACGCCGTGGTGGACTACATCGTCGACGTGGTGAGGCGTACGCGCGAGGACCGGGCGATCGAAGTGGGCGCGAGCCCCCGCGCGAGCATCGCCATGATGCGCGCCGCCCGCGTCGTGGCCGCGAGCGAGGGCCGCGCCTTCGTGACGCCGGACGACGTGAAGCCGATGGCGGCCCCCGTGCTGAGGCACCGGCTCATGCTCCACGCGGACGCGCAGCTGCAAGGCGTCACCGCCGACGATCGCATCGAAGAGATTCTGCGGGCCGTCCCGGTGCCGCGGCTCGCGGGCTGACCCGTGAAGCCCGCTCGACCCGCGTCCTGGATCCTTCCGACGGGAAGGCTCGCGTTCCTCGCGTTCGTCGTCGCGGCCATCGCCGTGAGCGACGGCTTCGTGCGGGGCGCGCGCCCCACCGTTTTCGCGATCGACGGGATCCTCGCGCTCGTCGCGATCGTCGACGCGCTCTTCGTGCTTGGCCCTCGGCTCGAATTCGATCGCCAGACCGCGGATATCTTTTCGCTCGGACGGCCGAACCCCGTGGTGCTGCACGTCCGCAGCCGCTCCTGGCGCACGCGCGCGCTCCGCGGGACGATCGCCGACGACCCGCTCGAGTCGTGCTCCGAGAACGGCAATCCGGCGCCATTCGCGGTCCGCTCCGGCGAGTCGGCCTCGGTTCGTTACGAGATCGTTCCGACCCGCCGCGGGCCGCGTGCGTTCGGGGCCGTCACCGCGCGGTACCGCTCGCCGCTCGGCCTCGTCGCGCGGCAGGACCGCGCGCCCGTCGCCGGCCGGGTCGAGGTGTATCCCGACGTGCACGCGGCGCGGGCGCTCGAGCTCCTTCGAAGGCAGGGCCGCGAGAACACCTTCGGAGGCTCGCTCCGCGCTCGCGGAGGGGACACCGAGTTCGAGACGCTGCGCCCGTACCGGCACGGCGACGAAGTCCGCCACGTCGATTGGCGGGCGAGCGCGCGGCGCGACGACCTCACCGTGCGGGAATTTCGTACCGAGTCAAACCAGAACGTCCTCCTCGCGCTCGACGTGGGGCGCGCGATGCGCGGCGAAAGCAACGGCATCTCGACGCTCGACCGGGCGCTCAACGCCGCGCTCTTGATGGCCGACGTCGCGATCCGCGCGGGCGATCGGGCCGGGCTCATGGCCTTCGACGACCAGACGCGGTGCTTCGTCCCCCCGGCCAGCGGACCCGCCGCGGGGCGCAAGCTCGCCCACGCCGCATACGCGCTCGAAGCGGGCCTCGCGGCCACCGATTACCGCGGCGCGATGGCGACGCTGCGCACGCGAACGCGCGCGCGATCGCTCTTCGTGGTGTTCACGCATTTGCTCGACGCGCGGTCGGCGTCCGAGCTCGCGGGCTCGGTGAGGGGGCTCTTGCCGCAGCACGTGCCGCTCTGCGTGCTCATGCGGGACCCGGAGATCGAGAGCCTCGCGCTCCGGCCTCCGAACGGAACGCGCGATCTCTACGTACGGGCCGCAGCCGCCGAGGCGCTCGCATGGCGCGACGCCCTCGTGCGGCAGCTCCAGAAGATCGGCGCCCTCGTGCTCGACACGACTCCCGAAGAACTGACGCCGTCGCTCGTGAGGACCTACCTCGACGTGAAAACGCGACGGATTCTCTGATCCAACTAACGTTGCCAATCGAGGGGGGTCGAAGTGGCACGAGACGACGGGAGAGGATTGACCGCCCGGACGCCAAAGACGCCAAGAGATTGGAGTCGTCCTCCCTACCCATCCCTCTCTTTGTCCCTGGCGTCCCTTGCGTCCTGGCGGTTCCTTCTCGGTTTTCGCTTCCCATCGTCAAGACGTGCGACGCGATCGACGTGCGGTGCGCGACCCGCGTCGCTATTCGCCAGCCACGCAGTCGTAGGTCGGTACGAGCGACGTCAGCGTCGGCGTCGAGAACTGGTCGGCCGAGGGGGTGAGCGTCACGTTGACGCGTAGCCAACCCTGGCTCACCACGGTCGGGCTCAGGGCTCGCAGCGCGGCGTCGACGGTCTGCGACGACGTTGCGTATTGGGGCGCCGCGACGGTCATCGAGACGGAACCCATCGACGCAGTCTGCGCCGCTCCGAGCGCGGACTCCGTCTGCGCCGTCTGCACGGTAAACGAGACCGAGGTCCCGTTCGGCACCTCCTCGTCCGATTCGAGGAGCTCCCATACCGGCAGGTTGGGCGAGCTGCAGGTGCCCTGGAAGTCGTAGCTCACCGTGCGCGGCGACGTGTAGACGAGCTGCGACGGGCGCTGGCAGATCCCGCTCGCGCAGCGCGCACCCTCCGTGGCGAGGTTGCAGCAGTCGCCGTCGGTGTTGCACGCGGCGCCGTCGGCCGAGCAGGACGACGAGGAGTTGGGCACGCAGTGGCGCGTGGGCGGGTTCGTCGCGATCGGAATGTCGAGCGTGCACGTCGACGGCGTCGACTGGCAGCAGTCGGCCGTCGTGTTGCACGCGCTCGCGCTCGTGAGCGTGGAGCTCGGCGGAACGCAGGCCGGGAGCACCCAGTAGCCGCGCGAGTTGCCGGCGAGGAGCTCCTGGCCCGGCAAGTAGAAGGCGGGGTAGCTCGGGTCTTCGCCCGGCGTCGGGTTCGCGTTGACCGCGGCCACCCACAGCTTCTTGGGCGTCGGCTGCACGCTGGTGTCGGCGTAGCGCGGATCGCTCGCCCACGGGTTCACCGTCGCAACGTTGCCGTACATCCGGCGCGACGTGAAGACCACCCACGAGTAGCCGCCGGTCACGCTCGGGTTGATGGTGGGCTCGTAGTTGAGGACCGCGTCGTTGCCGTTGCCGATCGCCTGTCCGAGCGCGAGGCGGCAGGAGTCGGCGCCCGCGGCGAGGAGCTGCGACTGCGTTGGAATGCCGCCGGTCGTGCTCGTCGGCGGCGACGACGCGAGCCCGTGGCCGTTCGGGCCGTTCGGCAGGTACCCGGCACCGTTGGCGTTCGCAAGGCGCGCGGCGACGGGCGTCCCGTTCGTATTGATCCACCAGAGTTCGCCTTGCGCGCCGATGTTGTGGCGCAGGTCGGCCCCGTACGCGCTCGCGTTCGTCGCGCCGAACTCCTGGCAGTTGTACTGAATCTGATCTTCGAAGACGATCCCGTTCTGGCCGGCGGGCAAGAACGACGGCCACACGACCGCGCCCTGCGACGGCGTGAAGAGCACCGACGGCGACGTGAAGTTCCACGTGGAGCCCGCCGACGAGACGTTCATCAGCGCGAGCGACTTGGCGTCGTAGCTGTTGTAGTTGAACGCCACCGCCGAGGTATCGTTCGCGAACGTCGGCATCATCGCGTGGAGGCCCGACGGGATGCCCGTCGTCGAGAGCGCGGAGCCCGACGGCAGCGCATAGAGCCCGCTCTGCGCCGTTCCGTTCGAGCCGGACAGCGCCCCGGGGTTCGTTCCGGAGTTGCTGAAGAGCATCGTGCCGTCCGGCGAGATCGCGGGCCACGCGTAGCGCCCGTCGTTGGTCGGGGACGCGATGGCCGTATCGACGTCGGCGGGCAGCGAGACGATGTCCGACGTCGGGTAGCTCGCGCCCTCCTGCGTGATCAAGAAGGACCCGCCCGATGCGACCGAATGGCACACGCGGCATCCCGCTTCGGCGGCCGTCGACGTCCCCGGCGTCGAGTACCCCGCGGCGACCGTCGGCGTCGCCGCACCGACTTGAATCGCGAGCGTCGCACCGCCGAATCCCGTTCCGTTCGGTAGCGCCGTGCCTTCGGCTCCGGCGTTCTGCACCATGCCCGAGCCGTACGACTGGTAGTAGATCGTGCCCGTCAGCTGCGCGTTGACGAAGTGGATCGTGATCGTCGCCGGCACGCTGCCGGATCCGTTCTCGAGCGTCTGCACCGAGATCAGCGCGTTGTTGCCGGCCGCCGTGTTCGAGAAGGCGGTCCAGACCGTCGCGGGAATCTGCGCGCGGCCGCCGGCCGTCACCGGCAGCTGGGTCGGCAACGAGCTGTACGGCGAAGAGAGAGCTCCGTTTTCGGGCACGACCTCCGACCACGTGAACGTCGCCGTGCCCGTCGCCGGGTACTGGATCGTGATCTTCGCGTAGCTCGCCGTCCCATTGTCCGACCACTGGATGAGCGGCGGAGACAGGCCGAGCGGGAGCACCGTATTGTTGTACGGGTAGAGAATCTGCAGGCTCGCATCAGCGCCGCACACGACGGTGACGGTCGTCGTCGTCGTGTTGCCATACGAGTCCGTGACCCGAATGACGTCCTGATTCGGCGTAGATCCCGCCGTGTAGGCGCCGGTCCCAGCGGCGATCGATCCGCCGGATCGGTTCGTGAGAACCGACCACGTGTAGCCGGCTCCGCTTCCGCCGCTCGCGGTGAACGCGATGGCGCCGCCCGGAGCAACCGAAGGGTTGTTCGGCGTGATGATCAGGCTCTCGCCCACCGGAATCGAGGCCGTCGCCTGGTTTCCGTTCGCGTCGGTCACCGTGACGGTGTCGGAGACGCCGCCGTTGGCCCCCGCCTGGTACACGCCCGACATCGAACCGATCGTGCCGCCCGAGTTGTTCGTGCTGATCGTCCAGCTCAACGATCCGCCTTCGTTGCTGCCGAGGGTCACCTGCCCCGAGGGCGAGACCGAGCTCGGAACCAGCGTGATCGCGAGCTGCACCGTGATCGTCACCGTGGCCGAGTTGCCCCAGCTGTCCTGGACCTTGACCGCGTCGACGCCGTCTTTCGTACCGGCCGTGTACGTGATCACCGGGCCGGTCGCCGCGCTGAGCGACGGGTTGTTCGACCCCGTGGCGATCAGCGACCACGTGTACGGACCGGAGCCCACGGAGGGCGCGCCGCCGCTCGCCTTCAGCGTGATCGTTCCTGTCGGTCCGATCGTCGTCGCCGACGCCGTCAGCGTGAGCCCGCTGATGGTGACCGTCGCAGTGGCCTTGTTGCCCCACGGGTCGGTGACCGTCACCGTCTCGGTCACGCCACCGGTATGACCGGCGGTGAAGAGCGACGTGAGGCCGGTCGCGGGGCTCAGGGTCGGCGAGCCGGAGTTCGTCGTCGTCGTCCACGTGTAGGAGCCCGCCAGCGCGCCCGTGATCGAGAAGGACTGCGTCCCGCCCGCGGCGAGCGTCACCGTGGCGGGCGAGATCTGCACCCCCACCGTGATCGTCGCAGTACCGGAGTTGCCGTTCGAGTCGGTCACCTTCACGACGTCCGTGCCGGTTCCGTGGCCCGCGGTGTACGTCGTCCCGAGACCCGTCGTCGTCGAAAGCGTGGGCGAACCCGAGCCCGAGGTCGTGATGGCCCACGTGTAGGTGACGCCGGCCGCCGGTCCGTTCGTGAGCGTGAACGCCACGGTCGCACCAGGCGACACGCTCGTCGGAGACGGGGTAATCACGATGCCGACGGTGACCTTGCAGCTCGCGGTGTTGCCCCAAGGGTCGGTCAGCGTGACCGTGTCCGAACCCGGCGCCTGGCCCGCGGTGTAGATCGTCGTCAACCCCTGCGTGGTCGAAAGCGCCGGCGCACCGGATCCGCTCGCGGTGAGCGCCCAGGTGTACGCGGTCCCCGGGAAGGGAGCTCCATTGATGGAGAGCGTGAGCGATCCGCCCGGCGTGACGGAAGCCGTCGATGCGGACAGCGACAGCGACACGGAGATCTTCGCGAGCGCCGTATTTCCGGCGGCGTCGGCGCATTGGAGAATGTCGATCGTGCCGCTCGCGTGGCCCGCGGTGTAGATCGTCGAGTTGCCGGAGGTCGTGCTGATCGCGGGCGTGCCCGAACCGCTGAGCGTCAGGCTCCACGTGCACGTCGCCGCGCCGGTCAACGTGAACGTCTGCGTCCCGCCGGGCGCGATCGTCGCGCTCGCCGGGCTGATCGCGAGCCCCGCCGTCACGGTGAGCGTCGCCGAGTTGCCCCACGCGTCTGTGAGGGTGACGACGTCGGTGCCGGCTTTGGGGCCGGCCGTGTAGACGGTCGTGATGCCGCTCGTCGGTTTCACGGTCGGCGTCGTCGAGGTCCCCGAGACGGACCACGTGTCGGTACCGGTGAAAGACGAC
>Ga0210391_10004661_pt1 | contig 11371 bp, 9 predicted proteins | sample IncBWC12OmetaG_FD_160573 | JGI IMG/M metagenome (GOLD analysis project Ga0210391, IMG submission 160573) | Forest soil microbial communities from Barre Woods Harvard Forest LTER site, Petersham, Massachusetts, United States - Inc-BW-C-12-O ...
CTCCGTTACCATAGAAATATCCCACTTTTTACGGAGTCCGCATTGCCGGCCACGGCCACTGAACGCCTGATCTCTCCCGCCCGCAACATCGACGGCAGCCTTCGCCTGCCCGGCGACAAAAGCATTTCGCACCGCTACGCCCTGCTCGGCGGACTCGCCCAGGGCACCACGCGCCTGACGAATTTCTCCACCGGCGCGGACTGCGCTTCGAGCCTCGGCTGCGTTGCCGCCCTCGGCGCGCAGGTTACTCGCGACGGCGCAGCCGTTGAGATCGCAGGCATCAGCGGCCACTTCGTTCCTTCCGCCGAACCGCTGGACTGCGGCAACTCCGGATCGACCATGCGCATGCTCTCCGGCTTGCTCGCGGCGCAGTCCGGCAGCTTCACCCTCACCGGCGACGCGTCGCTCAGCCGCCGCCCCATGGAGCGCGTCCGCAAGCCCCTGATGCAAATGGGCGCGCAGATCGAGCTCACCGACAGCCATGCGCCCATCACGATTCAGGGAGCGCCCCTCACCGGCATTGACTACACCACGCCCATCCCCAGCGCTCAGGTGAAAACCGCGCTGCTCTTCGCGGGAGTTCAGGCGGAAGGCCGCACCCTGGTGCGCGAATCCGTCCGCACCCGCGACCATGGCGAGCTGGCCCTGAGAGCCTTCGGCGCTTCGCTGGTGCGCTCGATGGAATCCGTCTCCGTTACCGGAGGCCAGCCTCTCACCGGCATCGAAGCACACATCCCCGGCGATATGTCCTCGGCTGCGTTTTTCCTCTGCGCCGCCGCGCTCTTTCCCGGCTCGAACCTCATTTTCGATTCGCTCGGCCTCAACCCCACCCGCTCCACGCTGCTCGACGTCCTCACCGCGCTCGGCGCGCACATCGGCGTTCTGAACCTCGAAGAGAAGCACGGCGAGCTGGTGGGCACGGTCCAGGTCAACGCGCCGCCGCATGGGCTCACTGGAACCACCATCTCCGGCGTTCTCTCCGCGCAGCTCATTGACGAGCTGCCCGTCCTCGCCGCAATCGGCCCCTATACCCACCACGGCATCCGCATCCGCGACGCTAAAGAACTTCGCGTCAAAGAATCGGACCGCATCGCGCTGGTCGCTGCCAACCTGCGCGCCATGGGGGCTGAAGTTGTGGAATTGGAAGATGGCCTCGACGTCCCCGGCGGTCAAATCCTGCACGGCGCAGAAATCGACTCGGGAGGCGATCACCGTATTGCCATGGCCTTCTCCGTCGCAGCCCTGCGCGCCGAGGGCGACACCCTCATCCGCGGGGCCGAAGCAGTAGCGATTTCCTTTCCGGAATTCTTCGACCTGCTCGATCGGGTCGTCCAGCGGTAATCATTGCAACAGGCAAACAAAAAGGAGCAGCCGAAGCTGCTCCTTTTTTCGTACCACCAGCTATCACTACTGCACGGCCTTGAGGATATCGTCGAGCCGGTCCGGCGTCCCGTCTACGCGCTCCAGATGCGGAACCCGCAAACCGCCGTGATAATCCAGGCTCACCGTCTTTACCTGATCGCCCACTTTCACCAGCAGCACGATCGGATCGGTTCCTTTTTCAGCTTTCAGAATCGCGTCCCGCAGCTTCGGCATGGCGAACACATCGCTGCCAATCGCCACAATCTGCGCGCCTGGCGTCAGGCCCGCTTTGAAGGCGAGACCATCCCACACCACGCCGACAACCGTCCCGTCCGGCAACACGTTCATGCCCAGCGAGGTCGCGAAGCTCATGCCAAAGCGGCCCATACCGCCGCCTCCTTCGCCGCGGCCATGCCGCTCCCACACCGGCGGGGTGTCGTTGTACACCAGCTTGTAGCCGCCCTGGGTAAAGCCGTTCTCCGGCACCTCAGGATGCAGATCGTATACCCGCGTCTTCAGGAATCCAGCCCAGTCGTACGGCTGCACTTTGTTCAGCGCCGCCACCACATCGTCCAGGTCATACGGATGCGTCACAAAGCTCCCGTTGTCGACGCCGAAGAACAGCTTCGCAAAATCGTCCAGCGACTTCTGCCCGTTGCTCAGCTCGCGAATCTTCGTGTCCGCGTCGAGCCAGATCAGCAATCCTTCCTCGTAGTAGTCCTCCGTCCGCTGGAAGCTCGTCCAGCTCATCGGCCTCCGCTGGTCGATCGTGGGCTGATTCGTGGTGTCCACCAGCGGCCGCCATTTGCGTCCCGGATCCGTCTCGTATCCGGCCGCAATCCCCGCGATCAAATCCCGTGTCGCTTCCGGCGTCCGCATGCCCGCACGCGCCGTCAGCACGTAGCCCCAGTACTGCGTCTGGCCCTCGTAAACCCACAGCAGGTCGTCGCGCATGGGCACGTTGAAGTTGGGCGTCCACAAATCCGCCGGCCGCCGGAATTTCCCATTCCACGAATGTGTGTACTCGTGCGCCAGCAGGTCGACCTCTCGAGTCTGCGCCTGCCAGTCGGTGAAATAATTCGCACCGGTCCCGTCTTCGCTCGACTGATGATGCTCCAGCCCCTGCCCGCCCACCACGTCGCTCAGGAAGAACAAAAAGTCGTAGTGGTCGTAGTGGTGCGATGCAAACAGCTTTTGCGCCTGCACCGTCAGATTTTTGTGAACCTGCAATTCTTCCGGCGTCATCTCAAGATCCTTCGCCTCGTCCGCGAAAACGTCGAGATGCACCGTGTTGTCCGGACCCGTCGACAGATCGACGCGCTTGAAATAATCGCCCGCCACCAGCGGCGAATCCACCAGCGTATTCAGCGTGGTGTCTTTGAAGTGAACCGTGTCGCCATCCTGCGAAGCCGTCTCCAGTGCCGTCGCGTATTGCCAACCGTGCGGAAGGGTAATGCTGGTCGCCAGATGGATGTCGCGCGAGAAGTGTCCCGCCGGATACAACACCACCGTATTCCACGCGAGATTCGCCAACACCTTTGAAATCTCGACGCGTCCGGTCTGCCGGGCGATCGACGATAAATAATCGAAGTCCACATCCAGCGACGTCACGCCCTTCGGCACGGTGATGTGGAACGCATACATGTCGACGCGATCGCGCACCCACGGAATGCTCTGCCCATTCGCGCTCACCATCAGCCCGGCGAGCGCTTCAATCGGCCCTGTCGGCGAGTGGTTGCCGGGAATCCATTCCGGATACAGCAACGTCAGCTCACCCGCCCGCACCGGAATGCCTTCGTGCACCGTCACCACGCGATCCACGGTGTTGGTCAAATTCACGTTGAGCGTAATGGTCCCGGGATACGGCGTATCCGCCGGGGCCGCAATCGGCGGCGGCATCGGCACAGGCATGGGTTGACCGGCGGCCTGCGCCCCAGCAGCAAACGGTAAAATCAGGAAGGCTGCGGCAGCAACCGCACGCGAAAAGCAGGAACCACGCATGATGAGCTATCTCCGAACAATTTCCAGGGGATTTCGAATATGCAGAAATTTTACAGGACCACCAAGTCCAGTTCCCGCCTCGTTCCCATCAACTCCGCTTTTCTACACCCTACCCCCTACACCCTGTACCCTGCGCGCTGTACCCTGAATTGGTGTCTCCCACTCGGCGCACTTTCCTCAAAGCCGGAGCAGCAGCGTCCCTCGGCGCATCTCTGCCCGCCCTCGCGTTGCAGCCGCAGCCTGCCGCGCAAAAGAATCGCATTCATCAATCGGTCTGCCGCTGGTGCTACAAGAGCACGCCGCTCGAGCAGCTATGCCAATGGGCGGTGAGCCTCGGCCTCAAGGGCGTCGATCTGCTCGAGGTCGACGAATTCGAAGTCCCGCGCCGCTTTGGACTCATCTGCACCATGGGTTATGCCGGGGGCGGGTCGATTTCCGACTCGATGAACCGCATCGAGAATCACGCGGCCATCGAAGCGGCGTTCCGCAAGAATATTCCGCTCGCCGCGAAAGCCGGCGTCCCCAACGTCATCACGTTTTCCGGAAATCGCCGCGGACTGTCTGACGAGGAAGGCGCGCGCAACACCATCCTCGGCCTGAATCGCGTGAAACAAATCGCCGAAGATTACGGCGTGACCATTTGCCTCGAACTGCTCAACAGCAAAGTCAACCACCCCGACTACATGGCCGACCACACCTCGTGGGGCGCGCGCGTGATGCACGAGGTCAACTCGCCGCGCGTGAAACTGCTCTACGACATCTACCACATGCAAATTATGGAAGGCGATCTGATCGACACCATCCGCGCCAACATCGGCGTCCTCGGCCACTTCCACACCGGAGGCGTACCCGGCCGCCACGAGATTGGCCCGACGCAGGAGATTCAATACGGCGCCGTGATGCAGGCCATCGCGGACGCTGGCTACACCGGCTATGTTGCGCATGAATTTTTGCCAACCGGCGATTCCATCGCGAGCCTGAAGCAGGCCGTTGCGATTTGCGACGTCTAGGTAGTCGTCACCAGCTCAGCATCGATTGCCTGCTTCTCGCGTTCGAAGAACCGCTCCAGAAACTTCGTATCAAATTTCCCGCGCTTGAATTCCGGGTCCCGGAAAATCCGCTGGTGCAGCGGAATTGAGGTGTAGATGCCCTCCACGATGAACATCTCCAGCGCTCTGCGCATCCTCGCCATGGCTTCGTCGCGATCACTGCCAAACGCAACCAGCTTCGCAATGAGCGAGTCGTAATACGGGGGCACAATGCCCTCGGCATACTGCGCCGTGTCCACGCGAATCCCGTTCCCGCCCGGCACATTGAACGCTGTAATCTTGCCTGCAGACGGCGTGAATTTCTCCGGATGCTCCGCGTTCACGCGGCACTCAATCGCATGTCCGCGCGTCACCACCGTCTCCGGAATAATGCTCGACAGCTTCTCGCCCAGCGCAATCCGCAGCTGCGCCTTCACCAGATCGATGCCGGTAATCATCTCCGTCACCGGATGCTCCACCTGGATGCGCGTATTCATCTCGATGAAGTAGAGCTTGCCGTCTTCATCCATCAGAAATTCGATGGTCCCGGCGTTCTGGTAGCCTACGGCCTCCAGCGACCGCTTCAGCGTCTTCGCAATATCGTCGCGCATGCGCTGCGTTACCTGCAGCGATGGCGCTTCCTCAATCAGCTTCTGGTGACGGCGTTGAATCGAGCACTCGCGCTCGCCAATCGACTGTGCCGTCCCGTGCTCGTCCGCCAAAATTTGAAATTCAATGTGCCGCGGCCGCTCAATGAATTTCTCCATGTAGAGATCGCCGTTGCCGAAGGCATTCGCGGCTTCGCTCTGCGCCGCCTGATACAGCCCTGGCAACTCGTCCGGGGTCCGCGCAACACGCATGCCGCGTCCGCCGCCGCCTGCCGATGCTTTCAGGATCACCGGGTACCCAACCGTCTTCGCCCACTCCAGCGCTTCGCCTTCGCTCTGGATCACGCCGTCGGACCCCGGCAGAATCGGCACCTTCGCCCGCTTCATCGCCTGGCGCGCCTTTTCCTTTTCGCCCATCAGCCGCGTCACTTCGGGCGGCGGCCCAATGAACTTGATGTTCGAAGCCCGGCACACTTCCGCGAAGTTGGCGTTCTCGCTCAGCAGCCCGTAGCCAGGATGGATCGCATCCACATCCGCGATCTCCGCCGCGCTGATCACCGCCGGAACATTCAGGTAGCTCTCAGCGGAACGCGGCGGCCCAATGCAGATGGCCTCATCGGCAAAGCGCACATGCAGCGCGTGGCGATCCGCCTCGCTGTAAACCGCCACCGTGCGGATGCCCATTTCCTTGCAGGCGCAAATGATGCGCAGCGCAATCTCGCCGCGATTGGCAATCAGGACCTTACGCATGGAGGGGCCGGAGGGCAAACAACGACTGCCCGTACTCCACTGGTTGACCGTTCTGAACGAAGCGCTTCACAATCTCGCCCGCGCCATCGCTCTCAATTTCATTCATCAGCTTCATCGCTTCCACGATGCAGATCACCTGTCCGTTGTCGACGTGATCGCCGATCTTCACAAACGCCGGAGAGCCCGGCGACGGCGATTCATAGAACGTGCCCACAATGGGCGACTTCACAATGTGCAGTCCGGCGTCATCGTCGACGGCTGGTTCGGGCTCCGCCGCGCGCGCGCCACCGCTCGCCTGCGCCAGCGGCAACACGCCGTGGCTGGCAGGCGGAGCCTGCTGGGTCGCCATCAGCCTCGCCAGTCCCGCAAGGTCTGCGCCGCCCTCCTGCTCGAACTTGATGCGCACCTTCAGGTCGCCGCGCTCAACTTCGAACTCGCCGATCTTGTTTTCCTTCAGGAACTCGACGAGTTCCCGCAGTTCGTTCATCTCATCCGCATTCATCTTGTTTTCGGCGGCTCCTATAGCTCAATCCAGCCTTTGGCGACCGGCGTCAGCACCTGCCCACCCGTTTCCGTCACCGCGACCATGTCTTCGATCCGAATCCCGAATCGTCCAGGCAAATAAACGCCGGGCTCAATTGTAATCACCATGCCCGGCTCCAGCCTGGGCTCCTGTCCAGCCGCCAGGCGCGGCTGCTCATGAATCTCCAGCCCCACCCCGTGTCCCGTGGAGTGGGTGAAATACTTTCCCAATCCGGCCTTCCGCAACACGCTGCGCGCCGCTTCGTCCACTTCGCCACAGCTTGCGCCCGGCTTCACCGCGCTCACCGCAGTTTCCTGCGCTTCCAGCACTGCTTCGTAAGCCGCTCGCTCGTCCCGGCTCGCCCCGCCAACGTGCACGGTGCGCGTCATATCCGAGCAATAACCATTGAGGATAACACCGAAGTCCAGGGTCACGAATCCTCGCCGCGGCAGCTTTGCCTGGGTCGCCCGCCCGTGCGGCAACGCCGACCGCGCACCCGACGCCACGATCGTCTCAAACGACATACCCTCCGCGCCCCGCTGCCTCGCCAGAAACTCCAGCTGCGCCGCTACCGCCATCTCCGTCGCGCCGCCTTCAATCGCCGGCAGAATCGCTTCGAACAACGAGCATCCCAGTTCCGCAGCCTTCCGCATCAGCGCAAGTTCGCCCGCGTCCTTGACCATGCGCAACGCAGACACGAGCGGTGTCTTCAAAGCCACAAAGAACCCGCGGCGCTTCTGCCCGCTGATCGCCGAACGCATCAGGTCCAGCTCTGCCACCGCCGTGTGGTCCGGATCAAACCACGCTTTGCTCGCCGAAGCTTCCAGCAGCGCACAGGATTCTTTGAGGGCCGACTTCTTCGCAATCACCACCCGCGCCCCGCGCGTCTCTTCCTTCGCCTGGCTGGTGTAGCGGCCATCCGTAAACAACGTGGCTTTCCCGGCCGTCACTGCCAGCGCGGCATTCGATCCCGTAAACCCACAGAGCCATCGCACATCCGGCAAGTGCGTCACCAGCAGCGCTTCGATCTCCTGCTGGGCCATGGCCGCCCGCAACCGTTGCCAGCGCTTTGCCTCTGCGTTCTGTCCCTTGCTCTTCGACCCCGTGCTCATCGATCCCCTGTTCATCCAGCCCCGATTGATCCAGTTCGATACTAACGGTCTTCTCCCGCGAACCAAAACTGCAACGTTACCTTCGGAATCCCCGTCCCTGCCTGGTCCACCTGCCAAGCCATCCGCCCCACCCTGTATACTCGCGTCGCGACCAGAAGAGGAAAAAATGAATACCGTCCGCAAAACTGCTGTGCTCTGCTCCATCGCTGCACTGTGTTCCCCCGCTTTGCTTTCTTTGGCCCTGTTCACGTCCGCACAAACTGTCGGCGGCGACGCCATCCTGCCCACCCCGGCCGCAGCCAAAGCTCTCCCGGATGCCGTCTTCTTTGCGGGCCAGTCTGCCAACACGCAGTTGCGCAACGCCGCAGGCATTCATTTCACCGACGGAGCCTACACTCTCGCCGTTCTCGTCGATACTTCCGGCTACTCCACCGCCGTCCAGCAGAAATATCAGGGCTACCTGATCACCGAAGCCCCTCTGGATTTTGGCGGTCATCACCTGGTTCCGGGAGCGTACGGATTCGGATTCGTCGCCAGCCACTTCCTGGTCATGGATATCGGCAATCACGACCTTTTCCAGGCCGATGCCACGCACGATGCGCAAATGCAGCACCCCAGGCCCATGCAGATTGTGGCCGGCAGCTCTCCCGGTGACTATCACCTGTGCTCAGGACGCGATTGCACCAGCTTCCACCGCGCCAAATAGCGGGTAGAAGCCGGGTGCCCCATGTCCGTGGGGTTGGGGAGATGGACCTGCGCTTGAGACAAATTGCCCCCAGGTCCCATCTAACACATAGGGGGGTTGCGCCCTGGTGCGTCCCCGGACAGGAAAATATCTTATGAAGAATGCTTTGAAAGTTTTGCCGGCCGTTTTAGCCGGATTGCTCATCGCTGCCCCATTGGCACTTGCGCAGAACGAAGGCCAGGGGCAGGGACAAGCCGTCGTAACAGTTCTCCCCAAAAACGACAAACAGCCCACCGCGGACGTCTCCGCCCAGAGCATCAGCTTTGAGGTTAATGGCAAACACGCCGGCGCGCCCACGTGGCAGCCCCTGCGCGGCGCTCAGTCCGGCGTCGAGTTAGTCCTCCTCATCGACGACGGAGCCCGCATGAGCCTCGGACGCGAAATGGAAGAGATCGCGCACTTCGTGCAGAGCCTTCCGCCTAATGTCAAAATCTCCATCGCTTACATGGAGAACGGCCGCGCAGCGATGTCCGGTCCCTTCACCACCAATCACGAAGTCGCGCTCCAGGGCCTGCATCTTCCCGTCGGCGCCCCCGGCGTCAGCGCCAGCCCCTACTTCTGCCTCTCCAGCCTCGCGAAGGAGTGGCCCTCCACCGACCGCACCGTTCGGCGCGAAGTCATGATGATCACCGACGGCGTCGATTCCTACGAGCGCCAGTACGATCCCGACGATCCCTACGTGAACTCCGCTATCAATGACTCCGTGCGCGCCGGGCTCGTCGTCTATTCGATCTACTGGGCCAGCAATGGCCGCGCGGATCGCAGCTGGTACGAGAACAACGCCGGACAGAACCTGCTTCTTCAACTCGACCAGGCCACCGGCGGCAGGAGCTACTGGGAAGGCACCGGCAATCCCGTCACTCTCGCGCCTTACTTTGACGATCTGAGCCGCCGCCTTAATAACCAGTATGAGCTCAGCTTCACCGCTCCTCTGAAAGGCAAGCCGCAGGTAGAAACTCTGAAAGTGAAAACCTCCGCGCCCGACGTGAAGGTGGACGCGCCGGAAAGAGTCTTCGTAGGCCCCGAAGGCCCGCGCCCCGAATAAGCATCAGCAAACAACAAGGCGCATCGCCCAGCGATGCGCCTGTGTTTGCAATCTGAAACTCGTCCTACCGCCCCGCCACCATCTTCACCGGCAAACTCTGCACGTCATCCGACTCCGTGCCGTCGTTGAGACCGCCATAACGGCGCTCCCGGTGCTGGAAGTCTTCGATTGCCTCCAGCATGTGGATTCCGCGAAAGTCCGGCCACAGCCGGTTCGTGACAAAAATCTCGGTGTACGCCACCTGCCAGAGCAGAAAATTCGAGATCCGCATTTCTCCCGAGGTTCGCACCATCAGGTCCGGATCCGGCATGTGCGCCGTATAAAGATGACGATGGATATCCGACTCATCGATGTCGTCGAGACGCAAGCCTTTTCTCTGGATCTCCGCGCATAATCCGCGAAACGCGTCCGTCAGCTCCGACCGCCCCCCATAGTTCAGCGCCAGCGTCAGCACAGTTCCTGTGTTACGACGCGTCGCCTCCTCCGCCCACTCCATGCGCTCGCGCACTTCGTCGGGCAACTCCGCGGTCCGGCCAATGTACTGGATGCGCACGTTGTTTTCGTTCATGCGCTTCACATTGCTGCTCAGATAAGTCTTCAGCAGCCTCATCAGAAAATTCACTTCTGCCCGCGGCCGCTTCAAGTTGTTCTCAAGCGAGAACGCATAGAGGGTGAGCCACGGCAGCCCAATCCGCGACGCCGTTTCCACCACGTACTGCACGGCTTCTGCGCCCTGCTGATGCCCGAGGAATCGCTTGAGGCTGCGCTTCCCGGCCCATCGCCCGTTCCCATCCATGATGATGGCGACGTGATGCGGCAAACGTTCCGGATCGAGACGGCGATAGACCGCGGCCTCGTCGACAGGCAGTTCGTGCACTCGGCTGGAGTTCAGGGACAACGGATCCTTTCGAGCGGCTCCGTCACGTGCCCAGGGTCTGCGCTCGCCGGGCATAGTCCGCTTCGCATCGTTCCTGCACGCGCGCTGCAGCGCGTCGTGCCGCGATTGCGTAGCATCGCCCTTGCCAAATTATACAGACCACCGCGGGGCGCTGAAGGCCCCGCGTGCGTCGTCTCTTCAGCACGAAAGTTGTACGCGTTAAGCCGGGCGTCGCCGTCCGCAGGCCAGTTCGCGCACCTGGTTCAGAAACATCGATCGCTGAAATGCATCCAGTTGCGCAATCAGCGGCGCAATCTCCGCCAAAAACGGATCAGCCAGCAGCGACGATGTTTCGCGCGCCCGCCGGCTTTGTCCATCCCGCAGCAGTTCGCAGATGTCCACTTCCAGCGCCTTCGCCAGGCGCTCCATGGAGGAGAGCGTCGGCACGGCCTTTCCGTTTTCAATCTTTGAAATGTATGTGCGTGGCACCTGCATGCGTCCCGCGAGCTGCCTCTGGCTTAAATTGCGGCCATGGCGCACCTCTCGAACCGCCCGCGCGACATTGATGCCATCCGGCTCCTCGGCTGCCTGTGAAGCAGCGGTCACCAGTTGGGGAGCCAAAGGCTCCGGCTCATCAATTTCGAGGGGTTTGTGGCAACGCCTGCACAGGGAATTCGACGTGCGGAATTGCACCAGATTACAAGAATCGCAACGCAGTACCTCGCGGGCCTCAATGCTAGCTAAGGTAGTTGCCATAGGTTGTACGGATTGCCAGAGCGGGCGACCCGGGCTGAATCGTTGCGCTTCGGGAGCCGCGCCGATTCAAACCTTTGCATTACATTGAGGGGAAGGTATCCTCTTTGTCAAGTGAAAACTGTGAGTCTTCCCTGGAATTCCCAGGAATAACCCAGAAAAACCAAAGGAGCAGATTCCTACATGCCAGCTTCCACTCCCTTTGATCGCGATCGCGCCTGGGCCCTGCTCAACGAGCACACCCAATCGTCCAGTCTGCTGAAGCACGCCCTCGCCGTCGAGACCTGCGTCCGCGCGTATGGCGAACGCGAAGCCGATGCGCTCGCCCTGGACAGCGACGCGCGCGCTGCCCTGCTCGAACAATATTCAGCAACCGCGCTTCTCCACGACTTCGACTACGAGAAGCATCCCTCGCGCGAAGAGCACCCCTTTGTCGGTGTTGCCATTCTTGCGGAGCAAGGCTGGCCGGAAGAAATTCGCACTGCGATTCTCGGCCACGCTGAATATTCCGGCGTTCCACGCGTCACGCATCTGGCGAAAACTCTCTTCGCCTGCGACGAACTCGCC
>Ga0210391_10004662_pt1 | contig 11371 bp, 10 predicted proteins | sample IncBWC12OmetaG_FD_160573 | JGI IMG/M metagenome (GOLD analysis project Ga0210391, IMG submission 160573) | Forest soil microbial communities from Barre Woods Harvard Forest LTER site, Petersham, Massachusetts, United States - Inc-BW-C-12-O ...
TGGACCGGATTCCGTTATCTTCAACGCATCCAATTCCATGCATGGCGTAAAGAACGCCGGCGCCACGCCCGCAACCTATCACGTCATCAGCTGGTTTTCTCCCGGCATGCTGAAGAACGCCGCCCAATGAGTCAGCCCATCCGTGTCGGCCTGGTCGGTGCCGGCTTCGCAGCCCGCTTTCATCTCCGCGGACTCGAGCGCGTCTACGGCGTGCCGGTTCAGATCGCCGGTGTCACCGCGCGCTCGGCCGCAAGCCGCGAAAAGTTCTCCCAGGAAACCGGCGTGCCGGCGTTTGCATCCTTCGACGCGCTCTGCGACGGCGTCGACGTCGTGGATCTTTGCACTCCTCCCGTCACGCACGAGGAATTCGCCGTGTCCGCGTTCCAGCGCGGGAAGCACGTCATCATCGAGAAACCGTTCACCGGATACTTCGGCGACGGATCGCCGGAATTTCGCGGCAATACGTTTTCAAAAGAAAACATGCTGCAGCACGCCCTCGCCAGTTGCGAGCGCATCCTCTCCGCAGCGCGAGCCAGCGGCCGCACACTTTGTTACGCAGAAAACTGGATCTACGCCCCGGCGATCCAGAAAGAGCGCGAGATCGTCGCGAAAAGTGGCGCGCAAATCTTATGGATGCTCGGCAACCAGTCGCACAGCGGCTCCCACTCGCCTTATTACGGTCAGTGGCGTCACTCCGGCGGCGGATCGCTGGTAGGGAAGGGATGCCATCCGCTCAGCGCCGCGCTCTATTTGAAGCGCGTGGAAGGCGAGACGCGCGACGGCCGGCCAATCCGCCCCGCCACCGTGAGCGCGCGCACTCATGAGATCACCCGCCTCCCCGGATATCGCGACGAAGGCTTGCTGCGCCGCGGCTATCAGGATGTAGAGGACTACGCGCAGGTGCACATTACATTCAGCGACGGCGCCATTGCCGATATTTTCGCCTCGGAGCTGATGCTGGGCGGCGTGAGTAACTGGCTTGAGGTGATTGGTAACAATCACCGGACCAAATGCAATCTGAACCCGACAAACGCGCTGGAGACCTTCAATCCACGGGAAGACGCGCTGCGCGACGTCTACGTAACCGAGAAGATTGAAACGAAGCAGGGCTGGAGTAACCCTGCCTCTGACGAAGCTTGGCAGCACGGGTACCCGCAGGAGTTTCAGGATTTCATGGAGTCGATCGCGCACCGTCGCGCACCGCTGGCCACTGCGGACCTGGCCAGGGACACCATGGTCGCGCTCTATGCCGCGTATCGATCCGCTGAACGTGGCGGAGCCGAGGTCGAGATTCCCGCCTCGCCCATCGTCGCACCGGAATAACTCGCATTAATTCGGCGCGCTTCTTATGTCTCGAGATGCGCCGGCGATTAGTTGACCTTCACCAGCACGCAGGTGATGTTATCATTGCCACCATTGTTCCGGGCTTCCGTAATCAGCGCGCGGCACGCGTCTTCCACCTGCTTTTCGCTGGCGAGTACCTCAGTAATCTGAGCGTCCGTCACTTCCCGCGTCAGGCCGTCGCTGCACAGCAGAAAAATGTCGCCCGGAAAAGCATCCGCGATGGCAATCTCCGCCTCCAGCCGCGAATCCACGCCCACCGCCCGAGTGATCACATGGCGCATATTGGAGGTCTCCGCTTCTTCCGCGGTAATTTGCCCCATCCGCACCTGTTGTTCCACCAGCGAGTGATCTACCGTCATCCCGGACAGCGTGCCTTCTCGAAAACGGTAGCAGCGGCTGTCGCCCACATGGGCTATCCATGCCGCTCGCCGCACAGAACCATTCATCCGCGCCTTGCGCACCCATAGTGCCACCAGAGTCGTGCCCATCCCGTGGAATTCCGCGCTGAGCCGCGAGCGCTGCAGCACCAGACTGTTTGCATCGAGAATCGCGAACCGCAAAGCCTCAGTAACATCGTCCGCCGCCGCGCTGTTACTCAGCTTCGTCTGCTCCAGTTGCGTCAGAAACGACTCCACCGCAAGGCCGCTGGCCACTTCGCCCGCCGCGCCGCCCCCCATTCCATCGCAGACCACGAAGACTCCCTCTTCACTGTGGATCGCGAAGGCGTCCTCGTTCACTTCACGTACGCAGCCAACATCGGACAGGCCGAAATACTCGATTTGGGAAGCCTTACTCATAATCCGGGGGGAATGAGGTCCTTCACGAACTGGAAATGTCAAGATACTCGAACATACGCAGAAAGTCGCCCACAGACAACTGAAAGGTTTCGTCCGGCGAGGAGTGGGTCGCCCACGGATTGCGCAGCGTCACCATATCCGAAGTTTCATCGTAGTCCAACACCGTGTACGCATGGCCGGCCACCCACCATGGAGATGATTGAGCGAACGCTACGTCCTGCTGCGCCACTACCGGCCGCGTCGCCGCAATGGCCGGCGCAGCCCCTGCATGCACCCGCCGTAAAGCCGGACGAATGTCGCCGGCATTCAGAATCGTCCCCACCGTTGACACCTTGCCGCCAAACCCAGAAAGCACGCGGCCCGGCAATCCACCCTGGCCCACCGCCCGATACGCTCCGAACAACTTGCCGTTCGTCTGCAGTTCCGTCTGCAGCGTGTCAATAAGTTCGCGCGCGCGCGCGAACTGCATCACCTGCATCCGCATCATCGCTGGCATGCCGGCCTCGCCCAGTTGACGATCGAGTGCCGTTCCCATCCCGCTCACATCGATCGTGCCCGTCTGGTCAATGGGCAGCCGGATCGCGCGATCGTAGGCATCCAAAAGCAAATCGCTCCGGCGAACCACGCTCTCGACCGCCTGCTTAGACGTCTCGGGGTAGGTAGTGGCCTCGATCGAAGCCACCAGTGCGGCACGCAGCGTCACCTGCGCATACGCACGCAGCAGCACCGCAACCCAAAGTCCATCAGACCGGTCGTAACCGTTGTCCCGCGCATACTGCACGTCCACCATCTGCACGTTCTCCGGGGTTCCTGTCGCAAAGGTGACGCGGTAGGGGCCATCGCTGGTCTGCTGGATCGCCTGTCGCACCAAATCCGGACTGGTATGCGCTTCGGCCGCAATCGACGCATGGAAATAGCAGCTCCCCAGGCCGCCCTGGCGCACCGCCTCAGCGCTGATGCCTTTCGGCCCATACAGCAGCGGCGCAGTTTGCGTGCGCGCCCCCTGGACCAGAAGCAGGGCCGCTCCACAAAGAAAGGCCAGCCGCAGACCACTCTCGCGCGCCCCTGAGACGTGCTTTTCCATAGGAATGACCGTATTGGTTGTGGGATCAGACTAACCGTATCATAGCGACTCTCTGAACACCCTCGGTGCAGGCCGCCGCCAGCAAATCTAACTCTACTTTCCAATGCAGAAGGTCGAGAAGATCCGGTTGAGAATATCGTCCGCTGTCGTCTCTCCGGTCAGACCATCCAGTTGACGCAACGCACCATAGAGATCGAGCAACAGCATCTCGTGCGGAATCCTGGCCGGAACAGCACCCTGCGCAGCGCCTAAAGAATCGATAGCCCCGCTCACCGCTTCAAAGTGCCGCAGCGTGGTCAGCATCCCCGATTCGCTCTCGCCTGCGGGATTTCGCACCACTTCGCCCAACGCCGCGCGCAGCTCGCTCAGCCCTTCTCCCGTCAGCGCGGACGTCGCCACCGACGCCACCGGCAATGCTGCACTCTCATCGGACCCACCCTCCAGATCGCTCTTATTCCGCACTACCAGCGCGCGGCGGCCCTCCAGCGACTCAATCAGGCTGCGCTCGTCGTCGCGCAGCGGCACTGAGGCGTCGAGCACCACCAGCACCACGTCCGCCTCCGCCAGCGCCTCGCGCGATTTGCGCACGCCAATCGCCTCAGCCTCGTCCATCGCCTCGCGCAGCCCCGCCGTGTCTACGAGTTCGACCGGAATGCCGCCCAGCGAAAGCCTCTCTGTCACCAGATCGCGCGTCGTCCCCGGAGACGCCGTCACGATCGCGCGTTCCCGCTCCAGCAGCCGGTTGAATAGCGACGACTTGCCCACATTCGGCCGCCCCACAATCGCCAGCCGCAGCCCCGCATGCACCATCCGCCCATGTTCAAAGGATTGCGCCAATGTCCCCAGCGCACAGGTAATTGTATCGATGCGTGTGACAATATCGTCCCAAGGCATCACATCCACATCGTCTTCAGCAAAATCGACGCCTGCCTCGAGCATCGCAATCAGCTCCACCAGCCTTTCTTTCGCCGGCTGGACGCGCCGCGACAGCGCCCCTCCCATCTGCTCCGCCGCAATGCGCGCCTGATACAGCGTCTGCGCCTCAATCAAATCGCGGACCGCCTCCGCCTGTGTCAGATCCAGACGCCCGGAGAGAAATGCGCGCTCCGTGAACTCCCCCGGCCGCGCCAGCCGCGCGCCTCCTCGCAGCGCCAGACGCACCAGCATTTCCAGAATCACCGGCGACCCGTGCGCGCTGATCTCTACAAGGTGCTCGCCCGTATACGAATGAGGCGCGGCAAAATACGTAACCACCGCCTCGTCAATTCTCCCGGCCGTATCCGGATCGGGAATCTCCGCCAGCCGCGCGCGTCCATGCTCCAGGGGTGCGCGCAGACGAATCAGCCCATCCGCAATCTCCACCGCATGCGTCCCGGAGAGGCGCACGATGCCAATCCCCCCGCGCCCCGGCGGCGTAGAGATGGCGACGATCGTCTCCTGCGCAATCGATTCGCGTTCGGTTGTCTGTGGGTGAGGTTGCATGGCGATGCCCCCTCGCTCGAGCGCCGTCTTCCTAGTTTAGTGGCTGCCCCTCAGAATGAGTCTAGCTGCGGCGTCGCCCCTGAAAGCGGCCCTCGCGCGGCGCCTCAACCGGATGTGCATGGCCTTTGGGATAAGCCACCACGAAACGCCGCAGTCCTTCGCCGCTCGACGCTGTCTCCAGATCGTCGTAGCCGCGAAATGCCAGATGCAGCATTCGCCGCTCCCGTGAACTCATCGGCGCAAAACTGTAAGGCTGTCCGGAAGCTCGCACGCGTTCCGCTGCTGTATCCGCGGCCAGTTTCAGCTCGCGCGCGCGCAGAGCTTTAAAGTTCTCGGCATCGAAGCTGATCTTGTCGTGTTCCTCGTTTTCGAGGCGAAGCACCTTGGCGGCCACGTGTTCCAGAGCCCGCAGCAACTCGCCTCCGCGCTGCGTCAGCAGCCCGGCATCGGGGCCCGCGAGTTCAACATAGATCTCCCGCGCTTCCAGGCCCGCGGGGTCAGCAGCACCCGCCCCGGCCGTGATGCGGTACTTCAAACGCAGCCCACCTAAAGTGATAAGGGTCTTCAGGAATTCTGCAATCTTCTGTGCAGCGGCGGAGTAATCTTCAATCGGCATCGAAAGTAACTTAGTAGCGTATCCCGACGTAATTAAACCACAAGTACGTCCTTGTAAACGGCCCAGTGGCCACAGTTATTATTTTATCGCCCGGGACTGTTACCTTTGTTCCTTTTTTTGGCGGCTCGTTTCGCGGCAATGGCACGCATTTCCTGGCCCATACTCGTGCGATTCATGACCACCTGCTGCCCCACGCCAATGATGTTACTCCCCGCCCAGTACAACGCCACGCCCGACCCGATGTTCCACATCATGACGCCAAAGATGACCGGCATCATAAAGGCCATCATTCTCTGCTGCGCCTGATCGACTCCTGGTGTCGGCATAAAGAGCTGCGATAACACCATGGAGACAATCACGAAAACCGGCAGAATGTGCAGCGGATCCGGAGCGGACAAATCCGGCAGCCACAGCCAGTGCGCATGACGCAGCTCAATCGCGTACATCAGCATGCGGTAGAACCCGAACAGCAGCGGATACTGCAGCAGCATCGGCAAACATCCGCCGAACATGTTCACGCCTTCCTTCCGCTGCAGATCGAACATCTCCTGATTCATTTCCTGGCGGCGCGGGTCAGTCGTCTTGTATTTCGCGTACTTGGCCTTGATCGAATCAATCTGCGGCTGGATGCGCTGCATCTTCAGCGACGACTTCATCATCATCACGCGCGTCGGCAGCATCGCAAAATTCAGCAGCACCGTGAGCACCAGAATCGCCCAGCCCCAGTTAGGAATACCGTGCGTGACAAAGTAACGCAGCACCACCAGCATCGGCTTCGCGATCCAGCCCCACCATCCGAAGCTCACTACCCCTTCGAGGTTCACCCCGTTCGCCGTGTGGATGGACTTCAGCAGGTCAAGCGATTTGGGCCCAACAAACAGCAGCGTGTGCACCCCATCGCCCATTCCGCCGATCGCCGCGCCCAGCAACGGCTCCTGCTCCACGGCGCCGCCCTTTGCTTTGCGGTCCTTCGGTACATCGACGGTGTCGTGCAGCGTCACCACGCTGGTATCCCCGGGCGTATCCGGCATAAAGACCGCTGCAAAATACAGATCGTTCACGCCGGCGTATTCAAAGGACCCATGAAGCGTGTCGCCGCTCGATACCTTCTTCGCCGCGATCTCCTCGTTCTTGCCATTCAGCAGATCGACAAAATTTGCGGTGGCATATTGCTGGACCGTGTTCTCGTCGCCCAGGCCCGCCGGCCATTCCAGCAGCGCAGTCACCGGCACGCCGTTCTGTGTCACCGATACATCGGCATGGATGACATAGCTGGAATCGAAGCGAAACGTCTTGTGTACCGTCAGGCCGCCGGCGGAATAATCGAAACTCAGCGCGGTGGGAGCAGTGAGGGTGCCCGTCGCCGACGGCACATACAGCGCGGACTTCAGCGTGCTGCGCAGGTTCGGGTCGTAGGTATAAAGCGACAGCGGCAATCCGAATTTTCCCGCTGCATCAACATTCACCAGATCGAGCGGGCCACCGTCGTCATTCGTAAATTTCTTCAGAATCCACGACTTCACTTCGCCGCCGCGGTTGGTGAAGACGATTTTGTACAGTTCGTTCTCGACAACAGTCTCGGTCGCGTCGGCAGCCTGCACCGTAACCGAGGCTGCGCTCTCAGCTTTTCTGTTTGCGGCCTTTCCCTTCGCAGTCGGCTTATCGGGAGCGGCTGCCTGCACCGGGGCGTCTGGCTCCGGTGCCGCGGCTGGATTCGTCGCAGTTTGCGTGGGCTGGTTTTTGTGCTCGGGTTCCGGCTGCGGCTTCTTTGGCCCCCAAATCTGAAAGGCCACCACCATCAGCACGAACACGATCATGAAGCCAAAGAGCGAGCGCGAATCGGACCCGCCGCCGCCGCTGCCGCCCTGTTGATTGGGATTTTGTATCTCTGCCAAGGCTTCCGTTTCCTACTCTCTGATCTGCGGTACCAGGGTTCCCGGTGCGGCCCGCATGGCTTCTGTTCTTTTTGCCGGCACTGGATCAAATCCTCCGCCATTGCGCAGGCGGTTCAGGGGATTGCAGCGCAGCACGCGCCAGGCCGCCATCAGGCTCCCGCGAATCACTCCATGCTCCGCAACCGCAATCGCTGCATATTCTGAGCAGGTTGGCTGAAAACGGCAAGCGCCCTGCGCCCCGGCCGCGGCATGCAGGAGCGGCGAAACCGCGGCCCTGTAGACCGCGAGCAGCGCCTGCGCCATGCTGGCCCTCAGATTTGCCCATCGTCCCTGCGCGCGGTTCATGCCTTCGCTCCAGCCGCTGCGACCGCAGCGAATATCCGCGACACTTCGTTCTCCAGCCGCGCGAATTCCATCTCCAGCACCTGTTTCCGCGGATGCAACACCACATCCATGCGCTGCGGCAATTCCACCACATGCATCCGAACTGCTTCGCGCATGCGCCGCCGAATCCGGTTGCGCTCCACAGCGCCACCCAGCACGCGTCCCGTCGTCAATCCAATACGCGGGGCGACACTTGGCGGTTCGCCGGCTTCTCGTGCACGGAAAAAGTAGGTCATCGAAGCGGACGAATGCCTGCGGCTCTCCCGATAGACGCGCTGGTAGTCTGCGTGCTTCCGCAGACGGGTGCTGCGCCAGTCGAACCTTGCCTCCGGCATATCTCCATTCCGTCTCACTTTGGGGGAGAGGCAGCGGATCGCCGCCTTGCTGAACGGGAAAAACCAGCGGAACCTTAGTCGCGATACCCCGCGCTTACGGAAACACGCTTGCGGCCCCTGGCGCGCCGCCGTGACAGGACCGCGGCCCCGCTCTTGGTTTTCATGCGGCTGCGAAAGCCGTGCGTCTTGGAGCGGCTGCGGCGGTTGGGTTGAAATGTGCGTTTCGGCATGGAAACGGTGACTCCTGAACTTTTGGATCGGATTCTCCGGCCTGCGTGTCGCGGGCATCAGCCCGGCTTGACCAGCACAACCGAATCCCATGGGCCACTCAACTGCGCACAACACGCCTTCGGGCGGCAAGAATCAAGTATATCCCATCGCTTCCGCGCCAGCAAAAACTTCACTCGCTCCCCTATTTTCACCACGTCTGGTGCAACTTATTTTGACGAGAAATTTTCTCCCTTCCGACACGTTTGCATGGCCTCTCGACTGTGCTACTATCGGCAACGTTCACTTAAGTTTTTTTCGGCGCCCTGCGGTTGTCGGAAGAACCTGACCAAAACTCCGCTGCCTGACAGAGCGGAGTCTTTCCCGGCCTTTACGGATCTGCCCCTGAACTCGCCCTGTTTGTTTCCACAGCACAGGGTTAACCTTGGGCATTTCCGATTTTCGGCCGTTGGTCGCTTCCGCTCCCGGACGTTTTGCAAAAAGGATTGCGCATGTCTTTCGCCGTTACCCCGTCCGTCGTTCTTAATCCGTGGGTTCAAATCCTCGCGGCACTCGAAAAGAAAATCAATCGCCAATCGTATGACACCTGGCTCAAGCCCACGCGCTACAGCTATGTGCGCGAGCGCGTCCTGTTTGTGCGGATCCCCACGCCTGAGTTCCGCCATGTGGGCGATCGCTACGGCGATCTGATCCAGGAAGCCATCGAAAATCTCGAACTGGAACTGGACGACGTCAATTTCATTACCCCCGACGAGGATCCCACCGTCCCCCGGGTTCGCGAGGACGGCGGCTTCGCTCCTTCGTCCACGCAGATTCCCAACATGCAGGCCAATGGCTCCGGCAATCGTTCCAGCCAGCATCCCGGCCCGCAGCAGGCGCGCTTCGACTGGTCGACAGCCGCGCAACTCAATCCTCGTTACACCTTCGACGCCTTCGTCTGCGGAGCCGGCAATCAGTTTGCCCGCGCCGCCGCCCTCGCCGTCGCTGAGGCGCCCTCCAAGGCCTACAACCCGCTCTTCCTCTACGGCGGCGTCGGTATGGGCAAGACCCACCTGATGCATGCCATCGGTCATGAAGTGAAACTGCGCATGCCCGGCGCGTCCATTTCCTACGTCTCCGCGGAAAAGTTCACCAACGAGATGATCAGCTCAGTGCGCTACGACAAGATGACCAGCTTCCGCGACAAGTTCCGCACCGTGGATGTGCTGCTCATCGACGACATCCAGTTCCTCTCGCAAAAAGAGCGCACCCAGGAAGAGTTCTTCCACACCTTCAACGCGCTGCACGACAACATGAAGCAGATTGTCATCGCCTCCGACCGCCCGCCCCGCGAGCTGGCCGAGATTGAAGACCGCCTGCGCAGCCGTTTCGAGTGGGGCCTGATCGCCGACATCCAGCCGCCCGACCTCGAAACCAAAGTCGCCATCCTGCAGAAGAAGGCCGAGAGCGAGCACGTCACGCTTCCCATGGACGTCGCCCTCTTCGTCGCCTCCAACGTCCGCACCAACGTTCGCGAGCTCGAAGGTGCGCTGGTGCGCCTCGTCGCGTGGTGCGGCCTCAATGGAGTTGAGATCGTGCTGCCCACCGCGCAGCAGTGCCTCAAGCAGTTCATCGATACGCAGGTGCGCAAGATCACCATCGAGTCGATCCAGCGCGCCGTGGCTGAGCAATTCGGCATGCGCGTCGCGGAGCTCAAGCAGAAGAACAACTCCCGCGCCGTCGTCGTGCCCCGCCAGATCGCCATGTACCTGGCCAAGCAGCTCACCGAAGCATCCTTGCCTGAAATCGGTCGCCAGTTCGGCGGCAAGCACCACACCACCGTGATGCACTCCATCGGCAAAATCGACGAGCAGCGCCGCGCAGACAAAAACCTGAACAGCACCCTCAACAAGCTGCAGGAAACGCTGAACGGCTGATTGAATCTGCGGAGCGGAGATTCGGGAGTGAACCCAGAAGTCGAACAAGCTTGGCGCGATGAAATTGAGCGTCGCATCGCTTCCATCGACAACAGGGCCGCGAAGCTCGTCCCATGGGACGACGTTTATGCTCGCCTAAATCGCCTCATCCAGCGTCGAACGGTTTCCGAGCAGCCTTCCTGGAACGTGGAATTGTGAGCGGCGTTAGAGCCCCCGCATCCCCGCAGCCTGATAAATCTGCGAGATGATCGTCATGTCCCGCAATCCCTCCTGCCCATCCGTCTTCGGCTCGCGGTTGTTCCACACGCAATCCGCAAAATAATCCGCCTGCACCGTGAACTGCGCCGGATCCTTCTGCGGGTCCGGCATATCCAGGTCCGGCCCATCCGATGAGAGCGCCATCAACCGCATCCCGTTGTACGGAAACGCCGGCTCCATCGCCACCCACCCCTTCGCCCCGTGCACCTTGAAGTATCCGCCCCCGCCCATATCGCCGGCATACGTCGTCGTGCAACTGGCCAGGATGCCGGAAGGGAACTTCATCGTCCAGCCATCGTTCTCTTCAACCTCGTTGAATCGTCCGTCCTTGTCGATGATCGATGCGTTCGCTTTAATCTCCCCCGGCTCCTCGCCCGACAGATACCGGCACGCATTCAGCGAATAAATCCCCACATCCATCAGCGGGCCGCCGCCGGCCATTTTCTTATTCAGCCGCCACTCGCCCGGCTGAATCGGGAACCCGAACGCGCTCTCAATCACCTGCACCTGGCCGATCGCGCCCGACCGGATCAGCTCAATCGCCTTCAAATGCTGCGGCTGATACTGGCAGCGATACGCGATCATCAGCTTCACGCGGTGCTTCTGGCACGCCGCAATCATCGCGTTGCAATCGGCCACGCTCGTCGCCATCGGCTTCTCGCACAGCACGTGCTTGCCCGCCTTCGCCGCGCGAATCGTGTATTCCGCGTGCATGGAATTGGGCAGCGCTATATAAACCGCGTCGATGTCCTTGTTCTGCGCAATCTCGTCGTAGTTTTCGTAGCTGTAAATCGACGGCGACGGCACGTTATAGAGCGCCGCCTGCTTCTCCGCCTTCTCGCGATGTCCGCTCACCAGCGCCGTCAGCTTGCCCGTCTTCGACGCCGCCACCGCCGGCATGAAATGGTCCATCGAGATCCGCCCCAGACCCACGATGCCCCAGCGCAGCTTCCGTCCTGCAGCGTTCTCGTCATTCTGCGCATCCACGCGCGGCAGCGCAGTCGCCATGGCAGCCATCGCGCTCAGGCGGGA
>Ga0210391_10004665_pt1 | contig 11365 bp, 8 predicted proteins | sample IncBWC12OmetaG_FD_160573 | JGI IMG/M metagenome (GOLD analysis project Ga0210391, IMG submission 160573) | Forest soil microbial communities from Barre Woods Harvard Forest LTER site, Petersham, Massachusetts, United States - Inc-BW-C-12-O ...
TTTCCAGGTCTTCATAGAGGCAGTTACTTACAACCCAGATCTCGCTGGAAACACAAATTCACGGATTCTAGCGAGATAAAGTTCGTGACCTTAGACTTGGCGACGGGTTAACTCAACCATCAATCTTCGCCTCGCGCAGCTGCTTGACCGCGGTCTCGGAGCTAACCGGCGAATAGTAGACCTCCTTGAACGTGTAAGAGCGGGCTTTGGTTGCGAGGACCGGCATGATTTCGATGTGCCAGTGGTAGTCGTCATCGATAGTCTTCCAATAGCCGAGAGTCTTCGAGGGATGCAGGCTGTTGGGCGAGGTGTGCAGCACGAGGTGGAAACCTTCGGTGACAGTGCGAATGCGCTGCAGGGTGCGGCGGAGAAGTGCAGCGAGATTCGTGCGCAGTCCCGGCTTCGACAATCCGGTGCGCTCGAAGGAGGCGTCGTGGTTGCGTGGCAGAATCCAGGTTTCATAGGGTACGCGTGGAGCATAGGGCCCGAGAGCCACATAATCGCCGCGCGCCTCGATCACTCGCGAGGCCTGACGCTCTTCCTGGTTGAGAATGTCGCAGAAGACACAGCGTTCTTTTTCCGTGAAGTATTCGCGTCCCGCCCGCAATTCGTAGAGCACCCGGCGCGGCACAAACATGGTGGCCGTGAGCTGCGACGTGGGATGGCCGAACTCCTGGCCGGCGTTGGGACCGTAGTCCTTGTAAAGACTGACGTACTTGATGCGCGGATCGCGCTTGAGGTCGAGGATACGTTCGGCGGCGAGGCGCAGGAACATCCCGATTTCATCGTCGCTGGCATGCCAGAGCTGGCGGTCGTGCCGGGGATTTTCGACCAGGACTTCATGAGCGCCGACCGAATTCATGCGATCGTAGAGGCCGTCGCCCCGGCGGCCGGGTTCACCCTCAATGTGATAGAGCGGAGCCGGATGCACCATGGACCGCGCCGACCAGCCTGTCGCGCTGGGAATGGCGGAGACGACTTGCGTGGCCTCCGGCGAGTCCGGGCAGAAACGACAGGCGGTTTGAGGGCGCGGAGTGGTTTCGGCTGGGTCGTCTCCCGTCATGACCCAAGAGCGGGTGATGGGATCTTTGCGGAGTTCCATGTAGTAGGTAAACACTGCGGGAGAAGTTGCGTCAACTGCCATTTCCGTCGGCGCGCCTGGAGCAGGGCAATCGGGTCGGAGGACTTGTTATAATCCGCGCCAGCCGCTGAAATAATGACCGAGCCGTCCACTCCGCTGATGCGGCAATATGCCGCAGTCAAGAAAGAGCATCCCACCGCGCTGCTGTTTTTCCGCCTGGGAGATTTCTACGAACTTTTCTTTGACGACGCGATCGTGGCCTCCAAAGAGCTGCAGATCACCCTCACCTCGCGCAACAAGGAGAAAGGTATCGCGGTGCCGATGTGCGGCGTGCCGCACCACGCGGCGGAGGGCTATATCGGCAAGCTCATCCGCAAAGGCTTCAAGGTGGCCATCTGCGAACAGATGGAGGATGCGCGGCTTGCTAAGAAACTCGTGCGGCGCGAAGTGACCCGGGTGGTCACACCGGGGACGGCCGCGGACTCGCTGTTGGGCTCGGAAGAAAACAATTTCCTCGCAGCGCTCGCGCAGGTGGGAGAACGCGTAGGCTTTGCCGCACTGGATCTCTCTACCGGGGAGTTTCGCGCCACGGAATTTTCCGGAGAGGGAGCGCTGCGGCGAGTGCAGGAAGAACTGGAGCAGTTACGCCCGAAGGAATTGTTGTATGGGTCGGCGGCGCCGCTGTTCGAGGTCAAGACCAACCGCTCCTTGTCCGCGCAGCCGCTGCCCACCCAAGCAGCGCAGCCTCGCGCTCCTGGGGCCACTTGTGCGGAGACTCCGCTCGATGACTGGATCTTCGCACCCGACCATGCGATTCCGCTGCTGGAGAATCATTTCGGTGTGTTGTCGCTTGAGGGATTTGGGTTGGCGGGGCGAACGGCCGCGGCGGCCGCAGCGGGGGCGATTCTCTACTATGTGCGTTCGACACAGCGGGGATCGCTCGATCACGTCGACCGCATCGGCTGGTACGAACGGCAGAACTATCTGGTGCTGGACGCGGTTACGGTCCGTAATCTGGAATTGATTGAACCTTTGTTTGCCGGGACGGACGCGGGAGTTACCCTGTTTCGCTCTATCGACGCCGCCGTCACGCCCATGGGCAAGCGTCTGCTGCGAGCGTGGTTGCTGCGACCGTCGCTCGATCTTGCGGAAATCAATGCACGCCTGGATGCAGTGGAAGCGGGCGTGAAGGACACTATCGCACGCGAAGAGTTGCGCCGCGCGCTCGATGGCGTGCTCGACCTGGAGCGGCTTCTGAGCCGAGTGACGCTGGAGACCGCAAACCCGCGGGACGTGCTGGCTCTGGCTGCATCGATCGGGAAGATTCCGGCAGTAAAGGGTGCCGTAGGACGGTTGGGGGCAGTGCGACTGGGGATTTTGCACGGATTGCTCGACGAACTCGGCGACCTGCGCGACCGCATTGAAAAGACGATCGTGCAGGAGCCGCCGCTGAGCTTCGCCGATGGTGGCGTGATTGCCACAGGCGTAGATCATGATCTCGACGAACTTCGCGAGCTTTCACGGAACAGCAAGCAGGTGCTGGCGCAGATCGAGCAACGGGAACGCGGGCGCACCGGGATTAGTTCTCTCAAGGTAAAGTTTAATTCCATATTTGGGTATTACATCGAAGTCTCGAAGCCGAATTTGCACCTGGTCCCGCAGGATTATGAACGGAAGCAGACTCTGGTGGGCGCGGAGCGCTTCACCACGCCTGAGTTGAAGGAATACGAAGCCAAGATCCTCGACGCGCAGGAAAAGATTGTTGAGATCGAGCGGCGACTGTTTACCGAATTGCGCACCGCAATTGCGTCCGAGGCGAAGCGAATCCGGCAGACCGCGCTGGCTCTGGCTGAGGTAGATGTGCTGGCTTCACTGGCGCACGTCGCCGCGCTGCGGAATTACTGCCGGCCACAATTCATTGCTTCGGTGGACGCGGCTTCGACAGACAAGGCCTCACCGGGCGGGGGCGACTTGGGGATCGTCGAGGGACGGCATCCGGTGATCGAGCAGCAGGAGATGGCCGGAGGCAGCGAGCGCTTCGTGCCCAACGATCTTTACCTGAATTCGTCCACGCACACCATCTTGCTGCTGACCGGGCCGAACATGGGCGGCAAGTCTACTTACTTGCGACAGACGGCGCTGATCGTAATTCTGGCGCAGATGGGCTCGTTCGTTCCGGCGCGCTCAGCGCGGCTGAGCGTGGTCGATCGCGTGTTCACCCGCATCGGTGCCAGCGACAACCTGGCGCGCGGGCGCTCGACCTTCATGGTCGAGATGACAGAAACGGCGGCAATTCTGCACACGGCGACGGCGCGTTCGCTGATCCTGCTTGACGAGGTTGGCCGTGGCACCTCGACTTACGACGGCCTCGCGATTGCCTGGGCCGCGATCGAGTATCTGCACGCCCGCGTGCGGGCCAAGACTCTTTTTGCCACTCATTATTTCGAATTGACGGAATTGGCTGAACAGCTTGCCGGAGTGAAGAATTATCACGTCTCGGTGAAGGAATCTGGCGGCGGGATTGTCTTCTTGCGCAAAGTTGAGCCCGGCGCAGCCGACCGCAGCTACGGCATCGAAGTCGCCAAGCTGGCAGGCTTGCCGAATGAAGTCATTACGCGAGCACGCGAGGTGCTGGCCGAGCACGAATCTGTTGAGCGACTCGCGACGGGACATCTCTCTCCCGGGGCTATGCCTCCGGCGACGCAGTTGACGATCTTCACGCCACTGTCACAGCCAGTATTGGAGAAGCTGCGGGAAGTGGATTTGAACCGGCTCACGCCGCTGGAGGCTTTGAATCTGCTGGCGGAGCTGAAGAGGCAAATTGAATAGGATAGCAACAAACTAAGCGGCATCATCAGGAAGAGTCCCATGTTCGAGACCGCAACTAACAGTGATCGAATGAACGCAAAGGTCGGCTTCGTGCTTGCAGCCGTCATTTGCATCGCAATCTCGTCGATCTGGAATCTCATTTTGATGCTCGCACAACCCGGCCGGCTCCCAGGCCGGTCGCCCGCTCTGGTCGCGATCGCGATATTCGGAGCCGCTGGCATCTTTCGCTTTAGACCAGTGCCGTTAAGACTTGCCTTCGCCATGGCTGGCACTCAAGCCGCAGTTCGCGCCGCCCTTTGGCTTGCTGGCGCGCCCCGCGGCTCGCAGCGTGTCGCTGCCCTCGGCGGAGAAATGCTCACTGCGTTGGCTTCGATCATAGTGATCTTTGTTATCGTGAAATGGCTTGACTCTGCTACTGAGCGTCCTCCATCTGATCGAGAGAACCCCAGTTCGTGAGAGCCCAGAATCAAATCGGCCAGCTCCTGATCGTCGGCTTCGACGGCGCGGAGATGAAGCCGCGTCTCAGTTCCCTGCTCAAGCGGCTGCAGCCGGCGGGGGTGATCCTGTTTGCCCGTAACATAAAGAGTGCCGAGCAGTCTTGGCGTCTGTTGCGCGAGTGCCAAGAATGCGTTGCGCAGCCGCTGTTTACTTGCATCGATCTCGAAGGCGGGAGCGTGGACCGCTTTCGCGATGTGCTGGGTCCAACTCCTGCGGCGGCGGAAGTGTTCGCCACCGGCGATCGCAGACTTTTCCGCCGGCATGGGCAGGTGGTTGGAGAGAACTGCCGCGCTCTGGGATTTAACGTTGATTTCGCCCCCGTGCTCGACCTGGCATTTGAAGCATCGCGCAGCGTGATGAGTTCGCGCTCGGTTTCGCCGAGTCCGCGAGAGACCGTTGCTTACGCGCGAGAGTTTCTCGCCGGGCTTCGCGCGGCCCACGTGCTGGGATGCGGCAAGCACTTTCCCGGTTTAGGCGAGGGTACACTCGACAGCCATCACGAATTGCCGGTGATCGAGAAGTCGATGAAGAAGGTCTGGGTTGAAGATCTTTTGCCTTACCGCATGCTCCGCGCACAGCTGCCGTTGGTGATGATTTCGCACGCGGCCTATCCGCTGGTTACGCACGATCGGACCCCGGCGTCGCTCTCGAAAGTTTGGATTAAAGACATTCTGCGCAAACGAATCGGCTACCGCAATCTGATTGTGTCGGACGATCTTGAAATGGGCGGAGTCTTGTCGGCCGCCCCAGTCGGACAGGCCGCGATTGAGTTCGTTCGGGCGGGCGGAGATTTGTGCCTGATCTGCCATCGTGCGGATTACATCGCGAAGGCTTATGAAGAGCTGGTAAAGACCGCGGAGCGCGACCCCGAGTTTGCTCAACGTGTCAAAGAGTCGACGCAGCGTGTTCTGGCATTTAAGAAGAAGTCTGCAAACATATTGCGCAGGACGAAGGCTCCATCTGCCGCGGCGGTTGAAAGGCTCTCAAGGAAGCTGTGGGAATTCAGCGAGCAGGTCCGATTGGAAGCTCTGAATCGATTGGAGAATGACCGTGAGGAGAACGATCGCGAGAGGAATTATCGCGACAAGAATTATCGCGACAAAGAGCGGCGGCCGCGGGCATGATGAAGAAGGAAATGATCGTGGCCGGGGTGATGAGCGGGACTTCAGCCGATGGCATCAACGTGGCGTTGGTGCGAATGGACTCGCGAGCTTCAGGTTCGCGTCGAGCCTCTAACAGCAAGTTCGAATTGCTGGGACACGCGGAGTACTCCTACCCGAAGAGGGTTCGCGAAGCAGTGCTAGGCGCAATGAACGCTGAGCAAGCAAACGTAGCGAATCTCGCTCGGCTGAATTTCCTGCTGGGCGATCTTTATTCTGACGCAGTGCTGGCCACGGAGCGGCGGTTCCGGATAAAAGCGGATTTGGTCGGCTGCCACGGACAGACGCTCTATCATCAAGGCGAGGCTCAACCCTTTCTGGGGCGCAAAGTGGCCGCAACGTGGCAGACGGGCGAAGCGGCGATCGTCACAACGAGGGTGGGGGTTCCGGTGGTGTCGGATTTTCGTCCGGCGGATATGGCAGCTGGAGGCAAAGGCGCGCCGCTGGTTCCCTTCCTCGATTACATACTGTTCCGCGATGCGCGCGTGGGCAGAATCGTGCAAAACATTGGCGGTATCGCGAACCTCACTGCGATTCCTGCCGGCGCTGCGGCAAATGACGTGGTCGCTTTCGACACTGGGCCGGGTAACATGGTGATGGATGCCGTCACCGAGAAGTTGTTCAGGAAACCGTTCGATCGCGGGGGGAAGATCGCGACTTCTGGGACGGTTCTGAATGAGGTCGTCCACGCAATGTTGAAGCTGGAGTTTTTCCGAAGAAAGCCTCCTAAGACCGCGGGACGCGAGGAATTCGGCCGGGCGTTTGTACTTGAATTCCTGCGCAGCTGTGGACACCGACCAAAGCAAGACGTTGTGGCAACGGCTACGGCACTGACAGCCAATTCAATTGCGGATGCGGTACGGCGGTTCGTCTTAAAGAATTCGAGATCGGCGCGGAAGCCGGGTTTTCAGGAACTGATTCTTTCCGGCGGGGGAGCCAAAAACCGTGCACTCGTTGCGATGTTGACCAGCGAACTCGCTCCGCTCGGATTGCGACTGCGATTCTCGGACGAATTTGGCCTGCCTTCGGAGGCGAAAGAAGCCGTGGCCTTTGCGGTTCTGGCGTATGAGACATGGCATCGGCGGTCCTCGAATGTTCCTTCCGCGACGGGCGCGAAGTGGGCGTCGGTGCTGGGTAAGATCTCGTATCCTTGCGGTTAAGCGAACAAGTCTCCGGGTGCAGATTGGTTCATCTATGCCGATTTACATTTCGATGCTTCGCGGAATTAACGTGGGCGGGAACAGGCGAATTAAAATGGACCGGCTCCGCGCGTCGTTCGAAGAACTGCGTTTCGAGCAGGTGAAGACCTACATTCAGAGTGGCAACGTGGTTTTCAAGAGTGGAAAACTTTCCGCGGCCGCGTTGTCGACCAGAATCGAGGAGAGAATCCTCGCCGACTTTGGTTTTTCCGTCTCCGTCATTTCGCGGACCGCAGACGAAATAACAAACACGATCAAGAACAATCCCTTCCTCAACCAGGCAGGAATCGATCCCGAGAAACTTCATGTCGCATTTCTGTCGGAGCCTCCTGCACCGTCGGCTCTGAACAAGCTGGCGAAGCTCACGCTGAAGCCGGACCAATCTCGCTGTCTCGGCAGGGAAGTTTATCTCTATTTCCCGAATGGAGTATCCGGCAGCAGTTTATGGAAGCATCCACTTGATGGCGTGTTATCTGTCGTCACGACCACCCGCAACTGGAAAACCGTCAACAGCCTCGACCAGATGTGCCGGGACTGCCGCTGATGCGCCGCTCTTCGTCTGTTTTCGCTACTCTGGCGTTGATGGCATCGCTGCTGTCCTGTTCGAGCAAGCCTGATCCCGACATGCTGGTGATGGTGATCGAATCAAGCCCAACGAATCTGGATCCACGAGTGGGGGTCGATGCACAATCAGAACGCATTGACAGTCTGATTTTCGATTACCTGGTCGTGCGCGGCGCCGACCTGAACGCGACACCGGGACTGGCGGAGCGCTGGGAGGTTCCCGACCCGCTGACCTACATCTTTTATCTTCATCACGGCGTGAGGTTCCATGACGGGCGTCCGCTGACCTCGCGCGATGTGAAATGGACTTTCGATTCCCTGCTTAGCGGGAAGATCCGCAGCACGAGGGCGGCGGCGTATCGCTTCGTCGATCACATCGATGCGCCGGATGATTTCAAGGTCATATTTCACATGAAGGAACCGGACGCCGCATTGCTGTGGAATCTGACCGATGGAGCGGTAGGCATCGTGCCCTTTGGCAGCGGAGATGAGATTGCCCGGCACCCTGTCGGCTCCGGGCCGTTCAAGTTCGTCAGGGCCGAAACCGACAAGGAAGTCGTCATCGAGCGCAACGACGCCTACTGGGGTGGGAAAGTGAAGCTGGCGCGCGTGCGTTTCGCGGTAGTGCCCGACGCGACGACGGCGGCCCTCGAACTGCGCAAAGGAACCGGTGACGTCGCCAGCAACTTCCTCACGCCGGACACCGTGCTCACGCTCGAGCGCGAACCTTCCCTTGCCGTCGAACGTGCCCCAGGCACCGAGGTCCAGTATCTGGGATTCAATCTGCGCGATCCCATACTGAAAGATGTGCGGGTCCGGCAAGCCATCGCCTACGCGATCGACCGCCGTCCGATGATCGAGTATCTGTGGCGCGGGGAGGCGCAACCGGCGCGCAGCGTTCTTCCGCCGCAAAGTTGGGCCTACAACGGCAACGTGCCTGCATATGATCACGACCCCGATAAAGCTCGCGCGCTGCTCGATGCGGCGGGCTATCCCCTCGCGAACGGTGTGCGTTTCCACATCACCATGAAGACTTCCACCACAGAGAGCACACGGTTGATGGTGGCGGTGATGCAGCAGCAGCTGCGCGAGGTGGGGATTGCGCTCGACATTCGCAGCTTCGAATCAGCTACGTTTTTTGCCGACGTAACTCACGGAGCGTTTCAGCTCTACGGGTTGCGTTGGGTTGGAGGCAATCAGGATCCAGACATCTTTTACGTATTTCATTCCTCAAGGTTTCCGCCGAATGGCGCCAACCGCGGCCATTACTCGAACCCAAGGGTAGATGCCCTGATTGACCAGGCCCGCCGCGAAGTCGATCCCCGGGTGCGCCAGCCAATCTATGCCGAGATACAGCGCATTCTGGCCCAGGAACTGCCTTACATCGATCTCTGGTATCTGGATAACGTCTTGGTGCACAACAAGCGTGTGGTGAATCTGAAATTGAATCCAGCGGGGAATTACGATTTTCTGCGCACGGCGGAGCTCGCGAAGTGATGGCAATCGACGAACAGCCTGCCTGATTTCGCGTGTTACCATCAATCTTCGCAGACCATTGCGAAATGCTGGCGGTATCATGCGGATTCTCTTCATTGGCGACATCTTCGGGCGGCCGGGACGAACCATCGTCAAGGATCGGCTGCCCGGCATTGTCCGCGACCAGGCCATCGACCTGGTCATTGCCAACGGGGAGAACTCGGCGGCTGGTTTCGGCATCACTCCAGCGCTCGCCGAAGAGCTTTTCGAGCTGAACATCGACGTTATCACTACCGGCAACCACGTCTGGGACAAGCGCGAGATTCTCGATTACTTTCAGATGGCCGAAGGCAACGGTCACGGCCCTCAACGGCGCGTGCTTCGTCCGGCAAATTATCCCGCCGATATGCCCGGCTGGGGCCTGTATCAAGGTCACAAGGGCAAAATCCCTTATGCCGTGATTAACCTGCAGGGACGCGTATTCATGGCTTCGAATGACGATCCGTTTCGCGTCGCCGATCAGCTCTTGCAGAAGATTTCAGCCAAGGTGATTTTCGTAGACTTCCACGCCGAAGCTACTTCGGAAAAGATCTCTCTGGGCTGGTATCTCGACGGACGCGTAACGGCAGTCGTGGGCACACACACGCACGTGCCTACTGCCGATGAACGGGTTCTGCCCAACGGAACGGCGTATGTCACTGACGTCGGCATGACTGGCCCCTACGACGGTGTGATCGGTGTGAAGAAAGAGTTGGTAGTCAACAGGTTTCTCAACGGGATGCCGGTGCGCTTTGAGCCAGCCACCGGTGACGTTCGGCTGTGCGCGGTGGTAATTGACTGCGACGAGAAGACCGGCAAAGCGCGCGGTATTGAGCGCCTGATGCTGAGCTGAGCCGGCGTCTCTGCAAGAAAGCTAAACTTCCTCGTTCTCAGCTTGCTGTCTGTTCCGCCTTATTCCCCTCAAGACTGAAGGTACCGGAACTATTCGCCTCGGCGGGGAGCAGGGTGGCAGGTTAGAATCAAGTTCGATGCGAAGCGCGTGGTCCATTCTGGCGGTTGGTCTTCTGGCGACAATGCCGGTCATTCCGGCGTTTGCGGCGAACGAGCCTCCGGTCGACGCTCCGATCATCTCGTGCGGCAACGGCATCCCTGGCGGGGTTTACTGCGCTCCCTCGAAGAAGGATCTCAAGCAAGCCCGCACCGCTTATGAACGCGGACTGAAACTGCAAGATCATCAGCAGATGGAAGAAGCGTTTGCCCAGTTCGACCAGGCCCTGCGGCTGGTGCCGGAGGACGCAAGGTTTCTTTCGGCGCGGGAGATGACGAAGTCGCAGCTGGTGTTTCAGCACACCGAGCGCGGCGACTCCCTCCTTGCCCAAGCCCAGCCGGCGACGGCAGCGGCTGAGTTCCACGCCGCACTGAAGCTCGATCCCGACAACGCCTATGTGGAGGAACGTCTCACCGAAGCGTTGCGAAATCCTGGGGCGTCAAAGCTGGACGGAGTTTCCTCGACTCTAACCGATGCCGGCGAAATCGATCTTCAGCCCAAGGCGGAGCGGGCGACGTTTCACTACCGGGGCGACGTTCGAGGCCTGTTTAACGAGCTAGGCTCAGCCTATGGCATCAGTACGGAGTTTGATGACTCCGTTCAAGCGAATGCGGCAAAGACGGTGCGCTTTTATGTGGACGATGTTGATTTCTTCACCGCTCTCCATCTGGCATGTCGAGTGAGCAAGACGATGTGGACGGCGCTAGACCTGCGCCAGGTGCTCATCGCGGCGGATACCACGGAGAATCACAAACAGTATGATCGCATGTCGCTGGCCACTTTTGCGGTGCCAGGGGCAAGCACGCAGCAGGAGACTACCGAACTAGTCACATCCCTGAAAACGATTTGCGACTTTCAGAAGATCAGTTTAGGTCAAGGTTCAACCGTGGAAGTGCGCGCACCGCAGGCGACGCTGCGAGCGTGTACCAAGCTTCTACACCAGCTGACCAACGAGCGCCCAGAGGTGGCGTTCGATCTCGAGATCTACCAGATCAGCCACAACTTCACGCGTGAAATCGGCATGCACATTCCGGATACGTTCAACGTCTTCAACATCCCGGTGGCGGCAGTGGCAGCGGCGGTGGCGGCGCTCGGCGGCGGACAGAATCTCCAGTCGCTCGCCAACCAACTGATTTCCTCTGGCGGCATTAACGCCGCCGGGAGTTCGGCGCTGTCGGGGCTGCTGGCGCAGCTGCAGAACCAGACCAGCGGCATCTTCAGCCAGCCGTTGGCAACTTTCGGTAACGGGCTTTCCTTCTCGGGCGTGAGCCTCGATCACATTACTACCGCTCTTTCTCTCAATGAGTCGTGGGCCCGCAGCCTGAGCCGCGTCACTCTGCGCGTATCGCAGGGCAACGAAGCAACTTTCCACCTCGGGGAACGTTATCCCATTCTGAATGCCTCCTACGCGCCTGTCTTTAACTCCTCGGCGATTTCTGCGGTGCTGGGGAACCAGAGTTATGTCCCGCCATTTCCTTCCATTAGTTACGAGGACCTGGGACTGAGCCTT
>Ga0210391_10004668_pt1 | contig 11358 bp, 9 predicted proteins | sample IncBWC12OmetaG_FD_160573 | JGI IMG/M metagenome (GOLD analysis project Ga0210391, IMG submission 160573) | Forest soil microbial communities from Barre Woods Harvard Forest LTER site, Petersham, Massachusetts, United States - Inc-BW-C-12-O ...
CGGGCGAGGTCGCCTTCACGATCGCGTCTTCTTCGATGATCCGCCGCAGCGTCTGGATGTCGGGGCCGAAGAAGCTCGCCTTCCCCTTCATCATCTTGAATCCGTTTTCGTCGCCCGGATTGTGGCTGCCGGTAATCATGATTCCGCCGTCGGTGCCGAGCGCGTGGACCGACCCGTAGAGGAGCGGCGTCGGCCCGATGCCGATCTCGACGACGTCCGCCCCGGCCTCCGTGAGCCCCGCCGTCAGCGCGGCGAAGAGCCGGTCGCTCGACAAACGACAGTCGCGCCCGACGGCGACGCGGACTCGCGCGTTCGTGGCGCTCGCCGCATTCGCGGCGCCGAGCATGGTTGCGAACGCGCCGCCGACACCCCGGGCAAGCGCATCGGTCAAGTCGCGGTCGGCGACGCCACGAATGTCGTACTCACGGAAGATTTGGGTAGGAACGCGCATGAGGGCGCGCAGTTTATCGCGCCTGCCGCCCCCGCGCGCAAGCGGGGGCCGGCGTTTTTGCCGTTTGGGGCTTCGAAGGATCGACGCAGGGGAAAATCGCGCTAGATTCGCCGGCCTGTCGGCCAACTTCGCGCCAACTTCGCGTCAACTTCGCTTGGACTCGCTCCCGCCGCCTCCGCCCCCACAAGTCGCTCCGAGCGCGCCGGTTCCGTCGGGCGCGCCGGTTCCGTCGAGCGCGCCGGTTCCATCGGGCGCGCCGGTTCCATCGGGCGCGTCGGGCGGAGCGCGCTATGGCTTCGCGCCGGGCGACATCTACCCGCGCGGATCGGACGAAGCGGAGCTTTGCGCGTCGGCGAGCACGCCCGACTGGGCGTACCTCCTCGGCCTGGGCGTCCTCGACGCCGGCGCCATCTTGTACGGGAGCTCGGACTTCATCAAGAACGTCGATCGCATCGGCATTCGCTTTACAGGCCCCGCGCTGATCGGCCTCACCTGGGGCGCGACCGTGGGCGGGTCGTGGCTATCGCTGCCGAAGTGCTCGATGCACTGGGTCGGCGAATCGCCGCGCGAGGGCGGGGTGCGGCAAGTATGGCCCCTCGCGCTTTCGTTCGCGTTGCTCGCCGGAGCCACCGCGCCCATCGTCAACCGCATCGCCTCTGGGTCCGAGCCTATGGCATGGACCGACCTCGAGCGCGAAATGCACGTCGTCACGGCCGGCGTCTTCGGATTCGCAGGCGCGTTCCTCCCGTATCTCGTGCCGCCGAAGACATGGGCCGCCGCGCGCGAGATCGATCGGCTTCGCGTCAGCGCGAGCGCCCAGGGTGCGTTCATCGGGTACGTCGGCACCTTTTGAGTCCCGGCCGGCACGCCTGGAATCGCGAGCGCCGGCGCGCGGCTTCCGACGCGCCGTCGCCCGAATAGGGGACGCGGCCCGCCGCGCGTTCGGCGAAGATGCATGGGTACGATAAGCTTTCGGCGCATCAGCGGGGTGAATCGAGCGTGGCGAACGGGGCTCCCATAGCGACGGCGGATTTTCGTGCCGGCGAGGTCCTCGCGGGAAAGTACCGTATCGAGCGGGTGCTCGGCGCCGGCGGGATGGGCGTGGTCGTCGCGGCGTATCACCTGCAGCTCGACACGAAAGTCGCGATCAAGGTCCTCCGCTCTTCGATGCTCGAAGATCCAGAAGCGACGGCGCGCTTCGCCCGCGAGGCCCGCGCCGCCGCGAAGATCACGAACGAGCACGTCGCGCGCGTGCTCGACGTCGGGTCGCTGGAGAGCGGCGCGCCGTACATCGTGATGGAGTTTCTGGAGGGCGAGGATCTCGCGTGCTTGCTCCAGCGCCATGGGCCTTTGCCCATTGACCGGGCCGTCGACTTCGTCCTGCAGGCGTGCGTGGCGGTCGCGGACGCGCACAAGGTCGGGATCATCCACCGCGACCTCAAGCCATCGAACCTCTTTTGCACGCGGCGCACGGACGGCCAATTCGTGGTCAAAGTGCTCGACTTCGGGATCTCGAAGCGCGTCGACGCCGAGGCCGGGGCGTCCGTCACCCGGACGAACACCGTCATGGGCTCGCCGCTGTACATGTCGCCCGAGCAGCTGCGGTCGACCCGCGACGTCGACCACCGCACCGACATCTGGGCGTTCGGGATCATCCTGTTCGAGCTCCTCGCGGGGCGTGTTCCGTTCGACGGCGAGACGTTCACGGAGGTCGCGGTGAAGGCTTCGACCGAGCCTCCGGTCTCGCTCCGGCGCCTGCGCGCGGACACGCCGCCCGGGCTCGAAGCGATCATCGAGAGGTGCCTCGCGAAGGCGCCGAGCGGGCGCTACGCCGACGTCGCCGCGTTCGCGATGGCGCTTGCCGAGTTCGGGTCGCGCCAGGCGCGCTCGCTCGCCGAGCGCGTCGCGGCGATCGTCGGGTCCGACCCGGAGTTCGTCGGCCCTTCGCGGTTCGCGGTGACGAGCGGGAGTCTGCCGAGCGCGCTCACGTCGTCCGCACTGCGGGTCTCTTCTCGGCGCGGCCCGGTCATCGCGCTGGCGGTGGCCGGCGTCGCGGGGATCGCGATCGCATGGGGGGCCTACGTGTGGGCCGGCGCGCATGGGCCGGCGGCGTCGCGCGCGAGCGAAACCGCGGCGGCAGGGTCGTCTTCCGGCGGCGCGAGCGCACCCCCGGTGGCGAACGCGCCGCCCGCGGCGAACGGGCCTCCGGTGGCGAACGCGCCTTCGCAGGCCGCCAGCGCGCCCGCCCCTCGCGCGGAACCCCACGCGGAGCTCCCTGCGGTCGCCCCCGTCGAACCGACGCCGCAGGCCGCTTCGCTCCACGCGCCGCACAGCAAGGCCGCCGGCCCGCACGGACCGAAGCTCCCGCCCGCAACGACGCCCCCCCCGGTCGAATCGCAATCCGTGCCCGCCCCTCCCGTACAGAGGCCGGCGCCGACCGATCCGCCAGCCCCCGTCGATCCCCTCTCGAGACTGAAGGTCAAATGATGCGATCGCGTTTTCTCGGCGTCCGCGCGGCATGCGGGGCGGCGCTCCTCTGCGCGAGCGTCGTCGCTTCGTCGCCGGCCGGCGCCGATCCCCGGCCGCAAGCGCCGCTCCACGAGACCCTCACCGGCCCCGCGAAAGCGGCCTACGAGTCCGCGACGATCCTCGTGAACAACGGCGACTACGCGGGCGCGCTCGCCAAATACGAGCAGGCGTATGCCGTGTCGAAAGACCCGCGCCTTCTGTTCAACATGGCCGTTTGCGCGCGAAGCCTCCGCGCCTACGCGCGCATGCGCGGCCTCTTGCTTCGCTACCGAAAAGAAGCCGCCGGCACCCTGACCGACGAAGACAGGGCGGAGGTCGAGGGCGCACTCACCGCCGTCCGCGGGCTCGTCGCGTCCGTGAAGCTCACCGTGAACGAGGACGGAGCCGTGGTCTCCGTCGACGGCGAGAACGCCGGCACGACCCCGCTCGACGGCGACCTCGTGCTCGACCTGGGCAAGCACGTCATGTCCGTGAAGAAGCCGGGGTTCGAGCCCGACACGCGCACGATCGAAATCTCCGGTGGCGACCGAGAGACCGCGATGTCGGTGGCCCTCGTGGCGGCCAAGACGGGCGGCGCCCTCGTCGTCGCGGCCGACGACGACGCGCTCGTCACGATCGACGACGACGTCGCGCGACGCGGCCGGTTCGACGGCGAAGTCACCGCCGGCACGCATCGCGTCCGCGTGACCGAGCCGGGCAAAATCTCTTACGACGCGCGCGTCGAGATCCGCACGGGCGAAACGCGAACGCTCGTCATCGCGCTGGAGAACGAGCACGGTGCGCAGGGCGGCCCCGTGTGGCCGTGGATCGTCGCCGGGGCGGCGGTCGTCGCCGGGGCGACCGTCGGTGGATACTTCCTCTTCCAATCGCATACGCCCGGGCCGGCGCCCCCGAGCGGCCAGCTCGGGTCCGTTCAATTCGCGAGCTGGCGGCTATGACGGCGCCGGCCACGCACCGATGGACCGCCGCTGCGGGCGCGATCGCCCTCGCGTCGCTCCTGCCCGCGTGTTCCACGAGCACACCCGCACCTGTCGGCGGCATCGAGATCGTCATCGCGAGCGACGGGCTCAGCGCGCCGACCGACTTCGACGACGTACGCCTCGAAGTGAGCCAGGAAGAGAGCGACGGCGGCTGGCAAACGCTCTGGAACAAGGACTATTTCATTCCGCAGGAAGCCACGCTGCCGACGACGTTCGCGATCGTCGCCGGCAAGAACGGCACGCAGGAAGCGCTCATCAAGGTCACGGCGCTGAAGAACAGCCAGCCCGTCGTTCTGCGTGAAGCGCAAGTGCAGGTGCCCGTGGACCGGCTCGCGGAGCTCCGCCTCGTGCTCGCGGAACCGTGCGAGGGGCAGGTCACGCTGTCCGGCAACGAGCCGATCTCCACATGCATGACCCAAGACGAGAGCTGCCAGCCGGACACCGGATCGTGCGGGCCGAACTTCGTCCCGGTGGCGAATCTACCGACCTACGTGCCGGGCGAGGACCTCGATGCGACGCCGGCGAGCGATCAGGGCGCGCCAAGCCTGCCGCCGCCCAGCGACGGGAGCTCCATGGAGCCTTCGGACGCGACGATCGCCACGACGCGGACCGACGGCGCGCCGGGCTCGGGTGACGCGGCGTCGACGGGAAACGACGCGACTCTCGGCAGCGACGCGCAGACGGCCAGGGATGCGGGGGCGCCGAGCGACGCGAACGCCGCGATCGAAGCAACGACGACGACGCCCGAGATGGACGCCGGTGTCGACGCGGGGCCTGTGTGCACGGAGGGCCAGATCCAGTGCGTGCCGGGGGCGCTCGAGACGTGCGGCTCGGATGGCCAGTGGATCGTGAAGAGCTGCCAGGGCGGCGAATGCGCGCAAAACGCCTGCCAGCCCCTCATGCTCGCCTCGAACCAGAACGTCCCCAACGACCTCGCGCTCGATTCGAACAACCTTTACTGGACGAACGAGGGCGACGCGGCGGCCAACGGATCGGTGATGCAAGTGCAGCTCGACGGGGGCCATCTCATCACCCTCGCCACCGGACGCGCGCAGCCGATTGGCATCGTCGTCGACTCGGCGTGGGTCTACTGGGCGGAAGAGGGGACGATGGCCAACAACTTCCAGGACGGTGTGATCGCCAAGGTGCCGATCGGCGGCGGCCCGGTGCAAACGATCGCCCAAAACCAGGCGCTTCCGATCGATGTCGCCGTGAGCACGACGAACGTCTACTGGACGAACGGCGGCTTCGCCTTGGCGAACGACGACGCCGGCACCGTGATGATGGCTACGCTCGACGGTGGATCGGCCACGACGCTCGCCACGGGTCAGCACCAGACGCAATGGATGGCGATCGACGAAACGTACGTCTACTGGACGACGGGCGGCACCCAGGCCAAAAACTATGCGGACGGCACCATCGAGAAGGTCGCGCTCGACGGCACGGGGGGCCCGATAAGCGTTGCGACGGGCCAAACGTCGCCCTCGGGGCTCGCGGTCGACGCGAACAACGTCTACTGGCCCACGCTCGGCACCTCCGCGAACGGCTTTCTGGACGGCACGATCGTCCAGCAGTCGAAGACCGGCACGCGGACCACGATCGCGCGCAACCAGGGCCAGCCCCTCGGCGTCGCGGTCGACGGGGCGAACGTCTACTGGCCGGACGGCATGGGGACGCTCGCGGTCTTCAGCGTCCCGATTGGCGGCGGATCGACCGCCACGTTCCAGGCCGTGCCCGGCACCCCGGCCTCCGTGGCCGTCGACGCGACGAGCGTCTACTGGGATGCGGACGACGGCACGGTGATGAAGCTCGCGAAATAGACCTGGGTCTTCGTTCTGTATCAGCTGCCGTCGCCGGCGTCGGAGCTGCCGGCAGCGTCGGTCGGGGCTTCTCCGCCGTCGGCGGGTTCGGTGCCAGCTCCCGAGTCGGGGGGGCATACCGGTCCACTGCCACAGGCGTTCGGATCCACCGCGGAGACGAGCCGGATCGTGCTGTTCTCGATCGTGGATGTCACGGTCACTGAGCACTCGGAGCCGGGCGGCGCCGCGAATACGCCAAAGGCAACGTCGTTGGAATACGAAAGCGATTGCGTGGCGGAGCCGCAGGCCGTCGAAAGGGTAATCGATACCGTCTGATCGCCCGGATCGACTCCGTCAGGCAAACGACTTACCACGTAGACGGCTTGGCCGCTCGTCACGGAGAACGGCTGTGACGTTGTCTGGGGGCAGGCGGTCAGGGAGGTCACGTCTGTTCCCGACGTCGAGACACATAGCGTCGGGTACTTCGGTTCTCCGCATTGGACGAGCAGAAACGCGAAGGCGAGGGTATGAGCAATCTTCATTGGCCGTTTCCCCCGGCGAGCTTGAACAAGGTCACGTCGACATCGAAGTTGAGGCCGAATTGAAGGGCGTCGGCTCCTTTGGCAACTGCCGGATCCCACGCTCGCAGCGCGGGCCGGTACACGACCATTGGCATGATCCCGAACGGACTGCCCCCGATTCCGAAGCGGAGCCCGACGCCGGGAGAAAGTGCCGTCAAGACACCCGGGCCCGGAAGCCGCCCGTTCTGGGCCGCGTCGTATTGGAGAAAGGCCGCGGGATCTATGATGGGCAAGTAGAGGCTCAGGGGATTGGGACCACCCCTTGTGCCCCAAGCGAATTCGATGCCGATCGGGAGACTCAAAGTCGGTGCCTGTCCATAGGCCTTCTCGAAGTTGTTCTCGATGACACCGTACGCCCCGTGCCTCAGCTCGAGCGCGGTGAAGATCCCCGCTTCCGAGGTAACCGACACGGTGTAGCGTCCCGGCACTTGCTTGTCTTTCCACCCGCCGGGAGGGTCAGCCGCTTCGTCGAGAACCTGGGCAAGTTGGTCTGCATCCTTCGCTGTCACGATGGCGGCGACGACGCCGGCATACTTCACGACGGTGCTCAGTGGCCCCGAGCAGCCAGTTCCGCACGCTTCGCGCAGAATCGTGTCGCCGCCAACGGCCGCACGCACGATCGCCGAGGACCAGTCTTGGTTCGCAAAGTCGCGGACGACGGCGATGCCGTCGTGAATTGCGAGCAACACGAGCTTGGCTTTCTTCACGTGCATGGCCATCGAGTCGGAACTGCCGATGCTGCCCTGGCCCCCCAGGCCGGGCGTCAGGGAGCGGTCCGAAAGAACGGCAAACGTGTCGGCGAAGCTGGCTGCGAGGTCTACGGCGGCTTCGGTAACCCCGAGCGCTTGCAAGACGACACTGGCCGCAGTTCCGCCGTTTCCTCCCGGGGGAGCCATCGCGTCCGAGACCCCAAGCTGTGACGCGGGCGCGGTCGTACTCGCCGACGTGTACGTGCTGATGGCATGCTCGAGTGCGAGGACACGCGCATAGAACTCGGCGCTCGGCGATGCCTTCTTGCCCAAACGGGCGATGGTCGATAGGCGCTCGAGGCCAGTACTCGCGTTGATGCCCGTGATTGCGGCCGAGCAGCCGGTCGCGGGGGCCGGGCCGCCCGAGGCGCCCGCTGCATCTGCGTTCCCACCGCCCCCGTCCACCCCCGCATCCGCGGAAGATCCGGGCGGCGCGCCCTGAAACCACGCGCACTGGTTCGTCTGAATTCCAAGTCCGAAAATCGACCAACACGCCGGCGCCGAGGCGGCCGCCGTCAGTACGAGCGCCTCCGCCGTAGAAGCATTCGACTTCGTCGCGTTCAACGAATCGCCCGCCGTCGAATCGAATAGTGTGCGGTAATTATGCGCGATTTGCGGCATCGCGGCGAGGCACCCGACGACCTCGATTGGGTCGCTGTAGAGCGCATACTGGGGGGCTGAGGCTACGTGTCGATTCTCATCGTCGATGTCCGTTCCCATCCCGTAGAGCGCGTCGAGTCCGGACTGACCGTCGATCCATCCGTTCACGCGCTTCGCGATGTCCGCCCGAAGGGTGGTTAGAGCAACGCATCGCGCGTTCGACGGGTTTCCCGCGTTGGTGTCACACGAAAAGATCGATGCATTGTCCGGAGGCCCGAGCCCCGCGCCAACGCCCAGTCCTACGAACTCGCCGGGCCAGGAGCGAACGTCCTGCGTGAGTGCCGCGCGTAGCGCGTTGAGCTGCGCGGCCCCCGTTCCATAGGTGCTTGGAGACGCTTCGAGCGTAAGGGCGCAGGTGGCCGGGAACCAGAACTCGGTCAGCTCTGCGCGAGTCTCGACGGAGGGTTGCCCCGATTCCGCGGGCGGTACGCCGCCATCCGCGAGAGGGTCAAGGCAGATGTCGCTGCGCATCTTGTCTAGGAAGAACTCCACGACCTCTCGCTGGGCGCGGTCTGCGACGAGCTTCGCCAGCGCCTCGAGACCGGTGGCGAGTGCCTGCGTGACGAAGGTCCCCAAGTCCGTTGGTGCCGGCGGCGTAGCCGCCTGAAGGTTCTCCGGGGCGGCGTTGGCCACCATTTGTGCGAGAGGGGAGTCCTTGCGGATCGACTTGCCCTTGACGGCCAGCGCGCTTTTCGTGGCCGTCGTCAGCTGCTGATTTGGCCTGGGCATCCGCATAGGCCATGATCGCCTGGGCATCGGGCCAGTCGGCGACGACAGCCGCCTCCGCGAACGCAGGGGTCGCGAATGCACATGCGTCGAACTGCGCCCCATTGGCGGCCGGGTTGCACAGCTGGCTGCAAAGAGTGCTGGACAGCGCCTGCACTTTGGGTCGAGCCGCTAGAACCGCAGCGTCCCGCGCACGGGGGGCCTTGAATGCGTTCGCAACCACATCGATGCTTGCCGAGGAGGCGGACGGCGTCAGCGTAGAGCCGTCTGTGTCGCGACAGACTGCCGCCAGGCCCTCTGCAAACTGCTGAAATGCGTTGTATCGCGTGGCAAACTCTTCGATCGGACCATTGGAAGTCGGTGCCGACGCCTGCCCCGAAGGCGCAGTTTGCGCTAGCGGTGTGTCCTGCGTCGGTGCCCCGCCGTCCGATTTCGGCGCCCCCATATGCGTCGGATGCGGATGCGCCGACGGGGGTGGATCGGCGACCGCAAATTCCGCGAACATGGCCATGAAAGCCATCAACAAAACGACGCACGTGACCTTCAATCTTGACATGGGAACCCTATGAAGTGCCTTCCGCGGCGGCAGCTGCTTTCTGCAGGTGGTCCAGAACGCCGTCGTCGATGGGGACCGCGCAGTTTGTCGTCATACCCGGAACGAGCCCCAGGTGAATGCCTACGACGGCAGACGCCGTTCGAACGGGCCCCCCACTCATTCCGTTCATTCCGGCATCCGCGGGGTCATAGGCGAGCAAGCCGGTATTCGGGTCGGGGGTAACGCGAACATCGATCTGCTTCCTCGCACCGTTGACGAAGCCGAAGATCTGCGCAGGGGCGCCGCCGTCAGCGATATGCCCGGTGTGCATGCCGAGTGCTTCGAGAGGGCGATTGGTCGGCAAGCGCACGACCCCCACGTCCGTCGTCCCTGATGACTCATCGAGATAGGCGATTGACCGCGCCAGGCCACTGACCGACCCGCGGTCTCCCGAGAAGCGGAGTTCGACCTGGAGAGGGACGGCGCGAGGGGGCAGCGCGATTACGTGCGCCGCCGTCACGAGGGCGTCCTGCCAGACATCGATAAGAAAACCCGAGCCTACGCGAACACCGATTGCGTCACCAATGCGGTATTGGAAGGTCACGACGACCAAGAAGTCCAGGTTGCCGATATCCGTCAGGTCGAACGCAGCGGCGTCGAACGCGAAACTCCGCATGGGCTTTGGCTTACAGGATCAATGGGAAGGCGGGCAATTGCACCTTGTTGCAGCGTCTCGTACACACCGCTTTGGCCGGTGGGGAACATAAGGGCGCGGATTGAAATCGGACTGCCAGCAGCCGCGGTCCTTACGAAAGGCACCCCGGCGACGCCACAGGTCAATAGCGTGGGCAACTTCTATTCGACGGGCTCGATCGCGACTCCCTTCGACGCGAAGGTCCTCAACGGGTCCAAGGAGCGCGACATGGTGGCGGCGCAGACGAGCGGAGACTGCAACAGCTGCCATACCGAACAGGGCGCGAACGGCGCGCCCGGCCGAATCATGCCTCCGTAACGTCGATCACGACCCCGCTCATCGACGTTGCGCGGCGCCCGCCCATCACAACGGGGGCGTGCAGACTGCAGCCAGTTCCGCCGCGGCGGCCCCCTGCTCGATGACACGCTGTTGGCCGTCGCGATGGCGCAAGGTCACTTGCGAGGCGACGGCTTCTCGTTTGCCCACGACCGCCAGAAAAGGCACGCAGGCGTCATGCGCGTCGACGATGGCCCGTGACAGAGTCTGGCCGCGGGCGGCGACCGTTGCGCGGAGCCCGCGCCGCTGCAACGTCTCGCGGAGCGCCTTTGCGTAGGCCGCCTGCGCGTCGGAAATGGGAAGCACGCGAATCTGCTCGGGGGCGAGCCACGGGGGGAGCGCGCGCTGGTGGTGCTCGAGGAGGACCGCGAGGAACCGCTCGATCGAGCCCAGGATCGCCCGGTGAAGCATCACCGGACGCGCCTTGGCGCCCTGCGAATCGACGTACGAGAGACCGAAGCGCTCGGGCATCGCGAAGTCGAGCTGGATCGTGCCGCATTGCCATGATCGGTCCAGGCGATCCTGGAGCGAGAATTCGAGCTTCGGCCCATAGAAGGCCCCTTCGCCGGGCTGGAGCGAAGGCTCGAGTCCGGCGGATCGCGCGGCCGCATCGAGGACCCGCTCGGCGACGTCCCACATGGCGTCGTCCCCTGTGCGCTGCGCCGGTCGTGTCGAAAGGGATACCGAGAAGGAGGCGAAGCCGAACGCTTCATAGAGCGCGCGCACCGATGTGCAGAAGCGCACGACCTCGTCTTCAATCTGGGCCTTCTCACAGAAGATATGCCCGTCGTCCTGTGTGAACTGGCGAAGCCGAAAGAGGCCGTTCAGCGCGCCATCGTCCTCGTCCCGATGAACGACGCCGAATTCCGCCAGCCGGATCGGGAGGTCACGGTACGAAGGCGCCATTCGCTCCACGATCTGGACGTGGCACGGGCAGCTCACGGGCTTGAGCGCTTCCTCTCGGCCTTGATCTCCAAAGGAAAACATGTGCGCACGGAAGTTTTCCCAATGGCCGCTCGCCTCCCAGACGCGGCGCCGCACGAGCTGCGGAGTCAGGACTTCGACGAATCCGTCCGTCACGAGGCGCCTGCGGACCGCATCCTCCATCGCGCGCACGAGGACGAGCCCCGCCGGGTGCCAAAAGACCATCCCCGGTGCCTCCTCCTGGAGGTGGAACAGCCCTAGTTTCTGGCCAATTTGCTTGTGATCGAGAATGTCCATGATCGTCTCCGGGGGAGGATGCCGGAGACGACCGCGTGGCCCACGCTCCGGCGAGTTGCCGGCGGGGCCTTTGTCGGTTCGTGCTTCGTGTCAGGTA
>Ga0210391_10004670_pt1 | contig 11353 bp, 7 predicted proteins | sample IncBWC12OmetaG_FD_160573 | JGI IMG/M metagenome (GOLD analysis project Ga0210391, IMG submission 160573) | Forest soil microbial communities from Barre Woods Harvard Forest LTER site, Petersham, Massachusetts, United States - Inc-BW-C-12-O ...
GCGCGGATACCGTTCGACCCGGCGAAGGCATGGCCGAAGATGATTCGATTGCGAGTGCGCGGCGAAATAAATGGAGCGGCGTTTCGAACCTCGCTCTTCGCGGACGGCGATGGCTATTTTCTTCTGATCAATCGCGAGACGCAGAAGAGGGCGCGGGTGGTTCTGGGCGATTCGGTGGAGATCGGGCTGCAGCCGGACCTTGAGCCGCGGCCGGCAGAACTGCCGGATGTGCTGGGAGCACTGCTGGAGGAAGAGGCGGGATTGAGGGAGTGGTACGACGGGCTGTCGGAGTCGATGCGGCGAGAGATTGGGAAGTGGGTGCTGGGGGTAAAGAGCGAAGAGGCGCGGGTGCGTCGTGCGCAACAGATGGCGGAGCGATTGCTGGCGACGATGGAGGCGGAGGTGGAACTGCCACCGGTGGTTGCGCGCGCCTTACGAAGCAGACCAAAGGCCAAGGCTGGGTGGGAACGTATGACGCCGGTGCAGCGGAGGTCGGAGCTGATGGGCGTGTTCTATTATCAGACGCCGGAAGCGCGTGAGCGTCGCGTGCAGAAGCTGGTGGAAGCGGCGGAACGGCGCGCTGCAGATGATTGAAAACGTCTGAGTTGCGGCTTGCGCATTGATATCGCCCAATCGTTTTTGCTCGTGCGATGAGTGCTTTTCACGACACCGCAGAATTTTTCACTCAAATAGTCGTCTTTTCGACGATCTTCCTCGTCTCTGTTGTGTGAAATTGCGGTCGCAACATATCCGCGGAGTTAGTGCGGCGAACGCAGGTCGGGACGAAATTCGAGATTTTGGAGTTTTGAAAAGTTAGATCTCAGGATCCACAACAAGTTCAACGAGGCCGGACAAGAATCTACCGGCCCGTCCGGAGAGTGTCGATGAAGCGTCTCCTTTCTTTTGCGCTCGGATGCGTGGCGTGCGTTTGCATCTTAATTGCCACGGAGCAGCGAGCTATGGCCATGTACGTGGATCCGGGTTCCGGGCTGCTGGCGTTGCAGTCCGCGGCGTCTATAATGGCCGCGGCGGCTTTCTTTCTTCGGAGAAAGATCCGGGCTGTGTTTGGGGTGCGACGCAAACCCGAAGGTTATGTTCCTCTACTCGAAGAGAAGGGTGAGCCGCGCAAGGTGGCATGAGTCTGGCGGCTGCTGAACCCACTTTTCGCGATCCCGCAGGTTCTCTTGTTGTCGAACGCGATCGCGCCGTGCGAACGATTCGGCCTGAGTTCCGCGAGGCGGTGTTCGAGTTTCTGAATTCGAACTTCTACTGCCGTGCAGTCGAACGCGGCGACATGATAATGAGCGCCGTTGAGGATGATGCAGACGGATTGCGTCTGATTCATCCGCGTGTGCGCATTGCTACGTACCCGTGGGAGTGGACCGCGTCGCAATGGGTATCTGCGGCGGAGTTGACGTTGCGGCTGTGCGATGAGGCACTGGATGATGGATGGATTTTGAAGGATGCCACGCCGCTGAATGTGTTGTTCGAAGGTGCGCGGCCGGTGTTTGTGGATGTGCTGTCGTTTGAACGGCGCGATCCCGGCAGTTCGTTGTGGCTGGCGTACGGGCAGTATGTGCGGACCTTTCTACTGCCGTTGCTGATGAAGAAGATGCTGCGGTGGCCGTTGGAGCTGACGTCATTCAAGCGCGACGGATATGAGCCGGCGGAGTTGTACGCTGCGATGGGGTGGACGCAGCGGCTCTCGCGTGCAGCGCTCATGCCAGTGACCATTCCGGCGTTGCTCGACCGGCGCAAAGATACAAAGGCAGGAGTGCGGAAGGCGCAGCCCGCGCGCGATGCGGAGTTGACGCTGCACACGCTGAAGAGGACGGTTGCAGGACTGCGCAAGCGGACGCGAGCGGCGATGCCGAAGAGCGTGAACTCAGAGTGGGCGGAGTATACAAGTTCGCAGTCGCACTACAGCGCAACGGAGAGTGAGCAGAAGCGTGCGTGGATTCGCGGGGTGCTCGACGAGTTGCGGCCGGCGACAGTGCTGGATGTCGGCGCGAATACGGGTGAGTTCAGCGCGATGGCTGCGGCGTGCGGTGCCGAGGTTGTGGCACTCGAACGGGATGTGGACGCGGCGGAGCGGATTGCGCGGGTGAGTGCCGCGAAGGGGTTGAAGATCCAGACGATTCACGCTGACTTAGCCAGGCCGACGCCGGCAGTGGGGTGGGAGAATCGAGAGTCGAGTGCGCTGCTGCCGCGGCTCGAGGGACAGTTTGAGATGGTGATGTTGCTCGCGGTGATTCATCACCTGTTGCTGTTGGAGCAGATTCCGCTGCGCTCGATTGTGGGGTTGTGTCACAGGCTGACGAAGAGATTTGTTGTGGTGGAGTGGGTGCCGGCGACGGACCCGATGTTTGTGAGCCTGATGCGTGGACGCGATACGCTGTATGGATCGTTGAGCGAGCGGGACCTGATTGCGGCGTGCGAGGGGCTGTTTTCGGTGGTACGCAAAGAGACGCTGGGAAACGGGCGTATTCTTTACCTTCTGGAACGCATCTCCGACGAGGCATGTGGGTGAACGAGCGAGCAGGCGCTACGGGGCGCCAAATCTCTAAGAGGCTTTGCCAGTGCATAGGACTGAGTTCACTCGTACTCATACCTAACTACAACGACCTTCTGAGTGGCGGCCAAAGCGCTCGGATGCATGTTCCTTATCCGCTCACAAATATATCGATTGCGCAGATTACGGACATCCTTGCCGTCGGGGTTCTTCTATTTGCAGTACGTGAGTTGACTCGACGGACGAGGTTCTATCCGGCTGCGCGGCTATTCGTCATGATGTTCGCGCCGCCATATCTGATTGAGCGCACCCGCCTACTGATTCCATTCGCGATTACGGATGGAGTAATTGTTCTCACAGGTGTGTTATGGGCCGGCGTGCTTCTTCTGATCGTGCTGAATTCCCCAGTGTTGTATCGACACATTATCCGGATAGGCGACACGATTGGGATATTCTTTGCGGTATTTGGACTCATTAGCATTGGACAATTAATTTGGATGATTCCGTGGAAACCTGGCTCGCAGGAGGTGACCGCCGAATGGTCCCGCACTCCTCAACAACCTCGCGTACACCCCAAGATCGTTTGGATCGTTTTTGATGAGCTTTCTTATGACCAGCTATTTGAGCATCGAGCTCACGACCTGACGCTGCCTAGTTTTGATCGGTTGCGAAAGGAGAGCAATCTGTACACCGATGTACAGCCCGCGGGCTACAAGACTGTGAAGGTAATTCCGTCGTTGCTTACGGGCAGGCTGATCGATGACATCAGGTATCGGTTTAGTGATAAACAGGTCGTCCGCTATGCTGACACGGGTCGATGGGCTCAGCTTACAGGGGCTGGAACGATTTTCAACGACGCCAGGAAGTCGGGCTGGAGAACTGCCATTGTTGGATGGTACAACCCTTACTGCACTGTCTATGGAGATGCCCTGGATAGCTGTTATTGGACATACGAGGATCCACTCGGAATAGATACTGCGCAAGGAACTAGCTATTGGAACAACATCCAGCGGCCGGTCAAGGAAATTGTCACTCAGATCTACTCGCCGGAATTAGAGCGGGAACAAGTTTGCGATTTTGGTGTAGTCCAACGAGTCAAAAGCTACCTCGACCTTATTGAACACACACAGAATGTTCTTGAAGGCGACCAGGCGGATTTCGTTTTCCTACACCTACCGGTTCCACATCCTCCGGCTATCTGGGATCGGCTCAATGATCGGTTCGACAACAAGTGTGAGAATTCTTATGTGAGTAGTCTTGCGCTTGCGGATCACACGCTAGGCAACATAGTTGCGATTCTACGGCGGTCGCCGCGGTGGGACGATACGACCGTGGTTGTGCAGGGTGATCACTCGTGGCGGATTAACCTGTGGAACAGCATGGCTGGGTGGACGGATGAAGATGATCAGGCGTCTCGTGACGAATTTGATCCGCGTCCGGCGTTATTGATTCATAACGCCGGGCAGACGCAACCAGAGACAGATGGGCGAGCTCTGTCACTGCTGTTTGTGCACGATGCCTTAGAAGACGTGCTGCAGGGAAAGACTGCGCAGCCGGTTACGCAGCGGCCGGCGCAGACGGTGCCGGCAACGGCTGTGGTGCGGAGAGTCTCATCGGCTGGCGCTTCCAGTAGGTGAGCGAACGCCAACACCACTCGAGTGGACCAAAGCGGAAGAATCGCAGCCAGAGTGTGCTGAAGACGAGGTTCACTGCCCACATGGCGGCGACGGCGTAGTACACCTTGTAGTACTCGACGTAGCCATACCAGTGCCAAGGGCCCCAAACGAAGATGGTCTTCATGGTGATGCTGGTGAGAATGTAGTTGGAGAGAGCCATCTGGCCGACAGCGGCGATGCGGGCGAGGAGCCACTTGAAAATGCCGAAACGAGCGAGCAGAAGGAGCACGGCGGCTGTGCCGAGAGCGCCGGAGATGCGCGTGAGGTCGTAGGGGAAGTCGAGAGCGTAGGCGGTAGAGAACATGTCAAAGTGGCTACGCCAGGCGTGCCAGCATCCCCAGAACGTGATCGGCCAGGCGATGCCAAGACCGATGATGGCGGTGAGGACGTAGGTTCGAGTGGAACACTTGAGGGAGAAGAAGCCAAGGCGAAAGAGAGCCATGCCGAGAAGCATGAGACCAACCCAGTCGCCAAAGCCAAAGTAGGCTCCTTTGAGTTCGCCTGTAAGAGCGTCTTTGGCGTCGGCACCCTGCGACAGCCATCCGTCCTGGTGCTCCGCAATGTCCTTGTAGATCTTTTTGGGGGGCTTACGCCACCGGTCCTGGATGCTCTGCCAGCTCTTAAGGTCAGAGATTTGGTCGTCGGTGAGGACCTGATGATGAGCGAGCGCGATGTTGGCCTTCTCAGCTTGCTGCTTTGTATGCATAGCGGCGAAGGTTTGGCCGAACTGCACGACGCAGGTGTTGATCAGAAGGATGATGCCGGCGGTCCAGAGGAGTTTCTTCGGCTTGAGATTGCGGAAAGGGAAGAGGAAAAGCAGAGCAGCTAGACCATAGAAGTACAGAATATCGCCGTTCCAGATGAGGTAGCAGTGAAGCATTCCAAAGAGTACGAGCCACATGTTGCGGCGGGTGTAGATGTCGGCGGCGCGTACGCCAGCGCCCCGGGATTCTGCGCGGGCAGTGAGCAGAACCACGCCTGCGCCGAAGAGCATGGAGAAGAGTGCGCGCATCTTGCCCTCTGCGAAGATCCAGCGCATAAACCAGGCGGCGGTGTTGATCTTCCAGTGAGGGCCGTCGAAGACGGGCTTCGCTGTGCTAAGCGGGACGGCGTAGTTGGTGAAGCCGTAGGCAAAGTCCGTGATGTTCATGATCAGAATGCCCATGAGCGAGAATCCACGGATGATGTCGACGGTGGAGATGCGTTCGGATGCCTCGACAGGTCGGGTGGCGAGCGAGGGGTCGACGCGCGACGGGCCAGCAAGCTCTTCGTTTGTGCCGGGCGGTAGAGAAGCTTGGTCAGGGAAGGCCGCAGCGGTACTCATGCACAAAACCTCAGCGAAATGGAGTGAGGTGAGCCGGTGATGTGAGGTGAGTATAGAGGCGGACGGCAAGTTTTGTGCGAAATTATGCTGCCTCGCTCGCCGAGAGGTCTAGGCTTCTCTCGGCGGATGACTCATATTTCGACGGTCACAGGTGGGATAGAGGACGCATTGAGGTCCCGGTTCTTGGTTTCGCGGATGAGCAGGAGACCTATAACCGAAAGCACGGCTGACCCCGTAAGGTAGTATCCAACTGATTTGAGGCCATATTTCGTGGCAAGTTGCATCGCGATGTAGGGTGTCGCTGAGGCGCCCAGCACACCGCCCATGCTGAAGGCGATGGAACTCCCGGTGTAACGCACAGGCGTGGCGAAGAGCTCAGAGATGAGCGTGCCCTGCGCACCATAGACAAGGCCCATGAGCGTGAGACCGAGAAGCATCATCAGAAACACACCGCGGACGCCGGACATGAAAAGCGGAGCGAAGACAAAGCCAAAGAGTCCGATCGCTATGTTGACGATGATCATGACCTTGCGACGGCCGTATTCAGCAAGCCACGCAGAGACAGGCGTTGCCGCGGCGAAGAAGACCGTTGCGATGAGTTGAAAGGACAGGATGCGCGTGCTTGGGTAGTGGAGGACCTTCGCCCATGAAGGCGTGAAGACGATCATCAGATAAAAGAGAACGAACGTTGCAAGGAAAAGAAGAATACCGGCGAAGACCTCGCGTGGGTAATGGCGCAGAACGTCAGATATCGGTACCTTCACGGGCTCTGAGCGCTGAAGCGCTTCACGAAAGATGGGTGTTTCGGTGATGGTAAGGCGAACGTAGAGACCAAGTAGAACGAGCACCGATGAGGCGAGAAAGGGTATTCGCCAGCCAAAGGACAGGAACTGTTGGGTGGAAAGCACATGTGACAGGATGAGAAAGGATAGACCCGAAAGCATAAAGCCAAGCGGAGCTCCGAGCTGCGGGAACATGCCGTAGAGTGCGCGCTTGTTGGCCGGGGCGTTTTCGACGGCAAGCAGAACAGCGCCGCCCCACTCGCCGCCGAGGCCTATGCCCTGACCGAAACGGCAAAGCGCGAGCAGCAGTGGTGCGACGACGCCGATGGCGGCATAACCGGGCAGTACCCCGATCAGAAAGGTGGAGAGACCCATGGTGGAGAGTGCAAAGACGAGAGTTCGCTTGCGGCCGATGCGGTCTCCGAAGTGCCCGAACAGCGCTGAACCGATGGGACGCGCGAAGAAGGCGACGCCGAAGGTCGCGAGAGAAAGCAGCACGGCCGACGCCGGATTTGATGCGGGGAAGAAGAGCGAAGGGAAGACCAGGACCGCGGCAGTGGCATAGATGTAGAAGTCGAAGAACTCGACTGTGGTGCCGACGAGGGAGGCGAAGAGAACCTGTCTCGGAGTGTTGATCTTGCTTGATGCCATGAGGTGAGGGTAGCAGTTGTGATTTGCGTCAGCGGATGAGAGTGGCATTGCGAATTCCACGAACAGCGTTAGTGAGCCAGATCTGGTCGGCTGTGCGGAGGTCTTCAGGAGTCAGGTTGGTTTGAGCGATTTCGGGATGGGTCATCAGCAGATGGCGGCGATAGACGCCAGGAAGAAGGCCGGCACTGATTGGGGGCGTTCGCCACCGGGTGCCATGGCGGACGAAGATGTTGTGGATGGCTCCTTCCGTGACGTGACCGTGTTCATTGATGAAGATAACGTCCGCGAAGCCTTGGCGGCGGGCTTCGTTGCAGGCGTGATCGTATGACGCGCGGCGCGTGGTTTTGTGTTCGAGCAATGGGTTGGTCGAGTCAATGGGTGTGGGCCAGAGGTGAAAGCGTAGCAGTGTCGATGGGTCCTCGACAGTGATGGACTCAAGCGCATTGAAGATGCAGGCGCCGCGGTGGTCGAGCACAAGGCGCAGCTTGTACGGCGTGTTTGCGTCGAGGCCGGCGGCGTGGTGCTCGATCGCGCGCTGAATCGATGCCCGATCGAATCGGAAGTGGAAGTGATTGGCTGAGGATTGAAGACGGTCGAGGTGGAGCTCGAGGAGGTCGCAACGGCCATGCTGCCAGCGCATGGTTTCGATGAGGCCGAAGGTTTGGTCGCGAAGGAAGTCAGCCTTGAGAAGGCACTCATCGTACTCGGAGGTAGCGATCGAGTCGGCAACGACGCCGGAGCCTATCCCCATATTGAGTTGGCCTGAATAGAGAACAGCAGTGCGTATGGCCACGCTGAAGAGAGCCTCGCCGCGCGGTGACCAGAAACCGATGGCGCCCGTGTAGACGCCGCGATCGCGTTGCTCGAGGGCGCGGAGAAGTTTCATGGAGTGAACCTTCGGTGCGCCGATGATTGAACCCGAGGGGAAGAGCGCCGCGAAGAGCCGGTAGGATGTGATCTCCGGACGAAGCGTAGCGCGGATCTCCGAGGTCATTTGGAGAAGCGATGGCAGACGCTCAACGGTGAAGAGTTTGTCAGGGTGGACCGAGCCGAACTCCGCGATGCGGCCGAGGTCGTTGCGGAGCAGATCCACGATCATGACGTTTTCGGCGCGGTTCTTCTCGTCGGCGGCAAGTGAAGCTGCAAGGCGGTCGTCGTCAGAAGGCGTCGAACCACGTGGTGAGGTTCCCTTCATCGGGCGGACGACGATCTGCCGGCCCCGCTGATGGAAGAAGAGTTCGGGTGAGGCAGAAAGAATGTGGCTCGGGCCGACGTGGAGCATTGCGCCGAGATCGACAGGCTGCGCGGCCATCATGTGGGCGAAGAGATCGGCTGGGTCGCCGGGGTATGGCGCACATACCTCGGTAGTTAGATTTAGCTGGTAGGTATCACCGGCGGAGATGTACTGCTGTGCCTGATTGAATTGTTGGGCATATTGTTCCGGTGTGAGCGAGATGCTGAGATCGGTGAGGCCAGCTCCGTTCGGCGGTTGGTGTGAAGATGGCGTGCAGAGAGTGGGCTCTGTGTATATGCCGATGGCTGCGAGCGGAAGGGTATGTGAAGAAGACTTGTAGTTTGGATATGAAGTGGGCTCCCAGTGGTAGCCGCACTCGTAAGCGAGATAACCCGCAACCCAATGACCGCGCGCGAGGGCCTCATCGATTCTTGCGAAGGCAGCGGGAAGTTGGTCAAGATCGCGGACTTCGATCCAGCTAATCGGGCTCTGAAAGAGAAGCGATCGATTATGCTGTGCGCTGCTGACCGTGCTGCTTTCGAAGAGAACGGTGCCCGGTGTGTCGGCGACCAAGCGGCGGGCGGCGACGATCGACTGTGAGATAGGGGGCATGTTGTGGGAAGATCAATCGGCGGCGACGAGTTCCTGGTCTTTGTACTGCAGGCGGTAGAGCTTGTAGTAGAGTCCGCGATGCGCAAGCAGCTGCTGGTGGGTTCCTTGCTCGCGGAGTTGACCTTTGTGCATGACGAGAATTGTGTCGGCGCGCTGAACGGTGGAGAGGCGGTGCGCGATGAGGACGCTGGTACGGCCGGTAATCATCCGTTCCACCGCAGAACGTATGCGGATTTCGGTTTCGGTGTCAACGGAACTTGTGGCCTCGTCGAGGATGAGGATGCTGGGTTTGTGCGCTAGCGCACGCGCAAAGCTGATGAGCTGCTTCTGACCGGTGGAGAGAGTGGAGCCGCGCTCGAGTACTGGCTCGCGAAAAGCACCGGGCAGCGTGCGGATGAAGTCGCCGACGTTGACCTGGTCCGCAGCGTTCGCAACCTCGTCTTCTGTGATCCATGAGGAGCCGAGGCGGATGTTGTATCGAATGTCGCCGGAGAAGAGGAATGGATCCTGCAGAACGACGCCGAAGCGGCGGCGCAATGTGAGGAGGTCCTGCTCACGGACGTCGACATCATCGACCAGAACATGACCGCGCTGCACGTCGTAGAAGCGCATCATTAGCCCAGTGAGAGTTGTTTTGCCGGCACCAGTGTGGCCAACGATGGCTGCCGTCTCATCCGGATGGACCACAAAGCTCACGTTACGCAGGATCCACTCGATATGCGGGAGATCAGTCTCCGGGTTAGCGGAGCTCGCAAGAACAGCAGCATCGTCCTTGTTGAGTTTCTGGTAGGTGAACCAGACGTTCTTGAATTCGATACGGCCGGTGCCGTCGCCGGTGCGAAGATGTGCTGGCGCGGCGATATCCGATGGCGTGTCGAGTAGTTTGAAGATGCGCTCGGCTGCCGCCATCGCCGCTTGCAGGATGTTGTATTTGTCGCTGAGGTCCTGGATGGGGCGGAAAAAGCGCTGCGCGTACTGGATGAAGGCAATGAGAACGCCGAGAGTGACAATGTTTCCGAAGACGCTGAAGTGCGCGACGTCACCGTGCGGTGGGACGAGATAGCGGTGGTGCGTGACCCACGTGAACGCTGAGGCGTTGAGCACAGCGCGCCCGCCGAACCAGATGACGAGTGCGATAGCGAGTGAGCTTAGGAACTCAACGACCGGATAATAGAGCGCGTAGGCGAAGATTGCATCAGTCCAAGCCTGCTTGTTTTCAGCGTTGACAGCGGAAAAGTCTTTGAAGGAGCGACGCTCACGGTTGAAGAGTTGCACGACGCTCATGCCGGAGACGTACTCTTGAGTGAATGAGTTGATGCGGGCCGTGGCAGCACGCTGGCGCCGGTAGCTATCGCGGACATGTTCCCGGAAGCGTTTGGTGGCATAGAGAATGCCGGGGATGACGGAGAGAGTGAGCAGCGCGAGTGGCCAACTCATCCGCAACATGATGACGATGATGAAGGTGAGCGCGAAGACGTCCTCGAAGATGGCAAGCACACCCGAGGTGAACATCTCGTTAAGCGCGTCGACGTCCGAGGTGACGCGGGTGACGAGACGTCCGACAGGGTTGCGATCGAAGAATCCAACGTGCATGCGCTGGATGTGGCGGAAGATCTGCGAGCGCAGGTCGAACATGATCTTCTGGCCGGTCCACTGCATAAGGTAGGTCTGGGCAAACTCAAGGCCGAAGCTGAGCAGCAGCGCTCCAAGGTAGAGGAGCGCCAACTTGTTGATGCCCGCGATGGCGTTGGGGCCGAGGTGCCGCCCGAGCCAGCCTGGCTTTCCGCTAGGTGCGAGGTAGGTGTCGACCGCGACCTTGACAAGGTATGGGCCGACGACGTCAGAGGCAGACTTGAGCAGGGTAGCGAAGCCAGAAACGACAGTCGCGAGTTTGTAAGGCGCGAGATAGCGCACGAGCCGCCGCATCAGGCGCGAGTCGTAGGCCTTCCCTACGACGTCTTCGTCGGGTCCGGAACGGGGAGCCTGCACGGATTCGGCAGTCTGGGCCTTACTCTTCTTTTCGTCGGTACCAGCGGCCATGATGAATAGATTGTAGTGTGGAGGTTTGGTCGCATGAAAGAATGGATTTGTGAGCAGATTGTCACAGATGGAGCGGCTCGGTGTATATGTGAGCGTGCCGTTTTGCCGCGCGAAGTGCAGCTTTTGTAACTTCGCCTCAGGAGTATCCTCGGCCGACCGCGTCGCGGAGTATGTGCGCAGGCTTTGCGCGGAGATTGATAGTGCGGGAACCAAGGCAGCAAGCCTGGCGGCTCAACTGCCTCGTGCGGCGGATACGGTATATTTTGGCGGAGGCACTCCGAGCCTGCTGGAGCCCGGGCAACTGCGGCAGATATTCGCGGCGCTAAAGCGGCAGTTCGGAGTCGAGCAGGATGCGGAGATCACGCTCGAGGCGGCGCCAGGCCAGATTTCTGACGGTTTGCTCGAGGAGGCGATGCGGCTAGGTGTGAACCGCGTGAGCCTGGGTGTGCAGAGTTTTGTGGATCGCGAAAGCTCGGGAGTGGGGCGCACGCATACGGGCGAGTCATGCCTGCAGGAGATCGC
>Ga0210391_10004671_pt1 | contig 11353 bp, 10 predicted proteins | sample IncBWC12OmetaG_FD_160573 | JGI IMG/M metagenome (GOLD analysis project Ga0210391, IMG submission 160573) | Forest soil microbial communities from Barre Woods Harvard Forest LTER site, Petersham, Massachusetts, United States - Inc-BW-C-12-O ...
AGCAAAGATCGACTGGTCCGCCCAACTCGGCGACGCGGCGAGGTCGACTCTCGACCAGGAACGGCACGAGGCCGAGCTGCTGGGCGCCCTGACGCGCAAATACACACTGCCGGATGACCCGCGCGATCCCCATCCGGATCCGGTCACGGGCTTTCGCTGGTACAACGCCGGCAGTCATCGCATCGATACGCGCGGCTCGCTGCCGGTGCTGCATCTGAATGATCGCTGCGCGCTGGTGCTGTTCATCATGCCCATCTGTCTCATCGGACATATCGAGATCCATGGCGACCTGTTCGAGAACGCGGCGGCCTTGCACGATGAAAGGACCTCGACCGCGCGGCCGAATGACGTACCGTGAGCTACGGCTTGCGCAGCAACTCATCGCGCCCCTGCTTCACGAAAGCCCGCACTTTTTCTGCGTACTGCTGGATCTGCGCATTGTGTCCCGTCACCAGCGCACCGGCCATGCGCACCGGATCGCCGAAGAAGAAGCGCTCGTAGAGCACCTGGCGCGAACCGAACGCCGACACGGCGACATCCCACGCCAGCCTGAACATCGGGACGCGGTCGAACGCTTCGGCGCGCGCCGCCTGGTAGTACTGACGGATGTCCTCCGCCAAGGGACCGGTGACATCGGCGGCGCTCGGCATGGCGACCAGGCCGCTGGCACCGATCTGCTGGATGATCTCGACCATTCGGGGATACAGGCGCGGGTACAGATTGCGCGCGGCATCCAGCGGGTCCCAGGCCGGTCGCATCACCCCCCACTCATCCAGCTGCGCATCCGCTTCGGCCGCGCGCAGGAACGCGCGCATGGTTTCCAGGTTCACCCAGATCTCGGCGAGCTTCTCCTGGATATGTTGCAACGACTCCGCCGCAATCGCATTGACCAGGAGCGCCGCGAGCCCCAACAGAAACTCGGTCTTCGCGATGTTCTTGACGACGACCTGGTGAGTCATGTGCACCACGGCGCCGGTGCGCGAATAGGCCTGGTTGCAGCGATTGATGTCCCGGTACAGCAGCACGTTTTCCCAGGGCACCAGCACGTCATCGAAGACCACCACGGCATCCATTTCCTCGTAGCGTGAGCCCAGCGGGTGATCGAAGTGCGAGCGACCGTAGTCGAGACTTTCACGACAGATGAATCGCAGTCCGGGGGTGTCGTTCGGGATGCAGAAGCCGAAGGCGTGCGGGGCATCCTCCACCGCGCTCTTCAGCAGCGTCGAGGGAAACACCATGATCTCATCGGAGATCGGCAGGGTCGCGAGCATGCGACAGCCACGGATGATGATGCCGGCGTCGGTCTCGTCCTTGATCCGCGCCGCAATGTAGGGATCGGACTGCTGCAGGGCATTCAGCGAGCGATAGCCCTGTGGCGGTATCAGCGTGTGCGTCATGCACAGATCGTTTTCGCGCAGATACTCGTGATAGCGCTGCGCGTTGGTGCCGAAACGCGGATCCGCCTCAGCCAGAAACGCCGCCCCGGCGGCATAGCCGGTGATGGCCCGGTTGATGTAATCCGGGGCGCGCCCCATCATGCCGTGGGTGTACTCGTGCCAGACCCGCATCGCCGCGGTCACGCTGCGCAGCTCCTCAAGCGTGCGCGGAATGAGGAACGAGCGGCCGACCTTGTTGCCGCTGCTCGGCGAAGCAAACAGACTCACGGTTGGGTCCTGCCACTGCAGATCGTAGAGCTGCGCGAGAGTCTCGACTCCGCCCCGCAGCGCCGGATGGGTGGTCACATCCTTGATCTGCCGGCCCTGGTACCACAGCGTCGGCGGCCGCTCGCGCAAGCGCTGCAGCACCTGGGCACCGCGCCGCGCGCCGGTGCTCACGACTGCTCCTGGGCACCGACGCTGGCCAGATGCGCCTCGCGCAGGTCGAACTCCCGCTCGACCCGCCGACGCGAATCATCCTTGAGCTCGCCCTTGCGATAGGTTGCGTTGATGTGATCGCGCTCGGCCGCGATCAGGCGCAGTTCCACGGCGTCGCGCTGGGTGATCAGCGCGGTGTGCGAATCATCATCATCGCCGCGGTATTCGACATGCCGCAGTCGCTCACGGTAGAGCTGGCGTACCGGCGCCAGCACCTCTTCGGTCAACTTGCCCTCGCGCGTCAGCTCCTCGAGCTTCGCGAGTGCCGCCTTGATGGCCGCACGGCGTGCCCGGAACTCCTCCATCAGATCGCGCGAGCGCTCGCGACGACCGGCATGGGCCAGGCACAGCCAGGTGATGACCTTCGGAAACGCCAGCCCCTGACCCACGAGAGTCACCAGGATCACGGCAAACGTCAGAAACAGGATGAGGTCGCGAGCGGGAAACGGCGCGCCATTGTCCATCAGCACCGGCAGGGACAGGGCCGCTGCCAAGGAAACCACGCCGCGGATGCCCGTGAAGGCCAGCGCAAACGCGCGTTGCCAGGAGATCGAGTCCTCTTCGGCGTTGCCGTCCCGGTGATGGCCCAGGACGGCCAGGTAGGCGGCCGGAAAGATCCACAGGAAACGGGCCCCGATGACCGCGAGGCTGACGATGCCCGCGGCGAGCGCGAGCCCCGAGGTCGAGTAACCGGCGATGCCCCCGACGATGGCGCGCGCCTGCAGTCCGGTGACCAGGAACACCAGGCCTTCGACCAGGTACACCAGGAAGTCCCAGAAGAACACGCCCTGCAGGCGGGTCGCCGAACTGATCAGGCGCTGTCCGTTCCAGCTCACGAACAGCCCGCAGGCGATCGTCGCGATGACCCCCGACCCTCCCAGATGTTGCGGCGGCCAGAAGGCGACGAACGGCGTCAGTACCGAGAGCGTGATTTCGATGTGCGTGTCATGCGCCCATTGGCGCAGATGCAGCATCAGCCACCCCACGGCGATGCCCCACAGCACCTCGCCCACGATGATCAGCGCGAACAGGCCCGAGGCGTGGCTGATCGAAATGCTTCCGGCGCTCACCGCCACGACCGCGAACCGATAGAGCACCAGGGCGGTTGCATCATTGGCCAGCCCCTCGCCTTCCAGCAGCGTCAGGATGCGCCGCGGCACCTGCAGGCGCTTGGCGATAGACAAGGGTGCGACGGCATCCGGAGGCGACACGATGGCGCCGAGCGTAAATCCCACCGGCCAGGACAGCTGCAGCCACAGATGACAGGCCGCGGCCACCAGCACCGTCGTGAACAGCACGCAGCCGATCGCGAGCAGCGAAATACCCGCAAGGTTCGCCCGGAAGTCCTTCCAGCTCATCGAGAAGGACGCCTGGTAGATGACGAGCGGGAGGATGACCAGCAACACCAGTTCCGGCGCCAGGGTGACCGCAGGTAGCCGGGGGATGAGCGCCAGGACGACACCCGTGATGACCAGCAGGATGGAGGAAGGCACCTTGAGCCGGATGGCGACGGCCTCGACGGCGGCGATCACGGAAAGGAGTACGACAAGCAATTGCAGCGTCTGAATCATAAGATGGCGGCAGGAGACCTCCCCAGGGCCAGCATATCAGGCGCTTGCGCGGGGAGACTCGGTTGGGGTTTCCCGGCCGTCAACCGACTGCCGGCCGAAACGTTAATCCACCGTCGGGTGCCGATTTTGGCGGGAGAAGATCATGAGCAGGCTAACCGTGTGGGTTCCGGTCGTGGCGGCCACTGCCGCGCTGGCGGCGTGCCAGGGTGTCCCGGTGCGGACCGATCAGAATGCCCAGCTGCTGTCCTCCGTGCACTGCCAGTCCGTGGCCTGGGCCGGTGGCTTCAAGGGGGCCAGCCCCCTGCGCAACACCATTGCCAATCCCTTGAATGAGGCCCGGCTGCGCGACGCCATCGCGGCCGACCTGCCGCGGGCCGGTCTCACCCTGGTCAGCGAGCCCGCCCCCACGCCACCGATTGCCGGCGCACCGGCAGCGCCCGTTCCGGCCGCGGCACCTGCCGTCCAATGCCTGATCGGCTATGGCATCGGGATGAACCGCGACGTGGATGCCGTCTACCCCGACGGCTGGGTCTACGGTGGCGGTTATTGGGGAAGAGGACCTCGCTGGGGGGGCGGTTGGGGCTGGGGCTGGGGGTGGGGAGACCCGTATGTCTATCACACGAGCTACATTACCGTGGACCTGTACGACGCCGCGTCCAAGCAGCCCATCTGGCACGCCTCCGCGGAGCAGAACCTGTCGGGACTGACCGGCGATGCGGCGGCGAGCCGCATCCGCGTCGCGGTCGATGCGATCTTTCAGAAGTTTCCGCACTGACCCTCGAGCCTAGGTCGCGCGCCTGAGCACCGTGCCGACCAGAAGGTCGGCACGCAGGGCCCGGGGGCCCACCAGGAGCTCGACGGTACCCGGCTCGAAGCGCGGTTCCAGATCCGCTCCCAGGAACGTCAGCCGCTGCGCCGGCACTGCGATCGTGACGGTGCCGCTCTGACCCGCAGCCAATTCCAGGCGCCCGAACCCGACCAGCTGCAACAGCGGTCGCGAAACGGTCGCCACCACATCATGCGTGAACACGAACACGGTTTCGCAGGCCGTACGCGCGCCTTCATTGGTCAGATCGACCTGCACCTGAAAGGTATCGTGCTCGCTCACTGCCGTGGGTGCGACCCGCAGGTTCGCGTAGCGGAAGCGGCCATAGGTGAGCCCATGGCCGAAGGCGAACAGTGGCTCATTCGGTGAGTCCAGGTACTTGCTGGTGTACTTGTCCTGCGGATTGGCCGGACGCCCGGTGCGGCGCTCACTGTGAAAGATCGGGATCTGCCCGACCGAGCGTGGCCATGAAATCACGGTGCGGCCGCTGGGTGAGACCTTGCCCAGCACCACATCGGCCAGCGCATTGCCCGCCTCGCAGCCGGGGAACCAGGCGGCGATCACGGCGTCGCAGTCCTGCAGCAGGTCCGGGACGGTCAACGGGCGCCCTGAGAACAGCAGCACGGCACAGGGTTTGCCCAGGAAGTGCGCCCGCGCCAGTACCGCCCTGGCGAGTGCGTCCTGCTGACCCGGCAGACCCAGGTGCACGCGACTGGCGGCCTCACCGCTCATGTCGGCGGCCTCTCCCAGGCACAGCAGGATGCTGTCGGCCTGGTCGCACAGCGCCACGGCCGCGGGGATTCCCGAGGTGTCATCGGCCGCAATCGCAACGCCGAGGGTGTGATTTATCTTCGTATCCGGCAATGCCGTACGCAGGCCGGCCAGCACGCTGACATGGTTCGCGCCGACACCGGCCGCCCCCCAGGGTCCGCGCATTTCCTCCGGCGCATCAGCCAGCGGTCCGATGACTGCAAGCGAGCGCAGCGGCGTCTTAAACGGCAGAATGTCACGCTCGTTCTTGAGCAATACCAGCGATTGCGCGCCCACCTTGCGCGCCAGGGCGCGGCGGCGGGCAATGGCCGCGTCGGTTTCTTTCCTGATATGACAGCGATTGTACGGATCATCGAACAGACCCAGCTGTTCCTTCAGGCGCAGCACGCGGCGCACCGCGGTATCGACCTGCTCCATGCTGACCAGGCCTCGTTCCAGCGCCACCGGCAGTCCATGGCGGTAGCCGTCGGCCATCATGTCGATGTCGACGCCCGCGTTCAAAGCGAGCGCGGCCGCCTCCGGCAGATCGGCCGCCACGCCGTGATTGAGCAGTTCACGGACGGCGTTGTAGTCGCTGACGATGACGCCTTCAAAGCCGGTACGCCCGCGCAGCCAGCCGCGCAGCAAGGCGCGGTGCGCGGTCATCGGAATCCCGGCAAGATCGGTAAAGGCCGGCATGACGGTGGCCACTCCGGCGCGCACCGCCGCCTCGAACGGCGGCAGATGCACCTCGTGCAGTGTCCGTTCCGAGATATCCACCGGGGCATATTCGCGGCCCGCCGTCACCGGCGCATAGGCGACGAAATGCTTGGCGCAGGCCGCCAGGGCATCCGGCGCGGCCAGATTTGCGCCCTGGAAGCCGCGCACCTTCGCGGCGGCCATTTCAACCGCCAGCCACGAGTCCTCGCCCGACCCTTCCACGGTGCGGCCCCAGCGCGGATCACGCGACACATCGAGCATCGGTGCGAAGGTCATGGCGAGGCCATCGGCCGCGCCCTCAATGGCGGCTTCGCGCGCGGTCGCTTCCCAGAGGGCCGGGTCAAACACCCCCGCCTCGGCCAGTGGCACCGGAAACAACGATCGGTGCCCGTGAATGATGTCGAGGCCGATGAGCAGCGGAATCTTCAGTCGCGACTCCTCGACCGCCAGGCGCTGAATGTCGCGGACCGGCCCCGCGCCCACCATGTTGAGCAGATTGCCGATGGCCCCGCTGCGGATGGCGTCGGTCGAGTCCCCGGCGATGACCGGCCCGGTGACGGTGAACGAGGAGGCCGTCATGGTCAGCTGGCCGAGCTTTTCGGTCAGGGTCATGCTGGCTATCAGGGTTTCGATCCGGCTCATAATGCCGTTAGGATACAGGATGCCCAGCGTGCCTAAACGACCTGCCGCCCGATCCGCACCTGCCCCCCGCCGCGCGCGCGCGCGCAGCCCGGCGCAGCTTGCGGCCTTGCCTGATGACGAGCTGCTCGAAGCGGTCCAGAGACAGACCTTCCGCTTCTTCTGGGACGGCGCCCACCCGGTCAGCGGCCTGGCACCCGACCGGCTGACAGGCCGCACAGCGCCGGCCGACGACAAGACGGCCATCGGCGGCAGCGGCTTCGCACTGATGAGCATCATCGTCGCAGTCGAGCGCGCCTGGATCACTCGCGAGGCGGCCGTGACCCGCATCAGCGCCATGCTCGACATGCTGACCCGGGCGACCTGTTATCACGGCGCCTTTCCACATTTTCTGAATGGCCGCACCGCCGCCACGATTCCCTTCTATCGCAAGGATGATGCCGCAGACCTCGTTGAAACCTCCTTCCTGTGCATGGGGCTGCTGTGCGTGCGGCAGTACTTCGATGCCGACCGGCCCGGGGAGGCGCAGCTGCGCGGTCGCGCCAACGGACTGTGGGAGGAGGTCGAGTGGAACTGGTTCACCCAGGATCAGCGCCGGCTGCTGTACTGGCATTGGAGCCCGAACAACGGCTGGGCCGTGGACCTCGAGATCCGCGGCTGGAATGAATGCCTGATCACCTATGTGCTGGCCGCGGCCGCGCCGCGCTACGGCGTCGAGCCACTGGTGTACCACCGCGGATTCGCGGGGGGTCGTGAATTCCTCAACGGCAAGGCCTACTACGACATCAAGCTGCCCCTGGGTATGCCCTACGGGGGGCCACTGTTCTTCAGCCACTACTCGTTCTGCGCGCTGGATCCCCACGGTCTCAAGGACACCTATGCGGACTACTGGCAGCAGAATGTCGCCCATGTGCGCATCAACCACGCCCACTGCAGCGCCAATCCGCATGGCCATCCGGGCTACAGCGCCGAGTGCTGGGGACTCACCGCCAGTGATGACCCGGACGGCTACGCGGTGCATGACCCGGCCAACGACAACGGCACCCTCTCTCCGACGGCGGCGCTCGCGAGCCTCCCCTACACTCCCCATGAATCCCTGGCCGCCATCCGCCACTTCCTGCGGCGCCATGGCGACAAGGTGTGGGGACGTTATGGCTTCGTGGATGCCTTCTGCGAACGGCGCGGCTGGTTCGCGGACACCTTTCTGGCCATTGATCAGGGGCCGATTCTCATCATGATTGAAAACCACCGCTCGGGGCTGCTGTGGCGGCTGTTCATGTCCGTGCCGGAAATCCAGACCGGCTTGCGCAAACTGGGCTTCACCACGCCGCGCGCGCGCCGTTGAACACCGACACCGACCTCGAGGAGTGGCTCGAGGCGCAGTACCACCACTGCGCGCACCAGATGCTGCGCGGTATTTCGGCCACGGACATCATCAAGCAGCGGCCCGGATTCGGCCAGAGTATCCAGGCGCATATCGGTTCGGTCGTGGCCTCACCGGTGCTCGCCGCCTACGATCCCGACCCGGATTATTTCTTTCACTGGTACCGTGATTCGGCGGTGGTCATGGATGCGCTGCGCATCCTCTACGAGCGCGGCACGCTCAGTGATGAGGCCCTGCAGCTGTTCGAACAGTTCGTGCACTTCAGCCTGGCCGCCGATGCGCTGGACGGCCGCGCATTGGTTGAACGGCCGCAGTGGCGCGAGCGGGTGCAACCGGATTTCGTGAAATTCCTGCGCCAGGACGCGGATCTGGCCCAGGCCCATGGCGAGCGCATCCGCGGGGAGACCCGCCTCAATGCCGATGGCAGTCTTGATATCTCCAGCTGGCCGCGGCCGCAGCATGATGGCCACGCGCGCGCTGACCCTGACGCGCTGGCTGAAGCTGCCGGGGCTCGAACCCGCCGTGCGCGAGGCCGCTTCACGATTGCTGCAGGCGGACGTGCACTACACCCGACGGCATTGGCGGGAGCCCTCCTACGACATCTGGGAAGAGGACCTCGGCCTTCACTACTACACATTGTGCACGGCCGCGGCGGCGCTGGCGGACGACCCGGCCGGCGCGTCAATCCTGCGCATGCTCGATGGATTCTGGGACAGCAGCTGTGGCCACTATCGCTCGCGGGTGCTCAGCAGCGGCGCGGCTTCCACGAAGCAGCTGGATATCGCGGTGATTCTGGCCGCGGTGCATACCGACCTGCCGGGTGTACGGCACTCGCCGGGCGATCCGCGCCAGCATGCCACCCTGACGCGCCTCGAGGAGCTGTTTGCCAGACAGTATCTGATCAATGAAGGCCGTCCGGTGGGATCGGGGCCGGCCATGGGTCGCTATGCCGGCGATGTCTATTATTCCGGGGGCGCCTATTACTTCTCGACCCTCGGCGCCGCGGAGTTGTGTTACCTCGCGGCCGTCCGCATGGCCCCGGATGCGGCACAACCCTGGTTGGCCCGGGGTGACGCCTTCCTGGAGACCGTTCGTGCCTTCACGCCGGCCAGCGGCGATCTGGCCGAACAGTTTGATCAAAAGACGGGCGTCCAGAGTTCGGCGCGGGATCTGACATGGAGCTACGCGGCCTTCATCAGTGCCACCGCCGCCCGCCGCCGTGCCCTGCAGGCCGAAAACGTTACAAAATCTTGAACCGTGCCCGTGCACGAGGGGCAGGCCTTTGCGTTTAATGGGTACAAGGCGCGCCAGGTGTGCGTCAGGTCACATTGAGGTCCCCTATGCGAATCGTTCATCAGCACATCCGCAATCTGGCCGTGGCGGCTGCCGTCGCGTTCACCGTGAGCGCGTGCGTCGTGGCGCCGGCGCCCGGCTACTATGCCGGGGGTGGCTACTACTCGGGTGTCGTCACGATCGCCCCACCGGCGCCGCAGGTCGAGGTGGTGGGCGTCGCCCCCTCACCCGGATTTGTCTGGATCGGTGGCTACTGGAATTGGGTCGGCGGTCGCCACGTCTGGGTGGGCGGGCACTGGTCTGCGCCGCGTCCGGGATACCGTTGGGCGCCCCACCACTGGGAGCGCCGCGCCGATGGCTGGCATCTGACCGGCGGAGCCTGGGTCCGACGCTAGATCGCGATCCTGACCGCGTGCGGCCCGACGGCTGATCCGCTCGGGCCGCGTTTCAAGTCAGGCCGGGGCGACCGCGCCGCCGGGCGTCAGATGATCCAGTGCATGGGGCAGCACCTGCGCGAGCTTCTGCGCCAGGGTCTGCGGATCCATGCCGAATTTGCTGGCCAGTTCCTGCAGCGTGCCGTTGCTGCCGAAGGCCTGCTGCAGTTGTTCTGCACTGATGGGCAGATTGCTGCCGTTGCCGACCCAGGAACGCGCCGTTTCGCCCAGTCCCTGGCTCTCCAGTTGTGAGATCACGCCCTGCACCCCGCCGTGTTTTTCTATCAGGCCGCTCACGACCTGCGTCATCTCCGCGCCGATGACCCCACCCAAGATACCGTCCAGCAATCCCATTTGAGACTCCCCGAAAAACCAGCAGACAGTGTGACAGATCTCGGTCCGACAAGTCCTACACGGCGCCCAACCCTCTATTGATGCATCATACGGGCCGATGGCAGGCGCAACCCCGACTGACAAGGAACAGGCTGATACCGACGGCGGGCTGGTCTCCCAGCTCGTGGGTCTGACGCGCGCCAACTTCAACGGCCCGGTCGGCAAAACCCTGATTGCGCTGATGATCGCCGCGTTCGCGGTCATCGGCGCCACCGCCTACGTGCAGATCCGACTGAACATCTGGAACAAGCCGTTCTACGACGCATTGTCGCGCCGCGACCTGCACGACTTCACGGTACAGCTGGGCGTGTTCTTCATCCTGGCCGCCTGGCTGACGGTGCTCAATGTGGTGCAGCGCTGGGTGGGGGAAACGCTGAAGCTGAAATTGCGCGAAGCGCTGGTGCAGGATCTGTTGTCGCATTGGCTGCAGCCGCGGCGCGCCTTCTGGTTGGCCAATGCCGGCGCGATGGGCGAGAACCCGGACCAACGCATGCATGAGGATGCCCGGCATCTGTGCGAGCTGACCGCGGATCTGGGCATGCAGCTACTGCAATCCACGATCCTGCTACTATCGTTCTCCGGGGTGCTGTGGGTGCTGTCGAGCGCCTTCGTGTTCCGGATCGGCGAGCACGACTACGCGGTCCCCGGCTTCATGCTTTGGGCCGCGATTCTCTACGCCCTGACCGGCTCGCTGATCAGTTACTGGGTCGGACACGGTCTGATCGCCAAGAATGCCTTCCGCTACGCCCGCGAGGCGGACCTGCGCGTGGCGATGGTGCGGGTCAACGAACATCTGGATGACATCACCCTCGCCGGGGGTGAAGCCGACGAACAGCGCCGGATCTTCACCCACCTCGGCAACGTCCTGGCCGCGACCCGCAAGATCGTCAACGGACTCACCAATCTCACCTGGGTGTCGGCGGGCTTCGGCTGGGTGACCAATGTCGCGCCGATCCTGGTGGCGGCGCCGCTGTACTTCACCGGCAAGATTTCCTTCGGCGGCCTGATGATGGCCGCGGCCGCCTTCACCCAAGCCCAGTCATCGCTGCGCTGGTTCGTCGATAATTTCAGCACCATCGCCGACTGGCGCGCGACGCTGCTGCGCGTGGCGAGCTTCCGCGACGCGCTGGTGCATCCGCGGGTCAGTCAGCAGTACGAGTCGAAGATCCAGTATCAGTACGGGGATGCGGGCACGGTGGTGATAGACAACCTGGTCGTTGAATCCAGCGCCGGGGAGGATGGCCTGCAGGAACCGCATGTGGTGGTACACGCGGGTGAACGCGTCATCGTCGCCGGCGCTCCCGGCACCAATCGGACACAACTGTTCCGCGCCCTGACGGGCCTGTGGCCCTGGGGGCATGGCCAGATCACCCGACCCGAGGGCGAACTGGTGCAGTTCGTTCCCCGCAGCACCCCCTACCTGCCGCGCGGCACCCTGCGCGAAGTGCTGGCTTATCCGCAGAAGACCA
>Ga0210391_10004674_pt1 | contig 11352 bp, 10 predicted proteins | sample IncBWC12OmetaG_FD_160573 | JGI IMG/M metagenome (GOLD analysis project Ga0210391, IMG submission 160573) | Forest soil microbial communities from Barre Woods Harvard Forest LTER site, Petersham, Massachusetts, United States - Inc-BW-C-12-O ...
GAAAGAATCTGCTTCCATTTTCCGCATGATATGCCCCCGGTGTATCTGCACGGTATACTCCGTGATTCCTAATTCCCAGGCCGCCTGCTTGTTCAAAAGACCACGTACCAACAGCGGCAACACTTGTTGTTCCCTTGGAGTCAATGATCGGTAACGGGTGAGTAGACTTTTCTGTTCGAGCGCAGCCAACCGAAGTCTCCGATCCTGCTCGAGTGCCTTTTCGATACAGTCAATTAGTGCCGTCTCGTCAATAGGCTTGGTGAGGAAGTCTATCGCTCCTCCCTTCATCGCCCTGACAGTGGACGAAACATCGCCGCGACCAGTAATGAATATGACTGGGATTGTCGTCTGGGTGGCTATCGACTCTTGCACTTGCAGTCCATTCAATCCCGGCATTCTCAAATCGAGAATCAGACACGCACACGAGTCCTGGCGTTCGAAGTCGAGGAAGTCTTTTCCTGAAGTGAACATTTGAACCTGCTTGCCATTGGCCCGCAGGAGCGATGAGAGAGCGTCTACAACACTGGCATCATCATCGACGATGTAGACCATTTCGTTTGACGGCATTATCCCCTCCCGGAGTGAGCTACTGGTAGCTGTGCGCGTCATTGTCCACAAGCCTCAAAAATTCTCGGCGCACCGCTTCTATGCGCACCTTTGTGAGAGATTATATTGGGAAGGTATGACGAAGTCACCGACGTACCCTCGAGTCAGGTATTACATGAATATGTAATAGCGAATGCCCACGGTTCCTTGACGAGGACTTTGGACGGGAGAGTTCATTCACTTCTCCATCGCAGCCAAAAGGCGCTCCTGCTGTTCATCTTTCCCCTCCGGCAGCCAGGCATCATGAGTCGGATCCATTAGCTGCGGAAGTGCCGATCTAAACAGGGCTAGGCGGAGAGTCACCAAGACGGTCACCCCAATATCGATCCACATCATGGACTCCTCCTATCATTCGGGCACTCGCTATGGTTGCCGGCCGGCATGGGGAACAAGGCTTGCCGTACACCTCCAACCGAATGGCTGTTCGTGGTGGGCGCTTTGACTCGCGTCCGAGTTCAAACGTCATGGCCATCATAGGAACAATAGCGTTCATAATTCCATTACATATTTGTGTACTTGGTCCAGGCTTACATCATTGCTCAAAGGACGCGCTATACGGTTCCTAAAGATCCTTCCTCCGTTGGGACGCCGGTCGATGCCGACGCTCGCTACTAAGGTTCCTCCGTGCGAAAACGCGATGGAATGGTCTACAACGAGGCCAATTCCAATCCAGCATGATCGCTGCAACCATGCTGGTGTGGTGAACTCTCTACGAAGGCAGCGATTTTTCCACCATAAGTCATGCCATCCAGACCCCGATCCACATCGGAGGTACGAGGAATCCACATCCCGGGCGGTTCGAGTTCTCCATATCAGGTTTGGCTGCCGTAGCGCGACTACGAAAGTCTAATCGATCGTGGGACTGGTGCTTACGGTGAGATGAAGCGAGGTAGCTCGATGCGAACACATGTCAAGCCTCCTTCTCGTCGAATAGCTTCGAGGGTGCCCCCTTGCGCCGCGATGATGGAACGGCTGATTGCGAGGGCTACGACTGTTCCCCGTGATTCATCCGCGACGACCGCTTCGAGCAGATGTTCCACCCTGGTGACACAACCACCATTGTCTTCGACTTCGAGGATAACGCGATCGTTGGTGAAGTCGGTCCTCATCGTTAGCTTCCTTGGTTCCTCAGATCGAGCCATGGCTTCGTAGACATCCTCTAGCAAATTGAAAAGCACCTGCTGAATCTGGGTTGCATCTGCGAAGGCGGCCGGCAGATTCGGACTCAGTTCGCAATCGATTGCGACTCCCTTGTCGCGAACGTCTGGGGCCTGAAGGCTTATCACCTGCTCAATCAAAGCATTTAGGTTGATTGCTCGTGGCTTGGGCCGACGACGATCGAAGAGTTGGCGCATCTCGTGAACGATATTGCCAACAGACATTCCATCTCGAACCACTCCTTCGAGTGCGATATTTGCCTTTGAGATGTTGAGGTTGTCCGAGGAAAGCCAATTGAGCGCGGCTCGCGCGTTGGCTACGACTGCCGCTAATGGCTGCACAATCCTGTCAGAGAGAGACGCAGAGAGTTCGGCAATTGCTGCGGACTGCGTAGCACGACTGATTCGCTCCCGCGCCGCGTCGAGAGCCTCGCTGGCTCGTTTCTTATCATCGATATCGATGTTCACGCCAACCCAATACCTGACTTGACCGTCCGAATCCTTGAGAGGCTCCGCTCGCGAAAGAAACCATCGATATTTTCCATCGGCGCCCAATATGCGGAACTGGTCATCTCTCGGGCGACCCGCTTGAATTTGTTCAGCCCAATTTTTGCTTGAGGTAGGCTGGTCTTGGGGATGCAGGAAAACCACATGGGCGTCCCATCGTGCTTCAAAAGCTACACCAAACCGAAGCGGGTGATCTGATGGAAGCCCCAAATAGTCCGCTGTGGCGCCGTTGACGAACGCCAGAGCCCCCGACGCACGGGCATACCAAGCTTGAGTCGGAAGAGCGTTAAGAGTGACCTGAAGATTCGCCTCGACAGGCGGAAGCGCTTTGGCCGACATTGTTGAGACGACGGCGGTAAAGAGCCACACTTCCGAGCCGTCGGGGGCAATATGTCCCGTTCCGACAGCATCTACCGCACTTCCTCGTACAGATTCCCTGGCGGGGAGAAAGAAACGAGCGCGATAGGGCTGATGATGAATCCGCGCTTCCTGCCATAGGGTGGAAGATATTTGTCTGTCTTCTTCCGCTACAAGTTCCAGCCAATCCAAGTCCCCAAGCTGAGCCGCGGTCAGGGCCGTGATCTTCCTCAACTCTTGATTTGCGTAGATACACCGGCCGTCGGAATCTGCCAACCAAGTGGGATTCGGAGAGTATTCAAGGAAGACAGCCAGAACAGTCGTATCCATCGTTTTCGCCACGCGTCGGGTTAATCCACAGGCGGAGTCTCACGGCAAGAGTCGCCAAGATGGTTTGCGTGCGTATCTTCCGCTCTGTTGTTGTGCTGAGCGTATTACGGAATGGATATAAGGGGGCATTACATGTTTATGGTAGCCGGCCGATCCCAACTTTGAGCACGCCGCCAATCCACATAAAGATGTAATGGCGTGGCTTGGGACCTTTAGATATCGTACTTTTGGCAGGCAACGCAACTCCCAGATGCACCAATGAGAAGCTCCATTTACATGCATGTCTCTGCACTTCAAAGACTCTGCGCCCTGCGAGTCGAAATCTTTGTGTCCCCTCGCCGACGCGCGGGGTAAAGGAGCGGGTACGATGCGGGACAACCCCAATTTGAGTCCTCAGCAGATAGACCGCATTCGGTCCGTCGCCCAGCTCCGGTCGGTACAAGCCGGGGAAGTTCTTTATGAACCCTCGCAACCGGATGTGCCTCTGTTCATCGTGCTCGAAGGTAACGTCTCGATTAGCAGGACTGGCGAGGACGACAAGATCCTCGCGGTTCGTGAAGCAACCCAGTTCACCGGCGAGATGTCCGTCATTTCCGGAAAGCGATCACTGCTCAAGGCCCGCGTCACTGGGGACGGCAGCGTTCTGGAACTCAGTCGGGATAAGGTACTTTCGCTGATGGCGAAAGATACCGAGTTGGGCGAGATCTTCATGGAGGCATTCGTTGCCCGGCGCCTATTGATGATCCAATTAGGTGAGGGAAATGTCGTCCTCTTCGGGACCAAGAGTTCGGCCCGCACCCTCACGCTGAGGGAATTCCTTACACGAAATGCACACCCGTTTACTTATGTAGACATCGATTCGGACTCCTTCGCCGGCGAATTGATGGAAAAGCTTGCGGTTCGGAACAGCGAAATCCCGGTTGTGTATTGCAACAACCGCTATGTCCTGCGAAACCCATCGATCGCTGAGCTGGCGCAATGTCTTGATCTGAACATCAATACGGACAAGAGCGTGCGCGACGTTGTGGTTATCGGTGCAGGCCCGGCGGGACTCGCCGCAGCTGTCTATGCAGCGTCTGAAGGGTTAAGAACGCTTGTTATTGAAAAGTCGGCACCTGGTGGCCAGGCGGGTTCAAGCTCCAGGATTGAAAACTATCTCGGTTTTCCCACGGGGGTCTCAGGACAAGAGCTCGCAAACAGATCCATCGCGCAGGCCCAGAAATTCGGTGCGCAGATTATGGTCGCTCAGTCTGTCGTCCACATCGATACGAGTCGCCAGCCGTATAAGATCATTCTTGAATCTGGGCTAAAGTTCAACGCGCGCGCCGTAGTGATAGCCACCGGAGCGCAGTACGCGCGACTTCTCATCGACGCTGCAGATGCGTTCACTGGCAGGGGCATCTATTACAACGCAACGTATATGGAGGCTCAGCTGTGCGACTCCGATGAGGTCATTGTGGTCGGAGGAGGCAACTCAGCCGGCCAGGCCGCGGTTTTTCTCACCCAGTCGTCGGCGAAGGTGCATCTCTTCGTGCGTTCTCAAAAGCTTTCCGATTCCATGTCTCAATATTTGATTGGACGCATTGAGGCGCACCCCAAGATAGAGATCCACTATCGGACTCGAATCACAGGTCTCAGCGGCGCCGGTCACCTCGAACATGTCGAATGGCAAGACGATGCGCTCGGAATAACGAAATCCGGTGCCATTCGCCACGTTTTTGTGATGGCCGGAGCAGCACCACGGACAGAATGGCTTGAAGATTCCTTCGTATTGGACAATAAAGGATTTATCGTCACCGGCCACGATCTTGCCGCGTTCGAGGGTGGGGATCAATGGCCACTAAAACGGCCTCCACTCATGCTCGAAACCAGTGTCCCAGGAATCTTTGCGGTTGGCGACACGCGAGCAGGAAGTGTGAAACGGGTTGCCTCCGCAGTCGGCGAAGGTTCAATGGCAGTACACCTCGTGCATCGATATCTTATCGAGTGCGCGGAGCAACTCGCGTCAGTTCAACAAGCGCAGATTGCACCGGCTTCGGCCAGAGCCTGACCAGATCATAGGCAACACGAGGTTGCGGCGTAGCTCTCCTGTGTTTTAGCTGCGCAGAATCCATTCGAGGAAGCCTCCCGTTTCTTCGATCCACTGCTAACAGGAACATGTAATTTCGATGATTTCACCTGATTGTTACTATCACGCTGTCAGACGTCGCGCGCACGGGCAGAGAGACCCGTGTTCTGGAGGAGGTAATCAAAGGATGGAGACGCGCCGTGTGCAACGTCTGATTCACCATAGTGCCGCAGCATGGCTCCTTCTGAGGAGCGCCATGTTGACGGCGCAAGGGACGAGCCCGTCTACGCTTGCTCCCGCGTCAACACCCGCGCATCAGATATTTGATTTGTCGGTCTTTGTCGTCGCAATTACCGGGGGAATATTCCTGGTGGTAGGCGGCTTACTCGCAGTTGCCCTGTATCGATTTCGAGCGCGAAAGACCGATCCACTGGGCGAACCGGCTCAAATCTACGGCAGCACGCAAATTGAATTGGCGTGGACCGTGATCCCTGTCCTGACCGTGGTCGTTCTCTTCCTTGCGACGGCACGCATCATCTTCGCAATTCAGGACGCGCCAAAGCCAAAGTCAGCTCTCGATGTCACAGTGATTGGACACCAATTCTGGTGGGAATTTCGATACCCCAAATACGGCGTAGTCACCGCAAACGAACTCCACATTCCAGTTAGTTCCGACGCTGCGCCCGCAGCGACCTTCCTCAAGTTGACTTCTGCAGACGTCAACCACAGCTTCTGGATCCCTCAATTGGCTGGAAAGACAGATTTGATCGCAAATCATATGAACGCAATGTGGATGGATCCCCAGAAGCCGGGGCTCTATCTCGGGCAGTGCGCTCAGTTCTGCGGTTCGCAGCACGCGATGATGTTGCTGCGTGTATATGTCGATACGCCAGAGCAGTTCGATACCTGGATTAAGAATCAGGAGCACCCGGCCCAGCAGGACTCAGCCGTAGCGGCAGGAAGAATGGTCTTCGAGAGGCAAGCGTGCATGAACTGCCACACCGTCTCAGGCACGGCGGCGACTGGACGTTTCGGACCCGACCTTACACATCTCATGAGCCGGGCGACGCTGGCCTCCGGTGCAATGGACAACTCCCCGGCGAATCTCCGCCAATGGATCAAATCACCGGACACGTTCAAGCGCGGGGCGTTGATGCCCGCGATGCAGCTTACTGATGAGCAGTTGGATCAAGTCACTGCCTATCTCGAAACCCTAAAGTGACTACAGGATTCTGACATGAGCGATTACCCACTACCAATCAGCCAAGTGATTGACCCGAGTACCTCTGAGTCGGTGCGGAGCACCTTTCTCGAGAACCTTCACGGATGGGTAGTGACGGTCGACCATAAACGCCTTGGGATTCTTTACATTTTGTACTCGACCTTCTTCTTGCTCGTCGCAGGGGCCGAGGCCCTTGTGATTCGCATTCAGCTTGCCTATCCCCACAATCACGTTTTGAGTGCGCAGGTCTATAACCGCTTCTTCACGATGCACGGCACGACGATGGTCTTCCTGGTAGGAATGCCTTTCCTCTTTGGATTCGCAAATTACATCGTACCGCTCCAGATTGGGGCTCGTGATATGGCCTTTCCCAGACTCAATGCCTTTAGCTTCTGGCTGACGGCTTTCGGTGGGCTCCTGCTGTATTACAGCTTTCTTGGAGGGGCCGGGCTCTACGGAGTAGGGAATGCCCCGGACGTCGGTTGGTTCGCCTACGCTCCCCTTACTGCGCGCTCCTTTTCCCCTGGTCATGCGACCGATTATTGGGCGCTCGCATTGATTGTTAGTGGATTCGGAACGCTCGGCACCGCCATAAACATTATCGCAACGACCATCTCGATGCGCTGCAAGGGGATGACGCTCATGAGAATGCCTCTGTTCACCTGGTTGCTTCTCATAGTGAGCATGCTGACGTTGGTTACGATCACTCCGCTTACTGCAGCACAGTTCATGTTGCTTATCGATCGCTATCTGGGTGGTCACTTCTTCGATACACAAGCTGGCGGTTCATCGTTGATCTGGATCCATTTCTTCTGGATCTTCGGTCACCCCGAAGTCTACGTCCTGGTGCTTCCGGCATTTGCGATCGCAAACGAGATCATCCCGGTGTTTTCCCGTAAGGCAATCTTCGGCTACCCAGCAATGGTTGCAGCTTCGGTGGCAATCATGTTTGTCAGTCTGAGCGTGTGGGCGCACCACATGTTCACTGTTGGCATGACCTCGGTCTCAAATGCCTTTTTCACTCTTTCGACGATGCTTGTCGGTGTCCCGACCGGAATCAAGATATTCAATTGGATCGCTACTCTATGGGGTGGTCGAATACGCTTCACAACAGCGATGCTGTTCTGCATTGGCTTCCTCTTTCAATTCCTAATCGCGGGATTGACTGGGATCATGCTCTCGGTCTCGCCGTGGGACTGGCAGCTCCATAACTCGTATTTCGTGATCGCGCATTTCCACTATGTGCTTGTCGGCGCTGTCGTGTTCTGCATCTTCGCAGGTATCTATTACTGGTACCCCAAAGCTACCGGACGATTGATGAACGAGACGCTCGGCAAATGGCATTTTTGGCTGTTTGCCATTGGCTTTCACATCACGTTCGACACGATGCACTGTCTCGGACTTTTGGGGATGCCGCGGTCGATCTACACCTATCAGCCTGACCGTGGATGGAACTTTCTCAATCTGGTTGTCTCCGTCGGAGGACTGATACAAGGAATTGCGGTCCTGATCTTTGCGTACAACTTCATCGTTTCTTACTGGCGTGGAGAGGTCGCGGGCGATGATCCCTGGGACGCGTGGACCCTGGAATGGACCACATCCTCGCCGCCTCCTGTCTACAACTTTGAAGAAGAACCGGAAGTGCATAGCCGCCGGCCTCTATGGGATCTGAAGCACCCAGACGATCCAGATTGGGAGTACGAGTCATGAGTTCGATACCGGTCAATCATCCAGGACGTACTGTCGAGTGGCATCTTCCCAGCAAACACCGAGTAGGCATGACCGCGTTGATTGTCGGAGAAAGCGCCATCTTCACCATCTTCGTTGTTGCCTATGTCTTCTATATGGGCAAGAGCCTCTCGGGGCCGACACCGGCGCAGGTATTGGAACTTCCGATTCTTGCCACGCTCTGCCTGTTGTCGAGCAGCCTTACGATCTGGCGTGCGGAAAAAGCTATCGAAGATGACCGAACAGGAAGCTTCACCGTTTGGCTGGGCGCCACAATCGCACTTGCGGCAGTCTTCCTAACGGGCACAGCGCATGAATGGAAGAAGCTGATCTATCAGGACGGGCTGACCGTCAGCACAAACCTCTTTGGCACGACCTTCTACTCTCTGGTGGGATTACACGCAACCCATGTCGTGGTGGGGATGTTTCTTCTTACCTCGATCTTCATCTTCTCTCTGTTCGGTTGGGTTGACTCGAGGCAAAGTGAGCGCTTCGGAGTTGTTGCCCTTTATTGGCACTTTGTGGATGCAGTGTGGGTCGTGGTGTTTACAGTCGTTTACCTGATTGGGCGGTGACTTGTGATGAATGACGTCAGAGCGGACCAAAATCAAAGAGAGGCCATAGAGATGCCGGCAAGTACGGCGTGGCCCATTCTTCTCGCCTTCGGCATCACGCTCTGCTTCGCGAGCCTTGTGACAAATGTTGGAGTCGGCATTGCAGGGTTCGCTCTTGTCTGCTGTGGGGTTGCCGGATGGGCGAAGCAGTGCCTTCCCGAGGAACGCCACGAGATGATCCGGGTTAAGGCAAGAAGGTTTACTCCATCAGGCGTAAAGACCCATGTGGCGCACATCCAGGTTAGTGAAGTCCACCGTGCGTTCCTTCCTGTTGAAAGTTATGCCGTCGCGTCAGGGCTCCGCGGAGGAATAGCAGGGGGAATCGTAATGATCTTCCCTGCTCTCCTTTACGGCTATCTCACCCAACACAGCATCTGGTACGCAGTTAATTTGCTTGGAGGCGCGGGCGTTGCACACTGGACAAACGCGACGACTGCGGACATCGCGGCCTTTCATTGGAATGGGTTGATTACAGCAACGATTATTCATGCTGCAGTTTGCACACTGATCGGACTGCTCTATGGAGCAATGCTGCCAATGTGGCCACGCCGGCCGATCCTTCTTGGGGGGATAGTTGCTCCGCTCCTGTGGACGGGCCTGCTTCACTCGATCCTCGGATTTGTGAATCCGGCGTTCAACGCCAGAATCGCGTGGGGCTGGTTTGCTCTCTCCGAGATAGTCTTTGGCATCGTAGCAGGCGTCGTCGTTTCGAGATCGGGAAAAATCAGAACTCATCAAACCCTGCCGTTCATTCTTCGTATGGGAATCGAAGCCAAAGAGTTCGAGGGCCCGAAGGGAGATGGACGATGAAGTTTACTGGAAGCGCAATACTGTCGCTAGTCCCCCTCACCCTGCTTGTAGCCAGTTTGGGATGCGATCGAAAAATCGGGCCACCCAACGATCAGGAAGAACTGATGCGTCCTGAGAATGTAGCGTCGTTCGAGCGCTTGTACAGACAGAACTGCTCGGCTTGCCACGGAGAAAACGGTTCTGGGGGACCGGCTCTCGACCTGGCCAATCCGAAATATCAGGCGCTTGTTGATGACGCGTCATTAAGGCGCTGGATCATGTCCGGAATGCCGGGAACACGAATGCCTGCCTTTGGAGAGTCGGCCGGCGGTTTTCTTACTCCGCTACAGGTTGACGTGCTCGTTGCAGGCCTGCGCGCGCGCTGGAAACCAAAAGACCAAGGTGCGGCGGAGATGCCTCCCTACTCTTCGTCCGCGGTAGGCAATGTCGAACACGGACAGGACATCTTCCGCCTAAGTTGCCTATCTTGCCATCAGCAAGGGCTGCAAAAGATTACCGACACCAGCTACTTGTCGCTCGTAAGCGATCAGAGCCTGCGGAGCATCGTTATCGCAGGGCGCCCCGACCTTGGTCACCCTGACTCAAGCCAAGTCCGGCAAGGCCAACCCTTGACGGATCAGGACGTGAGCGACGTCATTGCGTATCTCCATTCGTTGCGAAGCGATACTCCGGGCCAACCATATCCCGAGACAAGCATCAAGAGGTGATTTGTGAGTGAAGAGAAACTGCCTGTCGGACAACACGAAGGAGAACAGGCGCCGGCCGACCCGTTGACGGTGTCAAGGCGGTGGTTATTGCTGAGAGTGGGTGCCCTCTTTAATGCCGTAGTCGGCATTGCTGTCGCGGTGCCTGTAGTCAAATATCTCCTTTCACCTATCAAGTCTGACGACGCCTATAAGTCCTGGGTGTCACTCGGGTCTGTCGATATATTTCCTGTCGGTGAGACACGCCTGGCGAAGTTCACGAATCCGGTCAGCCGCTCGTGGGATGGCGAAACCGATCGAGTCGCCTGCTGGGTACGTCGTATCTCCGACAGAGAGTTCCAGGTGTTCGCGATCAATTGTGCCCACCTGGGGTGCCCGGTTCGGTGGTTTCCGCAATCGGGCTTGTTCATGTGTCCTTGCCACGGCGGCGCCTACTATGCAGACGGAAGTCGAGCTTCAGGTCCACCAGAGCGAGGGCTCTTCACGTACGACACCAAGATCGTTGATGGGGCCCTTCAGATCAACGGTGGTCAAATGCCTACCCTGTCAAACACAGCCAAGCTCGTTCAGATTGAGAACGCGCAGGGGGGATCGCCATGCGCCGGTTGAAGGCACTGTACACCTGGTTTGATAGCCGTCTGCAGCTCGGCGAGCCCATCAAAGAGATGGCTCTCCACCCTGTCCCGAACAAGACCGCCAGTTGGTGGTACGTCTTCGGGAGTGCCGCCTTTGTCCTGCTGATGCTTCAGATTGTGACAGGGATCCTACTTGCGCTGGTCTATGTGCCCTCCGCCGGACAGGCATGGAACAGCTTGAATGTTCTGAACCACCAGTTGACTCTTGGCTGGTTCCTGCGTGCGATGCACGGCTGGGGATCGAACTTCATGGTTGCCGTCGTCTTGATTCACATGGCCCAGGTCTTCCTCTTCGGTGCATATAAATTCCCTAGAGAACTGACCTGGGTTCTCGGAGTGTTCCTGCTGCTCATGACCCTCGGGATGGCATTCACAGGCCAGGTGTTACGTTTCGATCAGGATGCCTATTGGGGTCTCGGCATTGGAGCATCCATTGCGAGCCGAGTTCCGTTCATCGGCGGTACAGCGGTGCACATGATGTTAGGCGGCCCGATCATTGCCGGAGCAACACTCTCCCGATTCTTCGCCTTTCATGTCTTCGTTATCCCAGCAATGCTGCTGGCCTTCGCGTGCCTTCACGTATGGATGGTCGTCAAGCTCGGCATCAACGAATG
>Ga0210391_10004675_pt1 | contig 11352 bp, 8 predicted proteins | sample IncBWC12OmetaG_FD_160573 | JGI IMG/M metagenome (GOLD analysis project Ga0210391, IMG submission 160573) | Forest soil microbial communities from Barre Woods Harvard Forest LTER site, Petersham, Massachusetts, United States - Inc-BW-C-12-O ...
GTCGATATACGGCACCATCAACGTTCAGGCTTCTCAATTCAATCCCGCGGAGGCCTACGCGGCGGTGCGCAATGACGCCCTTGGAGAATATTCACCTCACGTCTTTCGCACGCGGGACTTTGGCACTTCATGGGAAGAGATCGTTACCGGCCTGCCTAAAGATCAGCCGACCGGCAGCTTTGTGCGAGCGCTGCAGGAAGACGATCACAAACCCGGTTTACTCTTCGCGGCCACGGAAACATCCGTCCACGTGTCGTTCGACGATGGCGATCACTGGCAAGCGCTTCGCCTGAACCTTCCAACGACCGCATTTTATGACCTGAAAATCCACGAAGGCGATCTGATTGCGGCAACCTACGGGCGTGGAATATGGATTCTGGACGATATATCGCCCCTCGAGCAATTAAGCGCGGAGCTTGCGGATCGGCAAGCGATACTGTTCCGTCCGCGGGCCGCGACCCGTGTCCAGTCGAACATCAACCAGGACACTCCGTTTCCGCCCGAGGTTCCACACGGAAAGAACCCGCCTCAAGGAGTTGTGATCGACTACTATTTGAAACAGTCTGCGCAGACAGTGCAACTACAGATTTTCGATGCCGAGGGGAATTTGGTGCGTTCCTATTCGAACGCGGCGATCAAGCCCCTCGATCAACCCCGGCCACCCGCGCCTGCTTTTTGGGCACGGCCATCGCGGCCATTGATGGAGACCGCGGGTCAACACCGCGTAAGCTGGGACATGCGCTACTCAACGCCGCCTGCCTTGTTCTTCGATCAATCCAGCGGGGCAGTGCCGGAAGACACCTCCTTCGTTCCGGAAGGGCCCGTGGCGCTGCCCGGCACCTATACGGTGAAACTCACAACTGACGGCGCGTCCGACACTCAACCGGTGCTGCTGAAGCAGGATCCGAGGCTCGATAACTCACCCGCGGCGCTGGCGGGCATGCGCCGGCAATTGGCCCTCTCTCAGCAAATCATCGCGGTCATGTCGGCCAGCAAGAACGCTTACGAACAGGCGAACGGATTGAATACGAAACTGGCATCGCTGCGCACGGAGGTGTCGAGCGAACTGGTTAAGACGCTGCGGACACAAATCGCCGAACTGACCGGTACCGTCGAAGATGCGTCCATCGGCCTCTCGGGCGGGTCCTACGCTGTGCCACCCGTCAAGGGCACCACCAGCTTCAGCAGGATTAATGGGCAGGCATCGGCTCTGCTGGAGATGGTTGAATCCACCAGCGATCAGGCACCCGTGCCATCCTTGTACCGGACCTACTCGGATCTGTGCAGGGATTTTAATGCCACGTTCGGCGCCTGGCAGTCGTTGCAAGCGAAGGCGGAACTGGATGCTGGTTTGAAGCCTGCCAACGACGGACCGGGCATCGACTCCGCGACAGTGGCTTCAGGTTCAAGCGACTCTTGCCAGTAAGCGGTGCAGATGGTGGGCCGTGCAGCCATGACATCTACCTCATAAGCTATTGATTTATAAATTGATAAAATCCCCCTGATCCGCTGATGCCCCCACTCATGCCCCGCCCAACGGTGGCTGTCTCCGAACATCGGCGGACGATGGCAACACAAAGGGAATGCGAACCCTGATACTGCTAAGGGCTGAGCCCTAGTTGAGTTCGTCGGGACCGACTGTGTCTTAGAATAAGCGTGAAACCGTAGCATTCCCTGTGACAGTCGGCGAGTCACGAACTAAGAAGGCCTCGCCGTTGGGAGAATAGACATGGCGAATGTTCTTGACGAAATGGCCGACTTGGCCAGCCACATGAAAAACCGCCGCGACGCGTTGCTCAGCGCCTGGCAAGGCGCCATTCGACGTGATCCGAATCTCACCGGCGGCGATGCATTGCCCCGTGCAGAACTGCTGGATCATATTCCGGCGCTGCTCTACGCATTCGAGCAGAGTTTGCGGCACGTGCCGAGTGAAGCGCTCGCCGAGGCGGCGGGTCAGGCACCGGCCGCGGCGCACGGGTTGCAACGCTGGCTTCAGGGCTATGATTTGCGCGAGGTCACGCGCGAGCTGGGAAAACTTAACGGCTGCGTTATTTTCGAGCTCGATACGTATGCCAACGCCCATCCCGAGGTATCGGCCGAGGCATTCATCCGTGCCCGCCAGGCTTGGGCGACGCTTTGCTGCAGTGCTATCGAGGAGAGCGTGAATCAGTACTTCAGCCTCCAACAACAGGAGGCCGAGGGAGAGGTCAAGGACCTGGAAAGGGCGCTTGACGAAATTCGCGCTCTTGAGCGACAACGCGGCGATTTGTGGCGTGAAGCAGCGCATGACCTGCGCGGCAATTTAAGTGTCGTGGCGAGTGTGACCGTCGGACTCACGCGTCGCGGCAAAGAAGAGTCTTCGCGGGATGAATTCATCCGGATTCTGATGCGCAATGTCACCTCGCTGCATCACTTGCTCAATGATGTGACAAGCCTCGCCCGCCTTCAGGCGGGTCGTGAAGTGCGCCAAATCGAACCCTTGGATGTGACGCCGCTCATTCAGGCTTTGTGTGAGAGTATCCGCCCAATAGCGCTGCAGCGGGGACTGTATCTGAAGTGTGCAGGTCCCGAAGGCCTCGCGGCCGACGGGGATGCCGTCAAGATCCGACGCATTGCTCAAAACCTGATCCTCAATGCAGTCAAGTACACCCATGCTGGGGGCATCAGCGTTACCTGGGGTGACAGCGCTCCCAATGATTCGAAACGCTGGATCTTGAGCATTGAAGACACCGGACCGGGTTTCCATACAGCATCCGCACAACCGCTCGCCGCAGCGCTCGAACCGGCCACCGAGGCGAAACCCATATCTGCCGGCGACGACCGTGTCGAAGATACAAGCACGCAAGCGTTGCGTGGCGATGCCGGCGAAGGCATCGGCCTTTCAATCGTCAAGCGCCTGTGTGACATGCTGGACGCCTCGATCGAGATGCAATCGATCAAGGATCAGGGGACGACGTTTCGGATCTTATTCCCGAGACATTACGCGAGCTGAAGTGAGTTACTCGATATCCTTTAAATATTCTGCCGCCAACGATGCGTGGCTCTCTGGCGGACCCCTGTTGGGCGATGGCTTCGGCGGTCAAGTTCAGCAATCCATAACGCATTTATAACGGGAGTCGCGCACTCAGTATCGTGTCACCGCCAGGCGCGCGCTCGATATCGACGCTGCCGCCGAGGAGTCGCAGGCGGTAGCGCATCGTTGCCAGCGCAATATCCGCGCCCTGCTCCGCTCCGCTGCGCATGATCGGAATGCCATTATCGGTGAACTTCATATGCAAAACATTTCCATCCACTGTGACTTGCAGGTCTGCCACCTCGACTGCACCGCGCTTGAACGTCATCGCGAGCGCCTCTTCCGCAACACGAAATAAAGCAACTAAAGCGTCCGCCGGCAGCGGCGGTTCAAATTCAGGATACCACTCGGTGTAAATCACGTTCCTGCCGCGAGTCGCTTCCTGTACCTGCCACCTAAGGGCGGTGAACAACCCAACCTCTTCGATTAGACTCGGTCGAAGTTCCTCCACCAGACGTCGGCTATGGTCAATGGCTGCACTTAGCGTTGCCTTGGCGCGGGCCAGTTGGCGCTGCGCTTGTACCTCTAAGACGGGAAGATGCGGAATCGCAGCCGTCAGGTCCATCAGCGCCGCGACCATCAGCTCGGCGATCTCGTCGTGCAGTTTTCGAGCGAGGGCCGCCTTGCTACGTTCGCCGGTCACGAGCAGATGCTGAATCAGCGCTTGTGCTTCGGCGAGTTCGCCTTCCAGTTTACTTGGCACGGAAGTTCTCAATCGGCAGTTGGCGCCGAATCAATAATAAGAAAATTGCGAGAGTGCAGCTATGCATTCATCGCTCTCATGCGCGTGAGATAGATCTGACGCGTAGAAGGTAGGCGGCGCTGCCACCAGCTATCCTTGTTGCCGACGGCAACTGATTCCATGCCGACAACTTTGCCTGTGCGCTGTGGCACTTAGGAAGGCGCACCGAAAACAGACAGGCATTGCCGTTGTCCTACACTGCGCTGACCCGCAGAGGCGCCCCTAGTGTAGATTAGGACACCCGAAGCGCCTGAATCGCCCAAAACATAAGACAAACGAGAGGGGGACTTATGGCGTAGTTTAGGGGTATGTGTGCAGATGGACAGATATGCGAGCTCCGCGGGCGATAACGCAGCAAATCGGTGTTGTTCGCAACCTCGCAAGCATCATCGCTAAAGCGGGTTCGGCGTGGCTGGAGCACGATGCATCCACCATGGGCGCGGCATTGGCCTTCTATACGGTCTTTTCGATCGCACCGATACTGATTATTGCGATCGGCATAGCAAGCATGGTGGTCCAAGGCGATACGCTCCGCACCGAACTCTTGTCTCAAACCCAAAATCTGCTTGGGCCCACCGGTGCAAACGCGGTAAGAGAACTGCTCACCAGCGCCGATTATCTGGGAAAAAGCCGCTACGCGACCTTCATAGGCGTTGTGACGCTCCTCTTTGGCGCGTCGAGCGTTTTCGTCGAGCTGCAAAACTCCCTTGACCGTATATGGGAAATACCCAAACGCAAGCGGATGAGCGGCCTGTGGCGAATTCTTCGAGCTCGATTCCTCTCCCTAGGATTAGTGTTGGGCGTTGGTTTCCTGCTGCTGGTTTCACTGGTTGTCAGCACCGTCATGGTGGCATTGGGCGCATGGCTATCAAGTCTCTTGGGACAGTCGCGAATGACAATCATTGTGATGGATGTACTTCTGACCTGGAGCATCTCGACCGTCGTTTTCGCATTGCTGTTCAAATACATGCCGCAGGAAAAACTGGCCTGGGCCGATGTGGGGATCGGCGGCGCGGTGACCGCGGTGCTTTTCAGCATCGGAAAATTCGCGATTGGCTACTACTTGGGTAAGAGCGCTTTCTCGTCCGTGTACGGAATTGCGGGCTCGTTTCTCGTGCTCCTGCTGTGGTGCTACTACACGGCGCAAATTTTTCTGTTCGGAGCGGAGTTCACGCGGCACTATTCTTTGGTCCTAGGAACTCGAGTTGCGCTTGGGCCAAAGGTCGACTGACTCGCAATCTCCGTTATTCCGCCAAGTCGGGATGCACGAATCATCCCTCATTGCGATCTGGCATGCGGGTGCGGCTTGAGTCCGTAGACAATGCGTTTGAGCAGGCCAAGGCGGCAGCGCTAAACATCCTTGAGCGGCCCTGCGTACATGATCGCGTGCCCTGGTTTTGGTCGGACCAATTTGATAACAAATTGCTGATTGTGGGACTGTCTCAAGGGCACGACCAACAGTTGACCCGCGGAAATCCCGCGTCGCGAAGTTTTAGTGTCTGTTACCTCAGAGGCGGCGAGTTGCTGGCAGTAGAGGCGATCAACCATTCGAAGGACTACATGGCAGCTCGCAAACTCATTGGCGAGCGAATTCGGCCGAACCTGGTGAGGCTCGCGGATTCACAAATCGCACTAAAAGATGCGATCTAGCGGCGTTACGTGACTACGCGGGCAGTCCTTAATTGCGCATCATCGCAACATTCCATCAAGCGCCGAGTCGATCTACTATGGCCGGCCAGGTTGGTGCGGCGACTCGCGACTGTCTTGATCTCATTCGATACTGAGTAAGTTCAGTTTAATTCGGTCGAATGATTTAAATCCTCGATCGAAAGTCACAAGATCATGTTCGAGTGATCGCGCCAATGCCGCAAGCCACGCATCTGTCCAAAGATTCGGCGTCGGCTGTCTGCCCGCAACCATTGAGGTAAAAAACTGTTCATGCGAGGACGGCGCAACATCGACAAAAACGCACCGCGGGTCAGCGGCAAGAACCTCCCACGCATTCAGCGCCACCTCCGGTGCCGTTGGAGCGCCATTCATCGCAACGCGATTGGTTAAAAGACGCAGCACCGCCATGCGTGTCAACAAACACAAGCCGACACTTTCGTCGGGTCTCTTCTCCCACCAGCGCCGTGCCGCCTCATGAGCGACGTGACGATCCACAAGCAGCGCAAAGAGGACGTTAGCGTCCGCGATACACGTCATTGAGGTGCGCCAAATCTTCGTGATCGAGCAGCGAGGCGATTTCGCCGTTTGACAGCACAGGAATTGAATGGCCCGGGGGCAGTTTGACCGGAGCCTCGGTCATTCTCTTTCGCTGCACCTGCTGTTCATCCGCTAAGACTCGACGCAGGCCTTCGGCAACGAGGTCACGCAAGGTGGAACCGCGCTTTACCGCGGCAATTTTTGCCCGCTTGACGAGGTTATCCGGAAGATCAAAAGTCGAACGCATAAATATGCTTATATGCTTTACTGCATCTCATTATGACCTTTCGTCACCGGCCGGTCAACGACCACGATCTCCGGGCGAATATCCTACAAACTATTGTTTTATATAAGATTCATTACTTTTAATGCTCGTCAATTCTGATCACAGGCTGGCAGGTTGGGTTTCAATTGGCCGCCAGTCTCGTGCGCAAGAAGACCGCGCACCGCTGGCTATTGTTCCCAGCTCATTAGGAGATCCCGAGCAACCTCTTCAGGGAAACCGTAGTTCGACTTGGAGCCGACCGCAGACATAGGAGTCTTATTGAGTTGCAGTGACAGCTCCAGCGGATCGCCGGTCCGCGTCAGATAGCTGCCGAGCTGCCACACGTACTCGTTCATGGAACCAATCACCCGCCGGTTGGAGGCGGCCGCAAACGATATTGGTTGCATGGCTGCCAACTCACGCGCCACGATTTGCACTGGCAATTGAAGCGCCGCTAAGAGGTCAGCAAGCGCAGTCTGGAAACTGATTTCAATGTTCTCCCGCAATTGGCGTGCCGGCAGGAGTACGGTCAGCAAAGAACGCTCACTGGTCGCAAGCACGATCTGCTGAGCTCCGAAGCGAGCGAGGTGGAGATACCAATTGCCGAGTCTCGTACTCGGCTTAACGGGTGCAGATAGTTGCGGTGGCAGACCTAACCGGTCTCGAATTACTTTTGTACAACAAAATGAGAGCATGGCGTTTCGTCAAACGAACCGGCGTCACCGAATCACTACTTTGAGTTCAGGGGTAGCTTCAATACGAAGACTTTCCGTAGACACCACCCATTGTCGCACGTGATTAGGGGTTCCCGCGTGCCGGCACGCACCGTGCTCAGTGGCGGCCACGGGCTCATCCTGTCAAAACTTGAGACCGACCTCCAGTCCCGCCATGCGTGGGGTACCGAGAATCACGGTGTCCAAACCAACCGTTGCGCCGAGGCCCACACCGCCGACCTCATATTGTTTATTCAGCATATTTCTGACGTAGGCTGCCGCGTGGAACCTGGATCCGGCGATATTGTTCCACTCGGCTCTGGCGTTTAGCAGGGTATAACCGCCGATCTTGGTGTTGGGATCGAGCGGTCCGATCCCATTGGCAGGAACGTTCACGCTCGCGACGAAGTTCGAGTAGTAGAAGTAGCTCTGCGAGTAGAGGTCCTGGCGTACCACCAGCTGGCCCAGTGAGTTCGGCAGTTGATGGGCCACGCGCAAAAAGAGTGAACCTGCGTTTCTCGCGGCATCGGCGTAGGGACCCAGGATCACCGATCGGTTGTCGATGGCGCCGGTGATCGCGTCTACCTCGGTGAAATGCGTACTGCCATCCGTATAACGCGCGTCGGTGTACGCGTAATTGAGCCCGGCCTGCAGCCAGGATGTGACATCGATGAGCGCATCCAGCTCGAAGCCGTCCACCTGAGTTTTGTTGGCGTTGACGGTAAAGGAAGAAAGATCGGTAGAGACGACCCGCTGCGCATCTCTCACTCTTTCCTGATATACGTCTGCGTTGACCCTCATGGGGAAATCGCCCAGCCGTCCGGCGTACTTGATCCCGAACTCGAGATCGCGTGCGATCTCGGGTTTATATGAGTCGATGACGGTTGCGCCCGTGCTCGTCTGAACGGCGCTGGCGCCGTTGAAGCCACCCACTCGAAAGCCCCCACGCTGGACCACATAGAGCATGGTCTGCGGCGTGAGCTGATAGTCGAGTCCGAGCGTCCAGCTCGGTTCGCGCTCGCTTAAGGCCGGCGGCACCGGCACGCCCGCCAACTGGTGTGCATCTCCAGGTACACTGCCATCGTCGACATAGCGGAATTGGATGTCTTCCCAGGTCTCACGGTAACCCGCCGTCGCCTTGAGATCGCCGACGAGCGCGTAAGTGGCCTGTCCGAACAGGGCACGCGACTCCTCGTCGTTTTCAAAGTTGTAGCGCAAGCCGCCGGGTACCTCGCATCCCTCCGGATTCTCCGGGGTCACGGGAAACGCGATGGAACCACAGCCGATATTCAGGGGGGCATTTTGCCCTTCATTGTCGCGGTCGTAATAACCGCCCACGAGTTAGTTGAGCCGCTTGGCGAACGCGGTGCCGACGAACTGCAGTTCCTCGGAATACTGCTCGGTCGAGTAGAGCAGGCCCTCCCGTGATGTGCCGCTCGTTCCACTGGTCAGTAATGCAAAGGGGCTGCCATCGCCGTCGTTCTGGTCGCGCGAGGCGACTTGATTGTAGCCGACGATGTTCTTGATCGAGAGGTCATCGTTCACCGAATAACTGGTTTTGTTCACCGCTTCCTTAAGTTGCGCATCGTGTCCACCGTCGGCGTCGTTCCAGACATTCCAGAAAGGTTGGCTGACCTGCATGCCGACGAAGTTCAGAAGGCCGTTGTACGAGGCGAGCTTCGCCGGGTAGGTCCCGCCAGTTGGAACCCCGGGTGGATAGAGCTCCACGGCCGCGCAACTCGGGCTTGGCGGACAGTTGACGTAGACACCCGCGGTCTTGGACGCTCCCTGGTTTCCGAACTGCCTGCCATACTGAATAGTGGTCGTGTTCTGAAGCGCATCCAGAGGGGTTAGCAACAACGTGCCGCGGAAATTGCGGTTGTCGATCGAGCCCTCGTCGATATTGAGATACAGGTTGTGCTCATAGCCATCGCGATGCTCATCTTCCGCGGCCAGGCGTACTGAAGCCCATTCGGCGAGTGGGATCGTAATCGCGCCTTCCACTTTCTGTTCATTGAAATCCCCGGCGGTGTAGTTGAAGTAACCTTCCAACTCCTTGCCGGGTTGCGTGCTCGTGTAGAGAACTGCACCGCCAGTTGAATTGCGTCCAAATAGCGTGCCCTGAGGCCCCTTCAACACCTGTACCGACTGCAGATCGAAAAACGTGGTCGCGGTTGTCCCCCCGGTTTGGAATTCATCGAAATACGCGAGCACGGTGGGGGAGGTATAGGAGAAGGCATCGACGGCTTGCCCGCGGATCGAAAAGCTCAGCTGATTCGTGGATGTGGACGCCACCGTCAGCAATCCAGGAACCGCCGTCTGCAGTTCCTGCTCACTGGTGATGTGCTGCTCGGTCAGCGCCGCTGTCGACAAGACATTGACAGCCAGGGGAACCCTTTCCAAGGCTTCATTCTGCCGTCGAGCGCTCACGACAATTTCTTGAAGGGCGCCGGACTGGTCATCCGCTGCGACATCGGTATCTGCTGCTGCGCACAATTTTCCATTCATGCCGAGTGCAAGCCCGGCCGCGAGCGCGAAGCATCTGACTGACTGAGGCTGCATGCTGGCGAGACTCCGTTACTTCTCTCGGAAGCATCGAGTCATCATCGCCCATGAATCAATTGCACTATGGTATCGATCGATGACCACGTCTTGCGCCCTCCTCGCTCGAACAAATCTATTACTATCCCACGTACAAAATTTCGGGGTGCTATCCCCGCTCTGTCACAGAAGCTGATTGTTTCATGACGAAAAGAGTGTTCTCGGCAGGAGAGGGTTCCGAGTACGAATTGGAGCTGCTTCACAAAGGGGCGGACTTCGCTCTCTATCGCGGCTCAGAGCGCGGCAGTGCAATGCCGATTTTGGCGGTCGCGGCTGAACCGCCGTCGCCTCAGACTCGTGCGCGGCTCGAACACGAATTCTCGTTGGCGCGCGAACTCGATGCGGCATGGGCCGCTCAGCCGCTTGCGCTGACGCATCAGGAAGTGCGTACGCTCCTGATTCTCAAGGACCCAGGCGGTGAGCCATTGGATCGGCTCATCGAGCGGCACGAGCAAAAACCGCTCGATCTGAACATCGCCCTGCCGATTGCCATCGGTTTGGCATCGTCTCTTGGCCAAGTCCACCGACGAGGCCTCATCCATAAGGACGTGAAACCCGCAAACGCGCTCGTCGATGACGCAGGAAACGTCTGGCTCACCGGCTTTGGCATCGCCTCCCGACTGCCGCGCGAGCGTCAAGCGCCCGCGCCGCCGGAAATCGTTGCCGGTACGCTTGCCTATATGTCCCCCGAACAAACCGGGCGCATGAATCGATCGATCGATACCCGGAGCGACCTCTACTCTTTGGGCGTGACCTTGTATCAAATTCTGACGGGCGTACTGCCGTTTGCGGCCGCCGATCCCTTGGAATGGGTCCACTGTCACATCGCGCGCCAGCCGGTGCCGCCCGCGGATCGCTGCGCGGTCCCGGAAGCATTATCTGCCATCACCCTAAAGCTGCTCGCGAAGAATGCGGAAGAGCGCTATCAGACCGCCCTGGGCCTGGAGGCGGATCTGCGGCGGTGCCTTTCCGCATGGCACTCGCATGGTCGCATCGATTCATTCCTTCTGGGTGCGGACGACTTGTCGGACCGACTACTGATCCCGGAGAGGCTGTACGGGAGGGAGCGCGAGGTTGACACGCTGCTGACGGCATTCGATCGCGTGATTGCCGGCGGACGACCGGAGTTGCTTCTGGTCTCCGGATACTCGGGTATTGGCAAATCCGCCGTGGTCAATGAGCTCCACAAATCCCTTATTTCGCCGCACGGCTTATTCGCGTCAGGCAAGTTCGACCAATACAAGCGGGACATTCCCTACGCCACCATAGCGCAAGCTTTCCACAGCCTTATCCGACCTCTTCTCAGTAAGCCTGAGGGCGAGCTGAGCAGATGGCGGGACGATCTTTGCCGAGCGTTGGGCGCGAACGGATCGCTGATTGTGGATCTCGTGCCGGAATTAAAATCAATTATAGGGGAGCAACCACCGGTTATCGCTTTGCCGCCTCAGGAGGGGAAAACCCGCGCGCAGCTTGCTTTTCGGCAATTTATCGGCGTTTTCGCGCGCCCTGAACATCCGCTGGCCCTGTTTCTCGACGACCTGCAATGGCTCGATGCGGCAACGCTCGACTTTCTGGAGGATTTGCTGGTTCAGCAGGACGGAGCACATCTGCTGGTAGTCGGCGCCTACCGAGACAACGAAGTCGACCCGATGCATCCGCTGATTCGCAGGCTGTCGGCAATTCGCCAAGCCGGGGGAACAGTCCGGGAGATTCATCTGAAGCCGCTGGGCTCCGATGACCTGGCACGCCTGAT
>Ga0210391_10004678_pt1 | contig 11348 bp, 10 predicted proteins | sample IncBWC12OmetaG_FD_160573 | JGI IMG/M metagenome (GOLD analysis project Ga0210391, IMG submission 160573) | Forest soil microbial communities from Barre Woods Harvard Forest LTER site, Petersham, Massachusetts, United States - Inc-BW-C-12-O ...
CACCGAGAGCTCAAAACCTTCGCGGCGCATGGTCTCGATCAGGATCGCGAGCTGCAATTCGCCGCGGCCGGAGACTTCCATGGAATCCTTGTCGTCAGCCTCGGTGACGCGCAGCGCTACATTGCCTTCGGCTTCACGCAAGAGGCGGTCGCGGATCATGCGGCTCGTCACCTTGTCGCCTTCGGTGCCGGCGAGCGGCGAATTGTTGACGATGAAGGACATCGACACCGTCGGCGGATCGATCGGCTGCGCCGGCAGCGGCGTCTCGACCGACGGATCGCAGAAGGTGTCGGCGACGGTGCCCTTGGTGAGACCAGCGATGGCAACGATGTCGCCGGCTTCGGCTTCCTCGAGTGGCGTGCGTTCGATGCCGCGGAAGGCGAGGATTTTTGTCAAGCGCCCCTGTTCGATCAGCTTGCCGTCGGCAGAGAGCACCTTCACCGCCTGGTTCGGCTTGATCGAGCCTGACGAGATGCGGCCGGTGATGATGCGGCCGAGATAGGGATTGGCTTCCAGGATGGTGCCGATCATCCGGAACGGCCCTTCCTCGACGGTCGGCGGCGCGACATGCCGCTCGATCAGGTCGAACAGCGGCTGCATGCCCTTGTCTTTCGGACCCTCGGGGCTCTCCGCCATCCAGCCCTGCTTGGCCGAGCCGTAGAGAATCGGAAAGTCGAGCTGCTCTTCGCTGGCATCGAGTGCCGCGAACAGGTCGAACACTTCGTTGATCACTTCGGTCGGTCGCGCATCCGGCCGGTCCACCTTGTTGATGACGACGATCGGCTTCAGGCCGACCTTGAGCGCCTTCGAGACCACGAACTTGGTCTGCGGCAGCGGGCCTTCGGCCGCGTCCACCAGCACCAGCGCGCCGTCCACCATGTTGAGGATGCGCTCGACCTCGCCGCCGAAATCGGCGTGGCCCGGCGTGTCCACGATGTTGATGCGGGTGTCTTTCCACTGCACCGAGGCGGCCTTGGCCAGGATCGTGATGCCGCGCTCGCGCTCCAGGTCGTTGGAGTCCATGGCGCGCTCGGCGACCTTCTGGTTTTCGCGGAAAGTGCCGGACTGCTGCAGCAGACGATCGACCAGCGTGGTCTTGCCGTGGTCGACGTGGGCGATAATGGCGACGTTACGAAGGTTCATTTTTGCTTCTTCTGCGTCAGACAATAAGAGAGCGCGATCTCGCCGGAAAACCGGGACCGACTTTTCCGGATCACGCTTGAAACCCTGGAGTTTGATCGGGCGCTCAAGCGCCCAAAAAGGAAGCCCGGCCAAGAGGACCGGGCATACCTTTACTGCGGCGCAATATAGCCAGGAATCGCCGAAAAACAATGTGTTATTTGCGATTTGGTTAGCCGATTTGGCCCAAAACCACCCGTTTGCCGCCGCTATTGGGCGGCTTCGTTCGGATAGACCCCCCGTAGCACCTGTTCGAAGTGGTTTTTGACAGATTCGTTACACTGGCAGGCCCGCAAATGCAGCCTTTCCGGGTCGCGGATCAAGATCGAGCCGCGGCGGGTTTCCACAATTCCCTCTGCCTTGAAGGTCTGGATCACCCGGCTGGTATAGCTCCGGCCGACGCCCAGCAGCGTCGCCAGTTGCTCATGAGTCAAGGGAACGATGTTGGAGCCATCGGTACGCTCCATCGCCGAGATGATCCACTTCGCGGTGCGTTGTTCGATCGAATGAATCGCATTGCAGGCCGTCGATTGAAACATCTGCGCGAGCAGGCAATCGGCATAGCGCGCAAACACATTGCGGAGCGAAGCCGATGTCGTCTTGGCCGCGTCCAGTTTGCTGATCGGCAAACGCACGAACGGTCCACCGAATTTCACCGTAATTCGCGTGTAGGCGGGCAGGTAGCCGAGACTCACGATTCCGCCGACCGCGCCTTCGCGGCCGACCAGAATGGTCTCGACATCGCGGCCGTCTTCGTTGGAGACGAGATAAGAGGCGAGGCTCGCGTCGCAGGGGAAGTGAACGGTGTTGACGTCATCGCCGGGATTATAGAGCAGCTGGTCGGAATCGGTCTCTTCGGCCACGAGATGCGGCGCGATCAGCGCGAAATCCGGCTCGCTCAGCCGTCTCAGCAGATTGTTGTTTGGCCGGTCGCCGCCGCGACCTGGCTTTCCCTGTGAGATCATCGGCAACCACCCTTCCTCGTTTTCATCTTCCCCGTGGGCTCCCACAATACCCACGAGGGTTCCGCTGTTCCGTGCACAAGTGCACAGACAACGATTGCGCGATGTGGTGGTTTCATGCGGGGAACAAGGGGCAGCCCCTCCATTGCGTGCCCGGCAGAACTGTCTTGCCGTAACTCATGCCCTCAAGCCGGAACTTTTGTTGTTGCGATGGTCGAGGTCTCGAGTGGTGCTGCCCCCGGCGATGTCCTCATTGTCGAGGATGATCCGATCATCGCGTTGGACTTCGAGGACACGATTCTCCGTCTCGGCGTGAAGACAGTTCGGACCGCGGGCACCGTTAGCCGCGCGCTTCAGCTCATCGAGGAGCGCGCGCCGGATTTCGTGCTGCTGGATATCGGATTGGTGCGCGAGAAGAGTTTTGCGGTCGCCGAACGGCTAGAGCCGCTCGGCATTCCCTTTGCCTTTGTCACCGGCTACTCGACCGATGTCGCGCTTCCTGCAGCGCTCGCCAACAAGCCGCGGCTGCCGAAACCCTGCACGAGCGATGCGCTGGAGGCCGTGTTGAAAAGCGCCACAGCGGCTCGCAAAACGCGCTGACCGGCTCGGCCAGCGGCGCGTTTATATCAGCTTCGGAGCTAGCGTCGTCGACCACAGCGCGGCATCGGTGCGGTCGCGCAAGGTGATCGTCATTTGCCCGGTCGCGCCCTCGATTTCGACATGACCGAAAAATTGCATGTTGTCCGACGGCGACAGGATCGCGCCGGCAGGAGCTGCCTTGGCAAACTTCACCTCGGGCCCGAACGTATTGTCGAGTTCGTTCTGCCAGCCCGTTCCGGCGTGCAGGGGGCCGGCGACGAATTCCCAGAACGGCGTGAAGTCGTGGTACTGCGCGTGATCGGGATTATAGAAATGCGCGGCCGCGTAGTGCACATCGGCCGTCAGCCACACGGTGTTGTTGATGTGTGAGGCCTTGATGAAGGTGAGGAGATCGGCGATTTCGAGTTCGCGGCCGCGTGGCGGGCCGTTGCCTTGCGCAAACGCTTCGGAGCCTTTTTTGCTGGCGTAATCGTCGTAGACGATGAGGCTGAGCGGCATGTCGGAAGCAATCACCTTCCAGGTCGCGCGCGAATTTTCAAGGCCGCGTTTGAGCCACGCCAATTGCTCGGGTCCGAGGAAATAGGCATCAGGGCCGTAGGTTTCCTGCAGATTCGGTCCATTGGGCCCGCGGTAACTGCGTTCATCGAGCATGAAGACATCGAGGTGCGGGCCGTAGTTGATCACGCGGTAGACCCGGCCGGGTTCGACAATGCTTTCGCGCAGCGGATACATCTCGTGGAAGGCGCGCGAGGCGCGGGCAGCGAGCAGATTGATGTCGCGCACTTTGTAGGCCGCGGGCAATTGTTTCGAGGCCGACCAGTTGTTGGTCACCTCGTGGTCGTCCCATTGCACGAAGATCGGCACCTCGGCATTGAAGGCGCGCACGTTGTCGTCGAGAAAATTGTACTTATGCGCGGCGCGGAATTCGTCCGTTGTCTCGGCGACTTTGGTCTTTTCCGGGATCAGCAGGTTCTTCCAGATCTTGCCGTCGGCAAGCTTCACCTCGGACGAGAAGACACTGTCGGCATAGATGGTGTCGCCGGAATGGATCAGGAAATCCGGGCGATGCTTTCGCATCGTCGAAAAGCTCACCATGCCGCCATCGTCCGGATTGATCCCCCAGCCCTGTCCCGCAACGTCGCCGCCCCACACAAAACTGACGTCGCGGCGATCGGCCGGCGCGGTGCGGAAACGGCCGCTCACTGCTTCGCCGGAAATATCCGGATGCGACAGGTCGCGGAATTTGATGCGGTAGAAGATGTCCTGCCCGGCCGGGAGATTTTCGAGCAGCATCTTGGCGGTGAAATCGCTTTCGGGGAGAGCTGCGATCGGCGGCAGCGCGCGTGCATCCTTGAAGGATTCGGCGGTCGAGACTTCGACCAGCATTTGCGATGGGCGATCGGCGCGCGCCCATACCACGCCGCCGTCAGCGCTGACGTCACCGGATTGCACGCCATGTGTCACCGCTGGCCGGTCGGCGGCGCGGGACAGACCTGGCATCGCGACGAGGCTCGCAGCGGCGGCGCCGTATTTGATGAACCGTCGGCGGGAAATCCTGCGGGAAAAACCTGTCTTCATGCGCGCCTCGCATCGATCATACGCGTTATCGCGTATGATCCTTACGAAGACAATGTGACGGCGAGATTGCCGCCACTATCAAACGTGGCCCGCAACGAAATCGGCAGGCCGCGCCATGGCGCAGCCTGCCGATACAGACCAGGGAGATCGCGGCCTATCAGCTCGGCGGGCGGATATTCGGATCAATCCCGCCGGTTCTCGAGTGATCGAAAATGGGCTCCGGCACCCAGCCGTCGTTGGAAAAATACGGCTCGATCACGGGACCCTCGTTATACGCGCCGCGGAAAGTCCTCGTTCGGTAGGCCGGGCCGTAATAGCCGGGTCCGGAATAGCCTGGGCCGTACACGCGTTCATACTGAGCATAGGCCGGGGCAGCCAGCGTCGTGGCCAAAACTGCCAGCGCCGGAATCACAAGCTTCAATCGCATGATGGTCTCCTCATTTCAGCCGTGACGACGAGGAAACTTGGCGCCTGGAACTCGGTTCCGTTCGCCCGCACACCTTAGCGTGATGCGCGTACCTTGGCGTGATCGATGACCAGTCAGGTTCCCGTCACCCGCAGCGCCGCGCCTGCCCGCTGCAGATTCTGCGAGATGTTCATCAGGATCGCCTTTCGGTCGGCGACCGCGTGATGGAATTGTCCGAGCGCAATGTTGAAGGAGGTCAGGGCTCCGTCCGCGATGGTGCCATGTTCGAAACCATTCAGCGTATCGCGCAGGATGTCATCGGCTTCCGCCTGCATGCGATCGAGTTCTTCGGTCGAATCGCTGCGGCGCGCGGCAGCGATCATGTCCAACAGCCGCTCGCGTAAGCCCGAGTTGTTGCTGCGCCCGTCCTTCTTCAGATGGCCGGCAAACCACGCGCCGATCGAGCCCGTCGCCGACAGCCCCATCAGGCTCCACCAGATGATATCGCTATAGCGGTCGAGGAAAGTCTTTTCCTCGCCATCGACAAAGGCCGCCGCTCCCGGATGCACGGGGACAAAGGCATCCTTGTCGGTGTCCGGCGTTTCGATCTTGGCCGCCAGCGGAAATTCGCTCATCACCGTCTGGCGGATGGCGAAGAGTTGTCGTGTGAAGGCGGCAACCGTGGTTTCCGACAGATCCTTGCGGGCGACGATGTGGTGCGAGAAGCTGATGGTCTTGACTTCTTCTTCAGGACGATCGGGCGAGCCGCCAAAGGCGCCCGCTGGAATTTCGGACGCTTCGTACATCGGGTGATTTTGCGCGATCGCTTCCGCCGAATCGATCGCCAGGAACGTGGGCGCGTTGCCATCGCGCGTCGAAGCCGCGATCGCTTCGGAGGTAATCTTGCTGTTGACCGGCCCTGCGGCAAGATAGGCATCCGCCTTCTGGCTGCGGATCGCATCAACCGAATCGCTGGTCGGGAACTGAACCACCTCGACCTTGTTCGGGTCCACGCCATATTGGTGCAGGATCACCTTGAGCAGATCGACATTGGCGGGCGTGCGGCCGACGACGCCGATGCGGCGCCCTGCGAGCTGCGAAATCTTGGTGATTTTTGTAGCGGCCTTCTTGCCCTTCAGCGGAGCGGGCACCCAGAGCACCGCAACGTTCTTGCGCACCGTCGCGACCGCTTGGGCGTTTTTCGGCACACTCAGATCGCCACGAACGATGGCAAGGTCGGCCTTGCCGTCCGCGATCATCTGTGCGCTGGCGGTGGCACCGTCGGTCTGGAGCGGCCGCAAGTGGATCTGGCTGTGGGCGGTTGCGAAGGCCTGACTCAAGGCCTGAACGACCTTCAGATCGTCGCTGTTGGCCGGGCCAACCGCGATCCGCAAGGTGACCGGACGCACGGCGAAGTAATAGCCCGCAGCCAGCATGCCAACGATCGCGAGGATTCCCGCAAGCACGACGAGCGCAACGCTCCGCCGCGCCGAGGAGCGGGGATATTCCGCCTTGGGCGGCTCCGTCGGACTGGTCGGCGCTGTGTCGAGACCGCTTGCCATTGATCTGGAAAAGTTCAGGTTCAAGGGGCTGCCAATCCGGTTAGGCCAGAAATATAGCAAATTTGGCGACTTTCCCTGAGTTACTTCGCCGTCATGGTTACCAGCGTTACCCTCGACCCTGGAGGGGGAAAGTGGATTTATAGGCTCATGTCTTTGATTATACGGCGTCTTTTTAAGGGCGATGGGCGCCGCTTTTGTGGATCGTCTGAGGGCTATTGGGTGTTAGATAGCTGCGGGCTGCAGCCATGGAGGCCATTGTGACGGAGCGATTGTCGGCGGAGGCGCGCAAATCGGCGCTGAAGGGTTTGCCGGGCTGGAAAGAGGTCGAGGGACGGGAGGCGATCGAGCGCACCTTCGTGTTCAAGGATTTCAACGAGGCTTTCGGCTTTATGAGCCGGGTGGCCCTGGTGGCCGAAAAAAACGACCATCATCCGGAATGGCGCAACGTCTACAAGACGGTCGAGGTGGTTCTCACCTCCCACGATGCTGGCGGGGTGACCGCACGCGACGTCGCGTTGGCCAAGGCCATGAACGCGATCGCCGCCCAGCTTGGGGTTGCCTGACGCGATGCCGGGCGCCTTTTTGCAAGAGCTTGCAAGAAGGGCGCGATATCCCCAGCTGAGCCTCGAAGGAGCGGTCAATGATTTCGGAACACGCAGTCGGATTTGAGCCGGCGGATCGGCTGGCCAAGGATCCGGAGAGCGTTCGCAAGCGCTTCTGGGCCAAGTTCAAGCGGGTCGCAGCCAAGCTGCCGTTCGCCGAGGATTTGCTCAGCGCCTATTACTGCGCCTTCGATTCGCAGACGCCGCGCCATGTCCAGGCGGCGCTGCTTGGCGCCATCGCCTATTTCATCCTGCCGTTCGACTTCATTCCGGACATGCTGCCGGTGCTCGGTTTCACCGACGACGCTGCGGTGCTGGCCACCGCGATCCGCCTGGTGGCGGCCCATATCACGCCGGAGCATCGCGACGCTGCGCGCGCCAGGTTGAACCGGATCGTCGAAGCCGAAGTGTGATTGGGTTCTGATCAGACAGGGTCGATCAAACGGCAAGGGCCCGACGTGAAGATCACGTCAGGCCCTTGGGTCGCTCTTCCCTGTCTTATTCTTATCGCGTCTTGTCTACTGCTGCGCTTTCGGCCTTGCCTGCGCCGGCGCTTGGGCGCGGGCGTTTTGCTCGGTCTCCCAGGCCTTGAACTGCTTGAACAGCGCTTCCTTGTCGGTGTCGGCCGGCAACCTTCCGGCCGCCGAACTCTGTTTCAGGAACTCGTCAAACCGGCCGCGGGAAACAGGCTCAATCCCGTGCGTATCGAGCCACTGCTGGGCAGCCGGCAGTCGCGTCCAGCCGGCGAGCGGTGCGGCGAGCGAAACTTCCTTCCACTTCGGGTGGAAGGGCGGGTTCTGGAACTGCGGGAATTTCGTGAAGAAGTAATCCACGAACACCGCCAGCTTGCGGTAGCGGTCGGTGTTCGGTGCCCAGTTATAGGCCGCGAGCAACGCCGGCACCGCGATGGTATCGACCTTCTCGCCTTCCGCGATCAGGTTGGGGTAATCCTTCGCGGTGAGGGTTGCCGGCAGATAGTCGCCTTGCAGTGGCTTTTCATAGTCCACCTTCACCAGGTGGAAGCGGCCGTCATTGCCGAAGTTCGAAACCGACTTGTACGGCTTGCCGCCGACCACGATAACGGCGTCGACTTCGCCGGTCTTCAGTTTCTCCATCGCGATGCGCTGTTCGATGTAGACCCAGTTCGCCTTCATGCCGAGCCGGTCGGCCACCGTCAACACGGTGACGAAGGTGCTGCCATTCGGCAGGTCGACGCTGACCGTCTTGCCTTCAAGGTCCCTCAGGCTGTTGATGGACTTCGGCGCAATGATCTGCATTTCCTCGTTGTAGAGCTTGGTCACATAGGTGAACTGCTTCTTGATGTCTTTCGCAAAACCCTTGCGCTCCAGATAGTCGAGCGTGTCGGCGCGGACGATGCCGATATCGACGCCTTGCAGGAACAGGATGTCGGCGACGCTTTGAACGGAGCCGCGCCCGACGATCGGAAGTACGCGCAACTTGTTTCCGTCGTCGAGCACGGAGGCAAGGTCGGCGCCGAATTGCACGTAGGTGCCGCCAATGGTGCCGGTGATCAACGTCACCGTGTTCTGATTCAGCGCCTGCTTGGTCTGCGCCGAGCCGAACTGGAAGATGGCCTTGAGGCTGTCTGAAACCTTCGCCGGATCAACCACGCTCTCCTCGGCGCGGGCCGCAAAGCCAAGCGCCATCATCGTGGCAACGAGTGCCATACCAATTAAACGTCGCATCTATTCTACCCCTGAATGAAGTCGATTATTGCAATTGACTGAGACGCCGCTGCGCGTCGGCCGAACCGAGTTGGGCGGCGCGCTGATACCAGCTGCGTGCCAGTGCCGGATCCGGCGTGATGTTCCGGATATCCTGCGTTCCCAGCACCGTGGGGTCGTAGGTTTGCGCCAGCATCAACGCCGCGCTCGCCTCCTGCGCTTCCGCGGCACGCTCCAGGAGCAGGCGGGCAGGCGGTATATCGCCTGACGCTAGGAAGGCCTTTGCCCGGGTCATCAGCGCGGTGAGTTCGTCGCTGTCCATCCGTCGCGCCGGCGGCGCAATGGATACTGGCGCTGCTACGGCCACTGCCGCTGCTGCGGGGGGCTGCTGGACCTCCGCCGGCGCCTGGTTCTGATGCGCCGTCTTGAGCGCCAAGGCGATTTCATCGCGCGATGGCAATTGGGCCGGGAGCGACGCCTGAGCCGGGGGTGCTGCCACAGCCACCGGCGCGCTGGCCGCAGCGACTGCTGCCACGGTCTGGCGGGGCGGCGTCACGGGTGGCGGTGCCGATCGACTGTCCGAGGAGGCCCCCATCAGCGACGCTGTCGCGTTGGCAAAGACGGTGAAGGGATTTTTGACGGCCACGAAGGTAGCGACCAGCGCCGCTGCCGCGAACGCCGCAGTCTTCAACAGGCGTGATCCGCGTTTCCGTGGGCGACCGAATTTCGATGATCGAAGCTCATCATCCGCGCCGGATAAAAACAACGGAACAGAATCTTCAGGCAGGAATTCCTCGCGTGTCGCAACCGACCGCGCGGAGTGATGTGATCTAAGCTGCGAACCGAAGGTGTCGAGATCGACTGGTTCAGCATATTGGTCTTCGTATGAAGCGTAGTTCGATTCATACGGAGTATCATACGGACGACCGTTCCGCGTCTCCTGCGCCATTGTGATGCCTCCCGCTACCACGCAACATCGGGCATGCCGGCATCAGTTTATCGGCCCCTGCCCGCCACTACTAATGATTGATAAAACGCATTTTGAATCCGACCAAAAAGCGACAATCACGATCTCAATTTGGGAGATATCTTGATTTTATTTGGGCATTTTGGTGCAGCACCGCGGAAAGACTCGCGGCCGACTAGTGGCCCAAATGAGGAAAACCTGTAGCGAATGTGGCGGGTGACACAAGATGGCACAACTTGCGTCACCAATGGCCGTTTAAAAGCGCTCGCGTCACTTAACCATCATCAACGGCGTCACCTAAACGTCACTGAGGTTAACGTCAAGGATGCAAGATGACTTTCCCCATGGCTTTCCGCCCAGCCAGCACCTTGAGCGCGTCCGCGGTTTGCGAAAGCGGGAACGTGCGGTCGACATGAGAAGAGATTTTGCCTTCCGCTGCCCATTGCACCAGCCGTTGAAGATTGGCGCGATTCTTGTCCGGATTAAGCCGCGCCCACGCGCCCCAGAAAACGCCCCTGATATCGCAGCCCTTCAACAGCGCGAGGTTGAGCGGCATTTTCGGGATGTCGCCGGCCGCAAAGCCGATCACCAGGAAGCGGCCTTCCCAGGCGATCGAGCGTAACGCCGCCTCCGCATAGTGGCTGCCGACCGGATCGAAAATAATGTCGACGCCCTTGCCGCCGGTGAGCCGGCGCAGGCCCTCCTTGAGGTCTTCCTGGGCGTAGTTCAAGCCGATCTCGGCCCCGTGCGCCTTGGCGAATTCAAGCTTTTCATCCGACGATGCGCAGGCGATCACCTTCAGCCCGAGCAGCTTGCCGAGTTCGCAAGCCGCAAGGCCGGTGCCGCCGGCCGCGCCCAGCACCGCAAGCGTCTCGCCGTGTTTCGGGCTGGCACGATCCTCCAGCGCATGTAGCGCGGTGCCATAGGTGATGATGACGCCGGCGGCGCGGTCGAAATCAAGCTCCGCGGGAATCTTGACCATGGCGCTTGTCGGCAATGCGATTTTTTCGCGTGCGCCGTTGTGGCCGCAGGAAGCGATGATGCGATCGCCGGGCTTGAAGTCCGTGACGCCGCTGCCGACGCTCTCGATCACGCCGGCCACTTCGGCGGCCGGTGAAAACGGGAATGGCGGTTTGATCTGGTATTTGCCCTGGATCATCAGGATGTCGAAGAAATTCAACGCCGCGGATTTGATCGCGATCACGGCTTCGCCGGGGCCTGCCACGGGATCAGCCACCTCCGTCAGCACGAGATCGTCCGGGCCGCAATATTGCGAGCAGAGAATGGCTTTCATGGGCGTACCCTAAAGGTCGGGAGGCGTTGGTCCCGGCATTGGTAGCGAATGTCGAAGCGGCGCACTAGTGCGGTGGATTTGACATTCGCTTCAGTATTGCCGCGGGTCCGCGATGCGAATGTCAGAACCGGGGCACGGCCAGGTAAATCGCGCCGCCCGGGACGGTGCAACTGCCTTCCGAATCAGGTCCTTACCCGCTATCCATCGCTGCTGTGATCATGCGTTGCCGGGCCATCTTCCAGTCACAATGATGAGGGACCAGATTCGGCGATGTCCGTGCGGGGAATGCTGACAGCTTCGATTTCGGCGGCGCTCTTGTGCGCATCCGCAAGCCATGCGCTGGCGCAGGCGAACCCGAAGGGCGGCGCTGCGAAACCGGCGGCGACGAAGCCGGAAGTAGCCGCCGCGGGCGGCAGTGAGCCGGCCCTGATCGGCCAATACGGCACCTGGGGCGCCTATATGGCGACACCGAACGGCAAGAAGGTGTGTTTTGCGCTGGCAAAACCCTCTTCC
>Ga0210391_10004681_pt1 | contig 11342 bp, 9 predicted proteins | sample IncBWC12OmetaG_FD_160573 | JGI IMG/M metagenome (GOLD analysis project Ga0210391, IMG submission 160573) | Forest soil microbial communities from Barre Woods Harvard Forest LTER site, Petersham, Massachusetts, United States - Inc-BW-C-12-O ...
GTCTTGCGCTGCCAAGGGCGCACCCACGCTCAGCAGCATCGCGCAGAGAATCGCCGGCACAAATCGATTGCGCATTGCCTGCATCCTGGACCAGAGGGGTCGAGACTCGCAAGAAGATTTCCTCGCCCGCTGGAATCGTTGCCCGAAAACGCTCGCTTTACAGAGTTTTTGTGGTGCACTTCTCGATAAAATCCCAATCCCAATCCACGCCGATTCCAGCGGATTCCGGCGGATGCGCGTACCCCTCGGCATCAATGTCAATCGGCGTCTTCATCGCGAAGTCCATGTACGACGGCGGGTAGAGCACCTCGAAGAATTCGCAATTCGAAATCGCGGCGCAACAGTGGAGATTGACGATCTCGAGCGGATGATAAATCGTGGTGTGCAGTTCGCAACGCACGCCAAACGATTCGGCCAGATGCGCCGTCTTCATCACCGGCGTCACACCACCCTTCCAGGAAACGTCGGTGCGCACGATGTCCACCACGCGGCTGGCGATACATTCCGCCGTCGAGTAGTGCGAGCCGGCCAGAACTTCCGTCCCGCAGATAGGAATGTCGAGCTTGTCGGTCAATTTGCGCAGGCCGCTGAAATCCACATCGAATAGCGGCTCCTCGAACCAGTAGTAATTCAGCCGTTCAAGCTCGCGGCCCACTCGCAGAGCTTCCTGGTGGGAGTAGGCAGCCACCGGATCGGCCATCAGTTTGAAATCCGGGCCCACGGCTTCGCGACATGCGCGATACGCTTCCAAATCAAACGCCAGCTTGCCCGGTGGATGGAGTTTGTAGGCGTGCCACCCGCGACTTTTCACTTCGACCGCTTGCTTGGCGTAATCCTCCGGAGCGGAGAGCACAAACGAACTGGCGTAAATCGGAACTTTGTCGCGGCAGGCGCCCAGCAGCTTGTAAAGCGGCAGCCCCGCCTTCTTCGCGGCGATGTCGTAGAGGCAGATGTCAAAGGGACCGTAGGAATAAATAGGAACGTGATTCCACCAGCGATCGTAGGTGCGAAAATCCTGCCAGTGCTTTTCGCGCAGCAGCGGGTCCCGGCCCAGGAAAAACGGTTTGAGCGCCGAGGCGGCGATGGCGCCAGCCATGTCCGCACCGCGGCCGGCAAAACCGAAGGAACGTCCTTCCACCCCTTCGTCCGTCTTCATGGTAATCACCAGGAAATCGAAAGTGGACTTGCCGCCCGCGCGCATTTCTGAATCTGACATCGCCGCGCGAGTGTTCTGGCAAACGCGAATCTCGATGGAAGTTATGCGCATGGACGGTCCGTGCTCTTGCGAGTTGTCATCGGATTTCCTGGACTAGCTTTACTGAAACGCACGGCCAATCTAACGAAAGGCCGCAGGATCGTCAATGAACTCGGAATTTCAAGTGATGAAACGACGCCGGGCGCGCAAGTATTTGCCTTGACGTGCACATTCGCATGCTTCATTTTGTGCGCGCTTCCGCTTTCGAGATGCCCGTGCGCGCCCGGGGAGGTCTGATGTCTGAACAGCTGCTGGTGGGAATCGGACTGGTGATTGGCGCCGGACTTCTGAACGGCAGTTTCGCGGCCCCGCTGAAGCGGATGGCGGCCTGGCGCTGGGAAAATAGCTGGCTGATTTTTGCGACAACGGGCCTGATCATTTTTCCGTGGATCATTACGCTGTTGACCGTGCCGCATATTCGCGGCGTTTATTCTGGAGCGTCCGCTGCGACACTGTGGAAGGTGGTGCTGTTCGGTATCGCGTGGGGGGTAGGCGCGACCCTTTTCGGAATCGGAATCAGCCGAGTGGGCATGGCGCTCGGCTTTGCGATCATACTTGGAATTACGGCGTCTTTTGGTTCTCTATTTCCTCTGGCAGTGTTGCATCCCGAGGAACTTCATAGCCGGCGCGGGGAAGCGCTCATGCTCGGAACAGTGATCATGATCGGCGGCTTGCTGCTGCTGGCGCTCGCGGGCAAGCGCCGCGAACGCGACGCGGGAGCGAGCGGGACGGCGCGATCGGGCTTTTTCCTGGGCCTGGTGATCTGCATTTTTTCGGGACTTTTTTCTTCGATGCTCAACTTCAGCTTCGTTTTCGGCGACGAGATTCGCGTGCGTGCTCTGGCAGCTGGAGCGAGTAATTCGATGGCGGCAAATCCCATCTGGTCTTTGACGGTTACGGGCGGTTTTCTTTCGAATCTGATCTACTGCGTGTACCTGCTCAATAAAAATAAGACTTGGGGCGTTTACCGCGAAGGAACCCCATCCACCTACTGGCTGCTCGGGGGACTCATGGGCCTTCTTTGGTATGGAGGAACGGTAACGTATGGGATGGGCGCCGCTTCGCTGGGCAAGCTGGGCGGAATTGTGGGCTGGCCTGTATTCATGACGCTCGACATCATCGTCGGAATTTTCTGGGGCGCGGTTAGCGGCGAATGGAAGCAGGCGAGCCGCCGCGCGGTGGCGTACTGCTGGGCCGGCGTCGCTGTGCTGTTACTGGCAATCGTGCTGATTTCAATCGGCAATGCGTCCTGAAGAATTCAGTTCGATCCGCTGCCGGCGCTCTTGATTGCGACGGCGCTTACTCCGTGCGTGAGCTTCGCATCCACACCGCTGCCCTCTCTCACCACGTAGTATTGGTTGGCCGGTAGATCTTGCAATGTTTCCACTAGCCCGCTGGGCCAGCGGATCACGATCTTGTCCGCCTTCGCCGCCTGTCCCAGTCCGAAATGCAATCGCAAATCGCTTTGGGAAATATAGCCGTCGCCGCTGCGAACTTCCTGTTCACGCTTGTCCGCGCCTTGCGCGAGCGTTACCGCTGCTCCCAGCGCGGCACGATTTGACTTCACGCCGATCAGTTGCAGGCTGATGAAATTGCCGACGAGCGCAGTGTTGTAGTAAAGCGATGGCGGCTCGTTCATGTTGTTCACCACCGCTTCCTCGCGCCCGTTGTTGAACAGATCGCCTAGCGCCATGCCTCGGCCGGAATGCATTTCGCTGAGCACCGCGCCGGCCTTCGCCGTAATATCGGCGAATTTTCCGTTGTGCAGATTGTAATAGGCCACTTTGGGTTCGCGGTAGCTCGTGCCCAGCCCCTTGCCGTCAACCTCGGGATAGACGTGTCCGTTCGTGATCAGAATTCCCGGCCAGCCGCTGTTGTCAAAGTCGAAAAACTGCACTCCCCACCCCAGCAGGCGCGTGATCTTGGCTAGGCCGGCAGATTGCGTAACGTCGTCGAACAGATTGTTGCCGCGATTCAGATAGAGTGTGGAAGTATCGTCGCTGAAATTGGTTTTGACGATGTCCTGCATACCGGAATGCGTGAAGTCGTCCGCGGATACGCCCATGCTTCCTTGCAACGTGCCGTCTTCGTTGTAGGCGACTCCTGCTGCCTTGGCCATTTCTGTGAAAGTTCCATCGCGATTGTTGTGGTAGAGCAGGCTGGGTGTCGAGTCGCAAGCTACATAGATGTCCGGCCAGCCATCCTGGTCGAAATCCGCGGTGAGCGATGTAAAACCATAGCAGCCCGACGTCGTCGTGATTCCTGATTTCCTGGAGACGTCGCTGAAAGTTCCGTCGCCGTTGTTGTGGTAGAGCGCGTTGAGCGGAATCTTCAGGCCGCGCGGCCCGCACATCACGTTCAGGCCCTTCCACTGGCACCATTGTCCCTCGCCGGGGCGGGGCACCGAATCGTAGGAGAAATCCACGTAACGCGCGACAAACAGGTCAATCTTTCCGTCGCGGTCATAATCCAGGAAACTGCAGCCGGTGTTCCACTCGTCGCGCGCGGTCTTGAGTCCGGCCTTTTCCGTTACGTCGGTAAATGTGCCGTCGCCGTTGTTGTGATACAGAACGTTCTGGCCCCAGAACGTCACCAGCAGGTCTAATTTGCCATCGTTATCAAAATCACCCACACAGCCACCCTGGCCCCAACCCGCGCGCGCCAGGCCAGCTTTTTCGGTGACGTCGGTAAACGTCCCGTCGTGGTTGTTGTGATACAGATGCCCGGTCGGCTCCTTGCCTTTCGGGAAACCTTCGACGGTCGAGCCATTCGCAAGGAAGATATCGGGCCAGCCGTCGTTGTCGTAGTCGAAAATAATGCTGCCGTTCCCGGTTGTCTCAATGATGAATTCCTTGTGGGTATCGCTACCGTAGAAATTTTTCATGGTGATGCCAGCGCGTTGCGCGATGTCTTCAAATTGCACCACGCCGGGTTGTACAGCGGCCGGAGCGGGCGATTGACTGGATTGAACAGAGCCCCCCGCGCCGAGGCCAGCGAGATTGCCGACTAAGATCGTCGCAGGAAGCAGCAGCCGGAGTGGTATTCGACTCATAGGGGCCCTGTGGAGTTTGCAAACATTTGCGGCGGTCGAAAGCTCGAACCAGCGCACAGGTGGAGCGTCGGAATCTTCATTCCCGGTGGGCCACGACCTCTTGTTGCGATTCGCCGAGGCCTTCGATCCCCAAGACCACAACGTCGCCGGGCTTCAGGTAAACCGGCGGTTTCATCCCCAGCGCCACTCCCGGCGGGGTTCCGGTGCTGATCACATCACCGGGAAGTAGGGTCATGAATTGGCTCACGTAGGCCACCAGATCGGCAATGCCGAAGACCATTTGCGCGGTATTGCTTTTTTGCCGCATCACGCCGTTTACCTTTAGCCACAGGTCCAAGTGTCCCGGATCGGGAATTTCATCACGCGTCGCAAGAAAAGGTCCCAGCGGCGCAAATGTGTCCGCGCTCTTGCCCTTCACCCATTGGCCGCCGCGCTCGAGTTGGAAAGCCCGCTCGGAATAATCATTGTGTAGAACGTAGCCGGCGACATGATCGAGAGCGTCGCGCTGCGCGACATAGCGAGCTTCCTTGCCGATGACGAATGCGAGTTCGACCTCCCAATCGAGTTTCGTCGAGCCTTTCGGTATCACCACGTGGTCGTTCGGACCGGACAACGAGCTGCTCGCCTTGAAAAAAATCACCGGTTCCTTGGGAACTTCCTGCCCGGTTTCTGCTGCGTGATCCTTGTAATTCAAGCCGATGCACACAATCTTGCTGGGACGGCAGACGGACGCACCGAGCCGCACCGATGAACCCACGCGGGGCAAGTTTCCAGTATTCTTTTCCACCCACGGCCGCAATCTTGCGAGTCCGTCGCTTGCAAAAAACTCTTCGTCATAGTCCGTCACAGCGGCGGAGACATCCACACGAGTTCCGTCCTGCAGAAGAAGTCCGGGCTTTTCTTTGCCGGGATCGCCCAAGCGAATGAGTTTCATGGAGTTGGGCAGCGCATCATGCGCGCCGGGATGTCCTCAGGGATGCGATTTTATTAGTGGGCTGCGCCGGCAAATTCCATCTCCATCATCGCGGAGGAATCCAATCGCGCAGAGATGGCCTTCGCGCTGGCCATCACCGCTTTGGCAAGAAAAGGGATCTTGTCGCGGCCGATGCGCGTCACCGGCCCTGCCACGCTGATCGCCGCGGCCACTTTGCCTTGCTCCACTACGATGGGAGCGCTGATGCAGCGCGCGCCCAGAATGGCTTCTTCGTCGTCCAGCCCATAGCCGCGCTGGCGGATACTTTCGAGTTCGCGTCTTAGCCGCAACGGTTGGGTGATCGTGTGCGGAGTCAACCGTTCAAACTTCAGCGATCCGATGACGTGCTCCTTTTCTTCCAGCGGCAAAAACGCAGCCAGCGCTTTTCCCATCGCGGTGCAATAAATCGGACGCCAGGTCCCCACGGGCGATGCCATCCGAAACGGGTGCGGACTTTGCAGGACGTCCAGATAGAAAACGTCCTGCCCGTCCAGCGTTCCCAGGTTGACGGTTTCGCCGGTTACTTTCCACAAATCCTGCAGCACAGGGCGGCTGATCTTTCGCAGCGACGTTTGATAGCTGATCCCAGAGCCCAACCGCACCAGCCTTGGGCCAACCAGGTACGAGCCTGCATCGTCGCGGAAAAGGTAGCCCTCAAACTCCAAATGAGCCAGGAACCGGTATGCGGTGCTTTTGTTGATGCCAGTTCGTAGCGCAACATCTTTGAGCGGCAGACCCTCGGGCGCCGCGCTCAGAGCTTCGAACACTCGCAAGACTTTGGTGACGACTCCGACGGGAGCTGATTTCGCTTGGCGTGCACGGATCATGCGGTTCCCCCCAGGTAAAAACTTGTGATCCTTACCCTGGAAACGGATGCTCTTTCCAGGCCACCCTTCTTGTCAGCACTATATACCGGAGATTTTGCGATGTGAAAAGTGAATTTTTTATCTTGAATATTCCTGAAGCGCTTGCTATATCGCTTGGCGCGGCCGTGCAACGGCTCGCGGCAACTATCGGCGCTTTCAGATACTTCGGAATGGCTATGTCAGGCAGCAGCAAACAAGACGGCGTGCTGCAACTAACGCCCACAGACAATGTTCTGGTGGCTCTAAAGGACTTGCGCAAGGGCGACCAGCTCACGTTCTCGGGTGCTGCCTACACGCTGGCAACGGATGTGCCGGCCAAACACAAGTTCGCCACGGTGCCGCTGGCGCCAGGCGGCGATGTCATCATGTACGGCGTGCTTGTCGGTAAAGCCATGCGGCCCATCCTGCAAGGTGAAGTCTTGACGCCGCTCAATCTTCATCACCAGGCTGCACCCTTCCACGAAAAAACCATGGAGTATACCTGGACACCTCCCGCCGTCGCGCGGTGGCGAGACACAAAGTTTCTGGGATATCACCGCGCGGACGGTCAAGTTGGGACGCGGAACTATTGGCTCGTGGTTCCGCTGGTGTTCTGCGAAAACCGGAATATCGCCGTCCTGAAGCAGGCGTTTGAAGAAGAGTTGGGGTTTGCCGCGCCGCAAATCTACCGTCAGCAGGTGGCCGAATTCGTCCGCCTGTATCAAGCCGGCCGGTCGAGTGAAATCGCAGGCCACGGCGCTGTGGCTGCGGACGCTCCTGCGCCGGCTCGGCGAGTGTTCGAGAATGTTGACGGGATCAAGTTTCTGATGCATGAAGGCGGTTGCGGCGGGACGCGCGAGGATACCGATAATCTTTGTGCTCTGATTGCCGGATACATCCACCACCCCAACGTAGCGGGCGCCACCGTTTTGAGTCTCGGCTGTCAGCACTCGCAGGTTGCAATACTTCTGGAACAGATCAAGAAGCGCGACGCAAAGTTCTCGAAACCTCTTCTGGTGTTCGAGCAGCAACACAGCGGGTCGGAACGGGCGATGATGTCGGAAGCAATTCGCAAGACCTTTGTCCAGCTGATGGAGATGAACGAAAGCTGCAGGCGCGCGCCGGCGCCGCTTTCGCAATTATGCGTCGGACTGAAGTGCGGCGGCTCCGACGGTTTTTCCGGCATTTCCGCGAATCCTGCGATCGGTCACGTTTCTGATATCGTCGCCGCGCTCGGTGGTCGCACGATCTTGTCAGAATTTCCCGAGCTTTGCGGCGTCGAACAGGAACTGATCGACCGTAGCACCCGCAGGGAAGTTGGTGATCGCTTCATCCAACTGATGCGCGATTATGCCGCCAGAGCGAAAGCGGTTCGCTCCGGGTTCGACATGAATCCCTCGCCCGGAAACATCCGCGACGGGCTCGTTACCGACGCCATGAAATCGGCCGGTGCCGCAAAAAAAGGTGGAACATCCCCGGTCACGGCGGTGCTTGATTATCCCGAATATTCAACGGAACCGGGACTGAATCTGCAATGCACTCCGGGGAATGACGTGGAGTGCGTCACCGCGCAAGTGGGTGCAGGAGCGAACGTGGTGCTTTTTACCACCGGACTGGGTACGCCCACCGGAAACCCGGTTGCGCCGGTGGTAAAGATCTCGACCAATTCGGCGTTGGCGCGGCGCATGGCGGATATCGTGGATTTTGACACGGGACCGATCATCGACGGAGAAGTGACGATTGAGCAGATGGGGGAAGCAATTCTGGAGAAGGTGATCGCGGTAGCCAGCGGCCAGGTCCGGACCAAAGCGGAGGCACTGGGCCAAAACGACTTCATTCCGTGGAAACGAGGAGTCTCTCTCTGATCAATCCCGGCAAGAATTCGAATGGGTTTCGCCTCGACGGCAAAACGGTCATCGTTACGGGCGGTGCGAGCGGCATCGGCAGAGCCATCGCCCACCTTTTTGCGGCGAACGGAGCGCGCGTGTGCGTGCTGGATATTCATTCAAAAGAGGCGCGGGAGACCGTGCAGGAGATTCTCGACGGCGGCGGTGAAGCTTCTGCTCATGAATGCGATGTCACGAACCAGGAGGAAGTGCGGGCGGTATTTCAAGAACTTGCGCAGCGCGGCGGAATCGACACTTTGGTGAACAATGCAGGTATCTCTCATGTTGGCAAACTGGAATCCACCACGGAGCGCGACTTCGATCGAGTTTTTCAGGTGAACGTAAAAGGCATTTATCACTGCATGCTCGCCGCCGTAGCGCACATGAAAGTGAACGGCGGCGGTGTAATTCTCAATATGGCTTCCATCGCGGGCTCCTCCGGTCTGGCAGACCGCTTTGCTTATTCGACGAGCAAGGGCGCGGTGATTGCCATGACCTATTCCGTCGCCAGGGATTACCTTGCCTGCAACATCCGCTGCAATTGCATCTCGCCCGCTCGAGTCCATACGCCGTTTGTAGATGGCTACCTGCGGCAACACTATCCCGGCCGTGAGGAAGAAATGTTCGGCAAATTGGCCCATTCGCAGCCTATCGGCCGCATGGCCGAACCGGACGAGGTCGCAGCTCTCGCGCTTTATCTTTGTTCCGACGCGGCCGCTTTCGTAACGGGTGTGGACTTTCCTTTCGATGGCGGATTCTTCAACCTTCGTGGATAGCAGTTGTCGTTCGCCCGAGCTGGTGCGGGAGTAGTGCATGGATCTGCAGCTGCAAGACAAAGTCGTGGTCGTTACCGGCGGCGCGAAGGGCATCGGCGCGGCGATCACTAAAGCCTCGGTGCGCGAAGGCGCCATCCCCGTGATCGTAGATCGCGACCAGGAAGCCTGCGACAAACTTTTTAGCGAATTGCAACTCGATCGCGGCCGCGGCCTCCGCGTCGTCGCGGACCTGCAACCTGCGGAGAATTGCGCGCAAGCGGTCGCGGAGACGATGCGCGCGTTCGGCCGAATTGATGCGCTCATCAACAACGCCGGCGTGAACGATGGCGTCGGACTGGAGCTCGGTAGTCCTGAAAAATTTGCCGGCTCGCTGAAACTCAATCTCTTGCATTACTACAATATGACGCACTTCGCCCTTCCTCATTTGAAACTCACGCGTGGATCGGTCGTCAGCATCAGTTCCAAGACTGCGGTGACGGGGCAAGGAAATACTTCGGGGTACGTGGCGTCGAAGGGAGCGATCCTGGCGCTGACGCGAGAGTGGGCGGTGGAACTTCTGCCCCATGGCATCCGCGTCAACGCCGTGGTTCCGGCCGAGGTGATGACTCCTCTCTACCAGCAGTGGCTTAGCAAATTTCCTGACCCTGAGGCGAAGCTCAAAACCATCACGGCCAGAATTCCGTTTGAAAAAAGAATGACGACCCCGGATGAGATCGCTGCGATGGTTCTGTTCCTGATCTCCGCGCAGGCTTCGCATATCACCGGACAACACCTGTATGTGGACGGCGGTTATGTGCACCTCGACCGAGCCTTGGCGTAACGGAGACGCATGGGAAATCATTCTGCGTCACTTACCGAGCGGAAGTATGTGGTTCCGTTCGTGCTGGTCACGAGCCTTTTTTTCCTTTGGGCGCTCGGAGTCAACCTCAACGACATTCTGATTCCGCATTTAAAGAAGACTTTCAACCTCAGCGATTTTCAGTCGTCACTGATTCAAACTGCGTTTTTTGGCGGATATTTCCTGGCGGCGCTGCCGGCGGGATGGTTGATGGAGCGCATCGGCTATCGAAAGGGCATTCTGGTTGGCCTGGGAACCTGCGCTGTTGGTGCGATCTTGTTCATCCCCGCCGCTTCGATTCGGACTTACGGATTTTTCCTATTCGCGCTGTTTGTGATGGCCTGCGGACAGGGCATTCTGGAAGTCGCCGCCAATCCTTACGTCACGATTCTCGGTCCTCCAGAATCATCCGAACGCCGCCTGAATCTGGCGCAATCTTTTAACGCCGTGGGCGCCTGGGTTACTCCGTTCATCGGCAGGGCCTTCATTCTTTCGGGGATCGAGTACTCCGCTGCGAAGCTTGCGGCGATGACTCCGGAGCAATGGCAGATTTATTCAGCTTCGGAAGCGAATCGAGTCAGAGGCACCTATCTGGTAATCGCAGGCATCTTTCTGTTCGTCGCGGCGCTGATCTATTTTGCTCATCTGCCGGAAGTGCGCGAGTCGAGCGGCGAAGCCTTGCCGGCGCCAGAGGCCGCCCCGAAGACCCACAAGGGTATTTGGCATTACAAACACCTGATTCGCGGCGTCATCACCGAATTCTTTTACGTGGGCGCGCAGGTGGGCGTCACCAGCTTCGTAATTCGCTTCACGCAGCACGCGCTGCCCGGCACTCCGGAAAAAACCGCTGCGGATTACCTCAAGTGGCATTTATTTGGTTTCATGATTGGCCGCTTCGCCGGTTCCGCAATCATGAAACGAGTTGCGCCTCCCAAGTTGCTCGGCCTTTTCTCGACCGCCGCCGCGCTGTGCACCATCGTCGCGATATTTGCCATCGGAATGGCGCCCGTGTGGGCTGTCGTGCTGCTGGGTTTCTTCGATTCCATCATGTTCCCGACGATTTTTGCATTAAGCATCAAGAACCTCGGCGCCTACACCAAGCTCGGCTCTTCTCTTCTGGTAATGTCCATCATCGGAGGCGCGATCGTTCCCGCCTTCATGGGCTATATTTCGGACCGTAGCTCAATCCAGGCGGCCTTCGCAGTTCCCCTGTTCTGTTACGCCATCGTGATTTATTTTTCTTTCGTCGGTTATAAACCAACGCTGGCAACGGCAGAGGACTGAGCAAGCCCATGAGCGAACGTGCGAAGTTCCTGGTAACCGGAGGCTTGGGTTTCATCGGCCAATCGGTCGTGCGCAATCTTCTGGAGCGCGGCATTCCGAGCGTGGCCGCCGATCGAGCCGCGGACGCCGAAGCCCTCGCGAGCCTGCGCACCGTGGCCGGCCGTACCGGCGCCGCCTTCGACTCCGTTCTCATGGACGTCAGCGACTTCCGCGATGTGATGTCCGTCTTTCACCACCATCCTGATATTACCCATACCATCCACCTGGCCTATGTGATGGGGCCCCTGGTTGATGAAAATACTTCGCTTTCAACACGCGTCAACATTCTAGGGATGACCCATATGTTTGAGGCGGCGGTGCACCATAAACTCTCCCGCCTGCTCTTCACGAGCAGTGAAACCGTAGCAGGTCCGTCGCAACAGGCTTATGGCGA
>Ga0210391_10004684_pt1 | contig 11340 bp, 8 predicted proteins | sample IncBWC12OmetaG_FD_160573 | JGI IMG/M metagenome (GOLD analysis project Ga0210391, IMG submission 160573) | Forest soil microbial communities from Barre Woods Harvard Forest LTER site, Petersham, Massachusetts, United States - Inc-BW-C-12-O ...
GACATCCGCAAAGTCGATCAGTACGGCATCTACGACCGCTTCGATTTTCGGATTCCGCTTGGCGATCACGGCGACGTTTACGACCGCTACATGATGCGCATCCTCGAGATGCGGGAGACGGTGAAGATTCTGGAGCAGGCGCTGCGCGATATTCCGGAAGGCCCGATCATGGATCCGAAGGTGCGTTTGCGCGGCCTGCGTCCGAAGGCTGGCGAAGCGTATGGGCGGATTGAGTCCCCGAAGGGCGAGCTGGGATTTTTCCTGATCAGCGACGGGTCGACCAATCCATATCGCTATCGCGTGCGGCCGCCGAGCATGATCAATCTCACGATTCTTGAAGATATGTGCCTGGGGCAGAACATCGCCGATGTAGTGGTGACGCTGGGCAGCGTCGATATTGTACTGGGCGAGGTCGACCGATGAAGAGAGGCAGGCATCATGCTGGGTGAAGGCATCCTGCAGGGATTAATGGAGACGGCGCGCAACTTCTTCGGCAGCTATATCGAGAAGGACCGCCTGACCACCGTGCAGTATCCGGAGGAGCGCTTCGAGCTTCCCGAAGCCTCACGGAATTTTCCGTTCCTGCTGTATGACGGGACGGATCCCGACGCCGGACTGCGCTGCGTCTCGTGCCAGATTTGCGAAAAGGAATGCCCTCCGCGCTGCATCCATATTGAGAAGAGCAAAGATAAGAAGCCCGATTTCGTCGGCAAGCAGCAGTTTTATCCGGCGGTCTTCGACATCGATGTTTCGGTCTGCATGAGCTGCCAGATTTGCGTCGAGGTTTGCCCGTTCGATGCGATTCGCATGGACAAGGTATTTGAACTGAGCACCGGCGATCGCTTCGGCGGCCTGCTGTGGGACAAACACGAACTGTCCAAATCGAACGAATACTATCGGCAAATTCATCCGGTGGAAGCGGCGGAAACGGATGAGCGCCGGACAAAAGAAAAGGCTGACGCACAGGCGAAAGCAATTGCCGCGGCAGCAGCTGCTGCGGCGAAGGCGGCTGCGGCCGCAGCAGCTCCGCCATCCGATGCTTCGTCGAACGGCGCCGCTCATCCCAACCCATCCAAGCCGGTGACCCAATGACCGTTGCCGGATTGGATCAGATTTTCGTCACGCTGAAGGACATTCTGGTTGCGCATACGCCCGCGCCCCTGCAAACCATCGTCGGCATCCTGATCACGATTGTTCCCATCATCGTGATCTTCCCTGCACTGTTCGCGGTCACGACCATCCTCGAGCGCAAGGGGCTGGGACGCATTCAGAATCGGTACGGCCCGAATCGCGTGGGGCCGTGGGGCATCCTGCAGCCCATGGCTGACGCCGTCAAATCGCTGACCAAAGAAGACCTGGTTCCCCGTGCAGCGGATCAGGTAGTGCATTACCTGGCGCCGCTGGTGCTGGTAGGCGCATCGTTTCTCGGATTCGCAGTGCTGCCCATTGGCCGCAATATGACGGCGGTAAACCTGGATGCAGGTGTGCTGTTCTTCTTCGCCATTGGAGCGGGCACGGAGCTGGCCGTGTTTATGGCGGGGTGGTCGAGCCGCAACAAGTATTCGCTGCTGGGCGCCATGCGGGCCATCGCGCAGATGATCAGCTATGAAATTCCGCTGATCCTGTCGTCGATCGCCGTCGTCATGATCGCGGGCACACTTTCGCCCACGCTGATCGTGGAGAGGCAAGCCGCGTTCTCGCACGGACTGGCGCACTGGAATCTGTTTACGCCGTGGGGACTGGCCGGGTTCATCCTCTTTATGATCGCGGGGACGGCGGAGACCAACCGCAGCCCGTTTGATCTGCCCGAAGGCGAGTCGGAAATTATTGCCGGATACTTCATTGAGTATTCCGGCTTCAAATTTGCGCTGTTCTTCCTTGCCGAATATCTGGAGATGTTTGCGGTGAGCGGCCTAGGCATCACGCTGTTTCTGGGCGGGTGGTCGTCGCCGGTCAGCTTCCTTGCGTGGATTCCGTCGTGGGCCTGGTTCTTTACGAAGCTGCTGGCGCTGATTGTCGGCTTCATCTGGATTCGCGGCACCATGCCGCGCCTGCGCATGGATCAGCTGATGAACTTCGCCTGGAAATTCATGCTGCCGATGACGCTTGTGGTCATTGTTTCAGCGGGCATCTGGAGATTTCTGCCAGTCTCCTTCGGAGGCTCAGCCGCACTGGGGGGTATGGTACGCTGGCTGGTCTGCGCGCTGGTGATTGTGGTGCCTTATGTTATTTTTGCCCGCATGCTGGGCCGCGGAAACCACATCGAGAAGAGAGTTTACAGATTTGCGGAGTGATGTCAGTCACAGCCGCTGGCGCAGGGCTGTGAAAACGTACGAGAGGTTAACATCAGCGATTCACTGGCGCTTAAGACGCCGGAATTTGTTCGGATAACGATGACACTGCCGTTCCTGATCCTCGCACTGCTGACCTTGGCTGGAGGCGTTGCCGCCATGACGCTGCGCCGCCTGGTGCATTGCGCATTGGCGCTCGCGATTTCCTTCGCGGGGCTGGCCGGACTCTATCTGAATCTTGGAGCGGAATTCGCGGGTCTGGCGCAACTGCTGGTTTACGTCGGCGCCATCGCCATCCTGATTGTCTTTGTCATTCTGCTCACGCGCGGCGGCGACGCTGATCCGGACTCTTCTTTTTCGCCGGCCAGTGCCGGTAGCGTCGTCATCGCTCTCGCTGTGTTTGCCGTGCTGGCGTGGGCGGTGAACACCAGCAGCCTCGCACATGTTGCGACTCTGCAGCCTGCTCCCCCGTCCGACAAAACCGGCACGCTGCAGATCGGCCAGGCTCTGATGCAGCACTATGTATTGCCGCTGGAAGTGATTGGGTTGATGCTGACGGCTGCGATGATCGGCGCGGTCATCCTTGCATTGCGTGACAAACGCATCGCTGCTGAGCCTAAGGATTCGGAGCTGCGCGCGTCATGAATCCTCTTGCTGGTTGTCTGCTCGTTTCTGCTCTGCTCTTCGCCATCGGCCTCGCAGGCGCAATCACGCGTCGCAGCGCGATCCTGGTGCTGGCTGGCATTGAATTGATGCTGAGCGCGGCGAATCTGAACTTCATCGCCTTCTGGCGGTTCGGACCGCATCCCGAAGCCCTGACCGGGCTCATCTTTGTCATCTTCTCCATCGCCGTCGCCGCCGCGGAAGCCGCTGTGGGACTGGCCCTCATCCTCGCCATCTACCGCCATGCCAAAACGTCGGACGTGAGCGAGATTGGGGAGATGCGCGGGTGACCTGGATCGTCAATTATCTGTGGCTCATTCCGGTGCTGCCCATGTTGGCGGCGGGCGTCTGCGCTCTGCTGAAGCAGCCGCAGCGGCGTCTCTCCGCCACGCTCGCGATTGGATCGATGAGTGTCTCGTTTGTGCTGGCGCTGATCGCATTCGCTGAAGCGCTCAGCCATCCAGCGATCCAGGTCGCGAACATCCACTGGATGCAGTTCGGCGATCAGTGGGTTTCGCTGGGCTGGCTGCTCGATCCGCTGGCCGCGGTGATGCTGGTGATGGTGACATTTGTCGGCTTGCTGATCTTCATCTACAGCACCGGCTATATGGCGCACGACCCCAACTTCACGCGGTTCTTCTGCTTCCTGTCGCTCTTCGCGGGAGCGATGCTGGGCGTAGTCATCGCCAACAGCCTGCTGCTGCTCTTTATGTGTTGGGAAGTGGTCGGCCTGACCTCATATTTGCTGATCGGGTTCTGGTATCACCGTCCGGCCGCTGCGGCCGCTGCGAAGAAGGCCTTCATCACCACGCGCATCGGCGATCTTGGATTGCTGATCGGGATGGTGTGGCTCTACGCGCAGAGTGGAACGCTGCTCTTCTACGACAACGGATCCGGCTGCCTCGAGCAGCACGCGATCTCCGCTCTCGCCGCGCACATCACCATCTTCGGCATGGTGGTTTCCACTGCGATTGGGTTGCTGATTTTCTGCGGAGCGGTGGGGAAATCCGGTCAACTGCCGCTGCATGTCTGGCTGCCCGATGCGATGGAAGGCCCCACGCCGGTGAGCGCGCTGATTCATGCGGCCACGATGGTCGCCGCCGGAGTTTACCTGGTCGCCCGCGTATATCCGCTGATGAACGCGCATGCACTGGAAGTTGTGGCCTGGGTGGGCGCAACGACGGCTCTCTTCGCGGCATGCATTGCCGTCGCGCAGAACGACATCAAGCGCATCCTGGCGTACTCCACTGTCTCGCAACTGGGCTACATGATGCTGGGCCTCGGCGTGGGCGGGGTCGCGGTGGGCATGTTCCACCTGATCACCCACGCGTTCTTCAAGGCGCTGCTGTTCCTGGGCGCGGGTTCGGTGATTCATGGATGCACGGAGGAGCAGGACATCCGCAACATGGGCGGGCTGCGGAGATTTATGCCGGTAACGTTCGCTGCGTATGCGGCTGGCACGCTGGCGCTGTGCGGGTTTCCTCTGTTCGCGGGTTTCTGGAGCAAGGACGCCATTCTCCATTCTGCGCACGGCTGGGGGATTTCGCGTGGACCGTTTTACTTTGGCGCGATTGGCGCCCTGCTGACCGCGTTCTATATGACGCGCCAGGTCTATTACGTCTTCTTCGGGCCGCGTCGCGTGCCGGAAGCGCAGGCCGAGCCGGTTGCCTCGCCGCGTCATCCGGCCGAAGAAAGTGTGATTGCCGATCCGCATGAAAGCCCGCGTGTGATGACCACGCCGTTGGTGATCCTGGCGGTCTTCGCTGCGTTTCTCGGATTTGTGGGAACGCCGGCGTGGCCGTGGTTCCAGTCGTTTCTGGCCGGACAGCCGGCGCGGTTCGATATCGGCGGCTTCTCTGAGCCGGGGCTGATGGCCTTGATGGGTGTTTCATCGCTGATTGTGTTCGCGGGCATCGGACTTGGGTGGTGGCTCTACGGCTGCAAGCCGATTGTGAACGCAACCGATCCTGACGCGCTGGAACGGCTGGCGCCTGGACCGTTCCATGCCCTTGCCAATCGGCTCTACGTCGACGAGATCTACGAGGCGACGGTTATTCGGCTCACACGGTTTGCCTCTGCCTTCTCCGCGTGGCTGGATCGCTGGATCTTTGGCGGCCTGGTGAATCTGGTTGCGTGGATTGTGACCGGCTTTGGCTGGCTCGATCTTGGCCTCGACAAATATGTGGTGAATGGCGGCTTCGATATGGGGTGCCGCGAAGTTTCCCTGTTTGGACGCTTCTTCACCCGTATCCAAAACGGCCGCGTGCAGAACTACCTGCGCGTCATCGCGGTCGCGCTCGTGATTCTTGCCATCTTCCTTCTGTGGGGGCATCGGGGATGATCACTGCCCTCACTCTGCTCCCCCTGGTTGGCGGCCTGTTCATCCTGGGCCTGTGCCGCACGCGCGATTCGGCGCGCCTTGCCGCGGTGACGTTTGCCTTTTTGTCGCTGGTGCTTGCCGTGCTTCTTTGGTTTGGGTTGAATCCCGAAACCCCGGGCATGCAGTTCGATGAATTACACGCATGGGCGCCCTCGCTGGGCATCGCGTATCACGTTGGCGTCGACGGGCTGGGCGTCCTAATGCTGGTGTTGTCGGCGCTGGTGGTCATGATGTCGCTGGCGGCTTCGTGGGCCAATGAGAAGCAGGGGCCGGTCTATTTCGGGCTGGTTCTTCTGCTCGAAGCTGGATTATTTGGAACCTTTACCGCGCTGAACTTCGTCCATTGGTTTATTTACTGGGAACTCAGCCTGATCCCGGCCTTTTTCCTGGTTCGCCTGTGGGGCGGTCCAGGGCGCGCTCGTGCAGCAACTCAATTCTTCCTGTACACCATGGTGGGCAGCGTGGGGCTGTTGCTCGCCTTCCTGGCGCTGTATTTGGCAACCGGGAAGTTCGATTTGGTGGATCTGACCCAACTGGCGCAGGCCAACCAGATTGTTCCCAGTCTCGCCAACCTGCACTTGCGGATCAGCGCGGAGTGCCTTGGCCAGTGGCTGTTCTGGGCGGCGTTTCTCGGGTTTGCAGTCAAGACGCCGGTGGTTCCCTTCCATACCTGGCTCCCCGCAACTTATGCCGAGGCTCCCAGCGAAACCACCATGCTGCTGACCGGCGCGATGTCGAAGATGGGGATCTACGGGTTTCTGCGCATCCTGCTGCCGATTTTTCCGCAGCAGATGCAGCATGCCCGCACGCCGCTGCTGTGGCTCGCCGTTGCGACCATCGTGCTGCCAGCCTTTGCGGCCTGGGTGCAGAAGGATCTGAAGCGTACCTTCGCGTACTCCTCGATCAACCACCTGGGCTACTGCATCCTCGGCGTGTGCGCGGCGGCGCAGTTCATGGGTCCGCAAGCTGAATTGGGGACGGAGAAAGCGGCAGCGCTGACGGGCGTCATGCTGCAAGTCTTCAGCCACGCGCTCACCGCTGCGGCGATCTTCTGGTTTATTGCTCTGCTGGGGCGGCGGACCGGCGGCCAGCGCGGCGTCGACGACTTCGGCGGCTTGCGGAAAGTGATTCCGGTGTTCAGCGGACTGATGGGCATTGCGATCTTTGCTTCGCTGGGTCTGCCGGGGCTCAACGGATTCCCGGGCGAGTTTCTCATCTTTAAAGGAGCGTTTCCGCTGGCTCCCTGGGCCACTTCGCTCGCTGTGCTGGGCCTGCTGATGACCGCGATTTTTCTGCTCACCGTCATTCAAAAGGTTTTCTCCGGTCCGGTAAATCCACGCTGGGAAGCCATGGCCGACCTGACTACGACGGAACAGCTGGCCGTCCTGCCCGCGATTGCTCTCATGTTCGTTCTCGGGTTGTATCCGCAGGTCATCACCGGCATGGTGCACGGCACCATTCTGCAATGGATCGGAGGGCTGCACTAATGCTCGCCTGGACGATCTACATATCGTTTGCCGGAGCTTTGGCCGCACGGCTCGCGCCCTCGAAGCAGTCTGCGCGCATCCTCGCACTGCTCACCGCGCTCGCTGGATTCACGCTGTCGGTCATCGCACTGATCCACTGGCAACCCGGTCAAATTCTCACCATCACGCGCATCGCGTGGGTTCCTCAGCTCGGCCTCGAATACCATCTGGCCGCCGACGGCATTAGCCTGACCCTGCTGCTGCTCACCGGTCTTGCCGCGACCGCGGGCATTCTGTTCTCCTGGAACATCGAGCACCGGGTGCAGGAGTTTTTCGCTTTCTTCCTCGTCCTCATCGGCGGCGTCTACGGCGTCTTCCTCAGCTTCGATCTGTTTCTGCTGTTTGTGTTCTACGAAATCGCCATCATCCCGAAATATTTCCTGATTGCGATCTGGGGATCGGCTGCAAAAGATGCGGCTCCCGGCTCTCATCCGGGTTCGCTGCGCGAATACGCGGCCATGAAGCTGGCCCTCTATTCCTTCGCTGGGTCGGCGCTGGTGCTGGCCGGCATGGTTGCAGCCTGGTCCGTTTCCGGGGGGCACTCGCTCAGCTTCGAAGTGCTGGCGCTGTACCCGTTCCCGACTCACTTCCAGTTCTGGGCGTTCCCTCTGGTGTTTGTTGGATTCGCCGTCCTCGCAGGCATGTGGCCTTTCCATACCTGGGCGCCTACTGGCCACGCTGCGGCACCTACGGCCGCCTCCATGCTGCTGGCGGGCGTAGTGATGAAACTGGGTGCGTACGGCTGCCTGCGCGTCGCGATGATGCTATTCCCGCGCGGCCTCGATCCGTGGGGATTTCACGTTCTCGGCCTCGGCTCGTGGCGCGAGGTGTTTGCGCTGCTGGCGCTCATCGGCATTCTTTACGGCGCAGGCGTGGCTCTCGTCCAGCGGGATTTGAAATACGTCATTGGCTACTCCAGCGTCAGCCACATGGGATTCGTATTGCTCGGCCTGATGACGCTCACGCAAATCGGCCTCGACGGCGCGGTCTTCCAGATGTTCTCCCACGGCGTCATTGCCGGACTGCTGTTCGCCGTCGCCGGGCGCATGGTTTACGATCGCACCCACACACGCGACCTGGGCGAACTGGGGCCGATGCGCCTGGCGCACGCAATTCCCTTCGCGGCGGTCACGTTCCTGCTGGCGGCGATGGCCTCCATTGGCCTGCCGGGATTCAGCGGATTCATCGCGGAATTTCAGGTGCTGGTCGGCACATGGCGCACATTGCCGTGGATGGTCTTCATCGCCGGCGTTGGCATCCTGATCGGCATCGCCTTTACCTGGCGCGCACTCACGAAGACGTTCTTTGGTGAAGCGACCGCGGGCGCGCACGAGCATCCGCTGCCGTCCATCACGCTGCCTGAGAAATTCGGAGCCGTGCTGTTACTGGCCGCCACGCTGGCAGTCGGTCTCTATCCGCGCATTCTCACGGACCTGATTCTGCCCAGCCTCCAGTCGCCGCTCTTCGATGGCCTGAGAAATGGAGCGTGGCGATGAACGTCGTGAGCTATTCCGACCTGCTGCGTTTCACCCTGCCGGAGATCGTCGTTACCCTCGCCGGATTGCTGTTGCTGACCCTCGATATCAGCGTCCTGCGCAAATCTTCAATCGCGGCGCGCTTTCGGTCGGCGGCACTGATCGCGTGCGCCGGATGCGGGCTGGCGATTTACCTGCTCCTCCACGGGGCGCAGTATGCCAGTCTGCCGGACAGCATGTTCGTCCTGACGCCTCTCACCGTGGTGGTGCAGGTTGCTCTGGTGGCGCTGGCGATTTTGACGGTCCTGCTTTCGACGTCCACGCGCATTACCGGCCACATCGGCGAATATGTTGCGCTGCTGCTCTTCGCCACGATCGCCATGATGTTCCTGGTGGCCACGCAGAACCTGCTGCTGATCTTCGTCGCGCTCGAATTTCTGTCGCTCTCGCTCTATATCCTCACCGGATTCGACAAACGCAGCCGCCAATCGGCGGAAGCGGCGCTTAAATACTTTCTTTTCGGCGGAATGTCTGCAGGATTCCTGTTGTTCGGGATGAGCCTGCTCTACGGGCTCTCCGGCTCGATTGAATTGTCGCAGATTGCTCTCGCGCTCAGCGGCCCGCACCTCGATTCCCTGCTGCTCGTGGCCATTGTGATGGTCGCCATCGGCTTCGGATTCAAAGTGGCTGCTGCGCCGTTCCATTTGTGGGCTCCGGATGCCTACCAGGGCGCGCCGACCGTCAGCGCCGGGTTCATCGCGTCCAGTTCCAAGGTTGCCAGCTTCTTTATCTTCGCTCAGGTCGCCACCGTCGCTCTGGTTCACGCAACCGGCAACGGAGCGCTCCACGCCTATGCTCCAGGATGGGTGCCGGTGCTGGCGATTCTCGCCGCGCTGTCGATGATCCTCGGCAATACCGCGGCCATCGTGCAAACCAGCCTGCGCCGCCTGCTGGCGTATTCGGCCATCGGCCATGCAGGCTACATGCTGCTCGGCGTGATTGCGCATACGACGCAGAGCCTGAGCGCGCTGGTTTTCTACGTTATTACTTACGCGCTGGCTTCATTGGGAGCTTTTGGCGTGCTCGGCGCGATTGAAGCCGAAGGCATCGACCGGATCGAAGATTTACGCGGACTCAGCCGCCGCGCTCCGGGACTCGCGTTCTGCCTGCTGATTTTCCTGCTCTCTCTCGCAGGCATTCCACCGCTGGCCGGCTTCTTCGGCAAGTTCTATATTTTCTCGGCTGCACTCAGTGCGGAGCCGCACCTCGGTCTGCTGTGGCTCGTCCTGGTGGCTGTGGCCATGAGCGCTGTGTCGCTCTACTACTACCTGCGCGTGCTCAAGCAGGCGTATGTTGCCGAAGATTCAGCGACGGCAGCAATCCGCGTTGCGCCGCTCACCCGCATCACGCTGTGGGTGCTGGCCGCGCTGGTAGTTCTGCTGGGATGTGCTCCGGGGCTGCTGCTGGAGTGGATCGGCCGCGTCTGAAGACGGATCTGGATGGGTCCTGACCATACATTGACAATACCCATAGGGAACGACGGCCCGACGCAACTCGTCTCTACATGATGAACACGAGTACGATGCCGAATAAAGCGATGCCACCCCAGAGCTTTGCCAGGAAGATGACAGCATCCCGATCCATCTCTCCACCCGAGGCCCTACCCCATCCCAAAGAGAGAAGGAAACCGACCACACCCAGGCACGCATCAAGAACGAGGGCGGGCCATTCTTAGCTGATGCTAATCGACATTTATTCTCATCCTCTATGGGTGATTAGTGCAGTAGCCTAACGCTCCACAAAATACATTTCCAAATCAGTCCGCCACGGTGGGCTTGTGCGCATACATGGCTGCGTCAGCCACCCGCTTCAGTTCTTCTTTGGTCAGGCCGTCTTCAGGATAGATAGCGATACCGATGCTGGCCGAGCCCTGCACCACATGCCCCTCAATCAGGAACGGTCTCTCGAAACTGCGCAACAGGCGCTGGCCGATCTCTTCCACTTCCGCCCGGCTGCGCGCCGTGGGAATCAGTGCGATAAACTCATCGCCCCCTACGCGCGCCAGCGTATCCATGCCGCGCAATTTATCTGCGAAACGTTGCGCTACCTGCTGCAGGTAGAGGTCGCCGACTCGGTGCCCGTAGAGGTCGTTGACCCGTTTGAACTGATCCAGATCGATGTACACCAGCGCGAAACGGGTGCTGTTGCGGCTGGCGAGAGAGATTACTTCGTCGAGGCGGTTCTCCAGCAGGAAGCGATTCGCGGCATTGGTCAGCTGGTCGTACTGCGAACGATGCACCAGGGTTTCGTAGAGACGCCGATTGTCGATGGCGAGCGCCGCGAGGCTGCCGCCCATCTCCATCACCTCACCCGCGCGGCTACTGTAAACATCCGCCCCTGCAAGAACCAGCGAGCCGAGGCGTTCGCCGACGCTCGAATAAATATCGCGGCGGACCAGTAAGGCCGCGCCGTCATCCGGCACCGCGTCGCCCACCCGCGTCCCATTCGGCAATTCGCACCAGCAGGCTCGATCGCCCAGCTGCTGGCTGATCAGGCGCACGATCATCTGCAGAACTTCTTCCAGGTTCTGTTTGCTGTTGATGGCCTCCAGCACGCGCCCGCGCTCTTTTTCCATCTGCGCAATGCGGCGTTCGCGCGCGGCTTCGCTTTCCATGGTGACGCGGATTTGTTCGGACTGGATGCGTACCTGTTTTTGCAGGAGCATCGCCCAAACCAGCGCGGTAAGCATGAGCGCGACCAGCGCGCCGCTCAGATACAGCAGATGCCGCACCGTCCACCAGGAGGGATCCGCGAGCACCATTACGTCTTCGGGGGTGCGCATCTCAACATCGAACCAGCGCTCGGTGTTCCAGGGGCCGCCGGCATGCGCAAAACAAACCCCGGTGACCCGGATCTTGCTGCCAATGCGGTATTCGGGAAGGGAGAACTGGTCGAAATCCTGGTTCCACACAGTCCGCGGCAAAATGGCCGAGAACAAATGCGGG
>Ga0210391_10004689_pt1 | contig 11333 bp, 10 predicted proteins | sample IncBWC12OmetaG_FD_160573 | JGI IMG/M metagenome (GOLD analysis project Ga0210391, IMG submission 160573) | Forest soil microbial communities from Barre Woods Harvard Forest LTER site, Petersham, Massachusetts, United States - Inc-BW-C-12-O ...
GCGCCCCGCGATGCGCAAGCTGCAGTTTCCGCCTATCCTTTTAGTCAGGTAACAGGCAGGCTGAGCTCGCTGTGTATCGCTATCGTTCGAGCGGGCGATGCTTTCCGAGGTGAACGGTTGTCCCAGGTCCTCACTTCTCCGGATTCCTCCATTGCTACGCTGCGGCCGCTGTGTGTCGACCTCGATGGAACGCTGGTGAAGTCCGACACGCTTGTTGACTCTCTGCTGGTGCTGGCGCGCACGCATCCGGCATTGGTGTTTGCGCTTCCTTTTCAGGTTATGCGCGGCAAGGCCGCATTCAAGGCATTCGTCACTTCGCATGTGTCGCTGGACGTGGCGCACCTGCCGTACAACCGGAAGCTGTTGCAGTTTCTGCACGACGAGCACGCCCGCGGGCGCAGCATTTTCCTCGCGACAGGCGCCGACGCGCGCCTAGCCGAGCGCGTGGCGGAACACCTGGGTTTGTTCGCCGGCGTGCTGGGCAGCGACGGCGCGACGAATCTGACCGGCAAACGGAAACTCGATCGCCTGCGCAGTGAGCTGGGCGAAGGTGCCTACGACTACGTGGGCAACGACGTTCCCGATCTGCCGCTGCTGGCCGGAGCGGCGGAAAACATGGTGGCCAATCCCAGCCTGCGGTTGCGCATGCGCATGCGGCAGCGCGGCATTCGGCCCGCGCGCTCATTTGTTGAACGCGCGAGAATGCCTTTGCCCGTGCTGCGCGCGATGCGCCCGCACCAGTGGTCTAAGAATCTGCTCATCTTTCTGCCGCTGCTGCTGGCGCACCAGGTCCCGCTCAACCTGTTTCTCTCGGGGCTGCTGGCGTTCGGTTGCTTCTCGCTTACGGCATCGTCGGCCTACATTGTGAACGACCTGCTCGATATTGAAACCGACCGGCGCCACCAGAAGAAACGCATGCGCCCATTTGCCTCAGGCGATCTGTCGGCCGTGACAGGAATTTTTGTGGCACTGGTGCTTTTGCTGCTGGCGTTCCTGGGGGCGCGTCTGCTGCCTGCGGCGTTTTTCTTGTGGCTGCTGCTCTACCTGGGCTCGACGCTGGCCTATACCTGGTATCTGAAGCGGATTCCGCTGGTTGATGTGCTGGTACTTTCGGGGCTCTACGTTCTGCGGCTGCTGGCGGGCAGCGCGGCGACGCAATCGCACATCTCTCACTGGCTGGCCGGCTTCTCGGCGTTTCTGTTTTTCTCGCTGGCCATTGTGAAGCGTTTTGCCGAGCTCGAAAATCTGCGCACGACGGGAATGCCGCCGCGCAATGGCCGCGGCTATCTTGTGTCGGATATCGAACAGCTACGCAGCTTCGGGACGGCAAGCGCATTTGCGGCCGTGGTGGTGTTCGCCATTTACATCAGCGGCAGTGACGTGACGCTGCTCTACCGCCGCGCGCAAATGCTTTGGCTGATCATGCCGCTGCTGATCCTGTGGCTGTGCCGTGTGTGGCTGCTGGCCTCGCGTGGCGAGCTCAACGAGGATCCGCTGGTGTTCGCGCTGACGGATCGCGCCAGTGTGCTCATCGGCGTTGCTGTCGCCGTCATTGCGCTGGTCGCAATCTGATTGCATTGCTATCGTTATCAGCAATATGCTATCATCTACAGGTGAACGAGGAAAGGAGTGTAAGCCCTATGGCCGCAATTACAGTCCGCAACCTTCCTGAAGAAGTCCACCGTGCCCTAAAGGTACGCGCTGCGCGTCACGGCCGCAGCACAGAGGCCGAGGTTCGGCTTATTTTGCAAGAGACAGTAGCCCCCAAGGCGAAAATCAAGGTCGGCTCAGAACTGGCGGCTCTTGGGCGACGGTTCGGCGGCATCGATCTCAAGATCGTTCGCGACAGAACGCCAGCCGAACACGCGAAGTTTGAATGATCATTCTCGACACGAACGTGATTTCGGAGCCTCTAAACCAGAAGGGCTCCCCGGTGGTCCAGGCGTGGCTGGATCGGCAACCCGCGGAGACTCTGTATTTGACAGCAACCGTTTTGTCGGAACTGATCTTCGGAATTGAGGTCCTGCCTGACGGCAAGCGGAAGAGGGCCCTGGCAGCCGCGATGCGGGAATTGCTCGCAAGGATCTTTGAGGACCGCTTTTTCTCCTTCGAACGGGAAGCTGCAGAAGCCTACGCGGTTTTGGCCCGCCGCGCTCGATCAAAGGGCCAACCGATTTCTGTGCCCGATTGTCAGATCGCGGCAATGGCCGCCGTGCATGGATTCGCCGTCGCCACGCGCGACACGGCGCCGTTTCTCGCCGCGGGTGTTCCCGTCATCAATCCCTGGAAAAGCTGACGTTATTGCGCCGCGGGAGAACCAAGCATCACGGCCGCCCACTCAGCTTCGCCGCGTTTCAGCAGCGCCGTCCTGTCTTCCGGCAGGATCCAGCGCTCTTTCACCAATTCATCGATGGCTTTCGCATAGCGGGCGAGGTAATCGTCCCGGTCCGCGTAGCGCTGGGCAACCGGCATGCGAGGATCGCCACTTTTCTTGCGCTCGTCCTCCGTCCTTGGAAAGGGAAGCCAGGATCCCTCGAACGCGACGCGCTGATCCGGTGCGCCGATCGAAGGATCCCGAAGGTTCCAGCCCGTATAGGTTGCCAGCGGAACCGCGATCTCGGGCAGCCTTACACCGTCAAGCTCGTTGCCGTCCTGATCCACCTGCGGCACAAGCACCGGAAACGGCGCACCCACAATCGGCGGCTCGATGCTGAGGATTCCGTTCTGCCAGTCCGGGCCGAAATTGAGGTGGTAGGCAGCGTTTGCCTCGTGGGGCTGGTTGACGCCTGGAATCGACGGGAAAGCGTATGCGGCCAAAGGCACCAGAGTTCCGTCAGCGATCTTCGGGTAGCTGCTCGACGGCGGCGCTTCACCGGCGCGCACCCACGCATCCATGTTCGCGATCATGGCACGCCAGAAGTATTTGACGGGCAGCGGCGACTCGGGCTCCTGGCCAAGCAAATCTCCGGTGCCTCTCTCCGGGGGAAACGGCCCAGAGAAATGCTGCAAGCCCGTGAAGTGATAGATGCGCACACGATCCGAGATCGCCGCGTCAGTTTTTCCGTCGGCGCTGGTATGGATCAGCGCAGCCGCGCGTCCCCAATATTCATACGAAGTGAGCGAAAAGAAAATCCGCGGCACCGTTCCGTCTGTCTTGGCGCGATCGAGCAGGCCTGCCGTCTCTCCGGTGGAGGGATCGCGCTCCGGCTCATCGGTAAATGGAAAAATGTCGGTTGGCCAAAATACTGACGACGTCGGCTGCGCGTCGCGCGAAGGCTGCGCGAAGCGAAAATTGACACTTCCCCGTCCCGCTCCAGCGATGTGCGCCAGCACTCCGTCGAGCGCCATTCGCCCTTCTTCGTCGGCATTGAATCCTTCGTAGAGAAAATCTCGCAGGAACCGCCCATCCTGCGAGATCCCCTGGCCAATCACGCGATCTGCATGCACGATCGCATGCGGATCGTGCTTTACATACGACGCAAAATCGCGAACCGCCGCGAAACCTGCGCCTGCAATCACGGGATCGGCGGCGACGTAAACGTACTCGTAGATCTTGCCCGGCTGAAAGGAGCCACTCAGGTGAATGAAGCGATCGCTTGGGGTGAGCTTGCCATCGACCACGTGCGCAAATTGCCATTGCGAGCGGGGAATCACGGTCCGTGCTGCGTCGCGCGAATCGCGCACGGTGAGCGTGTTGCGCGCATCGCCTGGCGCGGAAACAGGATATTCGGTTCCCCCGATTCTGCCTGTGAGCAAGTGACCAAGCGGAATCTCATCCATCATGCGTGACGGCATCAGGTCGCCGCGTACAAGCCCGGTAATTGTCTTGCCATGATCCTTCGCGATGGGCGCGTAAAGTTTAAGTGCATCCGCTCCCGCCGCGTCCCACTGCCAACCCAGGCTCACGATCGTGAACCCGCAGCGCAGCAGCCATGCGTCTCCAGCATCGCGCGCAACATCCCAGTCGCCGCCGTCGACGAGCGAAACAATGCGGCTTTGCCCGCGATTGGGAACTTCAAGCAGCAGGGAGCCATTTCCTTTGTGTTCGCCTACGGGCTGGATCGCAACGAAGTCGGCAGAGAATTCGACTTCGCCGTTGCGCAGGTTCACCGAATTGCTCAGGTCGACGATGCGCTGGTTGTGCGGATTGGCCACGGCAATTGAAAAGTAAACCAGGCCTGTGATGCGCTCATACGCTCCCGAATCGCCGAATAGCTTGCCGCCCAGCACCGCCTGGCGCGAACGCACCTCTACGCGAATTACGCGCGCTTGCAGCGGGTGAGTGCTCGCGAGCAGAATCAGCAACAGAGAAGCCAATGCCGGACAACGGCGCATCCGAGAAAGATAGCACGCACTGCGAGCGACCCCGCTCACAATCAATTTGGCAGCTGCCTCTTTAGCTGAACAGGTCCTTCATCTTATCCATCAAACCCGGCGCCGCGGGTTTGTTGTCGACGGCCATGGTTTCGGCGAGCTTCGATACCAGATCGCGCTGGGCGCGGCTGAGCTTGCGCGGAATTTGCACGTCGACCTTGACGATGAGGTCGCCTCGGCCCTTGTCATTGAGAAAGGGAACGCCGCGACCGCGCACGCGAACCTCGCGGCCGCTCTGCGTGCCCTCTGGAATCTTGATAGCGGCCGGTCCGTCGATGCCGGGAATCTCAAACTCGGCGCCGAGCGCGGCCTGCGGAAAGCTGATTGGAATCACGCAATGCAGGTCGTGGCCGTGGCGCTCAAAGAAATCGTGCGGACGGATAGAGAGGATCACATAAAGATCGCCTTTGGGGCCGGCCATGCGGCCCGCATCACCCTCACCCGCGTAGCGGATGCGCGTGCCTTCTTCAACGCCCGGTGGGACTTTGACATTGAGCTTGACCTCGATTGCGGCGCGGCCTTCACCGCGGCAGCCCTGGCATGGGTCGGTAATCACCGATCCCATCCCGCCGCAGGCACTGCAAGTGCGCGCTACCGAAAAGAATCCCTGCTGATAGCGGATCTGTCCGTGTCCGTTGCACTGGCTGCAGACGCTTGGGCCGCGGCCGGATGCGCTGCTCTTTCCCTTGCATACCGTGCAAAGCTCGAGCCGGCGGATTTTGACTTCGGTTTCCTTGCCGAAGATCGCGTCTTCAAAATCAATGTGGAGATCGAAGCGTAGATCGTCGCCGCGCTGCTGACGCGAGCGCGCCCCGCCGCGGCTCGTGCCGCCAGCGGAGAACATCTCGCCGAAGAAGTCTCCGAAGATGTCGCCGAGGTCGACGGCGCCGCCGAAGGGACCTGCGCCGAAGCCCTGCGCGCCCAATCCGGCGTGACCAAAGCGATCGTATGCGGCGCGCTTATCGGAGTCGCTCAGCACCTGGTAGGCTTCGCTGGCCTCTTTGAATTTCTCTTCGGCCGCGTGATTGCCGGGATTGCGATCAGGATGATACTTCAGCGCCTGCTTGCGATAGGCGCTCTTCAGCTCCTGTTCCGTGCATTCACGGGAAACGCCCAGCACCTCGTAATAATCCGCTTTGCTCACTCTTGTATTAGAACTCATGATCCTTTGAGAAACTTTCTCCGCTTCAGTCTTCGATCTGTTTTGAGTTGTGTGCCACGCGCACCAGCGCGGGACGGATGAGCCGGTCGCGGAGCCGGTAGCCACGACGCACCTCTTCGACAACGTGCTGATCCGGCACATCGTCGCGGTCGACAGCACCGAGCGCTTCATGCATACGCGGATCGAACGCCTCGCCCACGGCGGGCACTACGCTCACCTGCATGCGGCTCAGCACTTCTTCCATCTGCTTGACGATCAACTCCACGCCGGAGCGCAACTGCTCCGCCGAACCTTGTGACTTGAGCGCCAGCTCGAAGTTGTCGAGCACGGGCAGAAACTGCTCCACAATGCTTCCCGTCGCAAACTCTCGATTCTCAACGCGCTCGCGCTCCGCGCGCTTGCGCGCGTTTTCAAAGTCGGCTTGCAGCCGAGCAAGCCGATCGAGAAGCTGGTCGCGCTCGGCCTTCACCCGATCGATCTCGTTGGGAACCGGCGCCGCGGCTTCAGTAGCCGCTCCTGCGGAATCCGAAAGGCCTTCTTCGTCGGGCGGCGGCAACTCGGCTGCCGGATCGATCTCGGGATCAAATTTCGTTTCTCGGCCGCGCGGCATCTTCTCAACTTCCTCCGTACTCAACTCTGTCTCCTGCCTCATCATGATGCAACACTTTTCCCTAAGGGTATGAGTTCGCTTTTATTGGATGATTTTGGTTCGCCTCTGGCTGCAACTCCGGTCCAAATCGAGGCCATCTCAACCAGCATCCGCAGTCAGGCGCACTCCGGCTCTACATCTCTATGCATCTGGAACGTCCAATATGCGCTGGGAAAGACCGGCGATATAGCTGACTGCCTGAATCATCTCCTGATATTGAATGCGCGTGGGCGCGATAACGGCCACAGTTCCCAGGCTGGCGCCTCCGAGCCGCGCCGGCGCGCCGATCAGCACGAGGTCCTGCATCGCGGGCGAGGCCTCATCGAGGCCGACGACGACGCGGACTTCCTGCTGTTTGCCGTCGACGTAGGCGTTGAGCAGCTCTACCAGTCTTTGCTTCGCTTCAAGCGCCAGCATCATCTGGCGCAGCCGCTCGCGATCCTGCCCGGCGCTGATGAGGTTGGCCATGCCTTCAACAAAAATGGTGACCTCAGTGCCGCTGCCGGCCAGTGCGCCCTTGCGGCAAAGTTCCTCAACCGAGGTGATCAGCTCGCGGTAGGCTTCGCGCTCCACCTCGACACGCCTGGCTACTTCAGCGCGAATGCGGTCGATGGGCCAGCCACGGAAGTTCTCGTTCAAATAGCGGCCGGCGGTCTCGAGCTCAATGGTGGTTAACTCGTGGTCGAGCGAGAGCACGCGGTCAAGCACCGCTCCGCCCTGGGTGACGAGCACGGCCAGCACGCGCCCGGTGGAGAGCCGCGAGAAATGGATGTGTTCCAGGACCTGGCCTTCTGGCGAACTGGCGAGCGCAACGCCCAAACCGCTCGAAATGAGCGCCAGCACGTGCGAGGTCCGCTCCAGATATTCGTTGGTGCTGGCTACGCCGCTGTAGCTCTCTTCAATCTGTCCGCGGCGAGCTTCGCTCAAAGGCACTTCGCCGGCTCCCGAGACTTGGGCGCCCGAAGCGGCCGCGCGGCCCGGCCTTGTGATTTGTTCTACATAAGATCGAAAAGCGGCCGCCGTCGGCACGCGTCCGGCCGACGAGTGCTGCTGCTCGAGGTACCCCGAATCGCCGAGCGCGGCCATCACGTTGCGCACCGTGGCCGAGCTCAGACCATCGCGATCGGCAAAGGCATTCGCCACCGCCTGCGACGCGACCGGCTCTCCGGTGGCGATGTAAGCATCGATGATGGCGTTCAACACCAGCCGCTCGCGCGGGCTGAGGCGTGTTTCGGGCATCTGCCTGGTTCTCCATTCCGCCCGCGCATGCCGCACTCGAGTGCGTTCGCCGGTGGGTTTCCTGGGCAAGTAAGCTCTTTGATTGCTTTACTTTATGCCAGAAATTGAGAGAAGTTCCCTTTATGAGTGTAGAGACGACGTTCTTCAACTGTCAAGACGCGGCGCAAGGCGAGAGCGCGACGGCGTTCCTGTGTCAGCATCGGGAATTCTCCATTACATCCGTAACAAATCCTCGAATGCTTTACGCTTCGCCAGTTCATTTAGTGCTAACGTGGTTCGCACCAGACAGCGGGCGCGGTCGCGGGCGCACCCGACTCTACTGCTTGCTGCCGCATCTAATTCCATTTTGGGGGCTCGTCATGAAAACAGGATTGGATCGGAAGTCGTTTCTCTGGCTAGCGGTCGCCGTTCTTCCTTTGACGATGGTGCCGGCTGCCTACTCGCAGCAGAATCCAAACCACGACAAGCACGGGCGGCGGATTGAGAAGAGGCTTGCGAAGTATCGCGTCGGTAGCTTTATGGAGATCGACCTGCGCGATGGCAGTCAGCGCCTGGGCTCGCTGGGCGCTCTGTCGGGCGACACCTTTCAAATGACCGACACCGACAACAACAAAACGGTCACCTTTGCCTACGACGATGTGGCCACGGTGCACAAGAGCACCGAGTACATTGGCGAGGGATCTGAGCCTGGACATCGTCCGCGGTTTCTGGTTCCCGTGCTGATTAGCGCCGCGGCCGCGGCCGCCGCAGTCGCCATTGTTGAAACCGTGCGCTGATCGGCGCAGGGAAAAAGCGGCTCATCGCTGAGCCTGCTTTTCCGGCTGTTAGATTCGTAAGAGGGCCTTGCGGGGCTTTGCTCCGCTGGGCAGGCCCTTTTCGCGTCGCCGGAAGAGAGACATGTTTCATCCCACAGAAGACATCCGCATTCAATGGACGAAGGTCGTCCTGCCGCCGGTCTTCCTCGAAGAAGAGCTGCCCATCACGGAAGCGGCCTCGACCACGATCTTCAATGCACGCCAGGAAGTTTCTGCGATTCTGAATGGCCGCGACGACCGGCTGATCGTTTTGGCCGGACCATGCTCCATCCACGATCCCATCGCGGCGCGCGAATACGCCGGCCTGCTGAAGGGGGCGATCGACGAGTTCTCGCGGGATCTGCGCATCGTGATGCGCGTGTACTTTGAGAAGCCGCGGACAACGATCGGCTGGAAGGGCCTGATCAACGATCCCAATCTCGACGGCACATACAGGATCAACGACGGGCTGCGCCTTGCGCGTCACCTGCTGCTGGATCTGGCGGCAATGGGCGTGCCCACGGGGACTGAATTTCTCGACATGATCACACCGCAGTATATTGCCGGCCTGGTGTGCTGGGGCGCCATCGGCGCGCGCACTACGGAGAGCCAGGTACACCGCCAGCTTGTTTCCGGCGTGAGCTGCCCGGTGGGATTCAAGAACGCGACCGGCGGCGACGTGCAGGTGGCGATCGACGCGGTGCTCTCGGCCTCGTACTCGCACACGTTTCTCGGCCACACGCATCACGGCCAGTCGGCGATCTTTGTGACCACGGGAAATCCAGACTGCCACATCATCCTGCGCGGCGGGCGAAGCTCGGTGAACTACACGGCCGATTGCGTTGCCAATGCTGCGGCGGGAATGCAAAAAGCGGGTGTGGCGCCGCGCATCATGATCGACTGCAGCCACGCCAATAGCGGAAAAGACTACAGGCGCCAGGTGGCGGTCTGCCGCGACGTGGCCGCGCAGATCGCCGGCAGCGGCAACCGCAACGGCGACACTCGTATTATGGGCGCGATGATCGAAAGCAATCTCATCGCCGGCGCGCAGAAGCTGGTGGCGGGCCAGCCGCTGGACAAACTCGTTTATGGCCAGAGCATCACCGATGGCTGCATCGACTGGGCGGAGACGCGGGGGCTGCTGGCGGAGCTGGCGAGCGCAGTAAAGGCAAGGCGCGGCAGGGCGTGATCTCGTGTGGAGGAATCCGTTCGAGTCAGGTCAAAACCCAACGCGCCAGCACGCAGAGTGCAGCATTTCATGGCGCGCTTTCGATCCGCTCCGAAATCCAAAGGCTCAGGCTTACTCCCTGAACCGCTGCGCGCAGCGCGGCCTTGCGGTGCAATTCTGGTTCCGTGCGTAGCAGGATTTTGCCGTTGTACGGGCGATCGGGTTCTTGGCCGGTCTCCTCGCAAAACTTTAGATAGCTGTCAACGCTTTCGCGGAAGGCACGCGCGAGCTCCTTAGCCGTTTTACCTTCAAAATGAATCACATCTTTCAGGCCTGTGACAGTCCCGGAAAAAGTGTTCTCCTCAGCGTTGAAGTCAATCGGCCCCGCAGTGTATCCTCGGTATTCCATCATGGTGCCGCCTGCACTAAGAAGAAACTGAATCCAATCTTATTCCCTGCTGCTGCTGCTTTCTTACGACGTCCCCAGCACAATGGTGTGCGGGCTCATGGGAATGGGATGCGCCTTCACATTCCTGTAGCCTGCTTCCTCGTGCATGGCGTTCAATTCGCTGAAGGTGTATGCGTCGCCGTCGGCGGTGGTGGTGAGCATGGTCATGGCGAAGGCCGCCGGCATGGGCGGAGACACGCGATCCTCATTGGGCACGAACTCGAGCGTGGCCGCGCGGCCGCCGGGCTTGAGCGCGGCGCGGACTTTCTTGAGCAGGCTCACGCAGGTCGGCCTGTCAAAGTGATGCAGAAAATTGGTGAGAAGCACCACATCGTACGGTCCGCCGAAGTCCACGTCGAATGCGCTGCCCGGCAGCATTTCATAGCGGTCCTTCACGCCCGCCTTTTCGGCATTGCGCAGCGCCACGCGCAGCACCGGTGCCCAATCAAGGCCGGTGACGCGCGCCTTCGGGTTCTGCTTCGCAATCTCGATGCCAAACAATCCGTGCCCCGCGGCGATATCGAGCACGTGCATCGGCCCGTTGTGTCCATCGAGCACCACGCCGGCCAGAGGCGGCGCCATGGGGCCCATCATCGGCGCCATGTTCTCGGCGAACAAAACCCACACGGGATTTTCCGGCTCGACCGTTCCCTGGCCGGGGAGGTTGGTGCGCCCCGAGCGAACGATCTCGGCCAATTGCTCGTCGCTTCGGATCAGCTCGGGCGCGCCAATAAAATTCACCACCGACGCCATGCAGGCCGGTGAAGCGGGATCGAGGAATACGGCGCTCGACGGCGTGTGCTTGTAGTGCCCATCCTCCTTGGCCAGCACGCCATTGATGACCAGAAAATCGCAGAGGATGCGAATGCCGCGTTCCGATGCCGAGCACTGCCCGGCGATCGACGCTACGTCGCCGGGGCCTTTGCCGACGGCGCGAAACAGATCGAGCTCGATGGCTGCTTTGAGCGCCGCGGTTTTCTGGTGCGCCTGCACCATTTCAAAAACAAGACCCGGATTGGGCGGAGCTGCGGCTGGAGCGGAAGATTGCATGGGACTACTCCTCTGCTGTCTTCAGGGGAATTGAATTTTGGGGAGACCCTGGGGAAGCGTTTTCGAGTGTAGCATTTTCCTCGCGTAGCGCGGCCCAACTGGTTGCGCGTGTGCACACGCTGAGGTCTGATCCGGCCCCCGGCTATTGAATAGTTATCGCGAAACTGCAGACCGTGCGGCGGCTATCTGCGGGCGATGGGTCCGCCATGCGCGGGCGGCACCGGATGGCCGATAAGGACGCTGGTCCGGCTCCGCGTAATCGCGATGCGGCAAGCGTAGCCATTGAGCCCGCACGTCCTGTCACGGACCCCGAGCCATGCGATCTGGTCGGGCTCCAGCATCCAGGCCGTGGCGTTGGCGGCGTTGTGGGTCTCCTGCATGAAGTAAGCGGCGTTCATGTCGTCGTCGGCGGCGTCGGCGTTCATTTGATCGCATCGGTCGGGAGCGGG
>Ga0210391_10004690_pt1 | contig 11332 bp, 11 predicted proteins | sample IncBWC12OmetaG_FD_160573 | JGI IMG/M metagenome (GOLD analysis project Ga0210391, IMG submission 160573) | Forest soil microbial communities from Barre Woods Harvard Forest LTER site, Petersham, Massachusetts, United States - Inc-BW-C-12-O ...
GAACCGGCATCTCGCTCCGCCCTGGGTCAGCATGATCAACGCCGTCGAGAAGCTAATGCACGCCGGCGGCGCGCAGGCCGCGCACGAATCGCTCGAGGTCGCGTTCACGCTCCTGATGATCGGGGTGCTCGTGGCCGGCTGGCATAGCCTGCGCCCTTCCTACATCGCCTATATGGCGCTCTCGATCCTCGTGCCGATGTCGACGTCAAACCTGATGTCCATGCCTCGCTTCGCGCTCGTGCTCTTCCCGATGTTCGCCATTCTGGCGCGTTGGGGCGAACGCCCGTGGGTAAACAACGTGATCCTCGCCTTCTCGCTGCCGCTGCTCGGGCTCTTCACCGTCCTCTTCGCCGATTGGTACTGGGTTGCATAGGCGCGGGGTCCGCCAATTCATAAAGTTCGGAATCGTCGGCGCCTCGGGTACGGTGGTGAACTTTCTCGTGGCGCACGCGCTCGAGAAGACGACTACGCTCTCCTGGTTCGCCGATTTCGCGATCGGTTTCATGGTCGGCGGCGTGTCCAACTACATCCTCAATAGAATTTGGACGTTTGGTTCCCGGCGCAACCCATTCGTCGAAGGTTTGCAGTTTCTCACCGTCTCCGCGGTCGCACTGGTCGCCGGGCGCATCGTCTTCGCAATCGCGCAGCACTACGACATTCGTCACTTCACGGCAACTTGGTTCGTCGCGACGCTCTCCGGCACGTTCGTGAACTTCTTCATGAACAAGTATTGGACGTTCCGGCATCTCAACTAAATGGGCTTGGCTCGTGAATAGGGCTTGGATCGCCGGCCTGCTTGGGGTTCTCGCGATCGGGCTGGGCTTGCGATTGTACGGCATCGGCAACCCGATCATGGATCATCCGGGCTGGCGACAAGGCGACACCGCCGCAATCGCGCGGAACTTCGCCGAGCGTCAGTTCGACATCTTGCATCCGCAGACTTCGTACAACGGGCCTCCGCCGAACTACGTCGAGCTCGAGCTTCAAATCGTGCCCTTTCTGGCGGCCTCGCTCGATAAAGTCTTCGGCGTTCACGAGATTTTCGGCCGCCTGATCGCCTTAGCGTTCAGCCTAGGTACCATCGTAGTGGTTGCGGTTTTTGCGCGCTGGCTCTTCGATAGCAGGCTATCCGGTGCGATCGCGGGCTTCTTCTACGCAATCTTTCCCGGGAGCGTGTACTACGGGCGAACGTTCATGCCCGATTGCGCGATGGTCTTTTTCCTGACGGCGGCTCTCTACGCCGCCGCGCGATTGCTGCTGGACCGGGAACGCCTCGCGGCGCGGGGAGTCGCGTGGACTACCGCCCTGCTTTCCCTCGCGTATCTCGCAAAACCGGTCGCACTTCTGGGACTCGCTCCGCTTGCCGGTTTGGTTTGGGATCGCTTTCGCGCGCGCAAAGTAATGGCTCCGGCCGCCATCGCAACGCTCGTCGTTCTTCCCGTAGTGCTGGTGTGGCTTTACGATCGCCGCGTCGCCTCCTACGCCGAGTGGCATTGGGCCAGCGGCATCACGCGGCTCCACGTCCTCCCGTCGCTGGAGGGTGCATTCACCAGCCTCGCTGCATTGGCCGCCAAGTGCACGCAGTTCCGGCTGGCGTTGGGAATGCTGCGAGAGACGATGCTCGGTCGAACGTCGTTTTTACTCGCGATCGCGGCGTTTGTTGCGCTGCCGTGGATAAGCGCGCGCAGCAAGACGCTGCTATGGGCGTGGCTCGCGGGTGGTCTGGCCTACGTCTTCGTCGTCGTGACCGTCGAGCGCGTGGACTACTATCTTTATCCGCTCTTACCGCTTTGCGCCTTGGTCATCGGCGGAATGCTCGCGCGCTTTGTGGCCCTCGTGCGCGGCGTCGATGCGGCGCCCGCGGCTCGCTACGCGCTGGTCGCGCTGGTTCCCTTGGCGGCGCTGGTCGCGCTCCTGACCAGCCGCGCTCCGGTTGCGGCGTACTATTCGTACAACGCGCAGGCCTATCGCAACGCGGTCGAACTCGATCGTACGCTACCGCCCGGGGTGCTCGTAGTGATCGCACACTACGGCGCCGACCTGCAGTACTATGTCGATCGCTTCGGGTGGGAGGAAGACCCGCTGCTTTGGACTCCGTTCGACGAAGAAAGCGCGATTGCCAAAGGCGCACGTTACTTCATCGCGGTTGAGGACCATCGCTTGCGGCATAATCTCGAGCTTTGCGCGTGGCTACAACGCTTTCCCGTGACGACGACGCAGGGCGGTTGGCCGGTCTATCAGACCTCGCCCGGCGAGCCGTCGGCGAGCGCGATGCGGTTCTGGCAAGCTTTCCGCAACGCCGAACGCGCTGGGTCAGGCCGGGCCTTCCTCGATTCGCGAGGCGTCTGCCGGATCACCCGGGGTTGACGTGCCAGTACTCGAGCAACGTCCGAAACGCGTCGGGACCTACCGCGATGCTTCCACGGAACGGATAGTCCAAGCCGACGACGAGGAACAGCACCAGACCGATCATTAGGCTCAGCCCGCCGATCATCAGTTGCTGCATCACCCTGCGCTCGAAGCCGAAGAGATAGGTGAAGGCGACGGTGATATACGCGCCGGCAGCGAGTACGCTCCACATGATGCTGTTGATCCCGATGAAGTCGATCGTCAGACGAGTCTCCCGGTCTCCCAACGCCGTATTCATCGCCGCGAGCATCTGCGCCTGAACGTCTGCGGCGCCGGCCGAAGTGACCGGTAAGTGACGGACGTACCGGTCGGCCGCCTCCAGCAACTCGTTTGCCGCCGCCGCTCGTTCGCCGCGACGCATGCGAGGCCATTCGACGTCGATGACGGAGCGAACGTAGGCTTGCAGCATTGCCTGCAGCTTTTCGGGGTGCGGAAAAGATTCCGCGTCGCGATAGACCGTCGCCAGGGCTTGGGCTTCCTCGTAACTTCGCGCTTCGGCCAGGTTGAATCGTTCCCACGTCCCGATTGCGACGAATGCCAGCAGAACGGCGTAGACGACCCCGATGACCGCGAGGATGAAGCCGGCGCGATCGTTGTGCTCCTCACGGATCTCGCGCGACGTATACGCGGCGACCAAATAACCCATCACCAGCGTCGAAAGAACGAACCCTCCGACGATCAGGAAACCGGCGGCCAGGGTGGGCAGCGATTCGAGCCAAGCGATCATTGATTCATCGGCTCCTAAGGCAGCGGCAGCAGCGAGGCGGCGCCGAAGCTCGTCGATTGCGACGGTACCTCCGGCACGCCCGACGAAACCAGCTGCCGGTAAACGATCAATCGATTGGTATCCTTGGCAACCTCTAACTCGAGTTCGTAACTCCGTTTGATGGCCGCCGTCAGCTCGTCGGTGTCGAAGGTGTAGCCGAAGCGCCTCAGGTCGCGTCGCAGCAGCGCGTTGGTCGCGTCGAGCTGTTGATAGGCGCGCGCGATCTCCAGGCCCGCGGCCCGGAATGTCGGATAGTTCGACACCACGATTTCGCGCTTGAGCTTCGCCTGGTCGATCGTCGCTTTCAACGCCGCGAGCGGGGCGCTTTGCGGATCGACGGCGAGTCCGCCGTCAACCGTAGCCAGCGCATCGTCGAAACTGCCGCGGCTAAACTCGAGCCTCGCTAGCTCGGCCGCCGCCTTGACGAATCCGGCCTGTGCGCGGGGGTCGTTCGGGTCGACTCGCAGAGCCAGGCGGTAGGAAGTCGACGCGTCGCGGACACTTCCTTGAGCTAACGCGGCGTCGCCCTGGTGGACGCGCGTGTTCACGATCCAGCGTTCGATCGAGCCGGCGCAACCGCTCAGCACGAACGCTGCGCAAAGCGCGGCTACCGGTTTAAAAATGAATCTGACCCGCAAATCGGGCAACCACCTCGATGACGACGGCGGCCGGATAGAGGATCGCTTGCGAGAGCAGCGATCCGATGATGGCCGTTAACGAGAGATAGAACACCATGGAGCGAACCTCCTGGACGGTGCGCTTACCGTGGATTGCCTGGTCGGTGATCATCGACGACGTCGGGTCGACGAAGAGCGTGAAGGCAATGGTGCCGACCCCATTGATGACTCCGGAAAGGCCGATCGCGGTACGAGCGACGCCGCCGTCGAGAACCGACGCTAGGTACGATGCTTGGACGCCGATTGCGTACACGCACATCACGATCGTATTGAAGATCAGCAACCGCTTGGGAACGGCACGCCAATTAAAGGAGCGCAGCTCGGCAAGCGCGGGCAGACGCTCCGAGCGGAGGACGTCGCGAATGACCGCCGGCGCACCGAGCCGCAGCAGCGAGTGTGGCACGGATCCCCGCGCCTCGAACGAGTGCACGCCGCGACGAAACAGATAGGTGAACATCGGCAGGAATAGCGAGAAGACGATCATGCCGCACGTTCCGGCGAAGACGATGAGGCGCAGTTGAAGCTCGAAGACGTGGTGCCAGCCCGCGACGTTGACGACCGCGTTGCCGGCCACGTCGGAGAGCGGTCCGACGAAAAAGGCCATGAAGAGGTTCGCGAGCCGCCCGGTCGTCACGAAGAGATTGAATAGCGAGATCGACGTCGCGATGCGTTTGGTCTGAACGCCGGCGAGCCGCGCCGCATAAGCTCCGATCGTCACACCCTGGACGATAAACGTAATCGCCATCGCGCCGATGAGCTTCCCCGACCACAGATGCGGCGTCGCCGAGGCCAGCATTACGCGGCGGTACGGCTCCAATCGATAGCAGATTCGTCGACCGGGCCGATAATGCACAGCCCGAGATTCTCTTCGAGCAAAAGCTCCTGCGCGAGCTGCTGGACCTCGCCGGCCGTGACCGCGTCGATGCGCCGTTCGACTTCCTCGGAGTCGACGTGCCGCCCGAGCGCAAACTCGTTGCGGCCCAAACGAATCATCCGGCTCGAGGTGGACTCCAGCTGGAGTGTGAGGCTGCCTTTGATGTGCTCTTGGGCAAGCCGAAACTCGTCGTTCCCGATCGGCATCGACCGTGCCGCAGCGAGCTGCTCGACGATCAGATCGATGCACGACTGAACGTTTTTGGGCGACGCGCCGGCATAGATCCCGAAGAGGCCGGCACGCCGGTACGCCGCTTGGAACGAGTAGACGGTATAAACGAGCCCGCGCTTCTCGCGGATCTCTTGGAAGAGGCGACTCGACATGCCCCCACCTAGAACCGTGTCCAAGACCAAAAGCGCATACCTGCGTTCGTCGGCAACGTCCAAACCACGGCTCCCGAGCACGAGGTGGGCTTGCTCGCCGTCTTTGAAACGCACGTGTCGCGCCGGTGTCGTAGCCGGGGCATCGGGTGCGGGCAAAACGCACGAGCCTTCGAACTCGGCAAAACGCTCGGCCACCAGCTCGACGAAGCGATCGTGCTCGACGTTGCCCGCGGCCGCCACGACGACGCAGTTCGGCGCGTAGTGCGCCCGCATATGCGAGCGCAAGTCCTGTGGGCTCGCGGCTAAAACGGTCTCCTCGAATCCAATCGTGGGTTCGCCCAAACTCGAACCGCTCCACATCGTTTGCAGGAAGAGATCGTGGATCAAGTCCTCCGGCGAGTCCTCGTACATCTTGATCTCTTCCAGTATGACCTGTTGTTCCTTAGCAAACGCCTTTGACTCGAATAACGGGTGGAGAAACATATCGGACAGCACGTCGAGAGCCAGCGGCACGTGACGATCGATGACCTTCGCGTAGTAACAGGTCGCCTCTTTATCCGTAAAGGCATTCATGTTGCCGCCCACGCCGTCCATGGTTTCCGCGATCTCTCGCGCGCTGCGGCGCGGCGTGCCCTTGAAAAGCATGTGCTCGACCAGGTGTGAGATTCCGCGGCGCTCGTGGGTCTCGACCGCCGAACCGACGTCCGCCCAGATGCCCACCGTCGCCGAACGCACCCCTGGCATCGCTTCGGTCACGACGCGCAGGCCGCTGGGGAGGGTCGTCTTGTTATACACTTGCGCCGCTCACGTTTCGGGCCTGAAAGCATCGTGAGCCCACTGGGCGTCCCAGAAGACGCCGTCGCTCTCGTTTGCGGCGCGCTCGCGCAACGACTGCGTGCTTTCGCTGCGTAGAACGGTCACACTAAAGACCGTACGCGACGTCGGCCTCGCCAAATCGCCGTTGACGATCTCGCCTTTGGGCACGCCGATCGGAACCGCTGCCCAGAAATCTATCTCTTCGGCGTCGGGAGCGGCCGCGAAGATATTTCCCGTCAGCGCGATGATTTCGTCGACGAAGTCCGCGCGGGTCAGCGGGTGGTGAAATTTCACACCCCAAATGCGAACTCCGACGATCAAATGCCGGTCCAGCTCGTTGGCCGAGACCTGATTGACCTCCGCGGGCCACTGCGTCCGAAAGATTGCCCGGCCGATGCTCTCAGCGATATCGCGCCGGTTGCCAACGGCGCGCGCCGTTGCGTCGAGATCCGCGACGCTCGGCGCGTACGCGCGTGCGATCGAACCCGCTGCCATAAAGGCAAGCAGCGTTACGACGGCGGCCTTAGTACGACTGCGCAAAATACGCCCTGGCCTTTGCCGGTTCGCCGCAGGCGACGCAAAGGACGTCGCCTTCCTGGAGCTCCCGCACGACGCGGGTCGTCGCCGTGGTCGCGCGCTTGACTTCCGCTTCACATTCGGCGCGCTCGCACCAAGGGATATCGATCATCCCGGCTCGCGTGCTGCAGAGCTCCAAAAACTCGCTTCGATCCGTCGTGGCAATCGTGTGCTCCAACAAAAACTCCCGTGCCTGTTCGTAGAGGGAAGCTTGAATTTCCTCGAGCAGCCGGCGCAGCGTGGGTTCGACCTCGGTCAGCGCCACGCTTTGCCGCTGGCCCTCTTCCCCTTTGCTTCGATCTCGCCGCGCGAGCACCGCGGTCCCTGCCTCTACGTCGCGTGGACCGATTTCTATTCGGACCGGAACCCCGCGAAGATCCCATTCGCTATACTTCCAACCGGGCTGTTCGTCGCGATCGTCCACTCGCACCCGGAAGCCCGCGGCGGTCAATTTTCGCGCCAACTCGCGGCAGACTTCGATCGCCCGGTCGTCGCCGGATCGAACGATCGGTACAAAAACCGCTTGGGTCGGCGCCAGCTTTGGAGGAATGCGAAGGCCCCGGTCGTCGCCGTGCGCCATGATGATCGCTCCGAGCATTCGCCACGAGATGCCCCACGAGGTCGTATAGACGTACTTGATGGTCTGATCCGCGTCGGTAAACTTGATGTCGTAGGCTTTGGCAAAGTTCTGGCCCAGATCGTGCGACGTTCCGGATTGCAACGCCTTACCATCGGGCATCAGCGCTTCGATCGAAAAGGTCTCAACCGCGCCGGGAAAGCGTTCGCTGGCGCTCTTTGCGCCCGAATAGACCGGCAACGCCGCGACGTTCTCCGCGAAGTCCCGATACAGGCCGAGGATGGATAACGTTTCCTCGCGCGCTTCTTGCGCGGTGGCGTGCGCCGTGTGACCCTCCTGCCAGAGAAACTCCATCGTGCGCAGGAAGGGCCGCGTGGCCTTCTCCCACCGCAGCACGTTCGCCCATTGATTGATCAGAATCGGCAGGTCCCGGTACGATTCGATCCACTGGGCGTACATCGTTCCAATAATTGCCTCCGACGTCGGCCGAATCGCCAGGCGTTCCGTCAATATCTCGTTGCCGCCTTGGGTCACCCACGCGACCTCGGGAGCGAATCCCTCGACGTGCTCGGCCTCGCGAATCAAGAGACTCTCAGGTATGAGAAGCGGAAAGTACGCGTTCTCGTGACCGGTCGCCTTAAAACGCGCGTCGAGCTCTCGCTGCAGGTTCTCCCACATACCAAACCCGTGGGGACGCAGAACGACGCATCCCCGCACCGGCGAATACGAGACGAGCTGCGCCCGTAGACACACGGCAGTATACCAAGCGGAAAGGTCAGCCGATTTTGGAGGGATCTCCTTGACGGCGCCTCCGGCGAGCGCTTCGGACATGACCGGGGCCGTTTCGCTGCGGCGCTCGAACAGCCTTCGTATGCCGAAACTCACCCGAATCTACACCCGCACCGGCGACGGAGGGACGACGGGTCTAGTCGGCGGCCGGCGCGTGAAGAAAAGCGCGCCGCGCATCGCGACGTATGGCACCGTTGACGAGCTTTCCAGCGCAATCGGGGTCGCGCGCGCGGCGTTGCGGCCGATTCTGCAGAGCCATGCCCGGGCGGCTTGCCTTGACGGCTGGCTTGCGTGGACGCAGGACAGGCTCTTCAATCTTGGCACGGATTTGGCGACGTTGGCGCCGGATCGCCGCGAGGGCCTGCCGCGCGTCGAAGCCGCCGATGCGCAAACGCTCGAACGCGCGATCGACCAGGCACAGACCGAGCTTCCCCCGCTCGCAAACTTCATTCATCCCGGCGGCTCTCTTCCGGGAGCTTACCTTCACTTCGCGCGCACGATTTGCCGGCGAGCGGAGCGTATGGTGGTAGCGCTGTTCGACGAAGATAACGACGTTTCGCCCGAAGCGCTACGCTATTTGAATCGGCTCTCCGACGCACTCTTCGTCTGGGCTCGTTGGATCAACGACGCGCTGCACGACACGGAGCATCTCTGGAACCCGGCGAGCCGGCCTCCCGAATAGGGAACCGAGGGGTGGCCGCCTCCTAGTGCGAACCGAGCGCGGAATGTCGTTCTTCTCTACGCTGTTCGCAACGACCAACGTCGATAAGCTGCGCGAGCTCGGGAAGCGCAAGATTCTGCGCCGCGCCTTGACCGCCAAGGATCTCGTGGCGATCGGACTGGGAACGATGATCGGCGGCGGCATCTTCACGACGATCGGAACCGGGGTCAAGGGCGCCGGCCCAGCCGTCATCATCTCATATTTGCTCGCCGGCCTCACCTCGTTCTTTGCGGCGCTCTGCTATGCGGAGCTGGGCGCCATGGTTCCGGTCGCCGGCAGCGCCTACACGTATGCCTACGCCACGATGGGCAAACTCTTTGCGTGGATCATCGGCTTTGCACTGATCTTCGAGTACGGCATCAGCGCCGCCCCAGTCGCGCAGCAGTTCTCCGCGGCGATCCAAGACGTTTTTAAAGGCGTCGGCTGGGCGTTGCCGGCCTGGGCGCAAGAGTCGAACCTCATCGTGCACGGCGCGTGGTGGCTACCGTCGAGCTGGGATCTGCTCCATTCGCAATACGACTTCGTCGCCGCGTTCTTTGTTATCGGCCTGAGCGCCCTGCTCTCCATCGGCATCCGCGAAACGGCGACGGTGAACAACACCTTCGTCGTGTTGAAGATCTCCGCGCTGTTCGTTTTTATCGTCGCCGGGCTCTTCTTATTTCACGGCGCCAACCTGCACAACTTCAACCCGGTCGGCTGGGGATCGCTGCATCCCTTTGGCGGGATGGCCGACTACTCGTCGTCGGCCCAACCCTATGGAATCGTTGCCATCGGGGCCTACGTCTTCTTCAGCTACATCGGTTTCGATACGGCGACGACGACGGCCGAAGAGTGCAAGAACCCGCAGTTCGACGTTCCCGTCGGCGTCATCGGCGCGCTTGCCATCGGCACCCTCATCTATTGCGCGACCGCGATCGTCCTCGTGGGTGCCGTGCCGTGGAGCCAGGTTCCGATCAAGAATCCTCTGGTCTACGCACTCGCGCCGTTGCACATGCCGTGGTTGAGCTGGGTTATCACGATCGGCGTTCTCGCCGGAACGACGAGCGTCGCGCTCGCGTCGCTGCTCGGCCAATCGCGGATCTTCTACGTGATGGCGCGCGACGGCATGCTGCCGCCCGTGGTGGCCGCGGTCAATCCCCGCTTCAAGACGCCGCTGGTTACCACGATGATCACCGGGGTTGCGGTGGCGGTTCTCGCGCTGATCGTGCCGCTCAACAACCTGCTCAACTTGGTCAACATCGGCACCTTGATCGCCTTCACCGTCGTCTGCGCCGGCGTGCTCTATCTGCGCCACCGCAAGCCCGATCTGCCGCGCAGCTTCCGCGTGCCGTTCGTGCCGCTCTTTCCAATCTTGGGGATCGTCTGTTCGCTCTTCCTCGCGGTCTTCGGGCTTTCGCGTGCGACCTGGACGTGGTTCGTCATCGCGCTCGTTTGCGGGTTGATCTTCTTCTTCTGTTACGGTTTCCGAAAGTCAAATCCCGACAACGTCGTACCCGTCGAAGAGCCCGAGGGCATCAGCGAAATTTAAGCTCGGGTCAGTGTGGCTCGGCGCTATTTGGATTGGGGGCCTGGCCGATGCCGGGGGTTATTATTTCGATGCGAGCCTCGCGTGGATCGTACCGTGCGCGCACGTTGAGCGCCCGGGCAACGGCGTCCAGCGAAATCAACACGCGGCCGCGGACGCGAAACGGCGCGTGCTTGAGCGACAGCGGCATGCCGTTCACCGTCGCGTGCGGGTCGCCGACGCGTACCGTAAGCGTTTGACTTCCTAGAATCACGCTGATCGTGCCCGCCTTGGCGTCGACCTCGGTCTCGGCGCCCAATGCGTCGGCGATCGAGCGCAGCGGAACGAACGCCTTCGCGTTCGCGGTCGTTACCGGCGGCACGTCGGTATCGACCCGCTCGCCGTCGACGAGCATCACGATAGGCCGGGAGAAGGCTAGCAGCGATGCTGCGATGACCGCAGCGAGCGCAACCAGTCCGAGGATCCGCCAAGCCGAGCCGCCGTACAGCTCGGCGATTCGGCATTTCATACCGCCGATTGCGCGGTAGGCGGAGCGCCGCCGATCTCATCGAGGTAGGCGGGATACTTCTCGGCGATGACTTTTTCGATTTCCAGCCGCAGCATGCCGAGCAGGTCGCTTTCCGGATAGGTTCCGACCAGCTCGCCGGCGCGATAGATCGCGCCTTTGCCCTTGCCGCCGGCAACGCCGACGTCGGCCATCTTCGACTCGCCCGGACCGTTGACGACGCAGCCCATCACGGCAACCTTGACCGGCGCGTTATACGACTTCGCGATCGCTTCGACGGCCCGGCCCAGCTCGAGCACCGATATTTCGGCGCGCCCGCACGACGGGCACGCGGTAATCTCAAAACCTTTCTCGCGCAGACCCAGCGATTTGAGAATTCCCCAACAGACGGGAACTTCTTCGATCGGATCGTCGGCCAGCGAGACTCGAATCGTATCGCCGATGCCTTCCCACAACAGGATCCCCAGACCAATCGACGACTTGATCGTGCCGTCGCGCAGCAGGCCGGCTTCGGTAATGCCGAGATGCAGCGCGTAGGGCGTCGCTCGCTCGCGCAAACGCTGGTCCGCCAAACGATAGGCCTCAACCGTGGTGGCGACGTCGTGGGCTTTAAGCGAAATCGCAATGTCGGTATGCCCGTGCTCTTCGAGCATTTCGACGTGGCGCAACGCCGAGAGCACCATCGCTTCGGCGGTATGGCCGAGCGATTTCTCC
>Ga0210391_10004693_pt1 | contig 11331 bp, 4 predicted proteins | sample IncBWC12OmetaG_FD_160573 | JGI IMG/M metagenome (GOLD analysis project Ga0210391, IMG submission 160573) | Forest soil microbial communities from Barre Woods Harvard Forest LTER site, Petersham, Massachusetts, United States - Inc-BW-C-12-O ...
AAAGTCAGGAAACGGGATGTAGGGAGTTATGGGCGTGCCTGGCGGCAGAATCTCCGATGGGTTATTGGTGCCTGCAAAAGCCTCAATGTGGCGGCCGACAGAACCGACGTAACCCGCCTGGATCGAGTCCTGGGGAGTCAACGCATATTGCAGCATGAGGTTGAATCCTTCGGTGTAGGGCGTCTGGTAGTGGAGTTGTACGCCTCGAAATACCAATCCATTCCCGCTTACATTTGTTGGAGTAAGGCTGATGCCCTGCAATCCGTTCTCCAAGGTGCCACGAGAGCCATCAGGAAAAATCGTGGGAGTCACGCTGCCGACTCCTCCGTTAGATGAGTCCTGGAAAGCCAGCACGTATTCGAAGGGATAGTTATAACCAAGACTAGGATACCCGCCCCGGTTTTCGAACGCCCCGTAGAAGATCCCAAAGCCCACGCGGGCAACGAGTTTCGACGTCACCTGGTACGACACTCCGAATCTCGGGCCAAAATTGCCCTTTTGCGATATGCCCAGGCCAGTGCCGTATTGATTGGTATAGACCAACTGGATTCCATCTTTTGCCAGGTCCTGGGTGAAGCTGGTGGAAAGCGGGGTCTTGGTCTTATTCGCCGAAGTCATGATGAATTGCGCGGTTGTGCCTGGAATTCCAGGCACGAAGTTAGCTTGGGCTCCATCGGTATCACCCACCTGCCCAAAATGTTCCCAGCGCAAGCCGAGATTCAATGTCAGCCGGGGCGTCGCTTTCCAGTCATCCTGAAAGTAGGCTCCGAAGTAGTTCCGGTTGCTGTGCAGGTAACCATAGTTTGAGGCCTGCACTTGATCGGATCCGCCGGAGTAGTTCACGCCGTTGGCAACGGTGGCTGTAGTTGGCGTGAGCAGAAATTGGGCTGTACCGGTGAGGTTGTCGGTCTGATTGGGAATCGACGCATACCTGCCGTCGAAGTCGAAGGAGCCCTTTGATTCCGGTGGAGCAAGCCATGGAAAATATAGGTACTGGAACTCGACGCCACCTTTGAAGCTGTGTTGTTTATAAACTTTGGTCAGGTTCTCGGTAAGTTGCGTGGTATCACTGTAGCGATCTCCAGGGAGCCACTCGGAGCCGCCCAGATTGTGGACATTGCCAAGACTCATATAGGGTAGGCCACCGTTTCCGGCAAACTGGGGAACCCCACCGATCCCAAATTGGGCGGGAATACCCAGGGTGTTGGCTGTGGAAGGCGTACGAGTGGTGTGCTCCTGGCCATACCCGAAGCGCACCTCGTTGACCAGGGTTGGGGTGAAGACGTGAGTGTAGCTCACTGCGACGCCATACACATCCCAATGCTGCGTGCCGTCGCCGTAGGCGCCCCCATCGGCAACTCCAGTAAATGGAGGGGGCACATGTTGCGTATTGTGAATGTAGCTGTAGCGCCCGAACATCTGGTTATGCTCGTCGAAATGCTGGTCGATGCGTATGTCGAATGTAGTTTGACCGAGGGTATTGACCGTAGTCGTCTGATAGTTGTTTTCCACGCCGGGAAGGTTTTGCGCCGGAAAGAGCTGCAGAATCTTGATGGCATTCGCGTCCAGACGGCCGGCGGGGAGCTGATTGTTGGCAAAAGCCTCTCTGACGTAACCATTGGTGGTGGCCATGATTCCAGTGACAGGATCCACCTGACCCGCGGTCACCGGACGCGTCGTCGCCGGATCGAAAATCTGTCCATTGCTGAAAGAGCGCCCCAGCGCGTCGGTGCGGGTAAAGGTTCCGGTTGCGTTCAAAAGATCCGCGAAGTTGGTGAAGCCGCTGCTTACCTGCGGTGTGGTAGGCACCCAGATACCACTCTGCAGTACTCCGGAGTGGATTTGCGTGCCTTCGTAGTCTGCGAACCAGAAGGTCCTGTCCCTGATGATGCGGCCGCCGGCGACGGCGCCGAACTGGTTTTGCCGTAGTTCCGGTTTGCGTTGAGTTGCCGGGTCTGAAAAATAGGCGTTGGCATCCAGGGCATCATTGCGGAAAAACTCCCAGGCTGCACCATGAAAGCCGTTGGTGCCGGACTTGATCGTGGCATTCACGATCGCGCCCCCGGCACGCCCGAATTCCGCGCTAAAGTTGTTGGTCTGAATATTGAATTCCTGGATGGCGTCGACAGGAGGCTTCACCACGTCGGCCTCACCGCTCAGAAAGTCGACATCGTTGCTGTTGTTGTCAATACCATCCAGCAGGTAATCGTTCTGCGCAGGGCGGGTTCCATTGGCGGCAAACTGGTTGCCTGCCCTGGCGCCTTGCTGCGGTTGCGTTACGCCGGGGGTCAGCGTAGCCAGCATGGTCCAGTCACGACCGTTGAGCGGCATGTTCTCTACCGTTTGTGAGCCAATCACCTGGCCCACGGTGGCACTTTGGGTTTGTAGCAGGGCGGCCTGAGCGGTTACCTGCACGGTTTCGTTGGTCGCTCCAGTCTGCAACACGAAGTCCACCACGGCCTGCTGTTGGATATTGAGGTCGAACGCGGCGTTCTCTTCTTTCTTAAAACCGGCAAGTTCGACGCTGATTCGATAGGTGCCGATCTTGAGCGGCGTCACGATGTAGGTGCCGTCCGATCGGGTCAGGGTGGTGACGCTGTCTGCCGTTCCCTGGTTGACGATCGTCACCTTGGCATCGGGGACGACCGCACCGGTTTGATCCTTGACCGTTCCCAGGATGGTGCCGGTATCCACTTGAGCCAATCCCATGGAAACGCCGAGAGTCAATGCGAAGATGGCCAACCATGCTGGCGTCCAACGCTTGCTTGATATTTTGTTCATAATGCGCCGCCCCTCCTGAAGAAATGAGAACGCTGTCAGACTACGGCCCCGCTTTTTTAGTACCGGGTACGATACTCGCAACCATTACAGGCATGAAACCCCAGAGGCCAGCAACTATATGAACGGCTTTTCGAGTCTGTCAAGAACTTTATCGTTAACGTCACCGGCACCCGTCTTCAAGCCGCTTTTCCGGGCCCTGGCTCGCAGCCTGGAGTGCGATTGCAATCCCAGTTAATCGGGGTCATCCTGAAGACGCCGGGTGTTTGGGAGAAACGCTGGAACGCGGTTTCTAGCTAACCCCTTCGGGTAGTTCATTCTGCTTGACAGAGGGGTTTCGATCGGGTACGTTAACGGTCTTAGCTTACTTACGCTCCAACTTCGAAGCTGTGGTACCTGTACGCTGACAATTCATTGCACCAGTAACTCCGCCGGAGTGATATGAGCGATACGATGGCTTCCACGTCAGTACGCGCATGGCAGGACGAGGTAGAGATACCGACCTATCCCGTACAACCACCAGACCGAAACCCCATGTTCTTGGAAAAGCGGGTCTATCAAGGCAGTAGCGGAAAGGTGTATCCGAACCCCTTTACCGACCGGGTTTCAGACCAGAAGCGCGATCAGAAATACCAGGCTGTCTTTCTTGAAAACGAATATCTACGCCTCATGATCCTGCCCGAAATCGGCGGGCGCATTCACATCGGCCAGGACAAAACTAACAATTACGACTTTTTCTACCGCCAAAATGTGATCAAACCCGCGCTCGTAGGCCTGCTCGGACCCTGGATATCGGGTGGAGTCGAATTCAATTGGCCCCAGCATCATCGCCCCTCCACCTACATGCCTGTCCATTGGGAAATCGAGGAGTCGCTCGATGGCAGCAAAACGGTATGGCTCAGCGAACATGAGCCCATGCATCGGATGAAGGGCATGGTCGGGATCTGTTTGCATCCCGCCAAGGCGTTGGTTGAAGCCAAAGTCCGTCTCTACAATCGCACCCCCTTTACGCAGACTTTTCTCTGGTGGGCCAATGTCGGCATTCGCGTCCACGACCAGTACCAGGCGTTTTTCCCTCCGGATGTAACCTTCGTCGCGGACCACGCCAAGCGTGCGATGTCCTCGTTTCCCTTAGCGCGCAATTTCTACTACGGAGTGGATTACCGCCAGGGAGTTGATATTTCCTGGTACAAAAACATTCCTGTGCCTACCTCTTACATGGTCACCGAATCCCAATACGATTTCTTTGGCGGGTACGACTCGAGCGCTCAAGCGGGCATCGTTCACGTTGCAGATCGATTCATCGCCCCCGGTAAGAAGCTCTGGACCTGGGGAAACGGCGACTTCGGGTATGCGTGGGATCGCGAGCTAACGGACAACGACGGGCCCTATATCGAACTGATGGCCGGCGTTTACACCGACAACCAACCTGACTTTTCCTGGCTTCTGCCTTATGAAACCAAATCGTTCAGCCAATACTGGTATCCGATCCAGCAGATTGGTCCTGCGAAGAACGCAAACAATAGAATTGCCATCAATCTCGAACAGGAAAACGGCACGGTTCGGATTGGCGCCTGCGTCACCGAGGCGTTTCAAAACGCTCGTGTCATCCTGTCATCCGGTGACAACATCCTGTTTGAAACCACTGCCGAGCTCCTGCCCGGCGCGCCCTTCATCGCCAACCCAAGCGTTACGACGCCCATCCCCTCACTTACACTGCGCGTCCTCGTGGCTGATGGGAGCGAACTTATCGCCTGGACTACACAAAGCGCCGCGCCGTCGGAACACATTCCGGCTCCAGCCAAAGAGCCTCCATCGCCGGACGATATCCAGACCGTCGAGGAACTCTACGTTACCGGACTGCACCTGGAGCAGTATCGCCATGCGACACGAAGCCCGGAACCGTATTGGGAAGAAGCCTTGCGCCGCGACCCGTTCGATAGCCGCTGCAACACAGCTCTGGGAAAACTGCTGCTTAGACGCGGTCTGTTCTCGAGAGCGGAAGAACACTTCAACCGCGCCATCCAGCGGCTAACCGCGCGCAACCCCAATCCGGCAACCGGAGAAGCTCACTACTATCTCGGTCTCTCGTTACTCTTCGAGGACCGGGATGACGAGGCATATGCGGCCTTCTACAAGGCAACCTGGAATTACGAATGGAGATCGGCCGCTTATTACCGGCTCGCCTGTCTGGATGCCCGGCGGAAGCGATGGTCACAGGCTCTCGAACATCTCGACCGGTCGCTCGCCACCAACCGGGACCATTTGCACGCGCGCGGCTTACAGTCGGCCATCCTGCGCAGGTTAAAGCGGACGGCCGAGGCCCTGGCAATCGCCTCCGACACCGCATCGAGAGATCCTCTTGACTTCCTCTCGCGCTTCGAACTGCTGCTGCTCAAGAACCCCGAGAATGCTCCCCAGCAGTTTCGACAGCAGACCCATGAGGATCGACAACTGCACTTGGATCTCGCATTCGACTATGCCGCTGCGGGTCTTTTTCCAGAGGCGCTTGCGTTGTTGTCGGGTGTGGTTTCCAACCCATCTTCGGCGACCTATCCCATGGTTTACTACTTTTTGTCTCAGTTGGCGGCGGAGACGGATAACCGCGAGTTGGCGGCTGAATATCGAACACTGGCTGCGATGGCATCCCCCGATTATTGCTTTCCATCGAGGCTGGAGGAAATGAAGCTCCTCAAAGACACCTTGGATCAAAAACCACTTGACGCCAAGGGCTTGTACTACCTGGGGAATCTCCACTACGACAAGAAGCGCTACGAAGAAGCTATTTCCCTGTGGGAAAAGAGTGTTGAGGTCGAGAATGGATTTTCCATTCCCTGGCGAAACCTTGGCATTGCGTATTTCAACATTCGCCATAACACCGGGCAGGCGCTCGATGCCTACCAGCAGGCGCTGCTCCAAAACCCTCAGGACGCCCGCGTGTTTTATGAATTGGATCAGTTGCGGAAACGAATAGGGGTTCCGCCCATGGAGCGCCTGGCGTTCCTCGAAAACCGCGCGGATCTCGTCACCCAGCGAGATGATCTGACCGTAGAGCTGGTGACGCTCTACAACCAGACCGGGGAGCCGGGGAAAGCTCTGGAAATCCTCCTTGGACGACGCTTTCATCCCTGGGAAGGCGGCGAAGGGCTCGTGTCCGGTCAATATGTCTGGGCACACCGCTTGCTGGGGATTTCATGCCTGAACAACGGAGACTTCGCAGACGCTCTGGAACACTTCAGCGCTGCGAGAGTGTATCCTCAGAACCTTGGCGAAGGAAAGCATCTCCTGACCCAGGAATTAGACCTCGACTATTTTTCGGGGGTAGCCCAGCGCGAACTGGGGAGCGACGAAATGGCTCGAAACTCATTCTTGTCTGCGGCAGAGAGCGAGCCCGCATCGCCGTGGATGTGCTATTACAAGGCTTTGGCTCTGCGCAGCCTGGGAAGAACTTCGGCTGCGGGCGAGCTTCTGCAGGAAATGAAGGAACGATTGGAGGCGGAGCGCAAAATCGAGCCCGGTATCGATTACTTTGCCACTTCCCTTCCCAACTTCCTGGTGTTCGAAGACGATCTCACTTTCAGAAAAGAGATCGAATGCACCTTCACCGAAGCTTTGGTAGAGCTGGGACTGGGTAATGACCTGGACGCTGCGCAAAAGCTCCAACGAGTGGTTGACAGGGATCCGAACCATCTGGCTGCGCAGACCATGCTGGCCCAGATAAGCCGCACCGGAGACAGTGTCATCGAATCCACGTCCTGGCTGGCAAAGTAGGCCAAAAATGAACATCGTCTCCGTCTCCAGGGAGAGCCCCCCAACAAGTGCTCCCGTAAACAGTCTGTACGTATGGATGGTGGCCTCGATTGCCGCACTCGGGGGATTCCTGTTTGGCTACGACTGGGTCGTGATCGGAGGCGCGAAACCCTTCTATGAAAAATTTTTTGCCTTGACCCTGCCCTCGCAACAGGGATGGGCGATGAGCTGCGCTTTGATCGGCTGTTTGCTCGGCGCACTGGCTTCGGGCGCCCTCAGTGAAAGGCTCGGACGAAAGAAACCTTTGATCCTCGCCGCCGTTATCTTCTGTCTGTCCTCCATTGGAACAGGGATGGCGGATCACTTTCAGATATTTGTTTTCTGGCGCATCCTGGGAGGCTTCGCGATTGGCTTGGCTTCGAGTCTCTCTCCGGTGTACATCGCCGAACTCGCCCCAGCTCATCTGCGTGGAAAACTTGTTTCCATGAACCAGCTCACAATCGTGTGCGGCATCCTGCTGGCGCAAGTTGTGAATTGGCTCATCGCGAAGCCAATCTCACCCACCGCTACTGCGAGCGAGATCCTGAACTCATGGAATGGCCAGGTCGGATGGCGTTGGATGTTCGCAGTGACAGCCATTCCGGCACTGCTGTTCCTTACTGCGATGTTCTTCGTTCCGGAAAGTCCCCGCTGGCTGGCCAGGCATGGCGCGCCCGATAAGGCAAAGGCGGTGCTCACCAGCATCGGCGGTGAACGCTACAGCGAAGCAGTCTACTCAGAAATAGAGTCTTCGATCGCAGCTGAGCACGCAGAAGCCTCTCTGCAAACACTATTTGCTCCAAAGACCAGGCGCATACTTTGGCTGGGAATCTTCCTCGCAGTGTTGCAGCAGTGGTGTGGTATCAACGTTATTTTCAACTATGCGGAAGAAGTCTTCTCTGCAGCCGGCTTCCCTGTCTCCGACATCCTCTTCAACATCGTGGTTACGGGCGCGGTCAATGTGCTGTTCACGATCATTGCATTGCGGACCGTGGACCGCTATGGCAGGAGAGTGCTGATGCTGCTCGGCTCTGCGGGGCTGGGGATCATCTATGCCCTGCTCGGTCTGCTCTACTACTTGCACGGCCGCGGCATCATTATGCTGTTCCTCGTAGTAGCGGCGATTGCATGTTTCGCCATGTCTCTCGCGCCGGTAACCTGGGTGGTGATTTCCGAGATTTTCCCCAGCAGGATCCGTGGAGCAGCGGTTTCCATTGCCGTCACCGCTCTATGGAGCGCTTGCTTTGTGCTCACCTATACCTTTCCTTTTCTAAACCGCGCGTTGGGCGCATCGGGAACGTTCTGGATATACGCGAGCATCTGCGCTGTCGGTTTCGTCTACCTGCTCTTCCGCCTGCCGGAAACCAAGGGAAAGTCACTGGAAGCGATCGAGCAGTCGTGGGGATGATGCTCGAACTTGCTCCGCCACCCGGCTCGTGAGAGCTTGTTGCAAAGCACTCACACACTACGCATGTTGCCCGATTATCCACGTGTGACCGCGTACTCGCCGTCATCTTGCGCCTTTAGGTTCAAGCGGCAGCCAAATCTCGACCAGCCCCCGGCCAGTTACGGAATCGAAATCTTCTCCATATAACTCGAAATTCGGGGCGTCCGCCACCAGCCGCCCCGATTCTGGCAGCCACTTATTCCAGATCGTTGCCCAGGTGCTTCGAATCGTCGAGATGTGATCGCGATGAGTAAACACGGCATACTCTTGCGCCGGAATTCTCACCCGGGTCCAATCCGACGGAACTCGCGAGAAATCCGACACCTCCACTCCGCAGGTGTAATCGAAATTCCCATCGTCATCAAAGTTGCACAACACGCCATAGGCCTTCCTTCCCACCTGCCCAGAAATACTCTCCAGATGGGGCAAGAATTTCTGCCACTGCGCCGGAATCCCGACGCTGCTCTCACAGCTATACCGTGTGCCCATACCCGCAATCAGCAACACTCTGCCCCTTTCCATGCGGGCCTCCAGCTTTTCCAACAGTTTTTCCTGCATTTTCATCGCCTCCATCACTCGGATAGTTTTCAGACTTCCTTGCGCTCGTACCGCCTCCGGTGTCATCCCAAACTGCTCACGAAACGCCCGCGTGAACGCCTCGTGCGAACCATATCCCACGTCGAGCGCCACATTCAGAATGTCCGGCGCGCCCTCCACCAAGGCCCGTGCCGCCTCCGTTAATCGCCGCCCGCGCACGTACCGCATAATCGGAAACCCCATGGTGACCGCAAACACCCGCGACATGTGATACCGTGATACGCAACAAGCGTCCGCAATCTCTTCGAGCGTTAGTTCGCGCCCAAAGTGGCTCTCAATAAACCACAGAGCCCGGCTCACCGGAGTTGCACGCGCATCATCCATCTCTAACCTCATCACTACGAAGCCAAGATATCCGAATCATTCGGTGGGCCGCTTGATCGCCGTTGCTGTTCTGCGCAGGCTTAGCCACAATCGGCGGCGCGAGCAAGTCTCACGAGCCGGTTTTCCTTCACCAATTACCAGATGTCGGTACGTGCAACGAAAGGATCTCGTCGCCCATCTGATGTTGCTGTCGGGTTCAATTACACTTACTCTGTTTGGCGATCCAACCGGCTGATCAATTGGCTCAAAATTGTCACAGGTCGTCCATTTCGCGTTTCGAAGACGCGCAGACCCTTGTATTTAGGGCGATTGCTGAGCGTTGCGTCGGCTCAGTGGAGGGGCAGCTCGTCTCCAGAAGGAGGAGGCTGGACGGGGGTTCCACTCCAATTGTTCAATTCTCCGAGGGCTTGTCCACGTGATCGATAACAAGCACCTCCACCGGCCCCTTTGTCGCTTCGAGGCGGAGCCCGAGTTGTTCCTGAAGGGCCGAGAATATCGATGGGCCGCCGGAGGTATCTACCGGCTGGCCATCCGGCGCGGAGGGTCCAAGGTCGGGTGTCCATTCAAGCTTAAAATCGTAGTTGCCCTCCAGACCGGTGTTGTTCACGACTGGGCGTTGCAACAACCTTGAGAGCTTATATGCGAGTTGCATCATCGATGCGGCCTCACCACGCATCGTCCCCTGACCTGCGTTAATTCCCTTTTGTGGGCTGTGGGTAGCGGACAACTTGATGCCACCTTTCGCGATCGCTAGAGAGTAGATGGGAGCGGTTCTCGTCTCCCGATGAAGTTGAAGCTGGAATCGATCCTTCAGCAGAGCTTGGACCTCGAAACGAACGTTGGTCCAGCCTGTCGGGGGGACCGTGGCACCCTGCGGAGGTGCACCGGGGGTCGCATCAACATCGTACTTGGTAGCGTCTTCCCATTTGGGCCCTCCCTCAATCTGAAAACTCCGAACGTCGTATGCGGTTTCGATCAAGTCTTTGAGCGTCGCATTGACTACGTGGAGCCTCCCGCCAGAAGCGCTGACCACCGTCCCGTTCGTGCTGTGAGGATTCGACGGTTTCACCGATGCAACATCGAATTCCAAGGGGCCGGCTGGTTGCTGAGCGCGAACCGGCGGAATATGAAATGCGCCGGCAGCGAGAGGCAAAACCACGGCGGAGAATCCTGCAGTAGCCAGCAGCAATCTCCTGCCAAAATTCAGATTGTACGTTCTCCGGTTCATCATGATGCCCTCTACCCGCCGCTTGAGATCGGACCCGGTAATGCCGGAGACGCATACCAAGGGTGATTGCAGGCAGTATCTGCAAACCGCAACAATGCCCTCGGCATAGTCTTGCGGATGGACGTCCGCCTGCAGAACCTCTTCATCGCACGCCCGCTCTCGCTCTTCCAGCAGTCGAACTCGAATCAACCACACCAGCGGATGGAACCAGAACAGCGTCTCGACCAACATATGAACCGCGGCGGCCAGGTTGTCGCGTCTTCGGACGTGGCACAACTCGTGTTCAAGGACCGACTCGAATTGAGCCGTCGTGAGTTGTTCGGCGATACCCTCGGGCAGGATGAGGACTGGCCGGAAGACCCCAAATACCCCGGGCGCCAAGCGCGACGGTGTGGACATCGCTGGTATCGGCAAACCCAGTTGCAGGGGCGATGCCATTCGCAGGGCCGAGCGGACGCGCCGCCACCGCTGCAACCACGCCAGACTTTGCGCTGCAAACCCGCATAGCCACAGACCAAATAGGCTGGCCGGAAGCCGGCTCGACGCTGTTGGTACCGAGACCAGCAGCGGCGCTGGAGCAGGCGGCGTGAAAGGTTGGCCGATCTGCTCAACCACCGACACTTGCGGCCGTGCCGCGACAGGCGGCTCGCGCCATTCAATCTGGCTTCCGATGCTTACCAAAAGCGAAAACGGAACGAGAAATTTCACCGACGCTGCCAGCCACAGTCCATGCCGCACCGCCGCACGATTCCTTCGCAGCATCAGCATCAGCACGGCCACCACGCAGCAAAACAGCGTTGATTGCCACAGGTGATTCTCCAGCGCGGTAATCATCCGCGGCCCTCCTTTCGTGATGATTTCGGTTGGGCGAGTTTCCGGATCGTCTCCTCGGCTTCCCTCAGGTCTTCCAACGTGAGCTTGCCCGATTCAACAAGGTGCGCCATCACGGGCTTAGTCCGTCCGCCGAGTAATGCGAGCGCATCGTCCAGCAACCGCCGTCCGGCGTCGTCGCGGGAGACCGCCGCATCAAAAATATTCGCATTGCTGATTCGCCTGACGATCTTGACTGCCTTTTTCCCCTCCAGAAGCCGATAAACAGTGGTTTGCACCGTGGTATACGCTGGCCTTTTCGATAAGGGAAACGCCTCGAGAATCTCGCGAATGGAGC
>Ga0210391_10004695_pt1 | contig 11321 bp, 10 predicted proteins | sample IncBWC12OmetaG_FD_160573 | JGI IMG/M metagenome (GOLD analysis project Ga0210391, IMG submission 160573) | Forest soil microbial communities from Barre Woods Harvard Forest LTER site, Petersham, Massachusetts, United States - Inc-BW-C-12-O ...
GCGATGAGAATCTATCGAATACTTGAGCATGAGCTGGTCGAGCATTTGATTGAGGAAGGCAACGTCATCGGCAGGCTCAGGGCGATTTTTGGTTTCGTCCGGATTCTCGCCTCCACGTTGGCCGCCACCCGGATAACCACCACCGCCGGGATAGCCGCCTCCGCCGCCCCAACCTCCACGGCGTCCACCGCCACGCCGGGACATTCCGCTGGAGGGCTGCGCCGGATGTACTCCAATATTCCACTGCCCACGCGTAGCATTGGGATAGACGGCGATGATGCCGTTCTTCTCAGCGAACTGGCTGAAATGCGTGAGACGGCCCATATCGTCGGCATCCTGATTTTGGCCGTGGAGAAGAATTACAAGCGGATAGCGCTGGTCGTGGTCGTACCCTTGGGGAAGATGCAGGATATAGGTGCGGGAAACGTTATCGACGTCTAATTTTTCCTGGGTTTCTTGCGCCTGCGATAGAGTTATGGAGAGCAGTCCCAAGAGGCAGACGGCGAACGCATACACCTGAGACAACTGAAAGCCAGCTTTCGGTTTCGGCGGTTCAGAAATCATTACTGCGGTCTTCCTTGATATTCGTATAAGAACCTTTAGTTTAGGCGAGAGGTTGCTAAGGGAGTGCGGGAGTTTTGCAAAGTTTTGTAAGTTGATTGAGTTTTCAAATTGGGAAGACAAGAACTCTCTTCAACCTTGACTCTTGTTTCCTACTCACGCTTTGCCTCCTATTTTTTTCTTCTCTCGCAAAGACGTCGCTCCGCGGTTTTTACCCTAGGGGTGCCTCCGTATAGCGATTTTCCCGTTCGGTGTCGAAATTTCATCCCCTACGAATCCCTCAGGTTTTTCTCGGAGCGTGCCGCAACATTCTTACTACAAAAGAGATATCCGTTTTCTGTTTGTGGCCCTACCCGTGCACTTTGTGTCTAGTGGTTCGACTGAAGGCCACACTCTTCATCTAGGAGGCTGTCAAATTTTATGAAATGTAAAAATCCCTTAATTTATTGTTGCTTCGCATTGTTAACTTTTGCGGCCGTTATGCTCGCGGCGCCCGTAAGTGCTCAATCCCAAGGTATGCCGACTCAAGACCGGGACGATAACGTAACACGGCGACAACTCGCGGGGTTCGACAACTTCCTGGATAGCCATCCCGAAGTCGCGCAAGCGTTGCAAAAGGATCCGTCATTGGTAAACAACCAGGACTTCCTCCAAGCACATCCTGAGCTACAGCAATATCTGCAGCAACATCCAGAAATCCACGAGGAGATCAGCCAAAACCCCAACGCATTTATGCACCGGGAGGAGCAGTTTGATCGGCATGAGGACCAGGATCGAGGTCACGATATAACGCGCACGGAACTGGCGAATATGGATAAGTTCCTCGACCGCCATCCCGAGATCGTGGAGCAATTGCGCAAGGACCCGTCGCTAGTCGACAACAAGAAATTTGTAGACAGTCACCCCGACTTGAAGCAATTCCTGGCTGACCATCCGGGAGTGCGCGAGGAATTCAAGGAACATCCGAATGCGTTCATGCACGATGAGGAACGTTTCGACCGCCACGAAGACCAGGGTCGGTACGGCATAACCCGCGTTGAACTGGCGAACACGGATAAGTTCCTTGATCGCCATCCGGAGATCGCCGAGCAATTGCGCAAAGACCCATCGCTGGTCGACAACAAGAAATTCGTGGACAATCACCCCGACTTGAAGCAATTCCTGGCCGACCATCCGGAAGTGCGCGAGGAATTCAAGGAACACCCGAACGCATTCATGCGTGACGAAGAACGTTTCGATCACCACGAAAACTCCGGCATGGGCCGGGATCGCGATGTCACGCGGGGCGAACTCGCCAGCTTCAATGAGTTCCTGGAAGATCACAGCAAAATAGCAGGCGAACTTTCAAAGAATCCTTCCCTAACCAAAAACCAGGAGTATCTCGAAGACCATCCGGAACTGCAGGAGTATCTGAAGGCGAATCCTCAAGTGCACGAAGAATTGAGCGAGAACCCGGAGGGCTTTCTAAAATCGGCACAACAGTTCAATGCACAGAACACGCCGAAGGTGGCAGATTCTAAAGTCAAATAGTGTTTCTACGGGTCGTGGGAGAGAGCGGAGGCGTAAAGAGCGTTCCGCCGCTCTCACTCCCGCCGCCCACGAACGGTCCACTGAAACGAGGGGAGGTACTTTATGGAGATTCGAATGAACAAGAGGCTGCCACTGGTTACCGTACTCGCGTTGCTCTTAGCCGTTCCGGCATTCGCGCATGACAAAAAGAAACAAGCGGACCGAGCCATGATTGAGAAGATGGAAGCCGTGCCTTGCGGGGCCAGGGAGCGCGGCATGGCGGGTTTAGGGAGCGTCTTTGCGTCGGTGGGAGTCACGGCCGTCAATTCCAACGAAAAACTCTGTCCGCAATATCTATTGCGGACCGATGACATGGAATATCACGTTCGCCCGCTCGACAAGCATCCCGTTCTGCTTCCCGTTGGCAAGGAAGGAGAATTCAAGCTCTTAAAGGACAGGCTCGACATGCGTATTCCTGACGGTGACCACAAGATGCGACGTTACACAGTGGTCGCGATGAAACCGATTGATCACTCAGATACAAGCTCGTACGAGGGTGCAAAGTACAATGTACCGCGCACCGACCCGACAGGCAGGGATATGGCCGATAAAAACTATGCGACGAGTACAACTGTGCCGAAGCCCCCGGACAAGCCAAATGGCAGTCCTCAGTAAGAGAAAATTGAAGGAGGTGCCGAACCTAAAAATAAATACGAAAAAACAAAACCAGGCCTAGTCGTCGGGTTTTGTTTTTTTCCGCGAGAACGGGATTATTCGTCTACAAGCGCCCTGTATTGGGCGTCTGTTAAAGGTACGACGCTGAGCCTGCCTTGGCGCACGAGTGGGGAATCGGCAAAGAGTTTGTTTGCTTTCATCGCTGCCAGAGTGGCCGGCGCAGCCAGCGGCTTTCCGACTTTGATTTTGACCTGCGGATTCTTTGTATCGCTGACATCGACCGATACTACGGTAGCCGTTCCTACCGCGCTTTTCTCGTCGCCGGTGTGGTAAATGATGAGCGGCTCGCCCGGCTTCATGCCCCGCAAATTCTTGACCGCGACGGGATTGGTGACTCCGTCCCAGATGGTTGTGCCTTCGCGTTGAAGGTCTGCAAAAGAGTAGACGGTGGGCTCGGTCTTCAGAAGGTAGGGCATGGGTGAGATTCTAAATCAAGTGGTCAGTGGTCAGAAGCCGTCTCATAAATAGTCCGCCGCAGGTGTTTACTGCGGCTTGGCGTTAGGATCTGCCGGCGGCGCTTTGTTGTCTTTTTTCTGGCCCGGTGCTTCTCCGTAAACGGAGTACTGATCCTGGGGACGCTTGAGCTTGATGGTGAACTCCATCTTAGGATGGTCAACGTCGTAATCTTCACCGAAAGTCTGGAATCCCGAAGCCAGCACCTGCACCCTTAGTTTGCCGTAGGGAACGCCGTCAAAGCCGGTCTTGCCATCGAGATCAGTCTTAAGTTCGAACCCGCCGCGGGCTTGTTTTCCATGCGTACTCACGGGATGCAGGATTACGGCCGCGTTGCGCACCGGCTTGCCGTTATCTTCTTTGATCACAAGGAAATTCAAGGCCGCACTGGCTTCGTCGTCCTTGTCCTTTTGCGCGTAAACTCCGCACACTAGCGAAACAGTTATAAGCAGTGCGGCAAGGGGCGTTGTTTTCATGGGTGCGATTATTCTCAGCAGCTTCATACTGGACATTCTAACGAGTGCGACGAAAGGAAGCGAGAAGTGGTGAAACAAAGCTTAAGACTTTACCGGAGCTTGGGCCTTGCGCTCGGCACGCGTACTCTGGGTTGTGAGCTGGATCAAGTCTCTGGCAACACGGGTAGTGTTGTGACGCGCTACCCCGGCCTCCTCGAGATATTCGCCCAGAACGGGGATCACTCCAAGAGCTTCGATGGCATCGAGATCGGCGACGATCTGGCAGGCTCCCTCGAGCGCATATTTTGCTTTGAGCTCGTTGGAGATGGGAGTGCGGTTGATGAGCGCGTAGTCGAAGATCTGCTGATGGGCGTGGCGATTGAGGGCGCGAATGTGGTCGGCGGCGGTGAGGCCCAGACTCTCATTCGCCTGAGTCATCAGGTTGCAAATGTAAACCTTGGTGGCCGGCGAGCTGACGATAGCATCGGCGATGCCGCGCACCAGCAGGTTGGGGATGAGACTCGTGAATAGGCTTCCGGGACCGATGCTGATGATATCGGCACGGGCGATGGCATCAAGGGTTTGCGGCAAAGGTTCGACGTTGGATGGGACGAGAAAAAGTTCGTGGATGCGAACCTTGCTGGCGGTGATGTTGGTCTCACCGCGGACGCGGGTGCCGTCTTCCATCAGCGCTTCGAGCTCGATGTTGGAAGTAGTGGCGGGATGAATGTGGCCACGAGTGAGGAGGATTTCCGAAGAAAGGCGAACGGCTTCGGAGAAATCGTGAGTGATCGAAGTGAGAGCGGCGAGGAAGAGATTGCCGAAACTGTGGCCTTCGAGGCCGGAACCTTTTGCAAAGCGATGTTGGAAAAGTTGGGAGAGCAGAGCCTCATCTTCGCTGAGGGCGACGATGCAGTTGCGAATGTCGCCGGGGGGAAGCATGTTGAGTTCTTTGCGAAGGCGGCCGCTGGAGCCGCCATCGTCGCTGACGGTGACGACGGCGCAGAGATCGCGAATGATGGGCGAACCGGGCGGGGCGATGGCCATCTCCGCCGAAGTGAGGGCGAAGCGCTTCAGTCCCTTAAGCAGGGTTGAGAGCCCGGTGCCGCCGCCGATCGCAACCACGCGCAGACCCCGCTCGCGCGTAGCCCTTTCCAAGGCCAGAAGATCGGCGATATCTGGTTCCATAGCGGAATGCCGATTGCGGCGCTAGTAAGGTTCGTCCTCGCCGAAAGAACCGTCTGACGAAGAAGGATCAGCACCGGGATCGGGATACAAAAGCTCGGTAAAACGAGGGTCTTCAGCCAGGTTGTGAAAATCGGAGTCGTTGCGCGCCTGGAAGCGCAGGCTGGCATTCAGGCGAAGAGCTTCATCCAGGTGTTTGAGAGAATCTTCCACATGACCCGTCAGACAGTCGAGCGCGGCCAAGCCGTAGACGACGAAGTCGGTCTTAGGCGACTGTTTGAGCAGTTTCTCGATATGTTCGCGAGCCGTGACGTAGTCTCCGACATTCATGAGAGAAACGGCATAGTCATAGTGCTCTTCGACGCTTTTAAATTGTGTGGTGGCTGAGCGCTCGAGGTGCTGGTTGCAAATGCTGAGATGAATCGCAGCCCGGTCGGTTAACTCTTTGGTGGGGCCTGCGAGAACTTTCTGGAAGAGCGGCTTGGCCTTTTCGTATTTATGCTCTTGCAGTGCCCTTAGCCCGGCTTCATAATTTTGCAGAGCCTGTGTAACACGCGGATCGTCCGCCAGCGCTGATTTCTTGGGGTTAGCCTTTTGAGCCATGTGAAGAATTTTTCCTGTGCTCGTCGTAATAGGGACTCCTTACTTTAAAACTTCGCAGAGCGGATACTCAAGTATCACTCAAAGTGCGGGTAGAGGGCAATTGCAGGAGGCAGTACCCAGTACCTAGTTGCCAGTACCCAGTAAAACATTTTCGGAACAGTCTCCCGGTTTTTTCTGGGTACTAGGTGCTCGGTGTTGGGTACTAAAAGCTAGTTCATGGTTGCGGCGGCCTGCAGGTCGATTTGCTTATATTCGCCTTTGATAATGCCAGCGCGGATCTGCGCCGCTGTCTTGCCGTTCTTGTGCTGCTGATAAGAGTAGTAGAGCTCTTTCAGACACGTCGAGCACTGCGCTCCGTGCGTGTTCTCATAGCAACTGTGCAGGCTGTTGTGACCCATGCGATCGCAATAGCAGTAGCAGGGCTGTTGGTGAATCACGGCCGGAATCTTCGCAGCGAGTTCGTAGGCATGAGTCTGGTATGGATATTGGGCGTCTCGCCCCCAGAGCTGATCCTTGGTGAGAATCGCGGGCAGTGTCGTTCCCTTCGCAGGAGGGCCGGCGTTATAGGCGGGGATGCCGCCCTCGTCCTGTTGGGTGGTGAACTGCGCCGACGTGGCCAGAGTAACCAACAAGAGACAGACCAAAGTTAGGGTGCGGTAAGCGAATTTTAAATTGAAGGGCCGGGTCGGCGGCATGGGTATCTCCTAGACTTATCAATTTTAACCGTTTTTCGTGCTTTCTGGGAGCCTGGCGCTGGTTAAGAGAGTTGATACGCGGCCCCTGAACTCGACACCTACCCAGAATTGAGACAGGACTTGGATGACTCGCCGCTGGAAAAGCACGATCTGTATACAATAAGGATTTGCATGCCTGACACCCCTAGCACGGACGGCGGGAGCGCACCGGTCCCGGCGTCATCCCAGTCGCCTGAGACGGCGCCAAAGTCTGCGGCGCGGCTGCGTCCGGCATTCGCGGTCTGGTTGCGCGATCTGATTCTCTCGCTCGCGATCTCGGCATTCATCATCGTCTTCATCTATCAGCCGGTGAAGGTGGAAGGCACGAGCATGATGCCCTCGCTCGAAGATCAGGAGCGCATCTTCGTCAATAAGTTCGTGTATCGGCTGGAGCCGATTTCGCGCGGCGATATTGTGGTATTCCGTTACCCCCGCGACCCTTCGAAGAGTTACATCAAACGAGTGATCGGAATCGCCGGGGACCGCGTTCGCATCGACGGCGGGCAGGTTTACGTGAACGGCGAAGCGCTGGACGAGGACTACGTTCCTCCGGCGTACACCGATTCGCGGTCGTATCCGGAGATGGTTGTGCCGCCAAATTGCTATTTGGTGCTGGGCGATCACCGGTCGATGTCGAATGACAGTCGTGATTTCGGGCCTGTCAACCAGAGCTATATCTACGGTAAGGCGGTATTTGGATACTGGCCGATGGATAAGCTGGGCAGGGTGCGGTAGAACATTGTTGATTGCTGATTGAAAACCATCGAGTGAGCTTTTTTAATCAACAATGAGCAATATTCTCTGGCGATTTCCACACCCTGCGTCGTTTCTCCTCTTGGTGTCAGCCCTTTTCCCTGCTAAAATTCATAAAATCCACACGTTGGAGAGAGAATGCAAGCTATCCTTGCGCTGGAAGACGGGCGAGTCTTCCGAGGCAAAGGTTACGGCGCCAAAGGCGAGTGCTACGGCGAAGTCGTTTTTAATACTTCCATCACCGGCTATCAGGAAATTTTCACCGACCCCTCGTATTCAGGGCAGATCGTTGTCCTGACCAATCCTCAGATCGGCAACTACGGAACCAATCAGGAAGATAACGAAGCCACCCGTCCGTGGATCGAAGGGCTGATCGTGCGCGAGTTCTCGAAGGTGAGCTCGAACTGGCGCTCGCAGCAGGTGGCCGAAGAATATCTGGAGCAGTTCAAGGTACCGGTGTTGTCGGATATCGACACGCGGGCGCTGGTGCGGCATCTGCGCGATCACGGCGTAATGCGCGGCGTGGTTTCGACGCTCGAGAGCGATGCGGAGAAGCTGGTCGCCAAGGCGAACTCGATTCCGAAGATGGATGGGATGGACTTGGCAAAAGTGGTGAGCACCAAGGGGCCATATGTTTGGGAGGTCGGCGAGCGCTCGCATGAGCCGGTGGCAATGGTGGGTGTGAAGGACGAGCCGGCGCGATTTCATGTAGTAGCTTACGATTTCGGTATTAAGCAAAACATTCTGCGTAAGTTGCGCGGTGAGGGATGCCGGGTGACCGTCGTCCCGGCGCAGACTCTGGCTGAGGATGTTTTGGCTCTGAAGCCGGATGGAGTGTTTCTGTCGAATGGTCCGGGCGATCCTGAGCCGTGTACGTACGCGGTGGATTCAATTCGGCGGCTAATGGGGCGGATGCCAATCTTTGGCATTTGTCTGGGGCATCAACTCGTCGGCATTGCGCTTGGTGGGAAGACCTTCAAGCTAAAGTTTGGCCACCACGGCGGGAATCATCCAGTGAAGCAGTTGAAGACGGGGAAGATTGAGATTACGGCGCACAACCACAACTTTGCGGTGGATCCGGATTCGCTGGCAGAGAGTGAAGTTGAACTAACGCACGTTGATCTGAACGATTCGACTTTGGAAGGGCTTCGGCATCGAAATTTGCCGTTGTTCACTGTGCAATATCACCCGGAGGCCGCACCGGGGCCGCATGACTCGCACTATCTGTTCAAGGATTTTGTGCAGATGATGGAGGAGTGGAAAGGGTGAGTGCTTTGAAAGGGTGCGCCTTCAGGCGCGCCGCAAAAGGCATAGCAAAAAATTCGGGGCTTTAGCCCCCTGAGGTTCAGCGTTGAGGCCAAGCAGAGAACACGCCACGCACAACAACCAAACCTACATGGTGACCACCGACACGTGGGGACGGCGCGAACTTTTTCGTAACGAGCGTTGGGCGAACCTGCTGATCGACACTCTTTATCGCTATCAGGGAACGGCTTATCTCTTTCATGAATTCGTGATCATGCCGGACCATATTCACGTTCTGCTAACGCCGCTTACCAGCTTGGAGAAAGCTGTGCAGTTTATTAAAGGCGGATTTTCCTATCGCGCGAAGAAGGAACTAGGCTCGAACATGGAAATCTGGCAGAAGGGATTTTCGGATCATCGAATTCGCAATGCGGACGACTATGCGATTCACGTTTCGTATATCCGGCAAAATCCGGTGTGCGAGCGACTTTGCGAGCGTGCGGAGGAGTTCCCGCATTCTTCGGCGCACGTCGGGTTCGAATTGGATTCGACACCTCAGGGGCTAAAGCCCTCTTCTCCTTTAGTCACCCCGGACGGCGCGGCTGAAACCGCGCCCTTTCAAAACGATGCCCTTTACGGCGCACCTGAAGGTGCGCCCTTTCAAAGCTCATCTCTAGACGGCGCGCCGTTCGCAAGCCGTCCCGTAACTAGCGAAAAGCAAGTTCCATCCGCAAACAAACACAAGATTGCATAAATGCCCAAACGCACTGACATCTCTAAAATCTTGATCCTCGGTTCCGGGCCCATCATCGTTGGGCAGTCGGCGGAGTTTGATTATTCCGGCACGCAGGCCTGCAAGGCGCTTAAGTCGGAGGGCTATCAAGTCGTGCTGGCGAATTCGAATCCGGCGACCATTATGACCGACCCGGAGATTGCCGACCGCACTTACATTGAGCCGCTGACGCTCGAGTATCTGGAAGAGATTATCCGCATCGAGCGCGAGATGGCGCCGGGAGCGGGTTTCGCCGTGCTGCCGACCGTTGGAGGGCAGACTGCGCTCAATCTGGCGATTGAGCTTTCCGATGGCGGCATTCTCGAAAAATACGATGTCCACTTGATCGGCGCGAACGTTGCCGCCATCAAAAAGGCGGAAGACCGGCTCTTCTTCAAAGACGCGATGCAGAAGATCGGGCTCGATGTGCCCAAGTCGGCGCTGGTGAATAACACGAAAGATGGAATCGAGTTTGCGGGGAAAATTGGGTTCCCGGTGATCGTGCGGCCTTCGTTTACGCTGGGCGGTTCGGGCGGAGGTATTGCCTACAATCGCGAGGAGATGATCGAAGTGCTGGCGCGCGGTCTCGATTTTTCTCCGGTGCACGAGGCGCTGATCGAAGAATCGGTGTTGGGGTGGAAGGAATTCGAGCTTGAGGTGATGCGCGACACCAAAGATAACGTCATCATCATCTGCTCGATTGAGAACTTCGATCCCATGGGCGTACACACCGGCGATTCCATCACGGTGGCGCCGGCGCAGACGCTCACCGACCGCGAATACCAGGCCATGCGCGACGCGTCGATTGCGGTGATTCGCGAAATTGGCGTGGATACGGGCGGATCGAACATTCAATTCGGTGTGAATCCCGAGACAGGACGCATGGTGGTGATCGAGATGAACCCGCGCGTCTCGCGATCGTCGGCGCTCGCGTCCAAGGCTACGGGATTTCCAATTGCGAAGATCGCTGCGAAACTTGCGGTGGGATACACGTTGGATGAAATCCCCAACGACATCACGCGCAAGACGCCAGCGTGTTTCGAACCGACGCTGGATTACGTTGTGGTGAAGATTCCGAAATGGCAATTTGAAAAATTTCCCGGCGCGGACGATACGCTGGGGCCGCAGATGAAGTCGGTGGGTGAAGTGATGGCCATCGGACGCACCTTCAAAGAAGCCCTGATGAAGGGCATTCGCTCGCTCGACACAGGGAAGAAGGCGGGCGCTGACAAAATAGAACCAAAGATTCTGACGCAACGGCTGGTGACGCCGCATCCCGAGCGGCTGGCTTATGTGCGCTACGCGCTGCGGCAGGGGCACACGGTGAAGCAGATCGCGAAGATGACGTCGATGGATCCATGGTTTCTTTACCAACTCAAAGAAATTAACGATATGCAGCTTGAGTTGGAGAAGCATCCAATCGAGTCGGTTCCATCAGCCGTGCTGCGCGAGGCCAAGCGCATGGGTTTCTCCGACGGACGACTGGCCAGCATTTGGCGGCTCGAAGGTCAGGAAAAAGTGCGGCATCTGCGCAAGAAACACGGCGTGATGCCCGTCTACAAGCGCGTGGACACATGCGCCGCGGAGTTTGAGAGCTTCACCCCATATCTTTATTCGACTTACGAGGACGAAGACGAGGCCGCGCCCACCGATAAGAAGAAGGTGATCATTCTAGGCAGCGGGCCGAACCGCATCGGACAGGGAATTGAGTTCGATTACTGCTGTTGTCATGCGTCGTTTGCGCTGCACGAAGACGGCTACGAGACGATCATGATCAACTGCAATCCTGAGACGGTCTCGACCGACTACGACACTAGCGACCGGCTTTACTTCGAGCCGCTCACTTTCGAAGACGTGTGGGCGATCTATCAGCACGAGACATCGAAAGGCGCGGATGTGGGTGTGATCGTCCAGTTTGGCGGGCAGACTCCGCTCAACCTGGCTTTGCCGCTCAAGCAAGCAGGCGTGAAGATCATCGGAACTTCGCCTGAGTCGATTGATCTGGCTGAAGATCGCAAGCATTTCAACAAGCTGCTGGAGGAATTGAAAATTCCGCAGGCTGCAGGCGTGATGGCAACTTCGCTCGAAGAGGCCATCGAGGGCGCAAAGCGCGTTGGATACCCGGTCGTGGTCCGGCCTTCGTATGTGTTGGGAGGGCGCGCCATGGTGATCGCGCACGACGAAGAATCCGTTCTGCGATACATGAAAGAGGCGGTCGAATACTCGCAGGATCGTCCAGTGCTGATCGATCACTTTCTCGAAGACGCTATCGAAGTTGACGTTGATGCGCTCTCTGACGGTGAAGACGTAGTGATT
>Ga0210391_10004696_pt1 | contig 11321 bp, 10 predicted proteins | sample IncBWC12OmetaG_FD_160573 | JGI IMG/M metagenome (GOLD analysis project Ga0210391, IMG submission 160573) | Forest soil microbial communities from Barre Woods Harvard Forest LTER site, Petersham, Massachusetts, United States - Inc-BW-C-12-O ...
TCCGCGCAGGGTCAGCAGCTGCGAGCAGCCGGTGATGAGGCAGTCGGGCACGGGTGCAGCGATACTAACGCCGAGAGGGAGTAAAAACTACTGGCGATGCGGAATTGTTAATCGCTCAGGCCGGCCTTGTAACGGCGGTCCCGCGGCGCGGGACCGCCGTTGATCAGTAGCGCACCAGCGATCGATTACACGCCACCGAGCCGCGCCGTCTCGTCGGTCGGGCGCGAATGTGCGCCGCTACCAAGGCGCGCAAGGCGCCGGAGCTATGCCTTGGCCGCCATACTTGAATACGCGGGTGCGAAAACTTCGGTGACGAAAGTTTCGATGGAAGTTGGCGTGGTGTTTTTCGCGTTCCTGGGTTCGTGAAGCTGCAGCGCGCCGGAGTTCATGGATTTCCACATTTCGATCATCAGAGCGACCGTGGATTTCGGCAAGCCAGTCTGCACCAGAGCCGGCTCCAGCATCATGAAGGGAACCTGCATGTAGCCGAGCTTGGGTTTGCCGATCGCATTGCCTACGACCGCGGCAACTTCTTTCATGCTGATGTCGCGCTGGCCGTGCAGTTCCTGCACCGAGCTGCCGCTGAAATCTCGGGCGTGCAATCTTTCCGCAGCGTACGCGCCGATGTCTCGCGCAGCGATCATCGCGTGCATTGCGTCCGCAGGCAGCGGACCGGGCAACATGCCCATGGTGCGCAGCGGCTGCACGCTCATGAATAGATTCTCCATAAACCCAGCGGGGCGCAAGTGTAAGACGTTGAGGCCCTTGATGGCATTCAATTTGATTTCCAGATCGTGTAGGCCGAGGATGGGGCCGGATTTTTCGGTCAGGTCCGCGCCGACGCTGCTGAGAGTCACGACATACGGGACTTTGGCTTCGGCGATCGCGGCGGCATAGGCGGCCACGATTTTTTCCTGGTAGCCGCGATAGTCGTTCGTCCGCATATCCGGCGGGATCAGCAGGTACGCCGCCTGCGCACCCTGGAATGCTTTGCGCAGGAATGCCGGATCATCCACGCTGCCTACGGCGGCTTCGGCACCTTTCTGCACGAATTGCTGAAGTTTGGTTGCGTCTCGCCCGATGACGCGAATTTTTTCGCCCTTGGCGAGCAGAGCTTCGGCTGCGGGCTTTCCAGTGTTTCCTGTGGCTCCGGTAATCAGGATCATGTTGGCTCCTCTGGTTGCGCGCGAAATGGGCAGGAACTCCAGGCTTGACGCGCTAACTCTAGATCTGATGCACGAGCTATTCGCCTGGCATCGGGATTTTTAGGCCGGACTTTTTTGCGAAGGCGACGGCTTCGGGATAGCCGGCGTCCACGTGGCGCGCGACACCGATGCCGGGGTCGTTGGTCAGAACACGCTGAACGCGCTCGCCCATCTCTTTCGAGCCGTCTGCGACCGTGACTTGGCCGGCGTGCAGTGAGTAGCCGATGCCCACGCCGCCGCCATTGTGGATCGAGACCCAGCTGGCGCCGCTTGCCGTGTTCAGCAGGGCATTCAGGAGCGGCCAGTCGGCGATGGCATCCGAGCCATCGAGCATTTTTTCGGTTTCGCGGTAAGGAGAAGCCACCGAGCCGCAATCGAGGTGATCGCGGCCGATCACGATGGGGCCTTTCAATTCGCCGCGTGCGACCAGATCGTTCAGCGCCAAGCCGAAGCGATCGCGTTCGCCGTAACCCAGCCAGCAGATGCGTGCTGGTAGTCCCTGGAATCGCACTCGCTTCTGCGCGAGCTTGATCCAGCGCGAAAGAATTTCGTCGCGCGGAAACATTTCCAGAACCAGCTGATCGGTACGGTGAATATCGGAAGGCTCACCGGAAAGCGCGGCCCAGCGGAACGGGCCGCGGCCTTCGCAGAAAAGCGGGCGAATGTAAGCAGGCACGAAGCCGGGAAAATCGTAAGCGTTCTTCACGCCTTGCTGGAACGCGAAGGTGCGGATGTTGTTGCCGTAATCAAACGTCACCGAACCCATTTTTTGCAGCACGAGCATTGCTTCGACGTGGCGTGCAATGGAATCGAGCGAGCGCTTTTCGTAGGCGGTAGGATCGGATTTGCGCACCTCGGCGGCTTGCGCTACGTCCAGGCCCTGCGGAATGTATCCGCCGATGGGATCGTGCGCGCTGGTTTGATCGGTGAGCAGGTCGGGCACGACGCCCCGGCGCGCGAGCTCGGGAATGACGTCCGCGCAATTTCCAGTGAGGCCCACGGACGTGGCTTCGCGCTTGCGCACGGCATTTTTCAGAATGCGCAGGGCTTCGTCGAGGTCGTTGACCATCACGTCGCAGTAGCCCGTTTTCACGCGGCGCTTGATGCGTTCGGGGTCCACATCGATTCCCAGGAACGCCGCGCCGTTCAGGGTTGCGGCCAGCGGTTGCGCGCCACCCATGCCGCCCATGCCGCCGGTCACGACTAATTTTCCGGCGAGGTCGCCGCCGAAATGCTGGCGTGCGGCTGCGGCGAATGTTTCGTACGTCCCCTGCAGAATTCCTTGAGAGCCGATGTAAATCCAGCTGCCGGCGGTCATCTGGCCGTACATCATCAGGCCGGCGCGATCGAGCTCGTCGAAATGTTTCCAATCGCTCCAGTGTCCTACCAGATTGGAATTGGCGATGAGCACGCGCGGGGCGTAGGTGTGCGTGCGAAAAATCCCCACGGGCTTGCCGGATTGCACCAGCAGGGTTTCATCATTTTCCAGCGAGCGCAACGAGGCGACGATGGCGTGGTAGCAATTCCAATTGCGTGCGGCCTTGCCGCGGCCGCCATAGACGATCAAGTCTTCGGGCTTCTCGGCCACTTCCGGATCGAGGTTGTTCATCAACATGCGCAGGGCGGCTTCCTGCTGCCAGCCCTTGCAGGAAAGGGCGGAGCCGCGCGGCGCGCGCACCGGTTGATATCCAGAGGCTTCTTCGGTGACTAGCTTCGACATGGACATCCTCCGCTCGCATCTTATCGCAGACCGACGGTGGAATTGTAGCGCCGCTCGAAAGTCTGCGGGCATCCATAACCTGCAGGTCCAATCGCGTTGCACGTCTTGCGCCTATACGCTAGAGTTGAATGAGAGAATATGGACTATCCCGCGCTGAACAAACTTTTTCTGGACGCTGTAGATCGCTACGCCAACCCGAAAGCACAATTTTACAAGACCGGGAACGGCTGGGAATCCTTCCGGGCGGGCGAAATGCTGCGGCGCGTGGCGGGCTTGTCGAAAGCGTTGGGCGAACTGGGAATTAAGGCGGGCGATCGCGTGGGCATATTCGCACCGAATTGTCCGGAGTGGCACGTTGCGGATTTCGCGATCACCGGACTCGGCGCGGCTAGCGTGCCCATTTATTTTAACGAGTCCGTGGACCGGCTGACTTATATCCTGAACGATTCGGGCTCGCGGATTGTGATCACCAAGGGCGAAACGCAGGCGCGCAAGATTGCCGCAGCGCGCGAGCGGATGCCCGGCCTCGAACATGTGATTTCGGTGGCGCCGCCGAGCGATCTGCACGGAGAAATACTGCGCTATGAGACGTTGATTGCCACGGCTGGAGACGCGGACATCACGGAATACCGGCGGCGTGCGAAAGAGGTCGCTGGTGACCAACTGGCAACGATCATTTACACCTCGGGAACCACGGGCGAACCCAAGGGCGTGATGCTGAATCATTCGAATCTCAGCTCGAATGCGATTGATTCGCTGAAAGAATATGTTTTCTATCCGGATGATGTGGCGCTGGAATTTTTGCCGCTGGCGCATGTGTATGAGCGCACCGTGGGCTACGGCTATTTGTCTCGCGGCGTTTCGATTGCGTACCTCGAACAGATCGAAGCCGTGGCGGAAGCTTTATTGGAAGTGCACCCGACGATGACGGCCGCGGTGCCGCGATTTTTCGAGAAATTGTACGCGAACATTCTGGAGAAGGGGCATCGCGAGACAGGCCTGAAGCGCAAGATTTTCGATTGGGCGCTGCAGGTGGCGCAGGAATCCGTTCCATGGCGCGCTTAGGGGAAGAAAGCTGGCAGCGTGTTGCAGTTGCGCTGGAGCATCGCGGATAAGTTGGTGTTTTCGAAAATTCGCGCGGGGCTGGGCGGAAAGATTCGCACGTTCTGTTCTGGGGGCGCTCCGCTGGCTCCGGAACTTACGGAATTTTTCTGGTCGTTGAATGTGAGCGTGTATCAGGGTTATGGCCTGACAGAAACTGGGCCGGTGGTTACGGCGAATTTGCCGACCGCGAACAAGGTGGGCACGGTGGGGCGCCCGATCCCGCATGTGGAAATTCGCATCGCGGAAGACGGCGAGATTTTGGTGAAGGGGCCGAACGTCATGCAGGGCTACTACCGCAAGCCGGCCGAGACGCGCGAAGTCTTCACCGAAGACGGCTGGTTCCGCACCGGAGACATCGGGAAGTTGGATGCAGACGGATACTTGATCATCACCGACCGCAAAAAAGAACTGCTGAAGACTGCGGCGGGAAAGTTCGTCGCGCCCGCGCCGATCGAAAATATGCTGAAGTCTTGCCCGTATGTTACGAATGCGATTGTGGTGGGCGACAAACGCAAATTCGTCTCCGTGTTGATCGTGTTGAATTTCGCGACGATCGAAGCTGAAGCGAAGCGCCAGGGGCGCGAATTTGCGACGCCTGCGCAGATGCTTGTGGATCCTTGGGTGCGCGATCTGATTTCGCACCAGATCGAACGCTTGACAGCGTCGCTCGCCCAATACGAGAAGCCCAAGAGATTTGCGCTGCTCGATCAGGATTTCACCTATGCCAGCGGCGAGCTGACTTACACCCTGAAAATGAAGCGGCGCGTGATTGAAGAGCGTTACCAGGACGTGATCGCGCGGCTGTATGCGGATGTGGAAGAGCCGCGGCCGCAGCACCAGGCGTAACCCCGAGCGTAGCGACGGGCGAAAGTTTCGCGTATAACCTCTTGAGGCCTCGCGTGCAGGCAGTGCGGGCCGGGCGCAATCGCGCGTTGCGTAGTCCGCGCGCTGTACAATGAAATTCGGAGAATTGTGATGGCCGACCAACTGGTAATTGCCGGGCGCGCTTTCAATTCACGCTTGATTGTGGGCACGGGGAAATACCGCAGCTTCGACGAAATGCGGCGCGCGCATCAGGCTTCGGGCGCGGAGATGGTCACCGTTGCGGTGCGCCGCGTGAATCTCACCGATAAATCCAAAGAAACCCTGCTCGATTTCATTGACCGCAAGAATTTTTTCATTCTGCCGAATACCGCCGGTTGCTACTCGGCAGACGAAGCGGTGCGCACGGCGCGGCTGGGGCGCGAGGTGGGTCTTTCGGAATGGGTGAAGCTGGAAGTGATCGGCGACCAGCAGACGCTTTTTCCGGACACGGAGCAATTGATCGCGGCGACGAAGATTTTGGCGGCGGAAGGTTTCGTGGTGCTGCCCTACACGAATGACGATTTGATTGTGGCGCGGAAATTGATTGATGCGGGCGCGGCGGCGGTGATGCCTCTCGGCGCGCCGATCGGCTCGGGGATGGGAATTCAGAACGTGACCAACTTGCGGATTTTGCGCGAACGGATTACGGAAGTGCCGCTGATTGTGGATGCGGGTGTGGGTACGGCTTCCGATGCGGCTTTGGCGATGGAGCTGGGAGCAGATGGCGTACTGATGAATACCGCGATTGCCGAGGCGCAGGATGCGGTGCTGATGGCGGAGGCGATGGGGTCTGCTGTAGATGCTGGGCGCAAGGCGTTCTTGGCTGGACGCATCAGCAAGAAACTTTACGCTTCGGCTTCGAGCCCGCTGCATGGGGTTGTGAAGTAGTGCGCCTGTCTGCTGCTGATTCGGGCTTTGCGGTTGCGTTTTTAGTGCGCGAACCTAACGAAATAAGATGTGCCACAAAATATCCACGAGCGCGTGCACGATCGCGCCGGGAAAGAGCGATCCTGTCTTGATCCAGGTACGGCCATAGAACAATCCCGCCACCGTAGCCAGGAACACGTATTTCCAATTGGGGAAGGGAGCGTGGAAAATATGCGCAAACCCGAACGCGACAGACGCGACGGCCAAGCCGGCCCCCTGATTCTTGAACGTGCGTGAAAGAATATTCTGCAGCACTCCGCGAAACAGGAATTCTTCTGGCCACGCGGTGAACAATAAAATGCCGACGACTTCGATTGGCGCGGTGCGCAGCCGTGCGAGGGAGGGCGCGTATGTGAGGAATCCGATGCGCAGACCAAGGGCGACGGCGATTACGGCGAACACGCCGAAGTGCAGAATCACATTCCAGGCGAAACCGCGCCGCCATTCCACCGCGTAGCCGATTCCGTGCAGGCGTCGCAGGAGTAGGAATGTCGCGACACCGGTGCTCAGCGCCAACAAGATGGTAAGCGTATGCATCAGTGGCGGGGGGTAGGGGAACAGCACGTACAGAAATGTAAGGCCCTTCCAGCGCAGTTCAACGGGAAGCCAGATCAGCAGCAAGGCAACATAGTCTTGCCACTGGCCGGCCGGCTTCCCGATGCATGTGGCGGCCAATAGCGCCGGCAATACGGTGTAAGCCGCACCAAGCAGTGCCGTTCTCCAATTCGCGGTGACGCCGACGGTGTAGATCAGCCCAGCGAATAGCGGCACCAGAGGCGCCAGCACCGCGCCGTGTTCGCCGAACGTATGCCGCGCGCGCTCGAGCACGCGAGGTGCCGCGAGAAACAACTCGAAAGCGAATAGCGCTGCGGCCACGCCGAGCGCAAGCACAAACGAACGCCCGCTGTAGCCCAGCCGAATTCCGTAGAAAGTCGCGAGCCCCACGATCACGGCCCAGGCGGCAGCCGCGGTTTGTAAGTTCATTGACCGGGATGCGGAGTTCTTCGTCACGGCTGAAGATTTTACTGAAGTCGTCGCAGGTTCAGAGAAAAACTTGCTTTCGATTTCCGCGAGGTGCTGGGTTGTGCGATTCTGGTGCGGCTGAAATCGACGCTAGAGAGATGCCCGCACCCGCTAGATCCGAACGCTTCACTTATATCGATTGGCTACGGGGATTTGCCTGCCTGCTGATGTTTCAGGTGCATGCGTATGACTCGTGGCTGAATGCATCGGCGCGCGAGACGAAGTTCTTCCGGTGGTCGCAGCTGAGCGGCACGGTTCCTGCGCCGCTGTTCTTGTTTCTGGCGGGCGTGTCGTTTGCGTTGGTGACGGACAGGATGCGGCGCAAGGGCGTGGCCGCGAACGAAATCGCGCGCAAGACGATCTTGCGCGGCGCGGAAGTTCTGGCGCTCGGCTACGGCTTCCGTTTGCAGGAATATTTGCTCGGGCTGCCCTGGGCGCCCTGGACCGACCTGCTGCGCGTGGACATTCTGAACACGATCGGCTTTTCGATGATTCTGATGGGCGTGGTGTGCTGGTGCACACGCACGCGGGCCGCGAACCTCACAATGGCGTTGCTGGCGACTGCGGTGATCTCGCTGGCTACGCCTCCGCTTTACACGACTTGGCGGCCGAGCTGGCTGCCCTGGTACGTGGAGTCTTACATCAACGGCGTGCACACATTCAAGACTCCGCAGGCGTGGCTCTTTCCCGTTTTCCCCTGGGCGGCGTTTGCCTTTGCGGGACTGGCGCTGGGATTTTTCTTGTTCGACGATTGGGCGATGCAGAACCAGGCGAAAGTGGTCGCGTTTCTGGGCGCACTGGGAATCGCGCTGTACTATTTTTCGCTGTGGCTGGACGCGCGACCGGCGAAGCTATTTGCGGTGTACGACTATTGGCACACCAGCCCGAATTTTTTTCTGGCGCGCGTGGGAATTCTGCTGCTGCTGTTTCCGCTGAGCTTCGTGTGGTGCCGCTGGGTGGTTGCGCGAATTCCGTTCAGCCCGCTGGTGCAGATGGGCCAAACTTCGCTGCTGGTTTACTGGGTGCACATTGAATTTGTGTACGGGCGGTTCTCCCTGCTGCAGAAGGGAGCGCAGTCTATTCCGATGGCGACCTTCGGATTGTTGATCATCACCACGGCGATGGTTTTACTGTCTGTGGCGCGCACGCGCTGGAAGGGAAATCGCGCGGAAGTGATTGCTTGGTTTCGACGCACGCTACGGCTCGCGCCGGAGGCTTAAGGCTTGAGCGCGGAGCAGCCTTGCGCCGCGGCGGGATGCGCTGGATCCGTTGGTCTCGGCTGCGTCTTGAAAATTAATTCCCCCGGACGCGCCAGGCCGAAATCTTCGCGGGCGATACATTCCATGGTGGAGGGATCGGTCTTCAGATCCTTCACATGATCCTGCAGTTTCTTGTTTTCGCGATCCAATTGATCTATTTCCTGTTGGATTTTCTGCGCTTCGGCTTGCGAGCGGCGCATCGCCAGAACTCCGTGCGTCCCGAAAATATCCTGCAGCAGCAGCAAGACGAATCCAGCGACCAGAAACCAATACAGATTGCGGCGGAAGAACGCGCTTAGCTGCTCGGCGAACGTCTGGCGCGGAGCGGTCGCGTCGATCTTGTCCGGCGGCGGATTGTTAACGTCGCGCTTCACTGGGTAATCCATGCGCGCGCTTCCTGCGCCAATTTCTGTGCTGTGGCGAGCTTCGCGGCTTCGGTATAGATGCGCACGACCGGTTCGGTGCCCGAAGGACGCATCAGAATCCACGAGCCGTCGTCGAAAATCAGCTGCAGCCCGTCGGTGCGATCGGTTTTCGCGACTTTATGTCCCGCGAATTCTGTGAACTTTTCGAGCAAACGTTTCGGCAGCTTGGCCTGGTCTTCCGCGGGGAGATGCAAGTTTTCGCGCACCGGCCAGAATTCGGCGCCCACTCGGCGGAACAGATCGCGCAGCTGATCGTTGAGTGACGCCTGCCGCGCCGCGATCATTTCGGCCACCAGCAGGCAGGCGAGGATGCCGTCTTTTTCCGGGAGGTGGCCGTGGATGGTCATGCCCGCGCTTTCTTCGCCGCCCAGCGCAATTTTGCCTTCGCGCAGCAGCGGGCCAACGTATTTGAAGCCGACCGGAGTTTCGTAAGTCTTCACACCGTGCAGGCGCGCGACAGCGTCAATCAGATGCGTGGTGGCGACGCTACGCTGGGCGCCCAGCTTTTCACCGCGCGTTTGAAGCAAGTAATCGAACACCAGGCCCAGAATGTGATTGGGCTGGACGAAGGTGCCGTCGCAATCGAGGATGCCGAAGCGGTCGGCATCGCCGTCGGTGGCGAGGCCCGCGAGTGATTTCTTTTCGAGCACCAGCTTCGTCAGCGGCGCAAGATTTTGTTCCGAAGGGTCAGGGCCGCTGCCGTCGAATAGAACGTCGCGGCGAGTGCGGATGGATTCGACCGTCATCCCATGATCCGCGAGGATGCGGTCGAGCCAGCCCGCGCCGCAGCCGTGCACGGCGTCGTAGGCAAAATTGCCTTTGGCTTTGGCCAGCACATCGAAGCGAATCATTTTTTCTAGTTGCGCGAAGTAAGGTCCGCGCGGATCAATTCGCTCGAAATCGTCGGCAATGTCCTGGAAATGGCTTTCTTCGTCGTCCGGCAATGCGGCGGCGCGTTTTTCGATGTCCTTGGTGATGTCGGGCAGGGCCGGCCCGCCGTCGGGCCCAGAGAATTTCAGGCCGTTATATTCGGCGGGGTTGTGACTAGCGGTGATGTTGACGCCTCCGTCGAGTTTATTGTGAATGATGGCGTGAGCCAGCACGGGAGTCGGCGTCGGCTCCGGGCAGAAAACGATGGCACAGCCGTTTTTCCGCAGCACTCCCGCAGAGGTGCGCGCGAATTCCGAAGAGAAGAAGCGCGTATCGTGGCCGACGACGAGTTTGGGTTTTTTCGTTCGCGCGCTGACGTGTCCGGCGATGGCGGCGGAGGCACGGCGAACTCCAGCGAAGGTGAAATCGTCGGCGATGACGCCGCGCCAGCCGGAAGTTCCGAAATGGATCGTTTGTTTCGTCACGCGCGACTATTGTATCTTGGCCCGCGAACTAAAATCGAGGAAGAACGGTGCGAGTCGCAAGAGTAAAGGCGGATGGGCGGTAACGATGACCGACAAAATTCTGGTACTGGTCACTTGCGGGTCGCGAAAAGAGGCGCGGAAGATCGCCCGCGTGCTGGTGGGGCAACGGCTGGCGGCTTGCGTCAGCGAGATCGGGGTGCCGTTGGCGTCCACGTACCGCTGGAAGGGTAAGGTCGAGTCGGCCAAGGAGTTCTTGCTGCTAATCAAGACCAGCAGGCGTCGGTTTGCGGCGGTGCGCGAGGTGGTGCGCGAGCTGCACAGCTACGAGGTGCCGGAAATTATCGCTTTGCCGATCGCGGCGGGTTCGCGCATTTACTTGGATTGGATCTCGGCATCCGTAAAGAACTACTAGCTTGCGGCGCGAGCAGGTCGAACGCCGCGAACTGGCTAGTGTGTCAGTCCAGACGCAGCGCCCAATTGAATTTGGCCCGCGCACTCTAGATTCGGGCCAGAGCCTGGTCCAAATCGGCGATGATGTCCTCGACGTCTTCGATCCCAACGGACAAGCGCACCAACCCCTGCGTGATCCCGATCTGCATCTGAATATCCGGCGGGATGGAGGCGTGGGTCATAAGCGCGGGCAGGGAAACGAGCGTCTCGACTCCGCCCAAGCTTTCTGCCAGCGAGCACAGGTGCACCTGATTCAGAAACTTCTTGGCCGATTCGAGCGCGCCCAGATCAAACGAAATCATCGCGCCGAAGCCGCGCTGCTGTTTTTTGGCGATTTCGTGCTGTGGATGGGAAGCGAGACCGGGGAAGATGACGTGTTGTACCTTGGGATGAGCCGCGAGGTACTTTGCCACCGCCATGCCGTTGGAATTGTGGCGGTCCATGCGCACCGCTAGCGTCTTGACGCCGCGCGAAACCAGAAAGCAATCCATGGGCGCCAGCCCAGCGCCGGCCGAGCGTTGCACAAAATATATTTTCTGGGCTTGTTCGGGCGTGCTGACGATTACCGCTCCGCCGGTGCAATCACTGTGGCCGTTCAGGAATTTGGTCATGGAATGGACGACGATGTCCGCGCCCAGAGCGAGCGGCTGCTGCAGATATGGACTCAGAAACGTGTTGTCGACCACAACGGTCAGATTTCGCTCGTGTCCCAGTCTTGCAATGGCAGCCAGGTCGGTGACGATCATCGTGGGATTGGTCGGAGTCTCAACATAAATCATTTTCGTGTTCGGCTGAATGGCTTGCTTCACTTTTTCCAGATTGGAAGTGTCAACGTAACTGAACTCCAGTCCAAACTGGACCAGCAGTTGCGTGGTGATGCGGAAGACGCCGCCATACACGGATTGAGAAAGAATGGTATGGTCGCCCGGGCGCAGCAGGCGAAAGACGGCATCAATCGCCGCCATTCCCGAAGTGAAGACGTAGGCGGC
>Ga0210391_10004698_pt1 | contig 11320 bp, 10 predicted proteins | sample IncBWC12OmetaG_FD_160573 | JGI IMG/M metagenome (GOLD analysis project Ga0210391, IMG submission 160573) | Forest soil microbial communities from Barre Woods Harvard Forest LTER site, Petersham, Massachusetts, United States - Inc-BW-C-12-O ...
TTACCGTAGCCGGCAGCGCGGACGTAAATTATTGGGGTAACCCCACGGTGACCAGCCACATGGCCGGCTCCGGAACACTCACCAAAAAGGATTAGCCGTTCCGGCTCACCTAGGGCAACCGATACACCGGATACCTGAGATACGCAGGCTCGAAATACACGGAGTGCTTGTACACATAATCCAATTGGGCGGCCCCATTCCCCGCGAAAGCCGGATCCGCCTTGCGCCTGTTTTCCAGTGAGTCCTGGAGCTCCGGATGTTCCTTCAGGTAAGCCCCCGCCACGTCTTCCAAACGATAGGCGCTGTAGCCCTCCTTTTCCTGCAGGATGGCGTCGAAGAAATTCCAGGAAAAATAGGAATCGTCTCCCGTAGGCTCCAGCATTTCCACGACGAAGCGGTCGGTCGCAAAGCCCATGGGCACCAGCACATCCCCTTTTCGGAAATGCAACGTTTGGGAGGAGACACTCACCACGACATTCGTATTTCGGTGGTGTTTCTCATAAGCGCGCGGAGCTGCCTTATAACTGTCGATATGGTAGGCATCCACGGTGACCGTACTGTCGTGCTCCAGGCGCTGCATGGGTACGTTATTGATTGCCAGGAGATCGGTCACCGTGTGCCAGCCTTGGGGAATGAGGTAAGCCCTGGGCTTAGTCACGGAATCCTTTCCTATGAAATAATCGAAGAACTTGATTTCCTTTTCGAAGGGACGAGTATGGTCATAGTACAACCGGGGCAGCCCACTGACCTCGCTGGGTTTACGATCGGGTGTATATCCCTTAAAGTCCACGCTGTCCCAGCGTGACTTGTCGGCAGTCCACGACAGAGCGAAGCTATTGCTCGCCGCCACGCCTTTCCTGTCGGCGGCCCGGTTGGCAATGATGGCGGTGCCGTTTTTGGCCGCTTCCCGGATCATGATCTGGATGAGCCGGTACGTGGAATGTACCCTGTCCGCATAAGGCTTGAGCATATGCGTCTCGGGCATGAAGGACACGGTTTGGAAAAGGGCCGCATATCCGCTCGAATAACGGGGAGAATCGTAATAAGCGTCCCAACCTTTTTGCGGATCCGCCTCTTCGAAATTCACGTAAGGTACCATCTGGTCCCCCGCTTCCTTCATGTCCTCAAACAGGGCAGGGAGGTATGTATCATGAAGAAAGCGGCCGGTTTCGCCTCCCAGCTTGCCTGGAATAGTCGCCAGGAGCGTCATCGTATGCTGGTAATCCGCCCCGTCGCTCACATGGTTATCGATCAGGATGTGTGGGTCGACGTAGTGAAATATGTAGGAAAAGCTTAGGGCATTGCGGCTATCGCACTTCGTGAAGTCCCGATTGAGGTCCAGGTTTTGGGCGTTCCCGCGGAACCCATAGGCCAACGGCCCGTTCTGGTTGACCCGGGAATACGAACTCCGGTTCAGGGAGCCCCCGATATTGTACACAGGGATGATGGCGAGCCCGATATTGTCGGGGATGCGGACCTTTCCGGCCGCGATGTCCCTAAGGAGCATCATGGAAGCATCGATCCCATCGGGTTCCCCCGGGTGAATGCCGTTGTTGACCAGGATGACCACCTTCCCCTTTTTATACCAGGCTTTAGGGTCGGCGCTGCCGTCGTTGCTATATAGTAGGAGGTGTAGGGGGTTTCCCGAATCCGTGGGGCCCATTGTCTTCAGATGCACCTTAGGATACTTGGCGGCCAGGGCTTTGTAATAGGCGATGCAACTGTCATACGTTGCGCTGGCAAGGCCTCCGGATTTTTCGAAGTTTGTAATCTGGGCACTCCCGTCCACTGTCAATAGAAGGGCTGCAATGGCAAGTAATTTTCTCATGTCATTTGTTTTTCGCGCCGCGCGCGCAGCGTCTCCCCCCATAGGGGCAAAATAAAAGTCCCGAAATTTCGGGACTTTATCAATATCGTTGGACAACCTTTCCAGGAGCGGCAACCTCTATTTGGTCAGCGCACGCGCGCAGCCTACTTGGCCAGCGTGTTGATGCGCACGGTCAGCTTGCTCTTCAGGTTGGCGGCCTTGTTCTTGTGGATGATGCCGTTCTTGGCCATCTTATCGATCATGGAGATCACCTCGGGCAGTTTCCCGGCAGCAGTGGCCTTCTCTGTAAGCGCCTTCAGGTCACGGATCGCGTTCCGGGTCGTTCTACCTTGGTAACGGTTTGCTTCCCTGCGTTTTGTAGCCTGACGGACGTCTTTTTTCGTTGCGGAATGATTTGCCATGATTCGCTTTCGTTTGAATTAGGAGGGCAAAGGTAGGCCTTTTACCCTAAACAACCAATCTGCGGCCTCAAAATATTTTGACCGATATTTGCAGGGCAATTCGCCCGAAAATAAGTGCGAAGCTGCTGAATGACAATATCATGCAAGATTTTTCATATATCACGCATTCGGACCCATCCTATGTAGAAGGGCTGTACCAGGCCTATGCCAAAGATCCTCAAAGTATAGATCCGGAATTCAGGAAATTTTTCGAGGGGTTTGATTTTGCCCTTTCTTCAAATATCAATGCTAACGGGAACGGACATGCGCCCGCTCAGGGGAGCAAGCAACTGGAAAAGGAATTTGCCGTCTATCAGCTGATCTATATGTATCGAAAAAAGGGGCACCTCGTGGCCAATACCAATCCCATACGGGAAAGGAAGGACCGTCAGGCCAACCTCGAGTTGAAGAATTTCGGACTTAGTGATGCTGATTTGGACACCGAATTCGAAGCCGGGCACTTCGTCCGGTTGGGCAGAACCAGCCTTCGCAATATCCTGGCATTCCTCCAGCGCTGCTATACAGGCACCATCGGGATCGAGTTCACTTATATCAACAACCCGGAGCAGCTCGAATGGATGACCCGTGCGGCGGAACAGGACCTCCAGGAGCCCGTGCCCCTGGATCAGAAGCGGAGGATCCTGGAAAAGCTCAACGAGGGGGTCATTTTCGAGAAGTTCCTTCAAACGAAATACATCGGCCAAAAACGCTTTGGCCTGGAGGGAGGAGAAAGCACCATCCCAGCCATGGACGCCATCATCCACACGGCTTCCCAAAACGACGTCCAGGAAGTAGTGATCGGCATGGCCCACCGGGGACGCCTGAACATCCTGGCCAACGTCATGGGCAAGACCTATGAGCAAATTTTCAGCGAATTCGAAGGGATCGTTCCCCTGGACTCCACGATGGGAAGCGGAGACGTGAAATACCACCTGGGTTTCAGGGGGGAATACGTTTCCAAGGAAGGGAAAAAGGTGAACCTCCAATTGGCCCCCAACCCATCCCACCTGGAAGTGGTAGACCCGGTCGTGGCGGGCTTTTCCCGTTCCAAGGCCGACCTGCTGTACGAAAGCGACTTCGACAAGATACTACCCATCCTCATTCACGGAGACGCCGCGGTGGCCGGACAGGGGGTGATCTATGAATTGCTGCAGATGTGGGACCTGAGGGGATATTACGTGGGAGGCACCCTCCACTTCGTGATCAACAACCAAATCGGCTTTACCACGGACTTCGACGACGCACGCAGCTCCGACTATTGCACCTCCATCGCCTCGATGATCAAGGCCCCCGTGTTCCACGTGAACGGCGACGACGCCGAAGCGGTGGTCAAGGCCGCCCAGGTGGCCACGCGCTTCCGCCAGAAATTCAACAAGGACATCTTCATCGATATGGTATGCTACCGGCGTCATGGCCACAACGAAGGCGACGAGCCCAAGTTTACCCAACCTCACCTGTACGCCCTGATCGACAAGCACCCCGATCCCCGCGAAATGTATACCCAGTTTTTGCTCAAGAACGGAGAATCGGACGCCCAGGCCCTCGCCAAGGAAGGGGAAAAGGAATACTGGAGCGAGCTCCAGCAACGCCTCGACGAGGTGAAGCAGCACCCCAGGTCCTATACCTACCAGAAGCCTGAACTGGAATGGCAGGAACTGCGGAAGTCTCAGCCTTCGGACTTTGAGCAATCTCCAGATACGGGAGTTTCCGAAGACCAGTTCAAGGCCTTGTTTGCCGGGATCATGCAGTGGCCTTCCGATTTCAAGCCCCTGAGGAAGGTGGAAAAATTATTGCAGGATAAAATTAAGCTATTCGAGACCGAAGGCAAGGTAGATTGGGCCACGGGAGAACTCATGGCCTATGCCAGCCTGTTGACCGAAGGCAAAGACGTACGCCTGAGCGGGGAAGACGTCAAAAGGGGGACCTTCTCCCACCGTCATGCCGTGATCTACGACGAGAATACGAATGCGGAATACAACCGCCTGGATCATCTCAAAGATGATCAGGGTTCCTTCCGGATATACAATTCCCTGCTCAGCGAATTCGCCGTGCTGGGCTTCGAGTACGGATACGCCCTGGGAAGCCCCAATTCCCTGACCCTGTGGGAGGCCCAGTACGGGGACTTCGCCAACGGGGCGCAGACCGTCATCGACCAGTATGTCATGAGCGCGGAGCAGAAATGGAAGACGGTGAACCGGATGGTGCTCCTGCTGCCACATGGTTATGAAGGCGCGGGCCCGGACCATTCCAGCGCGCGCATCGAGCGCTTCCTGCAGGGCTGTGCCGATTACAATATTGTCGTCACCAACATTACCACGGCGGCCAATTTCTTCCACGCCCTGAGGCGGCAGATCGCCTGGCCCTTCCGCAAACCCATGGTGAATTTCGCCCCCAAGGCCAACCTTCGTCATCCCGGCTCTTATTCCACCATGGACATGTTTATCCAGGGCGGGTTCCGGGAATTGCTGGACGATTCATTCGTGCGCAAGGAAGAGGTCAAAAAGGTGCTCCTTTGCTCGGGGAAAATTTATTTCGAACTCCTGGAAAGGCAACAAAAGGACAACCGCAGGGATGTGGCCGTGGTGCGCCTGGAACAATTGTACCCCCTGCCTTACCGTCAGTTGGAAGCTTTATATAAGCAGTACTCCAGGGCCACGTGGTTCTGGGTACAGGAAGAACCCCTCAACATGGGCGCGGCCAGCTTCCTGTGCATGAACCTGAAGGCCATTCCCTTCGGGGTGATCAGCCGCCAGGCCAGCGCCAGTACGGCGACGGGGTATGGGAAAGTGCACGCCAAGGAACAGGCCGAGATTATCGATACCGCGTTCACGATTTGATCGAACACCAACTAATTATGACCGATATTAAAGTCCCCAGCGTTGGGGAATCCATCAGCGAAGTAACATTGACGAAATGGGTGAAGGCCGCCGGTGCGTGGGTGGAAAGGGATGAAGCAATTGCCGAATTGGAATCAGAGAAAGCCACCTTCGAACTGAACGCTACCGAATCCGGCGTCTTGCAAACGCGCGCCGCCGAGGGAGATACCGTAAAGGTAGGCGCCGTCGTGGCCGCCATCGATGAGAAGGCAGCCCGGCCCGCCGCAACTGGCGCCGCGTCGTCCGCGGCCGCCGCCGCGCCCGCCCCCGCCGCCGCGTCGTCCGCGGCCGCCGCCGCGCCCGCCCCCGCCGCCGCGTCGTCCGCAAAGAGCGCTGCCGCCGCCGCGCCCGTCCCCGCCGCAACCGTTGCCGCGAGCGCCGCCGCCGCCGCGCCCGCCGCAACCGTCGCCGCGAGCTCCGCTGCCGCCGCCGCCGCCGCCGCGAGCTCCGCTGCCGCCGCCGCGCCCGCCGCCCCGGCCCCCGTCGCCGCAGGCAAAGGCATCATCGACATGAAAGTCCCCACCGTGGGTGAATCTATCAATGAAGTCACCCTGGTTCGTTGGATCGCAGCCGATGGAGCCCTGGTCCAAAGGGATGAAGTCCTCTGCGAACTGGAAAGTGAAAAAGCCACCTTTGAACTGAACGCGGAAGAAAGCGGAAAGCTAATGCGTATCGCCAAGGAAGGGGACACCCTAAAGATCGGCGAGATAGTGGCGAAAATCGACACCAACGTCGCCGTCGCACCCGGCCCCGTAAATAAAGAAATCCCCGTGGAGGTTGAAATGCCCTACGTCCAGGCGCCACCCGCGACAGCGTCCACGGCACCCACGAACGGCGCAGCGGAAGCCGCCAAATCCACCCCCCTGGCCGCCGCCATCATGGCCGACAAGAAAGTAAACCCCACCGAAATCGTACCGAGTGGCTATGGCGGACGCATCCTGAAACAAGACGTCATGGAAGCCCTCAGCCACCCCGGCAAGAAACCGGGCCAAGAGCCAAATAGCCGCAACGAACGGAAGGAAAAGATGAGCAACCTCCGCAAGACGATAGCACGCAGGCTCGTGGAGGCGAAGAATACAACCGCCATGCTCACCACCTTCAACGAGGTGGATATGACGCGCATCAATGAGATCCGCGCGAAATTCAAGGACAAATTCAAGGAAAAGCACGGGGTTGGTCTGGGCTTTATGAGCTTCTTTACCAAGGCCTGCTGCTTCGCCCTCCAGGAATGGCCCGCGGTCAACGCTTACATCGATCAGGATTCCATCGTATACCACGATTATTGCGACATTTCCATAGCCGTCAGCACCCCCAAGGGACTCGTCGTCCCCGTCATCCGCAATGCCGAAAACCTGGGGATGGCGGAAATCGAGGCCAAGGTCATCGAGCTGGCAACCAAAGCAAGAGATGGTAAGCTAAGTATGGACGAGATGACGGGAGGGACCTTTACCATCACCAACGGTGGCGTGTTCGGTTCCCTGATGTCCACCCCCATCATCAATCCGCCCCAGTCGGCCATCCTCGGGATGCACAAGATCCAGGAGCGGCCTATGGTCATCGGCGGCCAGGTGGTCGTCAGGCCCATGATGTACGTGGCGCTGAGCTACGACCATCGCGTCATCGATGGACGTGAATCGGTAAGCTTCCTGGTCCGCGTCAAGGAATTCCTGGAGAACCCCGACCTATTGCTGATCGGAAAGGACCCTGTGAAAACGTTGCTGGAGATATAGGGCGATCCCACCCAGGAGCACCAGGGGACAAAGCAGGTATGCCCAGGGGCCGACCCAGCCTTCCACTATTTGCATCGAAGGCTTTGGGCCCAATGTGATCGTCGCGGCCAAAATGCACACACCCAATGCTACTAAGGCGAGGGTTTTCCTGCTACGCTTCCGTCGGGCGGCAGCCTCAACGACCTTCATAACTCTTTGCTCGAAATCGGGGCTATCCCATTCTGTCCGAAAGGCCGAAAGGAATTCGGCACCCAGGCGGTCCATGTCTTTTTCTTCCATCAGATCAGGTTTTGGAGGTTGAGCGCCGGGTCGGTGCCGAGGATGAAAAACATCTTCTTACGGGCCCGGTGCACCCTCATTTTGATAACATCCCTGGACAAATTAGTGATCTCTGCGATTTCTTCCAGGGAAAGTTCGTTCAGGTAATACAGGGTCAACATCAGGCGGTCGTCCCCGTTCAGTTGTTCCATAGCTTGCCGGATGACCTTTTGCTGGTCTGCTTTGGATAGCTTCTTGTAAGCGGGGGCAAGGTCTTCACCGGGTTGTTCCGGGATCCGGTCCAGTTCGGTTTCGGGCCGGTCCAGGCGTTTTCGCCGGACGCGGTTGAGTGCAAGATTTACCACGATCCGGTACAACCAGGTGGAAAACCGGGACTCCTCGCGGAAGCTGTTCAAAGACTGATAGGCTTTCAAAAAGGCATCCTGCACGACTTCTTCGGCATCCTCGCGGTTTCCCGTGATGGGGAAGGCAATCGAATACGCCATATCCTTATACATGCGGATGAAATAGGAAAAGCTTGCCACGTCTCCGGACAGGACCCGACGGATGTAGAGGGCATCCATCTAGGCGGCCTTTTTGGGTGGCCATATTGTCCTCACCACGTAATAGACCAACAGATCCAACCCACCGAAGAAAAACATCATGGCGGCGGAGACCTTTTCCCCCCGGATTCCCGTGATGTCGGTGGCCAGGGGACTCAGCAGTAGCCCCGTTCCCACCCCGAGCAGGAGAAGCCCCCAAAGGAGGGCGCCTTCTTTGAACCTTTTTACCGGCTTTTTATCTGCCAGTAGGGGATCCATGCCCTTTTCGATCAGCGCCAGCCTTTCCTTGTGCCTGGTTTCGGCCGCGTGCAGCTTTTGGCGCCCTTCCTCTTTAATGCTGTTGACTACTGCCGCAAGACCGATGCCGAGTCCTCCGGCTACAGCCACAAATCCTATTACTAAACCGAATATGTCTTTTGTTTCCATGTGAATGGTTTTGAGATTGGACACGGAGCGGAAAGTTTCGGTAACCGGAAGCTAACCCGAAACTCATAAAAAGTTTGGAAATTAGTGCCATGCAGTACAATTACGACCTTCAAGGGCACCAGTATTCCAACATAAGGCGCACCGATCCGCGGATTGCCGCCCATATCCACGCGGCCCTGGGCCCTGCAAGAAGTGTTCTCAACATCGGCGCGGGGTCGGGTTCGTATGAGCCGGAAGACCGCTATGTGGTGGCGGTCGAACCTTCGGCCGTCATGCGCGCCCAAAGAATCAGGAATGGGAAAGCACCGGCTGTCATCGCCACGGCAGAGAAACTACCATTTGATGACGACGCATTCGAGACGGGGATGGCCCTCGTTACGGTCCATCACTGGCCCGATTTGAAAGTAGGCCTGCGCGAACTTCGAAGGGTCGTCAGTGGACCCATTTGCATCCTGACCGGAGACCCCGATGCCCTTGATAAATTCTGGAACGTGGAATATTTCCCCGAGGTAGTGGCTATCGAAAAAAGACGCTATCCCCCCGTGCAGAGTATTATCGATGCCCTTGGGGGCAAGGCGTCGGCGCAAATCCTACCCATCCCCCTCGATTGCGTGGATGGTTTCCAGGAAGCCTTTTACGGACGCCCCGAGGCTTTTTTGCAACCTGAAGTGAGGAAAGCCCAGTCTGCCTGGGGCTTTTTGCCCGAGGGTGCGGAAGAAATCATCGTGAAACGTCTGGAGGATGACCTGAAGTCCGGGGCCTGGGACCGGAAATACGGTCACTTCCGGCAGCAGCCTAATTTCATGGGCGCGATGTGCCTGATCATGGGCCAGCCAAAACGACGCGCGAGGTCCTAAAGTAGTTTTTCCGCGACCTCCTTCCAATTATTCACGCGCTCATACGCCGTTTCCGCAACGTTGTGGTGCGCCGTATAGAGGTAGGTCTTTGCATCCTTGAGGTGGGTGAAATTCCGGGTCCGGTCATCGATCATCAGGTCGGTTTGCACCACGCTTTTGTCTCCGCAAAGACAATATTGTTTCCAGTTCAGGAAGGGGAAATACTCCCCCAGCCATTCCGTTTTATCCTTGAGGCTGTTGGGGAATTCCATGGCAGCGGAGACGATGAAGACCTTGTATTTCTGGTTGAGTTCACGGACGACCTCCACGGCATCGGGATATATCTCCAGGTGTCTGAAGAAGCCGGGGGTGTTCAGGAAGGTTTTGATCATCCCCGAATGCCCGGGAGGCACGGCGTTCCTGAACTCTTTTCCATGCAATTCCTCTTCGCTCAGGGCCACCCCGAATTCGCGTTCGTACCAGCGGTTGATTTCTTTGACGGTATCGGCCATGGTTTCATCCATGTCTATAGCTAATGACTTCATAGGTCCGCAAAGTTCCATAATTTGTGGGATTTATGAGCCGTTGGACGCATTACCTGGAGCGAGCCGGTGAAATACTGGAGACCTACCACGGAGAAACACCTTTACCCCCCGTGCTGAAAGCCTTTTTCAGAGAGCACCGGCAAATGGGCGCCACCGATCGCCGCTACGTGTCCGATTTGGTGTACGGTTACTACCGCCTGGGTCACGCCTACCGGGATATGGAAGTGCCCGAACGACTTTTGCTGGCCTACGCACTAACGCATCCGGGCCCTTCTCCATTGTTGGAAGCCCTGAGGGCGGAAAAAACCGTCCCGGACCCAAAGCCGGAATCAATTTTTCCCTGGCTTGACCATCTTTCCGAAGGTATCGATCCGATAAAATTCTCGCTCTCCCATCTGCACCAACCCGACGTGTATATCCGCATTCGTCCGGGCTTCGGCGCCGAAGTACGAAATGCCTTAAAGGACATTCCATTCCAGGAAGCCGGTCAGGAGGCCTTGCGCCTTCCCACCGGAACGGCCCTTCAGGATGTACTGCCCACTGAAAAAGCATACGTGGTCCAGGATTTGAGCTCCCAGCGCACGGAGACCCTGATCCGGAAAGCCTTGGAAGGGCAGGAAGCGCCCAGGGTATGGGATTGCTGCGCCGCCAGCGGTGGCAAGTCCATCCTGATCAAGGACCTCCTCTCCGCCGCCAAACTAACGGTATCGGATATACGGGAATCGACCCTCCACAACCTGGAAAAACGATTCGCGGCGGCCGGCCTGCGGTACGAACGCGCCTTCGTGGCGGACCTCGCGCGCCCGGACGGAATGGCGGACCTCGCGCGCGTTCTGCCGGAGGCCGGCGAATTCGATGTCATTCTTGCCGACGTCCCCTGCACGGGATCGGGTACATGGTCGCGCACCCCCGAACAATTATATTTTTTCAGGGAAGAAAAAATCACCGGCTACATGCGGCGCCAACAGGCTATCCTGAGGAACGTAGTCCAGGCGCTCAAACCCGGGGGATTTTTCCTGTTCGTCACGTGTTCGGTATTCGCGCTGGAAAACGAGCATAATGTGGGATTCCTGACGGAGTTAGGATTGGAAACCCAGGAACAACAGGTTTTCGCGGGATATGACCAACGGGCAGACACGCTCTTTGGTGCGCTATTGCGTAAGACAGTTTAGTTGTGCCCCACCATCCACATCGTCACCCCGAAGCCCTCATAGTACCCGGGCAGGTCGGGTGTGACCGGTTGGAAGTCCCAAAGGATGTATGATTTATACACGAGTCCGATCCCTGCACCGTACACCTCAAGTCCGTAGGACTTATTGGCGAAAACGGAATCGCTGGGCAGGGGCAGATTCGTAGAATCGTTGGCTTCCTGGACCGTAATGCTGTTCGGGACGGTGATCGACCCTATCTGGTAAGTCTGGCCGATATTGGCGTAGTTGAATTGCCAGAACTGCAGTGAGGACTGGGAGGTCAGTTCCCCATAGTAGGATTGATAAGGATCGTCACCCAGGTAGGCATTTCCATACCACGTCATATCGGTGGTGAATGGTTCGGTCAGCTTGATGAAGCGGAGGTTGTTTTCCACCAGTTCGATGTCCGTGGCGGTAGGCGTCACCGTATAGGTGATGTCGTCCTGCCAGGGATTTTGAAACAGCGTATCGGTAAGGTAGCGGTGAACCCGGTAAGTAAGGCGGCCCAGGTTATCGTACAGGGTATCGTCCACGGTATCTTTGGCCAGGTAACTGTTGGTTACCATGTTCTGCCCGAAATTCGTGAACACCAGGGAGTCCATCCGGTAAATGATGTACTTGCCTATAG
>Ga0210391_10004700_pt1 | contig 11317 bp, 9 predicted proteins | sample IncBWC12OmetaG_FD_160573 | JGI IMG/M metagenome (GOLD analysis project Ga0210391, IMG submission 160573) | Forest soil microbial communities from Barre Woods Harvard Forest LTER site, Petersham, Massachusetts, United States - Inc-BW-C-12-O ...
CCGGGCGATCTGGGCGCTCCGGTATTCATCGTCCAGCATATGCCGGCTCTCTTCACGCAACCGCTGGCGGAGAGCCTGAATAAGAAGAGCGCTCTGCGGGTTAAAGAAGCCACGCATGGCGAAGCTGCCGAAAAGAACTGCGTTTACCTGGCTCCTGGCGGGCGGCAAATGAAATTGGCCGCGGGCCCAAAGGGAGAAATCATTCTGAACATTACCGACGATCCGCCTGAGAATGGCTGCCGCCCGGCAGTGGATTATCTATTTCGCTCCGCGGCGCTGCATTTTCCGGGGCGATCCGTCGCGGCCATTCTCACCGGGATGGGCAGCGATGGCACCGACGGCCTGCGCATGCTGAAGCGGAGCGGCTGTTTCTCCATCGCGCAGGACGAAGCCAGCTGCGTGGTGTTTGGGATGCCGAAGGAAGCTATTCAAGCCGGCGTAGTGGATGCCGTGGCGCCGCTGAATATGATTAGCGCGGCAATAGTCAATTCGGTGCGGGAAGTGCGCGCATGATCAGGTTGCAACCTGACGAACAGAAAAATCTGGCGCAGTATGTTTATTCTCTCTGTTCCATCACGCTGGACGAGTCCAAGGGCTACTTGATCGAAAGCCGTTTGGCTAGCCTGGTGGAGGATTCCGGCAGCGTGAGCTACGCCGCCCTGCTGGCGAAGGCGAAGGCAGATATCAGCCGCGCGCTGGAGCGCAAGATAATCGACGCCATCACCACTAACGAAACCTCCTTTTTCCGTGATATTTCACCTTTCGATCTATTACGCCACAAGCTTATTCCGGAGCTGATCGATCGGCGCGCCCGTGCCGGCGCGGCCCGCATCCGGATCTGGAGCGCGGCCTGCTCCACCGGCCAGGAACTCTACAGCATCGCGATTATGCTCAAAGAGCTGCTCGGCGATACCGACCGTTACGGCATCCGGCTGTTTGGCACGGACATATCCAATGACGCCGTGGCGCGGGCCAGCCGCGGGTTGTTCAGTCCGGTAGAGATTTCGCGCGGGCTCAGCGAAGCCCAGCGCGCCAAGTACTTCGCTCAGGTAGGCGGAGGATGGCAGATCCGGGACGAAATTCGCGGCATGGCTTCTTTCCAGAAGTTGAATCTGATGGCGGACTTCTCCGCCCTGGGGCGATTCGACGTGATCTTCTGCCGGAATGTGGCCATCTACTTCAGCGATAAAGATCGGATTACTTTATTCGGGCGGATGGAGCGTGCGCTGGAGCAGGGGGGTTGCCTGGTGATCGGCGCCATGGAATCGCTGAACGGAATCTGCCCGCAATTTGAATCCAAGCGGCACCTGCGCGCCGTTTTCTACCAGGTAAAACCACGGCTTTGAGACATCGCCTCTAGACCACAGCCGGTTTCTGAGCCGTCTCCGCCGCGCGCGACCGCTGCAGCGCCAGCATTACTGCGAAACCCACCAGGCCCACCAGAACGCCCGCGGCGCCTCCGTAAAATCGCGCGGGCTGAACATGCAGCGTGTCCAGCCAAATGCGGAAACCGCCATACACCACGCCAAAAAGCCCGAAAAAGAAACCCACCGGTCGTGGCCGGCGATCCAGAAGCCAAAAAGCGCTGACCATACAGATGAGGAACAGGAACTCGATAAGCCCCAGATCATAACGCGGGCCTTCCGGAAAGGCCACCGCCACCCAGCTGGTGGAGGCGAGACCCCGATGGTCATGCGCCAGCGCGCAACCCAACCGGCCGATCATCCAGCCCAGCGGCATGGCGTAGGCGATGATGTCCAGCCTTCTCATGGTCTCGAGCGCGGAGAGCTTATGAAAACGGCACCAGACCACAGCCGCCAGGAATCCGCTGCTGATGCCTCCCACTGACCTCACCCCCATGTTGACCCGGAACGCGTGCACCGGATCCACAAAAAACGCGGGAAAATCGTCCAACACGATCTTGGATAAAAAGGCTCCGGCCATGGCGCAAATATAAACCCAAAAACAAAACCGGAACATCTGTTCCACCGGGATGCCCTGCCGGTGCGCGCGCAGCAGTATGCACCGGCCTCCCACCACCACCGCAATAGCCGCCAGAATGCCGAATGCGTGGATCTCAAAGGGACCCAGATGAAATACCGGCTGCGGGTAATACGGGAGCATGCTTCACCAGACGCTAATGCACCCACGAAATGCCGGTGGGTGTGGAATTACCGCCCAATTGCGTGGTGACAACCGCATTCTTGCCCAGATCGATGACCGACACCGAACCTTCCCCGTAGTTGTTGACCACCAAAAACTGATCGGCGTAGGAAATGGAGATATCGACCGGCTGCGAGCCGACCGCGTAAGTATTCAGGGTCTTGTAGGTGCTGGTGTCTATCTCCGTTACCAGGCCGGACCCGGTGCCGCTACTAGTGATGTAGGCGTGCGTACCAGTGGAGTTGAAGGCGACATCGACGCTCTGGCCAATGTTAAGCCCGGTCACACGGGTGTTGGTGAGCGTATCGAAAATATCGACCGAAGCGCCGAGCGGGTAAGTGACCCATAGCTGCGATCCATCGGGAGTGATCTCTACCCCTTGGGGAAAGGCATTGGTGGGGATAGTTGCGATGATTGCGCGGGAAGCAAGCTCAATGACCGAAACGCCGCCATTGGTGTTGAAACTAGTGATGTAAGCACGCGTTCCGTCCGGCGAAATTGCGATTCCATCGGGGTTAATGGATGGGTCCGTCATCAGAGTGAAGGAAACCGTGTTCGTGGCCAGGTTGACAAAATTTAGGGCGCTATTGAAGCTGGTGACCAGCGCCGTTGAACCGTCCGGCGTGACGGCCACTTGAAGCGGCAGCGGGACCATTGGAATGGTGATCTTTATTGCGAAAGGGCATGTGGTTATGCGCGTCAGCAGCCCTTCCAATTGATCGGTCTGCAAGACGTCGGGAAACGAAGAATCACAGGTAGGCGTAGCCGAAGGTGGAACGTATGGCAGAAAAGGCAAGAGGCGCAATTGTTGTGGGAGGTAGGCTGCTGCGGCTGGAGTGGCATGCGGCCTCCCTGCGACCGGGCTAGGACCGCTGGACGTGCCCGGTGGAAGGTCGGCGGGGGCACTCGCCCTGGGGCGCGGAGGAGAGTTGGAATCTTTCTTGCAATCATAGTTTGCCGGACTAAAATCGGCGAGCGGACCGGTAGAGACAGTCGAAACGCTGCTGCCGCTGGATGCCATCAGGGTCGGTTTGCCGGCGACGCAAGCCACCCAAAAGTCATCGTAATAGAAACCGGTGGTATCGCAATCGCAACTTTCTAAAACGAACCAACCCAGGCTTAACAGGATGCCGGCGGCCATGAACTTGGTGGAAGCAGACAGCCGGATAGTCATTGCAGCACCACCGTCTTTCCGAGGATCGAATAGAAGGATGTCAGGCCCACGTCCAGACCCTTGGCGGTGATGCTCTTCAAGCTGGAGCCGGAAAGCGCCAGCATGTAGATGACATCCTTGGACTGCAAGGGATTCGCGCGAGTGGCGGGCATGTTGGCCAGCATATCGGTGGGGATGGTAAAGCTCGAGGAACCAAGCGGCGCGATGCAAACGAAAGCCACGCTCGAATCGGTGGGCAGATCCTCTCCCAGGCCCAGCAGCGCAATCACCTGTCCGCTATCTCCGCCCGTCCAGGAGACCGTCAAGGGCTGCGAGCGAGGAACGATATTGGTTTGAAGCCGGTTGGTCCAGCTCAACGCCGGAGGAATGCTAAAAGTCGTAGAGAACGGCCCGACATCCATTCCTCCGAAGCCCTGCACTGTATAAGAGCCGGGGTTGAGAAAAAGAGTACTGGGCAGAATGTTGTTCGAAATCTGCCCGCCGATATAGCCGGCTCTGGCCCCGGAAAACCCGAAGCTGAGAGTTTTCTCTCCACCGCTCCCGGTCAGAAGGAAGGGAGCACCCAGATCCAGCGGCGCAGAGGTGGGCGCCATGCCCGGAAGCGCAGGGCTGCCATTCAGCATGTCGCCGGTGTTCGCATACACGGTGCAGGTTCCGGAAGGCGGAAATGCGATCGCTGGGTTAAACGGGAACTGCCCCTGATCAGGCTCGAAAGCGAAAGAGACATGGTAATCCGCCATAATATCCACTGGCGCAAGAACACCGACGTCCTGATATGTGTCGGCGCGCGTGAATAGGGCTTCGGCGATTTTCAATCCGGTCACGAACGAGGAAGTGACCTGCGGCAGCACATCGGTGGTGCAGACGCCCGCCTTCGGCTCAATTGCCATAGTGACGAAATTGCTGATGGTGGTCCCCAGCGTTTTCACGTAGACGGGCACCCAGCAGCCGGTGGGCGCGTTGCTCGGTATCGTAAAAACAATCTGATCCACGCCCGCGCAGCAGGTGCTGCGTCCGCTGTATTGAATGGTGGCCGGTTGCCCCCCTACAAATACCTGCACCTGCACCGGAAGATCGCCGGCCGCCGGGGCAACGTTGTCGGCGGCGCCGTTCGATAGAGGACCCAGGCCGGTGCCCCACAGCGTGATCACCTGACCGTTCTTAGCCGTAACCGTCGGCGAATTGATGGGCTGGTTGTTCTGGGCCACGAAGTTGTAGAGCACTCCAGGGCCGATTCCTGTTCCTTTGGCGGTAAAGATTCCAAACGAGCTGCTGACAATTTGAACCGGCGCCAGATTGCTTTTCGCGTTGTTCACCACCACCTGGACCGACGCCATCCCCAGCGGCGCCGTCGACGGCATGACGGCATTTATTTGGCTGGCGCTCACATAGACCGGATACGCGGTCACGATGGTGGAGCCTTGAACGATATTGATGGAAACCCCTCCCAGCGGGGCGCCGAGGGGAAACGAAGTCGCGGTTACCGATTTAGCAGGCCCTATCTGGCCTCCGAAAATGCTGAATATTGAGCCCTGCGCGATTGCGCCGGAGGGAATGCCGGCCGGCATAAAGCTGGCGGCATTGTAAATGGAACGGTTATAAATCAAGGGCGGCTGAGCAACCGCCACTCCCGTAAGCAAAGCGCACAAAGCCCCAAAGCGAATAGGATTGCCCATAACAACTCCACACGAAGATGCGAAATCGACCCACCAAGCGGACGATTATATATCAAAGCAACCTACTTCACCAGATGATATTCCGTCTGCCGCTTCAGCACCCAGGACATCCTGCCCTGTTCGTCCAGCACGGCGTCTTCTTCGAGGGCGACGGAGAGCTTCTGGCTGTCCCACTCCGGCACGGGAGTGCTGGCTTGCAGCTCGATCGAAAACCAGCTGCCGGCCACCAGCGGTACGTCGCCGCGACCCGGAACGCCCTGCTGCAAATCCCACAGACCAATCAACGGGCCCGCCGCATGGCCATGATCGCCGATGGGGTGAGTGTAAACGCTGCCGTCAATCTTCGCTTCGCGCATGGCGTGCAGCACATCGCCTAGAACTTCGTTGCCGGTACGCCCGGGATGCATACGTTCCAAAAGCAGATCCTGCAAACGATCCGTGTTTCGCAGGGCTTCCTGAATTCCCGGCGGCACGGCCGTCTCGCCCGGGCGAAGAACGTAACCCATGTGTTGCGTATCGGTGTTGAGCCGCATCGCGGTGATGCCGAAATCCGTGTGCAGAACATCGCCACGCTCAATCACATCGCCTTCCCGAGGATTGAGACGAGTTGTCGCCGTCAGTCCCTTCCGTTGGACGGTCACAGAAGGCTGGAACCAGGTGCCCAGCCCCGCATCGTTCACCTTCTGGCGCAGCCACCACACTACATCTTCATTCGTTGTTTTGCCGGGCGTGATCACCTCATTCGAAAACGCCCGCGAGATCAACGAGTGTACGATCTCCATCATCTGCCGGTAGGTGGGCAGCATTTCTGGAACACGCAGCTCCTGATATTCCAGAGCGAGATTTTCCGCCGGGATGATCTTGTCTTTGTAATCGGCGCCGAGAGCGGCCAACAGTTTGTCGCGCATCCCCACCGTGAGACCATCCGAAAAAGCATGCACCGGCGAGATATCGATGGCGATGCTGGACGGGTGCCGCTGATCCACCAGCTTGCGGAGAAGCTGCCATTGCGTCTCGCCATAGATTTCGCGATTGGACGAGTCCGGATCGCGATAGACGCTGTACAGGCCTCCGTTTGAATCGCCGCCCAGCGCCAGGCGCTCCAGGGGCTGGTTCGCGCCACGATCATAGAAGACGTAGATGGTAGTGCGGCGCGCCGCGAAGACGGTGGGCGAAACCAGCGAATAGAACGCCGGATCCTCGGCATATTCCCGGCAGGCCACGATCCACATTTGCGCGCCGTGCTTCCGCATCAGCAACGGCAGATTGCGCTCCAGCCGCAAGCGGAGCCACTCCTGTTGGATTCGAGCCTGCTCGCGCAGGGGCGGCAGCGTGGCAACCTCGGCAAAAATTGGAACCGATAGACAAATCGCAAGAAGAGCACGGAGCATAGCAGTTAGGATACAACGCGTTTCGAGTGGGGCAGGATGGCATCCTGCGCGCGGGGTTGCTTACCCGCGCCGTGTGCGCCGATTGCCAGAAGCTCGTGAAAAACTGCCACACTGGCGAATGTTGTTGATGTAGTGGCGCAGGCGCTTTCGCCTGCGTCCGTTTTCAGCAGCCCCTGCCAACTGGCGCGCAGTTAGCAACCTGTCCAAGAAGCGAGCCAGCGGTTATAGTATAGTCGCGAGGTTCGCCGAAGAGTCCAAATGCCCATCGCACTAACCTGGTCCGAAATTGCTATCCGCCTATTTTGTGCCGCAGCCGCGAGCGCCTTGGTGGGAATCAACCGCAGCGAGCGCGGCCGGCCCGCCGGCTTGCGAACCTCCATGCTGGTGTGCTTGGCTGCCTGCCTGGCGATGATTCAGGTTAACCTGCTGCTTCCTTTGGCCGGCAGATCGGCGAATTCGTTTGTGATGAACGACCTGATGCGCTTGCCGCTCGGAATTCTCTCCGGTATCGGGTTCATCGGGGGCGGCGCAATTGTGCGGCGCGACAATTTTGTCGTCGGCGTTACCACCGCGGCCACTATTTGGTTCCTCACCGTCATCGGCCTTTGCTTCGGCGGCGGCCAGATCGGGCTCGGCCTGGTAGGAGCCGCGCTCGGGATGCTGGTGTTGACCGGTCTAAAATTCATCGAAGACAGAATGCAGCAGGATCATCAGGCGCAACTGCTCATCGTAACCGGCCCCTCCGGACCGGACGAGCAGGAGATTCGCTCTACTCTTGAAAACAGCGGCTTTCGGATTTCGTCCTGTGCGTTTGGGGCGTCCCAGGCCACAGAGAACCGCGAGTTGAACTGGGACTTGAACTGGCGTGCGAAACCTTTTGTGATGGCGATTCCTGATGTAGTGCATCGCCTGATGGCGCGCCCGGGTGTCGTTAGCGTTGCCTGGACGCCGCATGCGAGATAGACAAACAGCACCGGTCGCGCGGCGGAGCCGAGCCATGACCATGAGTACCTACATTGTGGGGTTCTTGCTGTTGGTGGCAGGATATTTTTGGCCCCCCGTGGCGCGGACTCTCAGTCTGCTGCGCCGAGACTCGTCTCGGCGTCGGGCGGACATCGGCATGAGTGTCGATGCAGCACGCAAGAGAAGAGTGCATGCGCACGGAGGGCCTGTTTGGTTCCGGCTTCGCCGGGTTAGGCAGTCGGTGCCGACGGGTTAGGATAAACTCAGCAGGACTTGCCTATGAATTCCATGACACGGCGTGGCGCGGTTGGTTTGACGGCCTTGGCCGCCGCGTCCTACAAGCGCATCCTCGGAGCGAATGAACGCATACAGGTCGGTTTCATCGGTTTCGGTTTAATCGGCGGCCAGCACGTTCACGATTTCAAGAATCAAACCGATGTGGACCTGGCTGCCATGTGCGACGTTTATCAGCCGCGCCTGGAGCAAGGCGTAGCCGCGTGCGGCCAAACCGCCAAACCGTATACCGACTTCCGGAAAATGCTCGAGAACAAAGATCTGCAGGCCATTGTGGTCTGCACTCCCGATCATTGGCACGCGCTGATGACCATGATGGCGTGCGCCGCGGGAAAAGATGTCTACGTGGAAAAACCAATCTCGCTGTTTGTGCGGGAGGGCCGCTGGATGATCGACGCCGCGCGCCGTTACAAGCGCGTTGTCCAGGCCGGCACGCAGCAACGTTCTGGAACGCATTACCAGCATGCAAAACAGCTCATCGAGCAAGGCTACATCGGCCCCATCATGAGCGCGCGGTCCGGGTCGTTCCGCAACATCATGCCTGGCTTCGGCTCGCCGCCGGACTCCGCGGCGCCCAACGACTTCGACTACAACATGTGGCTGGGTCCCGCGCCTGAGCGGCCGTACAACAAAATGCGCGGCCTGTATCATTTCCGTTGGTTCTGGGATTATTCCGGAGGCCAGATGACTAATCTCGGCGCGCATGAAATCGATATCGTTCAGTGGGTGATGGGCCAAAAAGGGCCGGGGGCGGTTTCTTCGAGCGGCGGCCGCTTCGCGTTAAAGGAAGCCGGAGAAACTCCCGACACGCAAGACGCGCTGTTCGAATACAACGGTTTTACCGCTGCCTATTCCATCCGCGAAGCCAGCGCCGGACGCCGCGCGGGAGGTGGTGCCCTGGAGTTTTTCGGAACCAAGGGAAGCCTGGTGATTAACCGGGCAGGTCTTGAAGTGGTTCCCGACATGAAGACGAATCCAGCCAATGCGATCCCAGTTTTTCAGGGACACCCGACTGGCGGCCCGGTTCGCGAAAACGTCAAGCCCGAGCCTTGGGTTGAAGCGAGGAAAGAGCCTGGATCATCGGACGAACAGTTCAACCTGCACGTGCGCAATTTTCTGGATTGTATAAAATCGCGCCAGCGGCCTATTGCGGACATTGAGGGCGGCCATCAATCCACCACGGCGTGCCATTTGGCAAACATTTCGCTGCGCGTGGGACGAAAAATCCATTGGGATGCGGATAAAGAAGAAATTTTGGGCGACGCGGAGGCTTCCGGTATGCTGGTTCGTCTATATCGAAAGCCTTGGGACGGCATTCTCAGAGGGTTGCTCTCGTGACGCGCCGGCATTTTCTCGAAGCAGTGCCGGCGGCGGTCGCGTCCACTACGTTGGCTGGTCAGGAAAAGACTGGGCCCGGTTCGGAAAAAACCGGGATGGGCATCGCCTGGACATCCTACATGACCGCGGCGAAGCCTCAGGATAATCTCGATTTTCTGATGCGCTGCCACGCCCTGGGCGCGGCTGGAATCCAGGCGCCGATGCACGGAGATCTCCGGACGCTGCGTGCCCGAGCGGAGCAATTGGGGATGTACCTCGAGGGCATGGTGCCGCTTCCCAAGAACGGCGACACATCCACTTTCGAGAAAAGCATTCGCGATGCCAAGGACGCGGGAGCGCTGTGCGTCCGCGCCGGAGCCTTGAGCGGACGCCGCTATGAATCGTTCGCATCGCTTGCGGACTGGCGCAAATTCGTGAGTGACAGCCGGCAGAGTATCGAAGCCGCCCTGCCGATTCTAGAGAAATATAAAATACCGCTCGCTTTGGAAAATCACAAGGACTGGACAGCGGATCAGCTGGTGGAACTCATGAAGAGTCACCAGAGCGAGTATCTTGGCGTGTGCCTGGATTTCGGAAATAACATTGCGCTGCTCGACGATCCCCTGAACGTGGTGGAAATCCTGGCCCCGTTCACCATCGCCACGCACGTGAAGGACATGGGCGTGGAATGGTATAACGATGGGTTCCTTCTTTCTGAAATGGTGCTCGGACAGGGTTTTCTCGATCTGCCGCGCATGATTGCATTGATCCGGCAATCGCGCCCGGCCACTCGGTTCTCGCTGGAAATGATCACTCGCGACCCGCTGCAAATTCCCTGCCTCACTGAAAAGTATTGGGTAACATTCCCGGATCGCAACGGAGTGTTTTTGGCTAGAACGATGCAGCTGGTGCAGCGGTACAAGAGCGCCAAGCCGTTACCTCGCATTAGTGGGCTCTCGCCCGAGGCACAGCTCACAGCCGAGCAAGAAAACGTGCGTGCCAGCATGGAATACGCCCGCAACAAGCTCGGATTGTAGCGGGAAGGAAGTGGGGCGGACCCATGGTCCGCGCGGGTCCCCCTGGACCCACTCCTCGGTGCACCGCTATTTCAGAAGCAGGCCGACGTGGGCGTCGGCCGCGGACCAGGGGGTCCGCCCCACCTTTGGCTGCAAATAATTGCGAACTATAGGCGTCTTCGTGCGTAGTAGCTACCAGACATGCGAAATCAAGTGAAACATGTGTTGCGCAGGTTGCTGCGTTCGCCGATCTTCACCATCGTGACGCTGGCCACTATCGCCATCGGCATCGGCGCCAACAGCGCAATTTTCAGCGTCGTCAATGGCGTTTTGCTGAAGCCCCTGCCCTATCCGGATGCTGAAAAGCTGGTAGGCGTGTGGCAGTCCGCGCCGGGCATCGGAATCAACCAACTGCAGCTCTCGTTTTCGGATTACTTCACGTTTCGAGACGAGAACCGTTCATTTCAAGAGCTCGGCCTCTGGAATGGCGACAGCGTAAGCATCACGGGACTCGGGGCTCCGGAGCAAATACAGAGCCTCGACGTTACCGTAGGCGTATTGCCCGCGCTCGGCGTTCAGCCGGCGCTCGGCCGGTGGTTCAGCGCGAAGGACGACAGTCCCGGCAGCCCGGCGACAGCCATCTTGACCTACGGTTACTGGACGCGTCGATTCGGTGGTGAGGCTTCGGCCATCGGCAAGAGGATTCTGGTGGATGGCGCGGCCAAGGAAATCATCGGCGTCATGCCGCAGAGCTTCCGGTTCCTTGACAACGACGCGGATCTGATCGTTCCCTTCCAATCCGATCGCAGCAAGGCCACCCTGGGAAACTTCAGTTTCCAGGGTATCGCCAGGCTCAAACCAGGCGTCTCGCTGGCCCAGGCGAACCAGGATCTGGCGCGGATGATCCCCATTGTGAATACAAAATTCCCGCCGCCGTCCGGCTTTAGTGTCAAACTTTTCGAGGACGTAAAAATCCTGCCAGACGTCCACCCGTTGAAGCAAGATATTATCGGCGACCTGGGAAGAGTGCTGTGGGTGCTGATGGGCAGCATCGGCGTGGTGCTGCTGATCGCTTGCGCCAACGTGGCGAACCTGCTGCTGGTGCGGGCCGAAGGACGCCAGCAGGAACTGGCCATCCGGTCATCGCTGGGCGCCAACTGGACCGAGATCGCGCGCGAACTTCTGTTGGAAAGCATTTTCCTGGGCGTGGCCGGAGGAATCCTGGGACTGGGCCTCGCCTATGGAGCATTGAAAGTTCTGGTAAGCATCGCGCCTGCATCCCTTCCCCGCCTCCAGGATATTGCCATCGACCCGCGGGTGCTG
>Ga0210391_10004703_pt1 | contig 11314 bp, 18 predicted proteins | sample IncBWC12OmetaG_FD_160573 | JGI IMG/M metagenome (GOLD analysis project Ga0210391, IMG submission 160573) | Forest soil microbial communities from Barre Woods Harvard Forest LTER site, Petersham, Massachusetts, United States - Inc-BW-C-12-O ...
TCTCGTAAAAGTCGTAATTCACCTGCACCGCCGGAGCCCAACTGCAAGCTCCGATGCACTCGACTTCCTCGAGCGTAAACATTCCGTCCGGCGTTGTGCCCCTGTTTCCGACGCCTAACTTCCTTTCGCAGTGTTCGAGAAGCTCTTCGCCGCCGCGCAGCAGGCATGCAATGTTGGTGCAGACCTGCACGTTGAATTTACCGCGGGGCTTCCTCGTTAACATCGAGTAGTAGCTAATCACATTGTTCACTTCGAGCTCGGTCAAATCCAGCCGCTGCGCAAGTTCGTGAATGACTTCGTCGCTCAAATAGCCGACCTCATCCTGAGCATAAAGAAGTGTCGGGACCAGCACAGATCGCTTGGTCGGATAGTGCGTCAGCATATCCGCGAAGCGAGCTTCGAATTGATCAGAAAATTTCATCGTCTAGCGATCAATCTCGCCCAACACAATATCGATGCTTCCAATCGCCGCCACTACATCCGCCAGCAACCGTCCCTCGCACATGCTCGGCAAAAGTTGAAGGTTCGCCAGGCAAGCCGCCCGCATGTGCACCCGATACGGCTTTGCCGTTCCGTCGCTCACGACGTAATATCCCATTTCTCCACGCGGCGATTCGACCGCCTGATAAACCTCTCCCGCCGGCACCGCAAAGCCTTCGGTAATAATCTTGAAGTGATAGATGAGAGCTTCCATCTGCGTCTTCATCTTCTCGCGGTCGGGCAATACAACTTTCGGAGCATCCGCTTTGATCGGACCCTCCGGCATTCCATCGAGCGCCTGCTGCACGATGGCTATCGATTCGCGCAACTCCTGCACCCGGCAACTGTATCGCGCAAACACGTCGCCTTCCTGCCTGACGGGCACATTGAACTTGAAATTCTCGTAGCCTGAATACGGCATGTCGCGCCGCAGATCGAAGTCAACGCCGCTTCCTCGAAGAGTCGGCCCACTCGCGCCTAACGCAATCGCATCCTCGGCCGTGATCCGCGCTACGCCTTTGGTTCGCATCGTCCAGATGGGATTCCCCGTCAGCAGATTTTCGTATTCATCCACCTTGGAAGGGAAGCGGTTGGCGAAGTCGCGCACCCGGTCGAAGAACCCGAGCGGCGGTTCGAGCGCCACGCCGCCGATGCGGAAATACGAAGTCATCATGCGCTGTCCGCTGATCGCCTCGAACAAACGTAAAATATCCTCGCGCTCGCGGAAGCAGTAAAGAAAAACCGTCAGCGCGCCAATATCCATGGCATGTGTGCCCAACCAGACCAGATGCGAGTTGATGCGCGTCAACTCATTCATCATCACGCGTAGCCATTTCGCCTTTGCATGGATCTCCAGCCCAAGCAGCTTCTCGACCGCCAACACATAACAAAGGTTGTTGGTCATGGGGCAAAGATAATCGATGCGGTCGGTGAGCGGGACCACCTGCTGGTAAAACTTGGCTTCGCAAGTCTTTTCGATTCCGGTATGCAGATACCCAATGTCGGGCATGAGCCGGACAACATTTTCACCGTCTATCTCGAGAATCAACCGCAAGACTCCGTGGGTCGACGGATGGTGCGGTCCCATATTCAGGATCATCGTCCGATCCTGACCGGGGTCGAGCACGGGAGTGGAAGTCATGTGGGCCATGGCGAGATCTAGCGATAGCCCTCCACCGGATAATCTTTGCGGAGCGGATGGCCTTCCCAAGTTTCAGGCATCTGGATACGACGCAAATAAGGATGCCCGTTAAAGCGAATTCCGAACAGATCAAAGACTTCGCGCTCGAAGTAATTCGCTCCCGGCCAAACCGAGGTCACCGACTCCACCGCCGGACTGTCATTGTCCAATCGCACTTTCAGGCGTACCCGTTCTTTTTTGGGAATAGACAGCAACCCGTAGACCACTTCAAACCGCGGCTGCGAAGGATACCAATCCACGCAAGTCAGATCCGAAAGGTAATTGAAGGGGCAGTTCGGATCGTCCCGCAATATGACGCAAGCTTCGCGGATGCTGGAGCGTTCGATGTAAATCGTCATCTCTTCGCGGTCAAACTTCGCGCCTTCAACCGCAGCCGAGTTCCAAGATCGCAGCTGGGCGACCGCCGGATGGTCTTTCAGCGCTTCAAGATCGGTAATGGCGGGTGTGAGCGGCACTAGACGTCACCGATCCTGGCCGACGGAGCGCCCCAGTCGAGCACGCCCTTTTTCCAGATGTAGAAGAAGCCGACGAGAACGATGCCGATGTAAACCAGCATCTCCCAGAAACCAAACATCTTGAGCTGTCGCAGGATTACCGCCCAGGGATAGAGGAAGATGGCTTCCACATCGAACAGAATAAAGAGCATGGCCACGAGGTAAAACTTTACTGAGAAGCGTTCGCGCGCGTCGCCAACCGGGGTCATTCCGCATTCGTAGGGAGACATTTTCGCGCGCGTGGGCCGACGATAGCCCACAATATAAGAGAGCACAACGATGGCGGATGCCAGCACACCTGCTACGATCATGTGAATCAATAATGGCAGGTAGCGAGCGAAATAATTGTCGGGCATAGAGGAGCTATATATAATTCGCAGCCGAGTGTTAACTTAACTTTCTAGAGTAGATTTCAGGGGTAAGAGTGTCAAGCGATCTGGCCATTTTGTAGCGAGCTTTTAACGAGGACGCCGATTTATAGTATGAGTTCAGCGACATGATTTTTGGCTTCAACACCGACGTGAAGCACGAAGACACGATTTACCACGTGCAGAGCGAAGCGCGCGAGAACGAACTGCTTTTGCAGACGCAGGTCTTCGTCCGTGGACGCTGCATCGGCAAGCGCGCGATCTCTTACGCGGATAAAGCCGCAGAATCCGGATTCACCGACCAGCAGAAAGAGCAAATCCTACGCGACCAGCATCGTCTCGTCCTCGACTCCATCCGTGAAGGTCTGGTCGATAACGTTCTCGACAAGCGGTTCACGCCGGAGGTGCTGGCTACGATCAAGGAGCTCGATGTGCTGTGGTTGAATGCAGGCTCCGTGCATTCGGATCGCAATCTGACCCTGCGCTTGCGCGTCACGGAAGCTGGCGCGGGAATTGAGGGAGCCCGGTTAACGGTTCGTTTTGCCCGTCCCGACGCCGCTCCGTTCTACACGCAAGTTCTCACCGGATCGGATGGCGATGCCGAGCTGAAGATCGATGTCGATGAATCGTCATTGCCGGATTCTGCCGTGCTGGTTCAAGCCAACTACTCCGGCCGCACTGCCACTCGCAAGTTTCATTTGCGCAAAGTCGAAGCTTAGCCTCGTGTGTGCGAAAATCCAGAAGACATGAAGCTGCAGATCAATGGCGAAGCCCGCGACTTCAACCCTCCGCTTACCCTCGCGGGACTTTTGGAGCAGTTGGAAATGAAGTCGGACCGGGTTGCTGTCGAGCTCAATCGAAGCATCGTGGCCCGCGATCAGTGGGCGAAGACCAACCTGGCGGAAGATGATCGTCTGGAGATCGTCCATTTTGTCGGCGGCGGTTCGCCTTTTCCGGATAGGTAGCTTCGGCCGCAGGGAACTCGCCTAGTCACCCCTTCTATCCGAAATCCACAGTTGACACCTGCGTTTCCATGCCTACAATGTTTTCAAACATTTAGCTCGGTGATTGTTTCAAACATTTTCAGCCTTGAGATGCAGCAACCATTTACATCTCGCGATGTAGTAGCGCTCACCGGGATCACGCCCCGGCAACTGCAGTGGTGGGATGAGCGTCGCATTGTGGTCCCGGCACGAGAAGGCCGTCGCCGCTTGTATTCCATGGAAGATCTCGCGGAAGTTGCCGTAATCTGCCAGTTGCGTCGGCGCGGATTCTCTTTGCAGCGAGTGCGCAAGGTGATGCGTTTCCTGCAGCGCGAGTTTAGCAAGCGCCTGGCCGAGACCGTCAGTGGGGCATCTGAATATCATTTGCTCACCGATGGCAAGACTTTGTATCTCGAAACTTCGCCGCGGCAGATTGTGGACATTCTGAAAAATGCGCGCCAGCCCATGCTGACGATTTGTCTCAGCGATACAGTGCGGCAGGTGCGGGCCGACATACGCAACAGAAAAGGCAATGCCAAGGTCTCTGATTCATTTCGCAAAGTAAGGCAGGCTTCATAGCAGGGAAGTTTAGTTCGACATAGTGGCCCCATATTGTTGGCCGAACACGACTGAACAAGGAGGCGACATGGTTGCAGAACTCGACGTCCTAAACCAATGGATCCCGGAGCAAATGCTTCCCGGCACGATCTTCGTGCTGGAGAACGCGGGCCGCGTCGGAGAAAAAGATGATCCTTATTGGGCTGTGCTCTCGTGTCCCGAGTGCGGCACGCTGGGCCTGATTACGCGCAAGCAACTCGCCGGATTGCTACCGGTAATCTGCGGCTCCAGCCAGTGCCCGGCACAATTCTTCATCAACGACAGCCAGGTCGTGACCCGCAAGCCGTTCTAAAGTTGCCGGGATTGGATGGCCTTAATGCCCTCCCCGCGGGTCATCCAATGTTCTTGTTTTTCCGACGCTTTTCTTGGACTGCACTTAATCTGGTGCAGAATGTCCCTCAAAAAAACGCTCTCATTCCCGCTAGATCTAACAAAACAAACGCTCAGCATTTTTCTTGCCTCCCAGGACGAACCCAGAAGGGTTTTCCCGAAATGGGAAACGTAAAGCGCGAACTGTTTAAAAGGCGGATAAACCATGAAAGTTCCATCCGTAACAGGAATTCCTACTCTATTGGTGTTGACGGACTTTGTGTAATGGATCATACTTCTCACTATGAGTATGACTGAGAAACCTGAGACTGTATGGTTCACGACGAAGGGGCAGGTCGTCATCCCGCTTCGCCTACGCAAACAATTCGACATCGAGGACGGGACGAAGGCCGTGGTCCAGGCGACGCCGGAGGGAATCCTGCTCAAACCCATGACTGCGGCGCTTATCAAGCGCGGGCGCGGCATCCTCAAGCGCAGGCCGGGAGGCAAGTCGGACTGGGCTGAGCACAAGAGGCAGGAACGGGCGCTCGAGGAGCGACATGCCGACTAGGGTGCTCGACAGTTTCGCACTGATCGCGTACTTCCGCGACGAGGCGGGCGCGGAGACAGTGGAAGCTATGCTAGTCTCCGCCGGTAAGAAGGATAGTCCGTTGCTCATGACCGACGTGAACTACGCCGAGGTGAAGTACTCCATTGTGAAGAAAGACGGAGCGAGGGCGTGGGCGGAGGCCGCGAAGGTCCTTCAGGGACTGCCGATTGATTTTCATTCTACAACAGGCGCGCTAGCCGACAGCGCGGCTGACTTCAAGGCGCGTTTCAAATTGAGTTTGGCCGACGCCTTTGCCGCCGCGCTGGCAAAGGAAAAGAAGACTGAACTCGTTACCGGCGATCCGGAATTCAGGCCCCTTGAAAAAGAAATCAAAATTCACTGGCTGAGCTAGCTGCTGTCCGATGCGCACATTAAGCGCAAGGTCCCTCTACTTCACAGCTCATCGCTTTGCGATGATCTGTTCCGGTCGGGATGACAGAGTTGGGGAGAATCCGGATGACAAGGTGGGGGGGGGCGGGATGACAGAGTTGGAATGTTGAATGCTCCCGGTCAAGGCGACATAGTGAAAGGTGAAATCCCCACCCTAACGTCGCAGCATAAGAGTAACGATGGAGCGGAATATTTCCGGCGGCGTTAGGATGGGCCACCCGGCTCGGACTACTTCAGCGTTGAGTTTTTACTCTGTCCAGTAGAACTGGGATCTGTTCGACGATTTCTATGTCGAAGCCTTCGAGTGCGGGCACCTTTCTGGGATGGTTGGTCAGCAGGCGAATGCGGCCTAGATTCAAATCCGAGAGGATCTGCGCTCCGATGCCGATTTCGCGCTGCGTCTTGCGCTCGCTCTCCGGTAAAGATGGCATGCGCTTGTCGCGATGGAAGGTGAGCATCTTGCGGTCTTCAATACTCTCCACCGAAAATCCCTTTGAAGTTTGATGCAGGTAGATCAGCGCGCCCTGGCCTTCGCGCGCAATGGCTTGCATCGAACCCTCGACCGTCGCGTGACAATCGCAAGCGGTCGATCCGAAAACGTCGCCCATCACGCAATGCGAGTGCATGCGAACCAGCACCGGCTCTTTGGAATTTTCGATATCGCCGCGAACTAATGCGACGTGCGATTCGCCGCCGTCCACTTCGCTTTCGTAGGCAATCAGACGGAACTCGCCGTAGCGCGTGCCAATCAACGCTTCGCCGACTCGATGCACATAGCGCTCGTGCTGCATGCGATAGCGAATGAGCTCGGCAACGGTGAGCATCTTCATATCGTGGATTTTGCAGAACTCCACGAGGTCGGGAACGCGCGCCATGGTTCCGTCGTCGCGCATGATTTCGCAAATCACTCCGGCGGGAACCAATCCAGCCATGCGAGCCAGATCGACCGAGGCCTCGGTTTGTCCGGCGCGCACCAGCACGCCGCCTTTGCGGGCCTGCAGCGGGAAAACGTGCCCGGGGCGTGCGAGATCCGAAGGACGAGTCGCGGGATCGATTGCCACCTTGATTGTGCGGGCGCGATCGTAGGCGGAGATTCCGGTGGTCACGCCGTCGCGCGCGTCGATGGCTTCGCAAAACGCTGTGCCGTAGTTCGAAGTGTTCTCCACGGTCATGGGACCGATGCGCAAATGGTCGAGGCGTTCTTCGGTCATGGCCAGACAGACTAATCCGCGGCCATACTTGGCCATGAAATTGATCAGTTCAGGAGTGACCTTCTCTGCGGCGAGCGTTAGATCGCCTTCGTTTTCGCGATCCTCATCGTCGACCACGACGACCATGCGTCCGGCGCGAATTTCTTCGATAGCAGTGGGAACATCGGTAAATGCCGAGGGATTCACCATAACAGTGGGATTGTAGCAAAGGCGCGCCAGATGCGGCCAGCGGAAGTTGTTGGCCTGCGCTAGTTCGCCAGCTCACGCTCGGCTCCGCGGAAAAGGCTACGCAGTGAGCGCACGACCCAGCGGGTCAGGATCAGAATGACGATGAGTAAGGAGCCGACGATGGTTATCGCCCCGTAGGGATGCTGAGTGGCAAACCAGGTGAGGAAGATGGCGAGGCCATCTTCGCCGAGACTTAAGGCCGCATTGGAGATCGGCTCCGGCGAGGGAGTGACCGCCGCGCGCACTGCCGTTTTGCCTCCATGAGCGGCGAAGGCGATGGCTCCTCCGGCCAGCGTAGCTGCAAGTTGTTCCCACGGAGAAAGGGTTGCGGTGGCGCGGTAGGCCAGCAGAGCCGCGACGGGGACACGAATGAAAGTGTGTAGCGCGTTCCAGACCAGATCAAAGGCGGGTATTTTATCGGCGAAGAATTCGATTACGAACATCACACCACTGGCCGCAATGACGTACCAGCTCGAAAGCAATTGTAGAGTTGGAGGGAGCGGCAAAAATCCCGCGTGCGCAAGCAATCCGAGCGTGGCCACGGTGGCGTAAACGTTGAGTCCGGCGGCGAAGCTGGCGGCGACGAGCAGAGCCACAAGTTCACTTGCGGGAATGCTCGGGATAGTCAGGACAGAGGCCACAGCGTCTTTGTATACCCCTCGTGTCAGTTGTGCGGAGAAAAAATAAAGGGTCGCCCCTTCGGGCGACCCTTACGATGCTTGTTCATCCCTGATTACAGGGTGGATTCGATCTCGAATCCCCAAGCCTCGAGTAAAGGCTCCGGGATGTACTTTGAATTCTTGTTCCGTCGAGCCCATTCGCGCAGCCGGGTGGAGCGCAGGTATTGGTCCGGCGAAAGCTTGTACTCGCGGACCACTTGCTCGAATTCGGTGATGGTTGGAGTAATCGGGCCGATCGGCTCCGGCTTACCCCAGTTTGGATTTCCGCGTCGCTTTGCCATAAATATAAAGCCTCGTGCGTGAGATAAACTTACACAGTAAAAAGTTAGATTCGTTTCGTAAGCAGAGGGATTCAGGCCCCTGCTGACGGCTAAAGATACCATCCAGTCCCGTGTTACTGAACCTCTGGGCTAACTCGGAAGGCTTTGATTCTATGGGTGTTTTGCCAAAAAGTCAACAGAAATCGTGTCCCCCGGTTGAGCCTCATCAAGGTAAATCGATGATAACGAACAGGCTTGCAGGAACCGAAGCATCATTCGAAACGCGTTTGGGGTTTAGGCAAGTGGCGTCGCGGCGACCTCCTGACGCCGGACCCGAGATCTTTCCGCGATTACTGCCGTAACCCGCTCCTGGCCCCGATTCATTGACCGCCAAGAGGAGCCAACCTACAGTGAATAAAGGAGGCAGTATCGTGAAGGATATTCATGAAGTTCTCCGCAAGAAGCAAGCCGAGCAGGCTCAACTGGGCAAGCAGATTGAAGCCCTGCAAACCGCCGCTGAGCAGCTTCGCAGCGTCGCCCACTTACTCAACGAAGAGGAAGCTCATGCAGACGGAGCCGTCATTGGCGGCTGAAGGTATTTAAGGGAGTTCTCCTGCAATGAGTCTTCAAGCTCTGGTCCTGTGCTCCGACGACAAGATCATTCGGGTACTGCGGCGGGTCCTGAGCGACCTGGAGATTGGCGTCGAATTTTGTGAGGACGCAGATTCGGCTGTCCGGAAACTAACCCGCCGCAGATTCGAAGCGGTGGTCGTTGACTGTAACGACGAGGACATGGCCGCCCAGGTGCTGAAGAGTGTCCGCTCCGCCCCGTGTAACAAGCGCGCTATCGCCGTCGCCATGATTGATGGCCAAAAAGCTGTGCGCAGCGCTTTCGCGCTGGGCGCGCACTTTGCACTTTATAAACCGATCTCCACCGAACGGGCTCGAAGCAGTTTTCGTGCGGCTAGGGCTTTGATGAAGTGCGAACGCCGCCGCAACGCGCGGGTCGCCATCGAGATTCCTGTAGTTTTCGCCGGTCAGAACGGAGCTGGCGAGCGCAAGGCCGTTACTTCTGATGTTAGTCAGGGTGGAATGTCGCTCAAACTCTCGCGTCGCGCAAAGAACAGCGGTTCGATGCGAATCAAATTTACTCTGCCAGGGACGGATCAACGCATCGAATGCGCAGCGGAAACGGCATGGGAGGGCAACGGTGCGCAGGCGGGGCTTCGCTTCGTGAACCTGTCTGCCGACGATCGTGACCGGCTTAAGTCCTGGATGGCTCGGCATTCTTCGGAGATCGAACCCGACGATCCGCCGGCCCCATGTACGCTCACCGACCTCAGTTCGGGCGGCTCCTACCTCGAGATGACAGCGCCATTTCCCACGAATACGAGAATCCTCCTGACTATGCGGCTTGCGAAACTCGAGAGCCGGGTGGAAGGCGTGGTGCGCGTGATGCATCCGGAGGTTGGCATGGGAGTCGAGTTCATTCGGACGACGGACCTCCAACGCGAGCATTTAGAAAAATTTATCGATGCCCTCAAAAACAACAAAGGAGATCAACCCGAACTTGCAGTTGAACCCGAGGGCATGAACGACGCCGAGCCAGCTGGATCTAAGCCATCCATGTTCGAGGAGTTGGAAGATCCATTGCTTGATCTTTTCCAGAAAAGCAGTGAATTCACGGTGGAAAATTTTCGCAGCGAACTGCGTAAGCAAAGAAATGCCCCGACCGTCGGATCCCAGGCAGTGGTTTCCGTTTAGACGGCTCTCCGGCCCGCTGGAACGCTATCCAATCCTGAGACGATCGCCGCGCTCCGGCCTGAGATCACTTTCTGCCAGTTGAAGACCGAATTTACTCAACATTTCGCGCCGCCCTACGCTGGTCACTGTTAAGGCTCTGCTGTCGAGTTCTCGGATCACCCATTTTCTTTTGACTGCGACGTGCAAGACGGCGGCCCCGAGCGCTCCGCCCATATGCGGGCGGCGCTCGCTCCAGTCCACGCAGCCATACGCGAACCGTCGTCGCAAGGATCGAGTCGCATCGACGTCGATGCCAAGAGCTCCAAAACCTTTTGTGCCAGCCAATGTCAGGTCGTAAGTGTTATCGTCAGAAGCCGTCGACAGCCATCCTAATTCTTTGAAGCGATCGTGGAGAGCAACGCCCGCTATACCTGCCATGTGATCGTAACAAGTTCGCGCGACCCGAAGTTCGCTGGGCGTGCTCGGCACGAATTTGTCGGAAGGGCCGCCCGCGAGAGCGATTAACCCTTCAAGCACGCCGGCCACATCAGTACCGGACAAGCTGTAGAAGCGATGCTTGCCCTGAATCAGCACCCTGACCAGGCGCGCTGTCGTCAGTCGGTGCAGGTGCACGCTCGCGGTGGATGGACTCACCTCAGCGACGACGGCAAGTTCGGTGCTGGTACGGGCACGCCCGTCGAGCAGACAGTAGAGCATTCGAGCTCGCGCCGGTTCGCCGATGGCCGCCGCGATGCGGGATACCGCGGTGTCGATCTGTCTTACATTCATAGTTTGATGCTAAACGAAGTGTCCATGTCGGGCAACTGGCAGTCTAAGCCGTAGAAACGTAGCTCGCTACGTTTCTACGACAAAGAGAATTCAGACTGAGTAAGGAGCAACGATGAACCGCTTTGTATCTGTGTTGCTTGTCAGCTTTAGCATCGCGTCAATTTCCGCGATGTCGCAGGCATCCCCAAAAACAGACCAACCGCCCTCGTCAGCCCAGTCGAAGAAAACCATCGAGGGGCTGGTTCGCGATATCGCGTGTCCGATCCAGAATCTCGAGGCCAAAGCAACCGAATTCAATCTGCAGTGCGCGTTGGAATGTGCCCGGCATGGTTCGCCGTTAATCATTCAAACGGCGGATGGCGAGTTGTACATTCCAATTTCTGGATCAATGCCGGACACGGATCAGCGGGAAAAGTTGATGCCGTTCGTGGGTAAATACGTTCGCGCCAGTGGCACCATATACGAGCGAAAGGGAACTCGCGCAATCGTGATCAGCGACATCAAGGAAATGAAGGAAGTGCATTTGACGACAGATGCGAAGTAAGGACAAATGAACTTTCACGGAGAACAATCCATGACGATTACTTGTTTTATCCGGTACGAGATCGATCCTTTCCAGCGCGACGAGTTCAAAAAGTACGCCGAGAATTGGGGTCGAATCATTCCGCGTTGCGGCGGCCACCTGATTGGATATTTTCTCCCGCATGAAGGTACGAACAACGTCGCTTGGGGATTGATCGCGTTCGACAGTCTCGCTTCGTACGAAAAGTACCGGGCGTGCCTGAAGTCAGATGAAAAAGCGCGCGAGAATTTTGCCATGGCTCAGACCAAGCGCCTTATTCTCCGTGAAGAAAGAAACTTCGTCGAAGTAGTGGACGGAACGTTCGGTATTCCTTCGACACATAAGCAGACAGGTGATTCGACATGTTGACGCAAGCTGAAAAGGGGCT
>Ga0210391_10004704_pt1 | contig 11313 bp, 8 predicted proteins | sample IncBWC12OmetaG_FD_160573 | JGI IMG/M metagenome (GOLD analysis project Ga0210391, IMG submission 160573) | Forest soil microbial communities from Barre Woods Harvard Forest LTER site, Petersham, Massachusetts, United States - Inc-BW-C-12-O ...
GATGAAGCCTGCAACAACTGCGAGCGTAACCGGAAAGCCGAAGATTGCCCTGCTGGTGGGCGCGGGGCTGACGCTCTACGCGCTGGGCGGGGTGGCGCAGCACGCGTGGCCGGGGCTGCGAGTGGAGAGCGAGATTGTGCGCGTGGCGGCGCTGGGTGTGCTGGCTGTAGCGGCGATGCGCAGGCGTTCGCTGACGGGCTGGATCTTTCTGGCGATGCTGGCGGGAATTGAGCTTGGCCTGGATGCTCCGCATGTGGCGATGGCGAGTCGCGTGTTCAGCGACATCTTTTTGCGGCTGATTCGCGTGATTGTGGCGCCTCTGATTTTGGGAACGCTGATCACGGGGATCGCCGGGCATGCGGAAGCGAAGACTGTGGGGCGGCTGGGGCTGAAGTCGCTGATCTATTTTGAAGTGCTGACCACCGCGGCGCTGGTGATTGGGCTGGCGACGATTGATATTTCAAAGGCGGGCGTGGGGCTGAATCTGACAGCCGTTCACGGCGTGGCGACAGTGCCTGCGCCGCAGGCGGCGCTTTCGTGGCAGCAATTCCTGCTGCATGTGTTTCCTGAGAATATTGCGAGCGCGATTGCGGAGAATCAGATTCTGCAGGTGGTGGTGTTCGCGATCTTGTTTGGGCTGGCGCTGGGGCGATTGAGCGGAGCGAAACGCGCGCCTATGCTGCGGCTGGCCGAATCGCTGACTGAGACGATGTTCGCGTTCACGAACATCGTGATGCTGGCTGCGCCGCTGGGTGTGGGAGCGGCGCTGGCGTATACGGTGGCGAACTCCGGCGTTGGGGTGATGTTCAACCTGGGCAAGCTGCTGCTGACGCTTTACGTGGCGCTGCTTTTGTTTGGCGTGGTGGCCATGCTGCCGGTGATGCTGCTGGCGCGGATTCCGGTGCTGGGATTTCTGCGCGCAGTTGCGGAACCGGCGACGATCGCGTTTGCGACCAGCACCAGTGAGGCCGCGCTGCCACGTGCGATGGAGGAGATGGAAGCGTTCGGCGTGCCGAGGAAGATTGTCGCGTTCGTGATTCCCACGGGCTACAGCTTCAATCTTGCCGGATCGGCGCTGTATTTATCGCTGGCTGCGGTGTTCACGGCGCAGGCGGCGGGGATTCACATGTCGGTGGGACGGCAGGCGGCGATGCTCTTCACCCTGATGCTGACGAGCAAGGGTGTGGCTGGGATTCCGCGCGCGGGGCTGGTGCTGCTGCTGGCGACGGCTGCGACATTTGGATTGCCGATTGAGCCGGTGATGATCATTCTGGGCATCGATGCGCTGATGGATATGGGGCGCACGGTGGTGAATGTGGTGGGTAACTGTTTGGCTTCTGCTGTGGTAGCGCGGTGGGAAGGTGAATTTCGAACCGAGATCCCATCTGCAGAGGCTGTGGCTGCTCTGAAGGGGTGATGGACGACTATGCAAAGGTAAGTGCGGGCGCTTCGCGCGGGTCCGCTCACTTGACTAGCGATTTACGGGATGAAGGCCTTTGAGGGAGCAGGCGGAGGGCTGATTTGGTTCGGCGTCGCGGGCGCGCGTGGTGTGGAAGCGGTGCAGGCGCAGATAGCGGACGCGGAGGCCGTCAATCGTGGCGGGCATGGACATCGGGTTGCGATTGATGTCGACCAGCACGAGCAACGCGGCTTCAGCGGAATTGTCCATGCTCTGCGTGACACCGACACCGAAGATGGCAGGATCGCTCATTAGTTGGGGTGCGACGTTCTGCTCGATTGCGGTGGCGCTGGCGAGAGATGTGGTGGAGAGGTGGAGTCCAGGCTCGAGCGACGGCATGTTGGGCGCGGTGCCACGCGCGACGGAGGCGCCATCGGTGACGATAGCGACGGTGCGGAGGCCTTCGATGGTCTGCGGCACGGCGGCGTCGGGGTGATCGACGTAAACGTTGATGGCGGCGCTGCCGGGGCTGTCGAGGCTGGCGCCGGCGGCTGCTCCGAGAATGCCTGCGCTATGCATCGAAGTGCTGGCACTGGCGGCGATGGACTGCGCATTTTCGGCGGCGGCGGCGGAAACGTGGGGCGGCTCGGTGGGGAAAGCGGGATCGTAGCGGAGGCAGGCGACGGCATGCGGAGTGCTGGCGCCGACGATGCTCATGCGGCTGCCGGCCTGGGCGCCGAGTTCGTGGAGGACGTCACCGATGGGATTGGCAACGCTGAGGCCGTGTCCGTCACCGTCGGTGCCACCGGCGAAGTAGAGGCCGATGGGCTCGGCATTGCTGGCGTCAAGAACAAGCGCGCCGGAGTCGCCGCTGTCAGTAAAGTGGGTGCCGCTGATTCCGATTTGATTCGAGTAGGTCTTGGTGGTGTAGGGCTGGGTCTCGGCGCAGTCGCGGTAGTAATCCACTTTGACGGTGAGCGCTACGGACTCGATGCTGGAGCAGGTGAGGCCGGTGGTGCGGCCGCTCTTGGCGACATCCATGCCAAGGTTCGCGGCGGTGAGAGGCTCGCCGTGTCCGGCCATGGGCGGAGCGGCGGCAAGGGCCTGATCCGATCCCGGCGCTCCTAACTGCAGGATGCTGCCGGAAGGGTCGACCGCTCCCGGAGCCGCACTAGCCAGGGCCGCGTCGACGTTGCTCTGTTTTGAATCCAGCGGGACAAAGTATTTGAGTGACGCGAGCGGATGCAGCGTGGAGCCAGGACGGTTAAGCGGGGTGCAGGCGCCATCGATGAGGCCGGGCTGATCGATGGTGTCGCCGATGCGAGCCTGATCGGATTCTGCGAGGACGTGGTTGTTGCTAAGGATGTATTGGTTCTTCTGCTCGTCTTCGACGAGAGCGCCGAGGGTGCCACCACAACAATCGGCGACATACGAATTGCCGTCTTTGTCTTCCCAGGTATCGTAGTCGCCGTCGTTGCCGCCGGAGGTGCCGAGCGCGGCAGGGCCTGTTTGCACGGACTGATTCGCGACCGGATCGCTGACGATGCCACGGCGATTGAGCAGGACGCGGAGCGGTGAAGTGACAGCGGATCCGTTGACGGAGGCGATGACGTAGACCTCCTGCGACGGAACCGCGGTGGGCGCGGTGTAGGTGACGGTGCAGGTGGTGTAGCGATCAGTATTGCGCAGGCAGTCGGAACTGCTGAGAGTTCCCAGCGCTTCGGCGGTGATGGGTCCGGCGCCGGGGGGTGCGGCGAGAGACCACTTCACCTGGCCGGCGTCGACTTCCGCAATTTGCGCGGTGACTTCGGCGGTGGCTCCCGAGGTGAGCGCGACATTCTGCGGGAGGAGAGGCTGGACGAATCCCGGATGAATGAGAAGGGTGACGGAATTGGTGCTGGCGGGATCACTCTGCAGCGCAGCGATGATGCGGACGGAGATTTCGTCGGCAGAGATGGATCCGGGAGCGGCGTAGACGCCGGTAGCATCAATGTGGCCCTGGCCCAGGGCGGCAGCGTTGGTTCCGGAATCGATGCGCCAGACGACGGGCGCGGCATCGCCGGAAGGCAGCGAGGCGTGGAGGGCGACTAACCCGTTGGTGCTGATGGAAACTGCGGAAGCGTTGATGGAAAAGGCGGCGGTGCCCCTGGATTGGGGAAAGTCCAAGGTGCCGCACCCGGCTACGGCCAGGGAGACTCCTGCGAGCAGAAGCCGAGTCAGGGCGGGACGGATTGTAGCGACACCTGGCATCCGAAGTCGGTCAACACTATCTTAGCCTTCGTTCTATGCATTCCAGCAAAAAAGGAGCGCAGATTCGCGCTCCTTTCGCTGCGGCTGATCGTGCAGTGTTACGCCGCGATATTGGACTTGTGCTCGCGCGCCGGAACCAACTGGGGCATCGCTGGGGCGACCGGCATCACCTTCATTTCACCGGCGTTGGCGGCCTTCATGCGGCGAACTTCCCAGGCGGTGAGGGGGCGCATTTCCTGCGCGGAATAGTAGATTTGGCGGCCACAATCGAGGCAAACCTCGTAGGTCTCGTTTTTGATGGTGAACGGGCGCGTGAGCCGGGAATGGCTGCAGCCGAAGAGAATCTCAGCAAAGAAGTCGACGATGGCACGGAGGCAGGCAGTCAAGGTGTTCATAAAAAGGGGTGCGCTCCTTTCCTGGTTGTCGGTTGCGCACTCCATCGGATGCATTTGGAAGGAAAATGTCGCCCGTTCTGCCGAGTATTTTCATGTTAAGAATGCGACGACGAGCTTGCCAAAATGGGCCGCAGCTTCCATCCGGCGCAGGGCGTCAGGGAGCCGATCGAAGGTAAATACCTCATCTATCGTGGGTTTCAGGGAATGTTGGGCTATGGCGCGATTCATTTGCTCGAAATCGGCGCGCGATCCCACATAGATACCCCGCAAATTGATCTGCTGGTGGAGGATGAGGGGAATTTCGACCGGACTGGCGGATTGGGTGAGCACGCCGATTTGGGCAATAACGCCTCCGATGCACACGGCGCGCAGCGAGCGGGAAAATGTTCCGGCGCCACCGACTTCGATGATTAAATCCGCGCCTCGGCCGCCGGTTTGTTCGATGACCCACTTATCCCAGTCTGGATTGCTGCGGTAATTGAACGCGGCGTCGAGGCCGAGGGTGCGAGCGCGGTCCAATTTTTCGTCGCTGCTGGATGTTCCGAGCACGCGGGCGCCGAGGAGTTTGGCGAACTGCAGCGCAAAGATGGAGACGCCGCCGGTGCCCTGGATGACGACAGTGTCGCCGGGTTTCACATGGCCTGCACGGACGATGGCATTCCACGCGGTAACGGCGGCGCAGGGGAGGGTTGCGGCTTCTTCGAACGACAAATGCTGCGGGACGGTGACGACGCCGTCTTCGCGCAGGATGACGTATTCCGCCAGCATGCCGTCGATGTCGCCGCCGAGCGCGCCGCGAATTTTTGCGGCATCGGGGGAGCCGTCGATCCAGTTCTGCATGAAGATGCCGGCCACGCGATCACCCACTCTGACGCGGGTTACGCCTTCGCCGACGGCGACAACTTCTCCGGCGCCATCGGAGGCAGGAATGCGGGGCAGGCGCATTTTGGGGTTGTACTTGCCGGTGACCACCATGAGGTCGCGATAATTCAGCGAGACAGCGTGGATTTTGACGAGAACTTCGCCGTGCCGCGGCTGCGGATCGGGAAGCGTCGCAAGCTCAAGATTTTCAATACCGAACGAGGGAATGCGCCAGGCTCTCATGCAGACAGGATGCCACGGAGTACGCGCCGGATGCAGCGTTGACGTTGATTTCGAGTTCGATTTCGTGCATCACATCGCGCGTAGGCGGCGTACCATGGACATATGGCCAGAGGTTGGGAAAGCAAATCCGTCGAAGATCAGGTAGAGCAGCAGGCGCAACGTCACGAAGCTGCCGCGGCACGACCGAACGAAGCACTGATGATTGCCGCTAAAGCGGTTCGCATGCGGCAACGCCAGGCACTGGAATTGCAGCGGGAGCGAATTCTGGACGAGCGCACGTCGAGTCCGATTCGCCGCGCGGCGCTGGAAGCGGCGCTGAGCGAGATTGAAGCGAAACTGGCTGAGTTTTAGGATTTCGGTCGGGATCCCAGGAATCAACCGTCGCCGCGGGGCATATGGGAACCGTTCCGCGCTCTCCTTCGCAGGATGAGCAGCGGAGGGGTTCATGCATCCGACGTGGCCGTTCTATTTGCGCGCCGTTCTGGCGCTGCATATTGCGATGGGAGCTGTTGCCTTTGTCTGCGCCCCGGTTGCTTTGGCTACCGCGAAGGGCGGGCGGACGCACCGGAGATGGGGAAAGATTTATTTCTGGGCGATGGCCGGGGTCGCTGCGACCGCGCTCTTTCTCTCCATTGTGCTGCCGATACTGTTTCTGGCGCTGGTTGCGGTGTTCAGCTTTTACGCGGCGTTCTCAGGGTATCGGGTTCTGTATCTCAAGGACCTGACGCGGGGCGGAAAAGCGCATTTTGCTGACTGGTTCGCGGCAGGGATCACGTTTGTCTCCAGTTGCGCGTTGGCGGTCATCGGAGCGTTTTGGCCGAGGCTGGTCCCGGGGCTGGGAGTGGTTTCCATCGTCTTCGGATTTCTCGGCATGGGTCTGGCCTCGGCTTCGATCCGCACGTTTTTGCGGCCTTCTGTAGAGGAGCAATTCTGGTGGTTCTTTCACATGCGGGGCATGATCGCGAGCTACATTGCCGCTTGCACGGCCTTCTCGTCAGTGAATCTCGGGCACTGGTTCGGCGATGCGCTGTGGGTGTGGTGTGGCCAACGGCGATTGGGATTCCGCTGAGCATCTGGTGGCAGCGCAGCTATCGCGCGAAGTTTGCGGCGAGGGCCGGGCAGGCGGTCAAAGCATGAACCGGTTTTCGACTACGAGCGCCGGTTGAACATGACGGAGTTGGCCTGATCGATGGTGGTCATGAGAACGTGCGCGATGTTCACGTGCGCGGGACGCGTCGCGGCCCAGACGATGGCGTCGGCGACATCTTCAGGTGTAAGCGGCGTAATGTTCTGGTAGACCTTCGCGGCGCGGTCCTTGTCGCCACGGAAGCGGACCTCGCTGAATTCGGTCTCGACCATGCCGGGATCGACGCTGGTGACGCGGACGGGCGTACCCATCAAGTCCTGACGGAGGCCGTCGTTGATTAATTTGACAGCGGCTTTGGTGCCGCAATAGACGGCGCCGTTGGGATAGGCGAGCTCGCCGGCGGTCGATCCGAGATTCACGATGTGTCCGCGGCCTGCGGCCACCATGCCGGGAACGACGGCGCGCGTGACCCACAACAGGCCCTTGACGTTGGTGTCGATCATCTCTTCCCAGTCTTCCGGCTTCCCTTCCCAGAGCTTCTCGAGGCCGCGGCTGAGGCCGGCGTTGTTCACGAGGACGTCGATAGCCCGCCACTCCTCAGGGAGGGCGGCGAGAGCTTTGTCGACGGCGTGACGATCCTGGACATCGAGCGAGAAGTGATGCACGGCGGGTGCGCCGGCCGCACGGAGTGCCGGCTCCATCTCAGCGATACGCTGCACGCGGCGCGCAGCGAGCAGCAGGCGCGCACCTTCCGCGGCGAAGGCCCACGCGCACGCGGCGCCGATGCCGGAGCTGGCTCCGGTGATGAAAACAACGCGATCTTCCAGACTGAGTTTTGCCATGTTTTCTATCCTAACGAAGAGTGCGTGGAGTGGGCCGCGGGAGCGTTATTCGAGCTTTGCTTCGAGCCCGCGCGCGAGCTGCAGATAGCCTGCGGCCCAGTCCTGATCCTTCATTCCGGCCTCGAAGGCGCGATGGAAAGTGGCGAAGAGGTCGGCCAACGGTGTCGTCAATTTCTCCGCGTGCGCCGCTTCGCGAAACAGCCGCATGTCTTTTTCGCCGAGGGCCATGGTGGATCCGGGGGTTTCCGGCGGGTGCAGCATGATGTTGCCGTACATCTCGTAGAACCGTGACTGGAAGAGCGCGCTGTTGACGGTTTGAAGGAAGACGCCGGGTTCGATGCCAAGATTTTCGGCGTAGACAAAACTCTCCGTAAGCGAGGCGATCATGGCGGTGATGAGGAAATTGCCGCCGAGCTTGAGGGCGTGGGCGCTCCACGGATTTTCAGACACGATAGTGATGCCGCGGCTGCAATGTTCGAGCAGAGGGCGGATTTTTTCGACGGGATCCGACGCGCCGCCGACGGCGATCCAGAGCTTGCCCTGTTCCGCGATGTGCGGGCGGCCGAAGACCGGGGCTGCGACGAAGTGCTGGCCACGCGACGTGTGGTCCGTGGTGAGGCGGCGGGAGAGATCGACGCTCAGGGTGCTGAGCGAGACGTGAATCGCGCCAGTTTTGAGGCTATCGAGGAGCTTGCCGTCGTTGAGGAGAGATTCGAGCGCGGGATCGTCCATGAGCATGGTGAAGACGACGTCGCATCCGGCGACCGCTTCGGATGCGGATGGCGCGACCCTTGCGCCCTCGGAGCGCAGCGGCTCGGCGCGCGAGGCGGTGCGATTCCAGACGGTGAGGTCTTCACCGTTCTTCAACAACAGGCGCGCGATGGCGCTGCCCATTTTTCCTAAACCGAGGAATGCAATTTTCATTGGGTCTCCAGCGATGGATCTGTAGTTGAGATGACGGCGGGTGGTTTACCGATTCGCGGGCGGAGCGATGGGATAAGGGGCCAAAGCAAAGCGCCTGCCGGTTGGGCAGGCGCCTTGGGATCCGAAATCAGATCCGGGTTACTGCGGCGGAGCGTCGAAAATCGCGCCGACCGTATCGTTGCTGTTGACCTGGACGGTGCAGGTTGTGGGTGTGGCTACCGTGCAGTTGGTGGACCATCCGTTGAAGGTTGAGCCGGTACCAGGAGCTGCGGTGAGCGTGACCACAGTTCCGGCAGTGACGTTGGCGGCGCAAGTCGGCCCCTGAGTTGCGGTGCTCCCAGTGCCAACCGCCGCGCAGTTGATGACCTGCAACGGTGTCGATGTGCCGGGTATGGTGCCGGTGATTGTACCGGTGCCATTGCCGACCAGAAAGACATCCAGGATCGGGAGTTGCACTGTCCCAGCGCCTCCGGTGTTTTGGATGCTCGCACTGGCTACGATCGGACTGCCATCCGCAGCAGTGGCGACGGCGCTAATGGTGGTTTCGCCGAGACTCAGTGCCGTGGCAAAGCCGGTGGCGCTGACTGAAGCGACGGTAGTGTCGCTGGAGATCCACGTTACCTGATCGGTGAGATCCGCTGTCAATGGCGCCACGTTATAAGTGCCGATTGCGAGGAACTGTGTGGATTCTCCGGCGGAGTTGACCGTTTGGCTCGGCGGAATGATGGTGAGCGAGGTCAGGATCCGGGTAGGCGGCGTAGTCGCGGTAACAACCGTGACGGTACCGGTAGCCGATAACTGACTTCCATCGGGACCGGTTGCCTGTGCGGTAATGGTGGCCGTGCCGGCACCGACCGACGTCACAACGCCGGTACCCGCATCGACGGTTGCAACGTTGTTGTCGCTCGATGACCACGCGGATGATGTGGTGAGGTTCAGGGACGTGGGCGAGGTGTTGAAGGTGCCGTAGTCCAGGAAGTCCGCTTTTTGATTGGTGCCCGTCAGGACCTGGACGCCGGGCGAAACGGTCAGCCCGGTAAGCAGCCTGACCCCTACGGTCGAAGTATTGACGCTGAGTGTGCCGGAAGCTGAGACGACGGAACCATCGGTCGCCGTTCCCAGCGCGGTGATGGTGGTCGTGCCTGCCGCGACAGCCGTGGCTACACCGGAAGAATTGATGGTAGCGACGTTGTTGGTGCTGCTCTCCCACGTGACCGACGAGGTGAGGTCGGCGGTGAGAGGGGCAATGTTGTAGGTGCCGATGGCGATAAAGCTGGCTGTTTGCGTAGCCGCCGTAAGCGTCTGGCTGCTGGGAATGACGGTGAGGGACGTCAGGATGCGTGACCCCGACGAACCTGCCTCGACAGTAACGATGCCGGCGCCGGTGACCACACTGCCATCGGAACCAGTGCCCAGTGCGGTGATGGTTGCTGATCCGGTGCCAACGGCTGTGACGACACCGCTGCCATTGACGGTAGCGATGGAACTGTCGCTGGATTCCACGTCACGGAATCGGTGAGATCGGCAGAGAGCGGAGCGGAATTGTAGGTGCCGATGGCGATGAACTGCGCCTGCTGGCCTGAGGCGGTGAGAATCTGGCTACCCGGGCTGACGTTGAGGGCAACCAGAAGCCGCGAGGAGATGGGATTGATGACGGTCACGGTGCCGCTGCCGGTGACCACAGAGCCATCGGGGCCAGTGGCGAGCGCCGTGATGGTCGCGGTGCCGACGCCCTCGCCGGTGACTGCGCCGGTGGACGAAACCTGGGCAACGGTCGTATCGCTGCTCTGCCAGGTGGCAAGGTTAGTGAGGTTGGCTGAGCTGGGCGCCGCGCTGTAATTACCGATGGCGATGTACTGGGCGACTTCGCCGACCGCAGTCAGGTTCTGGCTGCCAGGAATCACGGAAACCGAGGTCAGCGCGCGAGCTTCTCCGCCGCCGCCGCCCCCGCTCTGAGAGGAGACTGTAATGTTCGAAGTTGCACTGAGGGGGCCGAAGCTACCCTGGAAATTCGCCGTGATGATCGAAAGGCCACCCGATACACCGGTGACGAGGCCGGACGAGTTAATGGTGGCCACGCCGACCACGGATGAGGACCACGTCACGGAACTAGAGACGTTTTCCTGGGTCGTCTGATGGCCCGACTCGGTATAAATGGCAATTGCCTGAAATTGGGCCGTTTGTCCCATATTCACGGCAGCCGTGTTCACTCCGGGAGTGATCACGAGGCCGGTCAACGACCTGGACATGCACCCCGTCAATGCGACCAGGGATGAAAGAAGGGATATTCCGATGGCCAGAGCGAAGCGGCGAGAGGGCACACACGTAGGCATAGTCGTCCGTAATTGCATAAAAGATCACCGTCCTCAGGAGAACTGAAGAGCTAGAGGCGGCTCTCAAGCTTCTGGGTTTGGGAGTATGTGCGAGATTATAGGCCGCCAGATTTTGGGGGCTATTCCACTTTCGGGGTACGAAAGACAGGGGAGAACCAGCAGCGTTAGCCGGCGTTCGCGGAGCGCAGGACGGCGAAGTCGGCTCGACGCGCGGAAGCAGGCAAATGTTGGGGAATCGAAATGGGGTGCCGAAGCGGGCGCAACGGCCCTATCTCTACGATGTTTCAGTCCTTCTGGTGAAAGAACTTGTTATTGATGTCGGGCCAGAACTCTTTAAAGATGAAAGTGCCACCGTCGAGGCTGACGTTGAGGAGCCAGCGCTGGCCGGTTTTGGTCCAGGTGCGTTCCTGGGAAGGGTAATAGAGGTCAGAGATGCCAGCAGCGGCACCGGCGCCGATAATTTCCGATGCGTTAAAGCTCTCGTTTCCGGAGTCAGTACGGGTGATGAGCACGCGGTCGAAGGAATAGATCGCGCGTTTGACGAATCCGCCGTGCCCGAGGGTATAGAAGCGGGGATCCTGCCGGAAGATCACGGGGAAGATGAACTCAACCTGGTAGTTTTCGTCGGCCTGGTCGGCAAAGGTGTGCCAGAAGTAACGGCCGTAGCCTGCCGCTCCCTGGTGGAACTCGCGGGTTGAGCCTTCTGCCTGAGCGATGCCGGCCAGAGCTCCGGCGAAGATGACGGAGGAGTAGTCGAAGCTATCCTGGGTGCTCTCCTTGAATTTCTCCATCGCGGATTGCGGCGGGAGATGCTGATCCGCAGAAACGGACCGGAAGTTGGGAATGACGAAAAGGATGCGTTTGGTCTGTTTGCCCTCGAGGCTGCCGTCCTGCGGCTGCGCCTGGGCGGAAGAGGACTGCGGCTGCGCCTGGGTCGAAGAGGACTGGGTCTGCGGATCAACGGCAACCACCGAAGAGG
>Ga0210391_10004705_pt1 | contig 11310 bp, 8 predicted proteins | sample IncBWC12OmetaG_FD_160573 | JGI IMG/M metagenome (GOLD analysis project Ga0210391, IMG submission 160573) | Forest soil microbial communities from Barre Woods Harvard Forest LTER site, Petersham, Massachusetts, United States - Inc-BW-C-12-O ...
ACCGCAGGCGGGCGCGTCGGTCCAGGCCGCACCATCTGGCCCGCAGATGACGCCCCGGGGCAGTCCGAATGTTGCTCAGGCCGTTCTGCTGGCGAGCGCACTGGGACAACTCGGTCTGGCGCTGGTAATCACCGTCTATCTGGCGCGCGTATTGTCTCCAGCGGCCTTCGGATTCTTCTCACTTATCGGAACTATCTTCATTCTCGCTCGCAAGGTTCTCGATCTTGGATTAAGCAATGTTGCTGCAAGGGACATCGCTCAAGATCCGCAGCGCGAGCGCCCGATCCTGGAAGGCATGATGGCCTACCGCAGAGCGGCCGGGGTGGCGCTGGCACTCGCGCTGTTCGTTTTCGCTTTCGTGCAGAGGGACCCGCAGGAGCGTTGGGTGTTGTTAGCGGCAGGTGTCGTGCTGCTGTTCACCGAGCCGGCAGCTTTGGACCCTGCGTTCCAAGTTCGACAAGCGCAAGGAGGACCGGCATTCCTGAACTTGTGCGGCGGGTTTCTGGTACTGCTAGGCAGCGTTGTATTCAACCGCCTCGCTTTCGCCGGAGCTGTGTTCGCTTTGCTGCTGGTAATACGTGAAGCGTTCTCGCTGCTGGGCACAAAGATCCTGGCGAACCGACTGTTGGGGTATCACCCTAAAGCCGGATTCCGCGGTCGAGCGTTGAAAGCGTTTGTCGGACCAGCGCTGATCTTCAGTCTGGCCAGCCTGATCTACACCGTCTATTTCAACTGCGATGTTTTCTTTGTTCTCGCCTTGCGCGGACGGGACGAGCTTGGCGCCTACGCAGCGGCGTTCAGACCGATCAATCCGTTGCTGCTCCTGCCCTGGCTGCTAATGGTTCCTGTTGTGCCGGTGCTAACGGTGGTGCTGACTAGAAGCCGTGAACAGTTCATTTGCCAGGTGAGGAGCGCCTGCGAGATCGCTTTCGGAGTCGGAAGCTGCGGCGCGGTGGCCGGCGTTCTCCTGGCTCCCGATCTCGTCAGGCTTCTATATCCTGTGCGCTACCTCGAAGGGCCCCTCTCCTGCGTAAATGCCTTTCGCTGGCTGTCTGTGGCCTTGGGATTGGTTTGCGTCACAACCGTCGTGACGGCGTCCATGCTGGCGGACCGAAGGGAAAAGGTCCTGTTGACAATCGGAACCCTGGCGCTGGTCGCCAACGTCGCGCTGAACCTCGTACTGCTGCGGCGTTACAACTTCACCGCCGCCGGCTTCGCCACGGCAGCCACGGAACTGTTCTATCTGATCGGAGCAGTAGTCGCGTTTCACATATTCACCGGGCGAAGCGCGCTGACCTGGAGAACATTGTTGTATGTAACGCCAGCGGCGAGCATGGCTGCAATTCTTCATCTGACCGCAGGAGGGGCTGTACTGCGAGTATGCGCGGGTATCGGTCTCGGCCTTCTAGCCGTAGCAGCGATACTGGTTATGCCCCAGTCGCGACAATTCCGTCGGGAAATGAGATCGTTCACCCCGACCTTCGAAGAAGCAGCCGCCGTCGCTGCGCCCCAGGTTGAGTTATGAAGAAGACCGACCCCATCGAGCAGGCGCTGAACGCGATCGGCGACCTCCGCTCCAAGAATGATCCGAAAGAGGCTGCTGTCCAGTTGCGTGGCTTCCTGAGGGATCGCTCCAACCTGGTTATTGCCAAAGCAGCGAAGGTTGTCGGGGAGCTGCGGTTGTCTCTCGTGCCTGAACTTACAGCGGCGTTCGATCGGATGATGACCAATCCACAGAAGCTCGACAAGCGTTGCGCTGCGATCACAGAGATCATCACCGCGTTGTACGAGCTTGATTACACCGAGCCGGAGGTCTACCGGCGTGGCATTCGGCACGTGCAGAAAGAAGCATCGTTCGGTCCCCCGGTCGACACTGCCACTAAGCTACGTGGTATCTGCGCACAAGGCTTGCTTCGCACGCATAGCGCGGACGCCATGTCTCTGGTCGTGGATCTGCTCGCCGATCCTGAGCCGGCTGCGCGACTGGGTGCTATTCGGGCATTGGCCTTGAACGGTGGTGAAGCTGGGGCGCTGCTGCTCCGCTTTAAGGCCCTGGTTGGTGACGAAGACCTGGAAGTCACGGCAGAGGGTTTTTCTGCTCTGATGTCCTGCGCACCTGAGCAAACGCTGTCGTTTGTTGCGAGGTATATGGATTCCGAGGACGAGGCGATCACCGAGGCCGCGATTTGGGCGCTGGGGCAATCGCGGCGACCGGCCGCTGTCGAGGCGCTCAAGGACAAGTGGGAGCGCACTGTCGATCGTTCTGCACGCAAGGCGCTGGTGGGTGCCCTCGCGGCGTCGCGACTCCAGGAAGCCATCGATTTTCTCGGTTCGCAGTTGCAGAACACCGACCTAGCGACGGCGGGAGAGATATTGGGGGCTCTGTCGAACTACGGCAGCAACGAGGCAGTCAGGCAATCCGTGACTTCGGCTGTGGAAGAGCGCGGGGATCGCGGCTTGACGGCGCTATTCCATCAGTACTTTCCTTTAAAGTGATCCGCGCTGAGCGAAGCCGGATCTTGACCTACTGCTTCAGTAGGGCCTCGAGCCGTTGCTGAATCACGGCGGTATCGGTTTGTCCGCGGTAATTCGCGGCAACATGGCCATTGCGGTCGATCAGAAATGTGACTGGCAAGCCTAGGATTCCGCCGTAGGACTGCGCCAACTCCGTCGATCCCATCGCCACGGGATAGTTCATTTTGTACTGCCGGTAGAAAGTGCGCACCGGATCAGGCCCGTCGTCCATAGAAATACCGACCACCTGAAAGCCTTGCGCTGCGTAGTTGTTCTGAAACTCGACGAAGTGCGGAATCTCCGACTGACAGGGAACACACCATGTTGCCCAGAAATCCAGTAGGACGACCTTCCCCTTGTAGCTCGCCAGGTTCACAGGCTTCCCGTCGATGTCAGTAAGCGAAAACGGAGCGGCCACCGAACCGACGGTTCCTGCAGGTCCGCCGTTACGGGCCGATTGGTGACGCGCGAACTCATAGAGACCGATCACGACGGCGATCGCGATAATTATCAGGACAACTTTTCTCATGCGTTATTGACCTTTGATGGTGGGATATCCCTTGTAGACCCAGTCGGTACCGAAGTCGTCGGCAATGTACAGCACTTTGACATTCGTGAAGCCCATCGAAGTCAGCTCCTTGAAGGCGGGCTGAACATTGGGACAGTGACTCCAGGGACAGCAACCGCAGTAAAGAATAATAGCGTTATTGTGTGGGAGCGATTTTACGCGGGCGCGCAGCTTCTGGAGCCCGTCCTTCTCAGAGCCGGTTCCAACGTACTCTGCATCGGGAATGTGTGCCTGCCGATAGAGCAGCCATGGTCCGACATTCAGTATGAGAGGCTTCTCGCCCGTAGGCGACTGGAGCACCTTTACGAGATCTTCAGGACTAACGAGCTGCGGGCTGCCGGGAGGCAGTTGTGACGGTTGCGCAGTCTGTGCCATCGCTACTGTCGCGAGCAGAAACGCGCAGAGCACGAATGCCAACACTTTTGAAACGTTCATGACCTACCTCTGGTTCCGGTTGAATACAGCTCTTATGACTGCCAATCCAGATTAGCTGAAGGAAGATGGAATGCCCAAACCGGGTCGATGGCAAGCGATGCAGTTAACATCGAATCCTGCCCGCGTTGGTTTCAAATCCGGCGAGACTCCAGCCTACAACCGAACAATAGCTTGATTGTCACCAACTCCGCCCTGATAATGACTTTCGCCTTCATCTCAGGAGCCAACCGAATGACCGCATCCGAGTTGACCGCCTTCGTCAAAAGGCTCAAGCCTCCGTTTCTACAAGATCTGGCGCCGGAGGAATTGAGCGCCGTCCTGGCGCCGGCGCGCCAGCAGCGGTTTCTGGCCAAGTCAGTCATCACCAACCAGGGCCATCCCGCCAACCAGATTTACATGGTTCTTACCGGCGCCGCACGCAGCTTCTTCCTTACCCAGACGGGGCACAAGCTGCATGTCTACTCCTATCCAGCCGGTGAGATGTTTGGCGGTATGGCCCTGATTGCCCGGCATTCCGAGTACATCGTCAGCACCGAAGCGGTGAAAGACAGCTACACCCTGACATGGGATCGGGCAAGCATCCGGACGTTGATCCTTCGCTATCCGCAACTGATGGACAATGGATTGTCGATTGCGTCGGAATATTTGAACGCCAGCATCGCCACGCAAGTGGCGCTCAGCTGCCACTCGGCTCGTCAACGGCTGGCGGAGGTACTGGTCGGCATGGCCAGCGGCATTGGGCGTCGCGTATCCGGGGGAATTGAGCTTGCGATTCGCAACGAGGAGCTGGCATCAGCCGCAAACGTAACTACGTTCACCGTCAGTCGCCTGATGAGCGAATGGCAGCGCGGCGGTTTGGTCAAGAAAAGCCGCGGAAAAGTGCTGGTTCCATTTCCCGAAAGGCTCCTGCTGCAGGACCTCTAATCGTCCAGTCTGCCGGGGTAACCACCGCTCTTTGATTTGGCGCAACGTCAAATCTGCGGCCTGACAACGATCTACCGTCGCCGCTCTGTAATGATTGTCACATCGGCAATTTGCTTCCATGTCTGACATGGGGCTGTGAGCGGTAAGGGTTTCGATACGCAGCGAGGGCCACAGGTTGTGGCCCTCGACTTTTGAAGATGGCTCTTCGGAAACCGTGCTCAAGAATTTACCCCTCTGTTTTACCAACAGGTTTCAGGCCCGGTCTTATAGGGGATCAGGTTTGCAAAAGTTCTACCGCGGCAGCGAGAGAAGCTGCTGTGTAACGGAGAAACGTGTGCCCAAAGTAGCTCCCACAGTGATTTTATGTATCGACGACGATCCGAAGGCGTTGATGGCTCGCAGCCTGCTTCTTTCGATCGCCGGTTATGAAGTTCGCACAGCAGCATCGGCGGAAGCGGGGTGGAATCTATTTCGCAACTCGCGGGTAGATGTCGTCCTAACGGAGCAGTATCTGCAGGGAATGAAGGGTGCTCAGATCGCCCGCCCCATGAAGAGTCTGAAGCCGGAAATTCTGTTTGTGCTGTTGAACGGAGCTTTCGATCCACCGACGGAAACCGACGATGTAGATCTGATTCTGATGAAGTGTCTAGGGCCTTCGGTGTTTCTGCGATCGATCGAGAAGCTGATTGCCCGGCGCAAATTATCGATTGTTCCTCCGATGTGCAAAGAAATAGGGAGCACACCAGGTGCTCCCTAGCTTGCGACAAGTTGATCGCGCAAGAGCGGCGGTCTCGGCCAGACCTGAGGTCTAAACCGAAGGTCCCGCTGCTCTGACTTCGGCGCTAACCCCCGCCTCGTACGTCTTGAAATTCTCACGGAACAGGTTTGCCAGCTTCTTTGCCGCTGTATCGTAGGCGGCTTTATCCGCCCACGTATTGCGCGGGTTGAGGATTTCGGATGGAACACCTGGGCACTCGGTGATGACCTCAAGCCCGAATACGGGGTCTTTTTCGGTCTTGACGTTGGCCAGCTTACCGCTGTGAATCGCGTTGACGATCGCGCGAGTGTGAGCCAGTTTGATTCGCTTGCCAACTCCAAACGCGCCGCCGCTCCAGCCGGTGTTCACCAGCCAGACACGGGCTCCATGTTTTTTCATCTTTTCGGCTAGAAGTTCAGCGTATTTGCTGGGGTGCCAGACGATGAAAGGTCCACTGAAACAGGGCGAGAACGTTGCGGTGGGATCTTTCACGCCGACCTCAGTGCCGGCAACCTTGGCGGTATATCCACTGATGAAGTGATACATCGCCTGCGCCGGACTCAACGAGCTGACCGGCGGCAGAACTCCAAAGGCGTCGGCAGTCAGGAAGATGATGTCGGTTGGATGATCGGCTACGCACGGAATTTTCGCGTTCTGTATGAACTCGATGGGATAGGCGCCACGAGTGTTCTCCGTGATTTTGGTATCGGCGAAATCCACGTGCCGGTCTTCTTCGAGCACAACATTTTCCAGCACAGCTCCGTAGCGCAAGGCCTGGAAGATATCGGGCTCCGACTCTGGTGTGAGGTTGATGGCTTTTGCGTAACAGCCGCCCTCGATGTTGAAGATTCCCGCGTCACTCCAGCAATGCTCGTCGTCACCAACCAGCAGGCGGTTGGGATCGGCTGACAACGTTGTCTTACCCGTGCCGCTGAGGCCGAACAGCAGGGAAGAGCGACCCGTTACCTTGTCGGCGGTCGCCGAGCAATGCATGGAGAGCACTCCGCGTTTGGGGGCAAAGTAGTTCATTACGGTGAACACGCCCTTCTTCATTTCTCCGGCGTATTCGGTACCCAAAATCACCAGTTCACGATCTTCCAGGTTGACGCAGATGCTGGTCGTCGAACCAACCCCCGCCGTGTATTTATTTGCCGGAAAACGGCCGGCATTGTAAATCACGAAATCGGGTTTCCCGAAGCTCGCCAGTTGCTCGCGCGTCGGGCGGATGAGCATGGTGTGCATGAACAGCGCGTGATAGGGACGCTCGCAGATCACGCGAACCTTGATCTGATAGTTGGGATCCCATCCGGCAAATCCGTCGAAGCAGTAGAGCCGTTCGCAAATGTTCAGATAGTCTTTTGCGCGCTCCTTGACGACATCGAAGGTGCGCCCGTCGAGAGCAACGTTCACTGATCCCCACCAGATATCATTTTCCGATTGCGGATTCTTGACGACGCGCTTGTCCTTGGGTGATCGACCGGTCTTTGCGCCAGAATAGGCGACCAAGGCTCCGTTGTCGGCAATGCTCGCATCTTTGTCGTAACGAATGGCATGTTCGTAGAGCGCGCTGGGGGGCAAGTTGCGATAAATCTGTGCGACGTTGATACCGAAGTCTTTCAAATCAAATGGGTCCATACGATTTCCTGCCTTATGAGCGAATTAGCTTGAGATAACGAAACTTCCATCATACCGCCGGGCTGTCAAGGAATGAAAATAAGGAACATCCCCGCCCAGCACTGAGGCGAAGCCGCAGCGGGCATAGGGCATCGTCCCTCTCGTAAGGCCGGCTGGTCACATTTGCGGCAGTTGCTGTTCTTGATACTGCAAGAGCACATTTACCTTCTATTCATTCGACATTTACTTCCTTGTCAATAGCCTTGCGCATACTAATAGGCGAATAGTGCGAGCTATGACGCGGAAGGTCGATGGCTAAAGTCGGCACGAAGGCGTTGATCGAGCGGCTGGACGCCCCGGCCGCAAACACGATTCCATTCGATAGGCTGCCGTTCACCGTGGCCGATGCCACGGCAGGCAGCGAAGACGAGTTACAGGCTGTCGTGGTCGGATCTTCACAGGACTGCGACCTTCCCATCAGCATCTGCGAGTCGCGATTCTTCCGAAATATTGCCCGTCGGAGCGCCAGCGGCGAAGGTCCGCGACATACCTTGCAAGAGGTCGAAGCCTACCTCAAAGACACTCTCGGAGTCTGGGAGAACAGCTGGATACGGTTTCCTCAACGACGGCTCAGCCAGCGCGCACAGCAGCTTCTCGAGGCCGACTTCCAGGTCGTGCGTGATGGACAGGCAACGGAACGCTCGGATGCCTCGCGCTTCCGTTTTCTTCGTAACGGCGAGTTATGGGTTCGCATTCCCATCTCCTACGCTCTGAAACTGGCCCTGGCCGACCTTACCGGGAGTCAACCGCACATGCCCGAGCCGATGCGCGTGGAAGCCGAGCGGCTCATGAAACACTTCCTGAACGACAATACCTCGCCAGAAACGACATCGTTCCAGATCGTTGATGCGACCGATGGCCGTTCTCTGGGAGAGAACGTTGCCCGGGAGTCGGCTCGACGTTTCCTTTTCACCTCGCTGCTGGTCGCGTGGGCTAACCTGCGGTTGGGACTGCTTGAGCACGGTCAGCGAGCCATGGTGTATCACGCGCCCGTGCCCTCGGTTCATCAGGAAGACCTTTCTTCGTGCATTTCGGACTCGTTCTATCGCGAGCTGTTCATGAGCCCGTGCCTTTCAGGCTGGAGTGACGGCGAGAAGAAGCATGAATATATGCACCTGTGCCATCAGGTGCTGAGCCGGAGTCAGTTGAATGCTGTGGGCAAGCTGCGCGAAGCCGGCATCATCGCCATGGATCTGGTGATACTGCCGAGCCTGTCGAACATCAGCCTGGCAAATAACGGCATTCACGTCAGCATTGGCAGCCGTATGCTGACGGACGGTCAACACTGGAACCTGGATAGCGAAGGCGCAAAGGATGTCGGCGATCTCGCCATCAAAATCTTCGAACATTTTCTGGCGCTATTTGTCGGCATTTATACTGCTGCTCCCTACAGAATCGGCTTCTCGCAATTTCATCCCGAGCGGTTGTTATCTTTCCTGCCGCATGAACTCGACTTCACTCACTTGCGCCTGCTCTGGCGCGAGTGGAAAGAGAAGGCACAGCTTCGGATCTTCGGCCATCCGTTAACGCCGTACGGACCGCGTCGACTCGACAATATGGTCAGCCGGGTATTCAGACTACGAGGTGACTGTGTTCCTGACGCTCGGCTATTGACCTATCCGGTGGCCTGGTTGGCGACCGCGCAGGCCTCCGCCTTGGATGGAACGGTCGGGAATGTTTCCCGGTTGTCGTCCGAACTCGATGAGCTAGGGATTGTCGATCGCCGAATGTCGTTTTACATGCCTTTGCGCCTGCGGGAAGGGCTTAGCGATGGGTATTCCGGGTTCGAAGCTCGCTACTACAGCCTTTTTCCCTCATACGACAAGGACATGCAGCCGGCAGCTGATCTGCAACAGTTCCTGCTGGCCCTGGCCTACCGCATGGCCCTGCTTGGGGAAGTGGAGCACGGTGAGATTCCGGATGATCCGACCCTGGAGAGCGAGCGGCGACAGCCATTCTTCTTTGCGGCGGCTGGACTGCCGGCGTTTTACGTACATCGGGACTCGCACAACCAATTCCTCAAAACGATTCTGCGAAAGTGTAAGACCACGCGGCCTAGCCGACGACATCCCAAGTATCACCGCGTCTCGATTCGTGACTACCGTCGTGCCCTGCTGACTCACATCCGTGAGAACGCAGCCGATCTGGTGGAAGCCATGGGAATGGAAGGCGTCCTTACCGACTTGGCAGTACGTTGTGAAGATCAGGAACAGCAGGCTGAGCATCGCTTAGCCGGTGGCATTCTGTCCGGAACTGCGGATCCCATGCGCGTAGAGGCTCGCGAATTCAACCGGGCGGCGGAGAAGTTCTACCGAGAGCAACTTCGGCGACAAAATTTGGGCGAAGCGTTTTCGCATCTGCGACAAGACGCGGAGGCTCTGCAACGTTCCGAGCGCAGTGAGATTCGGGCGTGTCTGCGTCACGGCGTTCGCGTGCAAGAGGTTGGGCGCTTTCTGGACGATGTCGAACAGCGCACCTTATCCGACCAACTCTCGCTGCAGGAGGTCACAACTTTGCTGAACCTGGTCCTCGTATTGGCACTCGAGGAGCGTCGCCGATCTGCGAGGGGAAAATCATGAGCGGTGTCGAGCACCATTACATCGATCGCACCACCGGGGCCGTCAGACGGGAACAGCTGCTGGCAAACGGAATGATTCGTGCGATGTACTCGCCCGCACTGGAGAAAGCTGCCGTGCTCACGCAATTGGCCTCGAGCCGTTACGTGTCTCGAGTGCTCGGCTACCTGAACTACGACAACCTGCTCTCCTCACGCGCTACAGGGATGTTACGTTTCCTGAGCAATGCCGGGATTCAGCTCTCGGAGTTCGTCGGCAACCTGTCAGACTACGATACCCCGAGGAAACTATTCGAGCGCCAGATCCAATATTGGAACTGCCGCCCGATGCCAAAGGAGAGGCGCTCTGTCGTATGTCCAGCCGATGCTCGCGTGTTGGTTGGGTCGATGGATAAGACGTCAGGACTGTACCTGAAACAGAAGTTCTTTTCCTTTCCCGAGCTGCTTGGAGAGGACTCGCCATGGCGCAGTGCATTCGCGGGAGGCGACTACGCTGTGTTTCGCCTGACGCCCGAGAAATATCACTACACTCACATGCCGGTATCGGGACGAGTGCTCGACTTCTATTCGGTGGATGGCCGCTATCATCCGTGTAACCCGAACGCCGTCGTGCAGCTGATCACGCCAGTATCGAAGAACCGGCGCGTCGTCACTATCGTCGACACCGATCTCCCGCGGGGAACCAAGATCGGCATAGTGGCCATGATCGAGGTGGTCGCGCTGATGATCGGTCAGATCGAGCAACGCTACAGCGACGAGCGCTATCGCAGCCCTCGTACTCTTCAACCAGACATGTTCGTGCGAGCGGGAGCGCCTAAGGCATTGTTTCGTCCGGGAAGTAGCACCGTGGTCCTGCTGTTCCAGAAGGGCCATATTCGTTTTGCTCCCGATCTGATTCAAAACCAGCAGCGCACAGGGATTCAGAACCCGTTCTCACTAACTATGGGCGAGCCGCTCACCGAAACGGACGTAGCCGTTCGTTCGCCGCTCGCGCTTCCCACTGAGGAGGTCTTATGTTGAACATAGGATTCGTTGCGACGCTGGCATTGTTCCTTTTTGCGCTCATCACGTGGGGTGTTCGCCATCTCCCCGCTGAACGCTGGCAAATGCTAGCCGCTGTGCCAATCGCGAAAGCGGCCGATGGCTCATGGCTCGGTCTAAACCTGACGTTCTATGGTTTCTTCAGCGCTAGCGGGACGACCTTCGGCTGTCTGATGTTGCTGCTGCTGTTGGCGTCGGTCGGACTTCCGATATACGTGAGCTGTGCACTGATTGGCTTCGTACTCCTTGTGTGCGTTCCGTCCTCGCGATTGATTGCGGGGATGGTTGAGCGGAAAAGAAATACCTTTACCATTGCCGGCGCAGCGTTTACGGCAACGATCCTGTTGCCTCCCCTGGTCATCGCGGCCTCGGCTGCTGCGCGGCAGAAGTTCTCGATACCGGTGCTGCCGGTGTTCGCTGCCGCCATCAATGCTTATGTTTTGGCCGAAGCTATCGGGAGGCTGGCCTGTATCAGCTTCGGTTGCTGCTACGGACTACCGCTGCGCGATGCCAGGCCGTGGCTCGCGCAGTTGTTCCGCCGCCACAGCCTGATCCTCGAGGGATCCAATAAAAAGGCTTCGTACGCGTCAGGGTTTTCGGGAGAGCCTCTGATCCCGGTGCAGGCGCTGACTTCTGCGCTGTTCGCGATGGGCGGAGTAGCCGGTATCGCATTGTTTCTCGCCGAGCGTTATCGAGTGGCGGCCCTCATACCGCTGTTGACCAGTTATGGCTGGAGGGCCTGCTCGGAGTGGCTGCGCGCCGACTATCGTGGGGCTTCCAAGGTTTCGCCTTATCAGATCATGACGATTATTTCGCTTGTTT
>Ga0210391_10004706_pt1 | contig 11308 bp, 11 predicted proteins | sample IncBWC12OmetaG_FD_160573 | JGI IMG/M metagenome (GOLD analysis project Ga0210391, IMG submission 160573) | Forest soil microbial communities from Barre Woods Harvard Forest LTER site, Petersham, Massachusetts, United States - Inc-BW-C-12-O ...
AGTTTCTCGGTGCTGACTCGGAAGCGAACTTCTGACATCATTTTGTTTCACCGAAATGTCTCCCCGATCGTACGTGCACACGGAATACGTTGAAGGCGCGGGCGGATGGCTGCGCCTGCGAACCTCGGATTCTAGCTACCGGCCGACCGTGCGTTCGATCGCCTCTTGCGTGGCTCTCCGCCAAAGGTCTGAACCTGGGCGATCGAGTATGTGTTTTCGTATTCACACTGCTGGCAGCGAGCGATAAATGACTGCGGCGAGGTGGCGTCACTGTTTTCGGGCTCATCCCGCAGGCGCTCGATCTTTGGGGAAACGGGAATGGGCTCCGTGCAGTTTGTGCAACACACTCCACGATAGCTCTTACGAAGTTCCGCAATCATACAGACCTCACGAAGGGGTTTGAGGGCAAAGTCAGCGCCGATTATGCCCGCACGTCCCCCGGATGGATGTCCCGTAGGGCACACCCAGGCGCGTGTGCCGAACCGGACAGAAATTTACCAGCGATCGGGGCATAGTCACGTTTGCCGCGATTTCGTGAGCGGACATTCACATTGGGGGGGACTACAACATGCACCGCGCACATCGCTACATCGCTTCACTATTCCTCGCTGCAGCTATCGCGGCACCCTTGTCGGTAGTGGCCGCCGCCGCACCTCAGGATGCCAACGTTCAGATTCGAGTGTATGACAGGGACCACCGCGACTATCACAACTGGGACGACCGTGAAGATCGCGCCTACCGGGGTTTTCTGGCGGAGCGGCACGAGACCTATCGTGAGTACAACCGACAGAACCACAAGAAGCAGAGAGCGTATTGGAATTGGCGCCACGAGCATCCCGATCGCGATTAGCGCGAGCGACTCGTTGAACGGCAGCGAACGGGGCGTTCCGTCCCGAATGGTCCGGACGGAACGCCGGAACGATCTGCCCACCCGCCCGCAACGGACGAAATATGTTCCGCGATTCTCGGGAGCCGCATGAGCACACAACTGAGCAGGCGATGGTCCTACGCTTTGGTTCTTTCCATTATCGCGCTGGCGGCGGGATTTCTCGGAGTCGGCGTCCGCGTGTTCGCGTCGGCCGTGATTTCCGACTCCATATTTCTCGCCGCCTCAAGCGTCGTGGGGCTGACCTTAGGTATATATTTTGCCCTTCGCGTGCCGAGGATGCCCCGAGCAGTTGAACGACAAATCCAGCGGACTTCGAGATACGTTTTGCCCGGGCGATATGACCGGAGAACGCCGACACGGCCTGGGCCGAGGGTTTCACTCACGGCTGAACGGCGACCTAAGCAGCTCGCGGGATTCTCAAGGCCGGAAGCTGTTTCGGCGGTCCGAACCGATTGAGCTAGGCTGTGGCGGGTATGTAATCCGTCCGTCGGCGGTGCGGAGCTATGCGAGACGGCCGTATCCTTCGGGCTGATCGATTCTCTGGTCTCCGTCTTTGATCTGGCGCTTCGCCCAGGCGATCAGAGAAAGGTTGTCGGAAGTCCCGATCTTTTCCCGCATCTCGCGCATCATCGAGAGAAACGTCGTTGGTTCCATGCAAAGATCGTTGCACACCTGCCTGTCCGTTCTTCCCGAAGCGAGCGCGCGCAGGATGACGGATTCTTCGTTGGTCAGGGCCGGGTCCAGGTGAAAGCCAGCGGCACGGTTGATGCTGATGAGGTTGTATTTGCGTTTCATCGGTTCAGCGCTCCTCTGTTGTAGTCGGCCGCCTCAGTGGGGTGATGTGGCGGGACGTGCTTCGCCTTCCTTGCTGCGGGAGCCCGTCCAGCGATCTTCATTGAGTACAAGGCCGCGTCTGCCGCTCCCAACAGAGCGTCAATCGTTTGGCCGTCGTGGGGATAAATGGAAATGCCGATGCTGACGGACAGTTTTGGCTCCTTGCCGTCGCTCGCGACGCGATCGCGGATGCGCTGAGCTACGAAGGTGGCCGGCGACCGCCCTGTTTCGGGCAGGACCAGCGCGAATTCATCCCCACCGAAACGCGCCGACGTATCGATGTCGCGGCTGCAGATACACAAAACATCGGCCAGCCGGCAAAGGGCCTGGCTGCCAACCAAGTGCCCGAAGCTGTCGTTGATTCGCTTCAACCCGTCCAAATCAAGAAACAAGAGAGCGAATTCGCGCCCCGTGCGCTCGGAACGCTTGATTTCCGAGTTCACCGTCTCAACGAGGCGGCGATAATTGGGAAGACCTGTAAGCGGGTCCTTGGCTGCCTGCTGACGGAGGTGATCTTCGAGTTTTCGCTGTTGGGTGACATCCTCGACGATGATCTCGTAGCTCTCTTTCTTTCCCTCTTGGGTGACCGCTCGTCCACTCAGGCGAAGTTTGAGAGACGTGCCGCCCGTCATACTCCATTCGATTTCGAGAGGGTCCGGACGATCCGGCTCATTCGGGTGACCCAGCAGCTGCGCTCGTTTGGACGGATCCGAGAAGATCTCCATGGCCAGGTTCGCGGCCAGAAGTGCCTCACGGGATTGAAAGCCAAGCATCGTCACCAATGCCTGGTTCACATCCAAAAACTTCCCTTTCGCACTGCAGTGACACATTCCATAGGCAAGGTTGCCAACAAGTGCCCGGTACCGCGCCTCCGAGTGTCGCAATTTTTTTTGGGTCTGGTGGCGTTCTTCGCGCAGTTTGGCATCGCTCAGAACCCGACGAACGGCTACAGGAATGTGCCCAGCGTGATCCATGGCCACGCAATCGGCGGCGCCGCGTGAAATGAGCTCCGCCTCGGTTTCCGGTTGCAGCGTATCGGCCAGCAGAATGCACGGAATCCGCCGATCCCTTGCCCGAAGAATTTCCGGCAGCTGCATTCCTTGCCAATTCACGGAGGGATATTCGGCTACCACCACGTCATAGACTCTCGATTTCAGGCGTCTGGCGAACTGCTCCGGAGTGCGCGCGACATCTGCGCTGACGTTGAAAGACGCGCGCTGAAGCTCCTGCAGACACTTCCGTACCTTCACCGCATCGCTGTGAACAAACAGAACCCGCAAAGGAAGCCGCCTGCCTGCCGCAGGGGGTGCGACCACGGGCAGAGCGGCTTGCGGGACGCGTTTTCGAGAGCCTGAAGCCATTGAAAGTCTCACCAATTCAAAAGTGATCACACCTTGCAATCGGTCGCCAGAACTCGTTCAAAAGCGACCGATGCGAAACATAGCCAAAAAGGAGGAGTGAATCTGTCCGGAATGGCACACCGCGTGCCGAGGCGCCATTGGGTTCAGCGCTGATGCCGAAACGAAGCCAGAACGATTGTTCACCGTAAGTGTTCTTAAAGGAACAGACGCGCTTTTTGTCTGCGTCTATTATCCGACCTGACAACAGAACGATCCATAAAGACTTGGGAGCGACCATATGAAGTTGGGACCTGCAGTGTTGCTTTTCGTAGGCGTCCTGTTTGCGGCCGCGCCGGCTTGGGCCGATCGAGTCCCGTGCTGCGAATTCGCAAAAGGCTCCGCGATTGGATTCTCCGCTGATGTTGGGCATGGCTTTCAGGTGTCGAACGACACCAACTATGCCCAGGGACTAAAGTCGTACGCCCCTAAAGACGCGTACTCCCCTTTTCAGCGCTCGCGCGAAGAAATATCTTCCCGCGATTTGAACGACCTTGCTTCTCTCGAGCGCTTATCCGACCACACGAGGGCCGAAAACGGATGGCTTGACGGGCGCAGCAAGGATCGAAAATCAGACAGCGACGACCCTGGACCTGCGTCAGTTCCGGAGCCAGGAACTCTTTCGCTGTTGCTGCTGGGTTTGACCGCCGCCGGAGTAGTCGTCCGCAGGCGCTAAGGATCGCAGGCGGCTCGGACAATGGCGTCTTGTCTCACCGGCTTCACTTCAGGAAGCAGTCTGGGCGGTAAGGTCTCGCGCTATCGCCGCAAACAAAATATCTACCTACAGGGCGAGCGTGCCAACACGCTCTTCTACATCCAGGAAGGCGGCGTGCGCCTGATTACCCGGACGAAGCGCCGGGCAGGCGCTGTTACCGCAATACTGGGCGCGAATGATTTCTTCGGTGAGCTTTGCCTGGCCGGTTACCCGCTCCGCATGTCGACAGCCGTCGCGTTGACCGCCAGTTCCATCCGTACCATCCCTAAAGCGAAGATGCTGACGATGCTGCGTCACAGGGACGGCAAAACGTCGAATTCCCTGCTGGCTCAGCTGCTGTCGAGCGCCCAAGGCTACCGGGACCACGTTGCGGATCTGCTGACATCCTCCGCCGAACAGCGGCTTGCCCGTGTGCTTCTGCAGCTGGCCCATCTGGATAAAAGAGCTCCTCCCCTTCTTGAAATTCCCACGATCAGCCATCGGATTCTGGCGGAGATGGTCGGCACCACCCGCCCCCGAGTGAATATGCTCATGAACAAATTCAGAAGAAGGGGATACATAAACTACGATGGCGGACTCGAAGTGTACCAATCCCTGCGGAATGTCTTGTAGGGCCGATAGCAAGGGTCGGCCCGCTTTTCGGTGTTTTCCACAGGTGTTCGATATGGGACAGTATTCCCACCCGTGCCGAGGCTATTCTCGTGCATGAGGCCCTCGATAGCTCGGCGTGTCTCCGCCAAGGCTTCCCGTCCTCCCCTGCGAAGAGCGGATTCCAAGTCGCATGCGTTTGACGTAAATTACTTCCTCGATTCAACCGGGCCGGGAAGGCGCGTGAGCAAGTTCCAGCCAAGAGAAACCATCTTCAGTCAGGGCGACCCCACGAACCACGTGATGTATCTCCAGGACGGCGGCGCCAATCTGACTGTGGTGAACGGAGCGGGCAAGGAAGCGGTCGTAGCAATTCTTGGGCCCGGGGATTTCCTGGGCGAAGGATGCCTCGCGGGCCAGTCGACTTGCGTGGCCACGGCAACCGCGATTACTCCTACCAGCGTGCTGGTGATCGACAAGAGCGAAATGATCCGGGTCCTGCATCGAGAGCAGCAACTCTCCGACCGCTTCATCGACTACATGCTGGCGCGAAATATCCGAGTTGAGGAAGATCTGGTCGATCAGCTGTTTAATTCGACCGAGAAGCGTTTGGCCCGGACTTTGCTGTTGCTCGCACGCTACGGCACAGTAGGGCGCCCTCAAAAGGCGATTCACAAAGTTTCGCAAGAGATGCTGGCGGAAATGATTGGCGCAACGCGGCCCCGAGTGAATTTCTTCATGAACAAATTCCGGAAACAAGGCTTCATCGAGTACAACGGCGACATCCAGGTCAAAAAATCGCTCCTGAGCGTTGTCCTGCACGATTAAGTTTTCCAGATCCTCGCCCGGCCGGGCAACGGCAACCTTCGCTTCGCAAGACTCAAAGACGCACCATTTGTGGCCCCTGAGCTTCCATGTCCCTTTTTGGACAGATTTCGTTTCGCGTCGCGCTTACAGTGCGCGTGGATGAAACTCTTCACCCCAGGAGAATTTCATGACGCCGAACATCATTACGCTCGCAGGAACAGTTGAAAAGCTGATCGATCGTTCTCTCATCAAGCAACCCCAGCAGGCCCAGATTTCGTTTAAGGGCGCCGAATTCCTTTATGACGAAATTCGGATTCTCAATACCCACGGATGGGAAGTCGGCAAGACGATTGAATTAACGATTCGGTCGCTGGAATAGCACGTCAGCGATGACCCTCTGGGCTGGTCTCGCCGGCTGGCGCAATACTCTCCGCCAGTGAGGTGCGATGCGGAAAATCTCCGAGCTGATAACTCGTATCCTGCCAAATCATGGTCGATCGGCCGATGATGCGAACGTTGGCCGAGGCTTTCGAGGATGTCTGGACCCACATCGGGCCGACGTATCCGTAGACTAGAACAATTCGCACATCGGTGAACCACCACGACGGATCTTTCGCCGGCGCCCCTTCGACGCGGCGCGGCAGGTACGTCTCGGCATCCACCCATAAGGTCCCGCGAAGCAGGTTCTTGGATTTGCGCTTGGGACTTAGCTCGAGCACGTAACAGAGCCGGCCGTTCAGTTCATTCTTACCGACGAGCACGAAATCGTAATTTTCGCGCGTGACGTCCGTGGCCCGGGAATCGATTGCAAAAGCCACTTCACTATCCAGCGCTTTGCGAACGATTCTTTCCGCCAACATCGACCCCACTGAGGTCTGAATCGTGTATTTCTTCGAGTCCGGAGGGACCACGACGATGTCCGCAACAACGTGCGACTTGGGAAGATTGGAGGTCTCTCCCTCAAACAATTGGTAGTCCCGCGTCACGGTGTAAGGGAGAAATTCAATGCGATTCGCGGCCTGGGCCTGCAACATCTGAGCGACGATGATGTCGCTTGTGGGGCTCGCGAATTGCTTTTGAGCCGAAGCGGTACCCGCAGTCGCGAGACAAACTAGAATCGAACACGTCGATTGGGCCCTGGACATCACCTGGAACCCCCGCGTTGCCATTCAATCCTACGGCCCCGGGGACACGGATGTCTGTTCGGTTGCGGACACTGGGGCCGAAGGCAGCATGAGCCTTGGTCCTGTGCAACCCGCCCAAATGCCGACCCATCCAACTGTTCGCTTCTCAAGCGCGGTCGCCGATGGCGCCTGAGAACCATGCGAACCTAACCTGCTGGAACGCCGGAGACAGCTCGCGCGTCTAAGGCTGGTAGAAGAGAAGCCCCTGGGAGAGAGCGTCGCAGGATCGGCCGGTATCGTAGCCCGGCTATCGAACTAGAGATTACAATGGCACTTCACCGCCGCATGTCACTCGCACGGCGCCTGGCCGTAACTTCCATCCTGGCAATATTTCTTTCACTAGCCGTCGGAGGGGCGCACGCCCAAACCGCTGCTTCCACGGGCGCCAGGCCGATCGGCACGATCAAGACAATCTCTGGCCGTTCGATCGTACTCGCTTCCGATGCCGGCCCGGTCTTCAACATCCTCGTCGAGGACGGCGCCAAGGTCCTGCGGATCGAGCCCGGCGCCAAGGACCTCAAGAATGCCAGCCCGATCACGCTTCAGGATTTGCTCGCGGGCGATCGAATCCTCGTGCTCGGAAAAATCTCTGCGGAAGGCGATTCCGTCAACGCAACCACCGTGATTGCCATGAAGAAGGCGGATGTCGCCTCCAAGCAGGAGCACGATCGCCAGGAATGGCAGCGGCATGCGGTCGGTGGCCTGGTGAGCGCGGTCGATCCTGGATCGCAAACCATCACGATCTCGCTCCAGTCGTTCGCCGGACCGAAAACGGTCGCAGTCCAGGTGTCGAAAGACACCATCGTGCGCCGCTATGCCCCCGACTCCGTGAAGTTCGACGACGCAAAATTGAGCTCTCTCGATGACATCAAGCCTGGCGACCAGGTCCGCGCGCGCGGCACGCGCAGCGCCGACGGAACCGCGTTGGCGGCGGATGAAATCGTCTCCGGCGCATTCCAAAATATTGCCGGCATTGTTTCCTCCGTGGACGCATCGACGAACACGCTGACCATCAGCGACCTGATCAGCAAAAAGCCGGTCACGGTGAAGGTCACCTCCGAATCGCAGCTTCGAAAACTTCCACCCCAAATGGCGCAGCTCATGGCCATGCGACTGAAGGGCCCAGCGGCGAATCCAGCCAACGGAACCGGCGCGACGCCTCCGGCGGCAGCGCAGTCGTCCAATGGCGCACCCAGCGGCGGAGGCGCACGCGGCGGGGGTGGCGGAGACATGCAACAGATCCTGAGCAGGGTCCCGCCGGCGTCCCTCTCCGACGTCCAAAAAGGCGACGCCGTGATGATCGTTTCAACGGAAGGAACGGTTTCCGGCAGCGCGACGGTGATCACACTCGTTGCCGGCGTCGAGCCCATTTTGCAGGCTTCGCCCGCCGGCGGTCAGGCGATGATCTTGCCTCCCTGGAGTCTCGATGCGCCCGCCGGAGATGCCGCGCAATGATTTTCGACCCCCTGAGAAACTGAATCCTGCCCGGAGACCGGATGAAATCGCGCGCCCTGACCAAGTTGTCTCGAGCTACCGCCTTATCGATCGCCGTTCTCTTTTGCCTCGCCGGTTTAACGGCCCAAACCACCACCGGCACACTGCACGGCCAGGTAACCGATCCTTCCGGCGCCGCCGTCCCGAGCGCCACGGTCGTGGTGACGAGCGATTCCGGTCATGCCGCCACGGCAAACAGCGCTCGTGACGGCGCCTATGAGGTGCCAGGCCTTGCACCCGGAACGTACACGGTGACGGTGAACGCGAAAGGGTTTCAGGAGTTCCACAGCGACAAAATAGAAATCGCCGCCGGCCGAACCCAGAAGCTCGACCTGCCCTTGACGATCGAAGAGGAGCATCAAAAGGTCGAGGTGCAAGCCGAAGGCGGAGCGCAGCTGAGCGTAAGCCCCGAGAATAACGCCAGCGCCGTCGTGATCTCCGGAAAAGACCTCGACGAACTCTCAGACGACCCCGATCAATTGCAGTCGGATCTGGCGGCGCTGGCCGGGCCGTCGGTCGGGCCCAACGGCGGCCAGATGTACATCGACGGTTTTACCGCGGGCCAGTTGCCGCCGAAGTCTTCCATCCGCGAAATTCGCATCAATCAAAATCCGTTCTCCGCCGAGTACGACAAGCTCGGCTACGGCAGGATCGAAATTTTCACCAAGCCCGGCACCGACCAGTTCCACGGACAGTTCACCCTGATCGGCAACGATTCAGCCCTCAACTCGCGCAGCCCGTACCTGGGCACGGCCAATTTGCCGGGCTACGATACCGTGCAGTTCAACGGCGACTTCGGCGGCCCGCTCAGCAAGAAAGCGTCGTTCACCATCGACGGGCAATACCGCGATATCAACAACGTTTCCGTCGTCAGCGCGCAGCTGATGGCGCCGCCGGCACCGCTGTTCACCGCGGCGGTTGCCAATCCCCGCACCCGCATCAACTTTTCACCGCGCCTCGACTACCAACTCAGCACGAACAATACGCTTACAGTCCGCTATCAATTTTATCGGGACAACGAAAGCAATCAGGGCGTCGGTCAATACACGTTGGCGTCGGCAGGTTACGGCATTCTGACGACCGAAAATACGCTCCAGCTGAGCGATACGCAGGTGTTCGGCTCGAAAATCGTCAACGAGACGCGCTTTCAGTACCTCGGCGACGCAAGCTATCAGACTCCCAACAGCACAGCGCCTCTCGTGATCGTGCCGTTCGAGTTCCAAAGCGGCGGCAGCAGTCTGGGAAATATCATCGATCACCAAAAACATTACGAATTGCAGAACTACACCTCCATCGCGCTCGGTAAACATTTCCTGAAATTTGGCGGGCGCTTCCGCGACTTGCAGGAAACCAATCGTGCCAGCAGCAATTTCAACGGCACGTTCACATTTCCCTCTCTCGCCGCATTCGAAGCCAGCGAGCCGATTCAATTCAGCCTGGTTACAGGCGCCCCATCCGTGTCTTCCAATCTTTTCGACGCCGGCCTCTACATCCAGGACGATTGGCGCTGGCGCCCCAACGTAACCATCAGCGCCGGCCTGCGATTCGAGTCGCAAAACCAGATCTCGAACCACGCCGATTGGGCACCTCGCTTCGGCATTGCCTGGGGCATCGGCCAGGGAAAATCGCAATCGCCGAAAACAGTCCTGCGCGCCGGCTGGGGAATTTTCTACGACCGCTTCACAAATGACCTGGTCTTGCAGGCCGAGCGCCAGAACGGCATCCTGCAGCAGGAATTCATCGTCACGAACCCGACCTTCTATCCCAATATTCCTCCGATCAGCACCCTGCAGTCCTCCGATACGAGCGTCCCGACGATTTACAAGGTTCAGCCGAATCTGCACGCCCCATACACCATGCAGACCGCCGTCACCCTCGAGCGCCAGCTGTCGCGAGCCGTCAACATCACTGTTTCCTACGTCAATTCCATCGGAAACGACCAGCTCCTTACCAACAACATCAACGCGCCGCTGCCCGGCACATTCGTCATCGGCGATCCCACCAGCGGAACGCGGCCGAATGGAATTCTGGAAAACATCTACGAGTACGAGTCCGCCGGAATCTTCCGCCAAAATCAGCTCATCACGAATTTCAACGTGCGTGCCGGCGCAAAGCTGACCTTGAACGGCTACTACTCGCTCAACTTTGCCCATAGCGACACGGGCGGGCCCACCAGCTTCCCGTCGAATCCCTACGATATCCTTGCTGACTACGGCCGCTCGGGGTACGACATCCGCGATCGCGTTTTCTTCGGCGGCACCGTCTCGCTCCCGAAGGGATTCCGCCTCAACCCATTCATGATTTTCAATTCGGGTACTCCGTTCAACGTCACGGTGCCGCTCGATCTGTTGGGCACGTCGATTCTGAACGACCGTCCGGCACTCGTCTCCACAGAAACCTGCCCCACGGTTGTAACCGTCGGCACAAACTTGTTGTGCACGCAGCTGGGAACATTCAACACGCTCCCCACGGCGGGAGAAAACCTCATTCCCATCAACAATTACGTAGGCCCGAGCCAGTTCACGTTTAATTTACGTGTTTCAAAGACATTCGGCTTCGGTGCGCCAAAAGAAGGTGCTGACAATCCCGGCGGTGGTGGCAGACCGCAAGGGCCCTTCGGTCGGGGCCCCGGCGGTGGGGGTGGGAGCGGTCGCGGCGGCGGCGGTCCCAACTTCGGGCGTGGCGGAGCCACGAGCGGCCAGCGTTACAGCCTCACGCTCAGCGTGATGGCGCGCAACCTGTTCAACATCGTCAACCCGTCCACGCCGGCCGGCAATCTCGGCTCGCAAAGATTCGATACCTCCAACGCCCTAGCCGGCGGCGCCTTCGGAAACGCCTCCGCCGTCCGCGTGATTCAACTGCAAGCCCAATTCAGCTTCTGAAGCCAGGGAGGCCAGGGTCTGGCTGAGGTGTACGTGTAGCGCCACGGGATTCTGCGCGGCACGCGGGCACGGAAGCAGCCGAGTTTTCGTATAAGTCGGCCATACGCTGCACAAAATTGTCGGTCTCCGCGTGACTTCAGATGCATGGGAGCCAACCGGTCGAAGATTCCTGCTGCTCGATGAAGCGGAGCCTTAGCAGACGCTCGCGGGTGGGAGTTACGTGCAGGTAACCCGCTTTGTATCGAAGCGCACCCGACGTCTCGGGAGCTATATGATCGTATGCGCGGACCTCCTTTGGCTACGCCCCTGCATGGGGCGCAGCCGATTGCGGTTAGGGCCCGGACGGAATCGTTGCCGGGCGCGCGTTCCAGGCAGCGTCGGGAGCGCGGTCTGGTCGCGCTCGGCCGCTGGGTTGGACGAGCGGGGATGACTCGCAGAGGCTGTCGATGAAGAAACACCGCAAGGCGCCTTCCGGCAAACCGAGAGGCCGCTCGAAGAAGTGGGATGAAGCGCAACTC
>Ga0210391_10004708_pt1 | contig 11301 bp, 8 predicted proteins | sample IncBWC12OmetaG_FD_160573 | JGI IMG/M metagenome (GOLD analysis project Ga0210391, IMG submission 160573) | Forest soil microbial communities from Barre Woods Harvard Forest LTER site, Petersham, Massachusetts, United States - Inc-BW-C-12-O ...
TACCTGCTGCTCGATGTCTTTCAACTCTTCGGCATCGACGTGGGCAAAGTGGGAAAAGTCGAAGCGCAGCCGTTCCGGCGCGTTCAGCGAGCCGGCTTGCTTCACGTGTGTTCCCAGTATGTTACGCAGCGCTGCATGGACAAGGTGCGTGCCCGAGTGGTTGCGAATAATGCGCGCGTGGCGCTCCGCGTCAGCCACAACGGAAACGCGGTCTCCTACATGCAAAGTTTCCTTCGCGTTTACGCGGTGCGCCACAAGCCCTGCAACTGGATAATACGCGCCGGTAACTTCGGCGAGCAGTTGCGCTCCTGCGTTGTCGTATAACGCCCCTGTATCGGCCATCTGGCCGCCGGACTCAGCGTAAATCACGGTGCGGTCGAGCACCACTTCGCCCACCTCACCCGCCTTCAACTCGCTGACCGGACCGCTCTTCGTCAGAATCGCTTCTATCCTGGCGTCCTTCGCGGTTGTCGTCTGATAAAAATCCTTCTCTGTCTTAAACGTCTCCGCAATTTTCGCGTACGCCGGGTTCACCGCCTCCTTACCCGCTCCGCCTTTCCACGACGCCCGCGCCCGCTCGCGCTGCGCATTCATAGCGCGCTCGAAGCCCTCTTCGTCGAAATGTAAACCCGAATCCCGCGCGGCGTCCCTAATAAAATCGGGGGGGAGACCGTATGTATCGTAAAGCATGAAAGCTCTGTCGCCAGGCAAAAAAACAACGGAGGGCTGCTGCGCGTCGCGCGCAGATTGGAAATCGGAAATTGTCTCTTCAAGGTTCTGCCCGACGGTTTTCCCTTCCTCGGCGATGATCTCATCGAGTTTTCGCATGCCAATGTCTAAGGTATGCGAGAAGCGCGTTTCCTCAGCTAAGACAATTTCCGGAACCCTGTTCGCGCCGGGTTCGAGCAATTCCGGGTACGCCGACCCCATCAGATCGCGAACCGTGTTAACCATTTCCGCGAGGAACGGCTTGGTTGCGCCGAGCAGGCGACCATGTCGAATCGCCCGACGAATGATTTTGCGAAGGACATAGCCGCGGCCATCGTTGGAGGGTAGAACACCATCAGTGATGAGAAAGGTCGTAGCGCGGGCGTGATCGGCGATGACGCGGAGGGAAGCAGCGCCGCCTTTGCCTTCCTCGAGTTTTTCTTCGCGTTGAAAATCTACGCCGCAGAGTTCGGCGGCTCGCTTTAGCAGCGGAACGAACAAATCCGTGTCGTAGTTGGAGATGACGCCTTGGAGGACGGCGGCGGTGCGTTCGAGGCCCATGCCTGTGTCTACGCAGGGTTTGGGGAGCGGAGTGAGAGCGCCGGAGGCGTCGCGGTTGAATTGCATGAAGACCAGGTTCCAGATTTCGACGTAGCGACCGCAGTCGCAGGGGAATTTGCACTCCTTATTGCCAACGTGGCCTTCTTCGGAGGCTTCCACGCCCATGTCGTAGAAAATCTCGCTGCAGGGGCCGCAAGGGCCGGTGTCGCCCATGGCCCAGAAATTGTCTTTCAGGCCTGGAATCGGAACGATGCGCTCGCCAGGGATGTTTTCCTTGAGCCAGATGTCGCGGGCTTCTTCGTCGACGCCTAGCGTGGTGCCGGGGGCTACTTCGGCGCCGCCAAAGACGGTTACATAGAGTTTTTCTTTCGCGATGCCGAACCATTCCGGGGATGTCACCAGCTCCCAGGCGTAAGGGATGGCTTTTTCTTTGAAATAGTCGCCGAAGGAAAAATTGCCCATCATCTCGAAGAAGGTGTGGTGACGCTTGGTGAAGCCGACATTTTCGAGGTCGTTGTGTTTGCCGCCGGCGCGCACGCATTTTTGCGCGGTGGTGGCTTTGTTGTAGTCGCGCTTTTCGAGGCCGAGGAAGACGTCCTTGAACTGGTTCATCCCAGCGTTGGTGAAGAGGAGGGTGGGATCGCCATGCGGGACGAGCGAGGAACTACGGACGCGGCGGTGGCCTTTGCTCTCGAAGAAGCGGAGGAACATCTCGCGGATCTCGTTTCCGCTCAGTTTCTTGGTGTCATGCGGCGTCATGGCTTCGCGGATATCCTCGCTGTGCAGCGCTGGCTGAGTTTGCGACGTTGGTAAGACCGTCGATTATGGCAGAGGAGGAGGGAATGGGGCAATTGGAGGGGAGATGCATACCCCCCACCCGGGGGTGTCCGCAAGTTATGAAGTAAACGATTGATGGGACTGGGGTTGCGCGGATTCCTGCGTGTCCGCGGAGCGACACGGGGCTGGGTCGTCTGAGAGGTTCGGAGGGGTTGGGACGCGAGTATCATGCGCAATTGTAGCGTAGGGTGATATGAATGTCAATAGTTAATTCTATGGTACATGATTCGAATCGCCGTGTTTTGCGCGCAAGACCAAGAAAGAAAAAGCTTTAACGCAGAGTTAGCAGAGTTTAATGGAGGACACGGAGAAATAGTGATGGGACGGGCTGGCCTGCTTCAGCAGAAGGTAAGTCCTTTGGATGGATGGTCGAGATACACCCAGCGGCAATGAGTTACGCAACTGTGCGAATGGGGACAGCGCCCCACCCCCCAGAGTGGGTAGCATTGTAGGTGCAAGAAGTGGTCGGAAGGTGACGCGTTCTAAGTCGAGCGACGCCAAGGGAAGAAGGAAATCAAATGAAAATGAAGACATCGTTACTTGTGGGCGCGTTCTCGCTAGCGCTATTTATGGCTGGGTGCCAAGCGGCTCCAGCAGCAGCTCCAGTGGCAGGACCGGCGGGACCGCAGGGTGCAACAGGCGCGACCGGAGATCCGGGCCAGGACGCCACACGGCGTACGGAAGATGAACGGCGCGCAGAAGAAGCAAGGCGCGCTGAAGATCAAAGAATTACGGAAGCCCGAGCACGAGATAGCCGCGATACAGGTTGCCCAGGCGGCGAGCATGTCTTTACGGCTCCCGATGGAAGAAAGAGCTGCGTCAGGGACTAATCGTCTGAACAGTAATTTGGCTGTCCAGGTTTAACCTTCGATAGAACGTCCGATCTGTATCCGTCTCAGAATGCCGCAAGGCGCTGTAACGATTCTCCGTTGGTGTTTGCGCCGGCAATATGAAGTAGCAGCGGACATCTACACTTGGCGTTTGCGAGCTAAGCCGTAGCCTAGGTTCAAGAGCGCCAGCGCGAGACTCGACCACAGGCCCAACACCGCAAACGTACCGCCCATGTACATCGTGCGCTCCACTTCATGGAGACGCCCCGGTTGAAACTGGATTGTCCAGAAACGATTCGCGAGGGCAAACGTCCACATGCCAGCGAGCATGACGAAGTTTGCTAGCAAAAAGACTCTGACCAGAGTCTTGGAGATGTCGCGCTGGAACCACCGGCTGAACCGCAACTGAGCGAAACCTGCTGCACCTATTAGGAAGAAGTAGAAGAAAAGCTTCACGATTGGGGGAAATCCGAAACTCTCCGGTTCCCCGGGCCAAGGCCGCTGCGGATGATAATGCAAGTAAACTGTTGGATATGCTTCCCAAGCGACGCCTAACACCAGACAGAGTCCTATGACGATCCACAAGACTATTTCCTCAAGACTCTTTGATTTGAGGGGAGTTTCCGAGGATGGCATATCCGCATCCTACACGAGCAAACCATTAGCACAGTTGTAAATCCATGAAACCGGGCCGGAATCGTAACCATCTTACGAGGCAGGGGCTATAATCATCGCAGCTCCCGTTCCGCGCGGAGGTTTCCATGCTTCGTCGACTGAGCCTGCTCGCATCGCTTGTCCTTGTCTTCACGTGCCTCGCCGTCGCCGACAAGAAAAAAAAAGATACCCTTCCCCCTCAGATTCTCAATGCGCAGACCGTCGTGGTGCTTGTCGATCCGGACGCAGGCATGTCCACGTCGGAGCCGCTTGCCAACAAAATCGCCCAGGACGATGTAGAAAAGGCGCTTGCCAAGTGGGGACGGCTGAAACTTATGCTGATCGGAGGGACCGAAGCAGACCTGGTCATCACCGTGCGTAAGGGAAATGGGAAAGTTGTTCAGCCGACAGTGACCGGGGAACCAACGAACGATCGACCCGTGGTTGTGGTTCCTAGCGACAACGGCATCCACATCGGAGTTCAGCAAGGCCAGCCTCCGGGTTCCACACAACCGCCGCCCCAAGACACGTCGCCTCGCCTCGGTGGTGAGGTCGGCCCCGCAGAAGACACGTTCCTGGTTTACTTAGGCGGCTCAGGCAATCCTGCGCTCGATGGCGCTCCTGTATGGCGCTACGTCTCGAAAAATGCTTTGCACTCGCCGGATGTGCCTGCAGTCTCCGAATTCAAAAAGGCCGTCGAAGCGGCAGTGAAGCAGCAACAACAGCAACAGCAGAAGCAGCCGCCGCCGCAACAGTCTCAGCCTCCGCAGCAGCCACAGGCGCCGCAACAGACGCAGCCCCCACAGCCGCAGACTTCTACTAAGCCCTAATTTGTTCCCTTGTAGGTTCGGGATGGACGGCATTTTGCGGAGTGGGCCTTCGTGTGGCTTGCGTTTCTGCGCTGTGCGCCTGCAAAATTCTAGAGTTTCAGGCGCGCTGCGAAAAAATGAAACTCACGTTTTCTATCGCCACACAAAATGATGCTCCTGTGCTTGCTGCGCTGCACTGCGCGGTGGCAGAAGATCTGACCCAACGATACGGGCGCGGGCCGTGGTCTTGGCGCACGTCGGAAAAAGGCGTGCTGCTTGGTATGCGACGCTCGCGTGTGCTCGTCGCTCGCAGGGGTCGAGCGATCGTCGGAACGCTGTACCTTCCTACAAAAAAGCCATGGGCGATTGACGTTTCCTACTTCACGTCCGTCGAGAAGGCGCTCTATCTGATCAACATGGCAGTTCTTCCCACGATGCAACGGCAGGGAATCGGCCGGCAGCTTATCAAAGAAGCGGTGAAGCAAGCCCGTGAGTGGCCTGCCAATGCGATCCGTTTGGACGCATTTGATGCGGCGGCCGGCGCCGGCGTGTTTTACGCCAAGTGCGGATTTCGCGAAGTCGGGCGCGTGGTCTATCGCAAAGCTCCACTCGTGTACTTTGAGTTGGTCTTGTAATTCAGCGGGGGAAACGGAAGTTCGTTCAAGTTTGAAGTGGAGCTGGATAGAAAATGCCGCAGCGCAGGTCAGTCTCCGGGGTTGCGGCTTAGCTGGGCGTTAGGAGTTGAGTGTTCGCGGGATTGCTTCGTTTCCGGCGACGAAAACTTCATCCGCACGAGCCAGTTTTTCCGCAAATTGACGCCGAAGAATGGAATGAGGAACAGACCACGGAGCAGGTCTTTGAGTAAGGCGCGCTGCTGCCGGAAGCTAATCAACGCACGCCATCCGAGCTTTCTGAGAAGCGAAAGGCGCAACCTTGCGACGTGGAACGCCATCTTCGACAATGACGCCGCAATGTCTTCCTCGCGGTGAAACTCGTAATAACCGAAGTTCATGGAGACGCCGGACTGCACCTTGATGAAGTTCTCGAGTGTGCGGTTTTTTGGATTGGCGGCGACGTCGCGAATAAGTTCCTGGATTTTCTTGGAATCGCCCTCGAGTGTTTCGAGGGGGGCAAACCAGTTGATCAGTTTCACGCCCAGCGGATCCCATAGATAGTCGTTCATCACTAGTGGGAGCGCGAGGTGAAAAAGTTTTGTAACCGCCAGATGCACGCCGAGATGGCAACGGTAAGCATCACTCATACATGCATATAGTCGTGTTGTGTCGCGAGTGACTCCGCGTTGGAAGGTGGTGATGACGGTGTCGAGATCCTTGGTGAACTCTTTTGTGTCAAAGCCGTTCAATTCTCTTTGAACGATCGCGGCGATCTGGCGGATTTGCAGCGTGGACAAGGCCAGTCCGACACTGTAGAGCGGGTCAACAGTATCGCTGGCATCGCCGATAATGTACCAGTGGTCGGGTGAGTAGCGCTGGCGGCATTCCCACATGTAGGAGTTGTAGTAGTTTGTGTCGACGACTGTGCCAGTGCGGATGAGGTCGATGAGCACGGGGTGCTCGCGTCCTACGCACTCCAGGAACTGTTCCATGGTGCGCACTTCGCCGTGCGGATAGACGTCTTTGCGGTAGGTGATGCCGATGCTGACGAGCGGCGTGTTATCCGGCGAGCGCATCGGGATGTACCAGATCCAATTGCCTTTGCCGAAGAAGTGATGCGTCGCATAGTAAGGAACGTAGCAGCGATTTGGCGTCTTGATCGCGTTGAGGTGGCTCAGAATTTCCGGATTAAAATTCGCTAGGCGAAACCAGAAAACGTCTTTCTGTTCGACGACCTTTTCTTGCAACTGCAAATGCTTTTGCAGGACGCGGTTTCGGCCGGTGGCATCGACTAACCAGCGCGCGGTCAGCGTTTGTTTCGCGCCTGCGGGATCTTGCACAGTCACCGTGTGGAGGCCGTCGCCGTTGCCGCCGGAATTTATTTCGACTCCGGTCACGGTGGCGTCGATCAACTCGACGCCGTTTACCGTGTTGCGGTCGCGAATTTCTTTATCGAAAGTGAAGCGGTTGATTTGGAAAGAGAGGATGGGCGGGGCGGTGGGAATTTCGTCGACGATGTACGTGCGATCGGCGGGATTGTCGATATCGGGCTTGAAATAATAGGTGAGTCCGTATTTAGGGTAGTGCTTTTCGACGAGGTACTCGCCGAGACCCAACTCGAAAAGGAAATCGACGCTTACTTCGACGAGGGATTCGCCGACGATGGGGCGATTCTTGTGCGGGCCCTCGACTACGGCTATCTTCAGCTTTGGGAAGCGTTTGCGAAAATAACCGGCAGCGAGCTGGCCCGTTGCTCCGCCTCCCATCACTAAAATATCGCTCGTCATGCGCATACTGGTTTCAATTCTGCGAACTCCTGGAGTCCGATTTCTACGTAAAATTACGCGAGAGGGCAGCCGAGAAATCCTAACATAGCGGGAAGGAATGTACCGAACGTAGGACGCGCGTTACTATGCACCGAATTGGCGGGTCCAGCCGGTAGCCTCTCCCGTAAGAATTTGAGGTTGGCGAGAGCTTGGCTGTTGCTAAACTCATTCGTCGGAAATTCGCGAAAATTAGATTGCGTCAATTTGCTTTAGAAGCACGATGGGATCGAGGGATGCGGTGGGTGTCATCAAATTCAAGTACGACGTTCCGCTGGACCAAACCATGGAATTTGAGAGTGTCTACCACCCGGGGTTGCAGCTTGATCTGGAGCAGAAGCAGGAAGTTTGGGAAACAGCCGGCGCGTTTTTTGTGTGGATGTATGTGGACGGAGAGCTGGCCGGCGAATCCTACGGAATTCCGCTGGCGAGTTCGAGCGAACTTATCGAGGACCTCTTAGTACTCCCTGAACGCGAAAAGGAAAAGGCGGTGTGCTGTTTTTCCAACACGATTCTTCCCGCGTTTCAGAGGCAAGGATATGGAGCCATATTAAAGGCTCATTGGCTGGGACTGGCCGCCGCTAAGGAATTCGACGTCGTGTATGGGCATGCTCGCCCCGGCGGGAGTCAGGCGCTCAACGCTAAATTCGGAGCCGTCTTTCTCGAAAGTCTTCCAGATTGGTTTGGTTCTGGGGAAGATTATCGGAAATACCGGCTTGTACTTAACTCAAGAACAACTTCCTGAAGCACGGATTGCTTCTTCTAGGCGACCCTAGTTCAGTCGCCAGGGCGAACGCTCGGGCCATTGGCGCAGGGCTTCCGTCGCCCAAGCTGTCGACTTATCGGTATGGCAGGCCGTGCAGGGATTGGGGATTTTGTATTTGTCGGTGGTCGCGGGAGTGATGAAGTTGAATGTGTGGGCGCTTACGAAAACGCCGGGAATTGTGACTTCAATTTTCGGCATATGGCAGGCGACGCACTGGCTTCCGGTAGAGCCGGCTTTGTGATGCGTGTGCTTCTCGATTGATGCGGTGCGCGGGCCATTGCGCGAGCCAGCCTCGTGGCAGTCGAGGCAAAGTTTGTCGACGGGCTTTCGAAGCTGTGCGTAATTGTCCGTGCCGTGCACGTCGTGGGAATCGAAGCAGGTAACGCCGCGGCGATACATTACGCTCTGCACGAAATCGTTTCCTTGCATGCGGTTTTTGTGGGGCGTGCCGTCCGCAAAATGCGTGAAGCTTTGTTCGCCGAGCTTGTGGTCTTCGAGTTGCCAGAAATTCGCGAGATTTTCGCCTACGCGGTAGCCGACGGGCCAGTCGTAATATTGCCCTTCGATGGGATTTTGCAGCGGGCGGCCTTGCGAATGGCATTGGATGCAGGTGTCGGTGGCGGCGACGTAGTCCATGCGCGAGGGATTGAGGATGTTGCCGCGCGTGGCGTGAGCGACGTGCTCGCTGCCGGGGCCGTGGCAGCGCTCACAGCCGACGTTCCATTCCGCGACCTTTTTGGTCTGAATGTTGTAGTCGACCGAGTGGCAGCCGTCGCACGTCGGTCCGGTCGGACGCTTCATGTTATCCGGCGGATAAAACGGCTCCCACCAGTCCGTCCCCTTCGCCACGAAATACGGTTTCCAAACGTGGTTGGTCACATCCCATTGCGCTGGCTCTGGAAAATAATCATCGCCGATTTTTGTGAAGTAGCGCTGCTTCCAGATGCTTCCGTAAACGAACGCCACGTCTGCCTTCGTGAACTTCTTGCTCACGTTGTTCGTGGCGAGATCTGGAATGATGGCTTCCGGATGCTCGCGAGGGTCGCGCACTACGTTCGCCATAGGTGTGAGCTTCCAGTGCTCGTAGATTTTCTCGTGGCATTTCTGGCATGCGGCGGAACCTACATAGTGCGCTGATTTTAGCGTGGCAGCTTGCTGCGATCGTTCGGGCGGCGTGAGACTCGCAATGCTGCGAACGAAAAGAACGAGTTTCCAAGCGTCGGTGTCGTCTTGCTCGATATGAGGGTTTCCCCACGCTGGCATGCCTGTCAAGCGAACGCCATTCTTGATGATGTAGTGGATTTCGCCGTCGGTAAGATTTTGCGTTGCGGGCAAGCGGAGATCTGGCGCTTTCGGATAAAGATTCTGCCCAATATTTGATTCACCGTTGCCGTTGCTGCCATGGCAGTTTGCGCAGCGGTTGGCGAAGTGCTCACGAGCTTCCGCCAGGATCTGCGGATCAGCGGACAGCGCATTTTCTTCCTCTCGCGCGCGGCTTGGAATAGAGATATTTCGCACGGCCCGGGCCACGACACGCTCCAAGCCTGACGGCCTGTCAGTCGCACTGAATCCGCGGTGGACGACGATGGCAACGTACACGCCCGCTGTCAGCGCCAACAAAATTAAAAAGGCTAGGATCGAGCGTTTCATTTGGGTCCTTGCCTCCGTCGTCGTGGGCAAGATTCAGAAGGGCAGAATAGCAAACCAAGATAACCCGGGGATTAACTCGTTTTTCGTCCGAACGGCAGCGCCCTCGCGAGCGGCAGCGGCACGCAGCGGGCTATTCGTCGGACTGCGACTCTGGCTCGGGAACTTCTTCGCGGGTCACGGCTTTCAGCTCTCGGCGGACCACGTCGGCGGAAAAACCTGCGCGTAGGAGGCTTCGGTACATTGAGGCAATTTTGTTTTCGCCAATCTCGCCGCGGAAGGAGCGGAGTTTGCGTTCGAGGCGCTGGCGGACGACGGCGGACTCGTCGGTTTCTTTGGCGGCGTCTGCTAGAGCGGTTTCGATGTGGCGATCGGGTACTCCGCGGGCGCGGAGGTCACGGGCGATTCGGAATTTGCCTTGGCGGCGGATTTCTGTCCGCTGGCGGGCGAATTGTTTTGCGAAGCGCTCGTCATCAATCATTTTGGCGCGCTTGAGGCGGTCCATGACGGTTCGCAGAAGTTTGTCGTCTTCGGTGCGGCGACCGAGGAGTTGTTTCATTTCGTAGACAGAATAGGCGCGGCGCATGAGGGCGCGGACGGCGGCTTCGTAGAGTTCCGTCTCGGTTTCTACCTGCCGTGGCTTTCCATACATTGAGGAAGCATAGAGGAAAGGGAGTTGACAGTCGACAGTTGAAAGTCGAGGGCAAGAAAAAGATAACGCAGAGGCGCAGAGGACTCAGAGGTTCGCGGAGAATAGCGCGACGAAGCTAGCGCCCACGGTTGCTGGTTACGCAGCCACAGACGGAAGTCTGTGCTACTTGCGGGCGAAGCGCTCGAAGTCGGCCATTTGGCGCTCCATTTCCTCGCGGGCGGAGTCGGCGGCGGAGCGGATACCCTGGATGCGCAACTGGAATTCGTCCGGGTTCGTTGAGCGGAGCAGCGCTTCTTCGAGCGTGATGAGTTGCTTGGTGTAGAGGTCGAAGAGCGACTGGTCGAAAGTCTGCATGCCGTATTGGCTGGTGCCGGCGGCGATGGCGTCGTGAATGAGGCGGGTTTTGTCGGCGTTGATGATGCAATCACGGATGTAGGCGGTGGCGATCATGACTTCGACGGCGGGGACGCGGCCTTTGTCGTCGGCGCGGCGAACGAGGCGCTGGGAGACGATGGCTTTGAGCGTGGCGGCGAGTTGCAAACGGATCTGCTTCTGCTCGGGCGGCGGGAAGACGGCGATGATACGTTGAATGGTTTCCGTGGCGTCGAGAGTGTGCAACGTGGAGAAAACCATGTGGCCGGTTTCGGCGGCCAGCAGCGCAGTCGAAATGGTTTCGAGGTCGCGCATTTCGCCGACCAGGATCACGTCGGGGTCTTGACGAAGGGCAGCGCGCAGTGCAGTGGAAAAGTTTGCGGTGTCGACTTCGACTTCGCGCTGGTTGATGAAGCTGCGCTTGTCGCGGTGCAGGAATTCGATAGGGTCTTCGATGGTGATCAGGTGATCGGAACGGTTGGCGTTGATGCGATCGATCATCGCGGCTAGCGACGTGGACTTACCGGAACCGGTGGTTCCTGTTACGAGTACAAGGCCGCGCTGCTCTTCGCAAATTTTGCCAATGACGTTGGGCAAATTCAATTCTTCAATCGTGCGAATTTTCGTAGGGATGACGCGGAGAACCATGCCGACGTTGCCGCGCTGCTGGAAAACGTTGACGCGGAAGCGGCCGAGGCCGGCGACGCCGTACGCCATGTCGAGTTCGGCGGTTTCCTTGAACTTTTGTTTCTGGCGGTTGGTCATCATGCTGAACGCCATGGAGAGCATTTCTTCCGGGGTGATGCGGGGGACGTCAGTGATGGGCGCGAGAAGGCCGTCGACGCGCAAATAGGGGTGGTTACCTACTTTTAAATGCAAGTCAGAGGCTTTGTTTTCGACGGCGCGCCGGAGAAGATCGTCAATGCTAATTGCCATGTCGTTGTGAGCTCCGCGAGAATACGACTAATAGGCGACGTTAGCATCCGAAATAGGGGCGGGCAAGAAAGGCGGTCTGTACGGTTGCGCGG
>Ga0210391_10004709_pt1 | contig 11301 bp, 10 predicted proteins | sample IncBWC12OmetaG_FD_160573 | JGI IMG/M metagenome (GOLD analysis project Ga0210391, IMG submission 160573) | Forest soil microbial communities from Barre Woods Harvard Forest LTER site, Petersham, Massachusetts, United States - Inc-BW-C-12-O ...
TTGGCCGAGTCATAATTGCGCACCTGGCTGACAATGTGCGCCTTAAGACGGACTGGCAGCTCTACTGCCTTGAATCCGCGTTTTCCGGCGGCTTCGATCATCTGATCCGCATTCATTCCTGCAGCGGCGAAGAGTTTGCGGGCAACATCGAGCTGGATCCAACTGGCAGCCCGAAGCGCGGACAGAGGATCGCCGCGTAGATATGAGGTCTCTGTTGATTCCGAATTGCGCACTACGTCCCAGCCGTAACTGGCCAAGTCCGTACGGTGGATGATCAATACTCCGGCAGCTCCCCGCCGCACTGCTTCCTCGAATTTGTAGGTCCAACGGCCGTAATAAGTGAGCGCTTTATTGGGCGAGAAATACTTGTCGTTCGATCGCGGCTGGTTGACGATGACCAGCAGTATTTTCCCTTTGACGTCGAGGCTGTCGTAGTCATTCCATTCATAGCCGGGCGCGTTGATCCCGTAACCCACAAACACAATTGGCGAATCCAGATCGGTAACCGGCGCACCCGTCTGGTCCTTCGTTACGTAGTCTTCGCCGTACTTCAGCTGGATGGGCGGGCCACTGGCGGGAACAAAGATAAAGTTGGTTTGGTCCGCCTCCGTGTGCACGGCCATAAGGGGGACAGACTGAAACCAGGTTCTGTTATCGCCTGCAGGCTTCGCACCGGCCAGGGCGAACTGGGTAGCAATGTATTCCGCAGCAAGCTGGCCGCCGCGTTTGCCGGGGCCGCGGCCTTCCAGTAGATCGCTGGACAGAAAACGGACATGGGCGCGGATCTTCTCGGGATCGATGGTTGCGGCAGCCTGGCGGGCGGCGGCGGGTACAGTGTCTAATGCAGGAACTTCGGGCATCGGCAATGCGTGCCCCAGTGATGCCGTGAGCAAAAGCACAAGGCAAAGAAATTTGTTCATCTCACCTCTTTGGTCATAATTTGCAATCGCTGCAGAACTTTGCGCGCGAGTCCGGTCAGCGGCAATGTACTCAGCTCAGAGCTACTGCTCCATTGACGCAGGTTTTCCCCCGGTGGAAAGCGAAGATTGGCTTCCTGTTCGGCGAAGCGGAGCACTCGAACCTGGTAGTTGGTGATGGTGATGGCATGGCGCACGGTCAGTTCCACTCGCTCCTGATCACTCTCGAGCATCGCGACCTCGGGGAGTTCCCACATACCAGGCATGAGCGAGGCCGACAAGGGACGCTGCTCGAGCATCACCTGGACGAGGCCCGCACGATGGCGGCGGAGCAGCGCATAGGCGATCAGCCGGCTGCGCATCTTCTTGGGCGGCGGGGCCTGGTGCTCGCCACGAGTCGTACAAAATTTCTGCACCGGGCAGTGGAGGCATAATGGGCGCTGAGGCAGGCAGACGGTGGCGCCCAATTCCATCATCGCCTGGTTGAAGTCTCCAGGACGCTGGGCATCGAGGACCTCTGCGGCGCGGTTACGCAGCCATTTGATTTGAGGAGCTGCGGCTGGGGGCTTTTCATCATCGGGAAAGACACGCAGCAGCACTCTCTCTACGTTGCCGTCAACGACTGCGACCGGCTCGCCGAAGGCGATGCTGGCAATCGCAGATGAGGTGTACTCTCCGATTCCTGGTAGTTTGCGCAGTTGTTCGGCGGTGCGGGGTATGGCTCCGCGATGATCCAAGACAACCACTTTGGCTGCCTTGTGCATCAGCTTGGCGCGGCGGTAGTATCCGAGGCCGCTCCAGGCGGCGAGGACATCCGGCTCTTCCGCCTCGGCCAGCGCGGTAACAGAAGGAAAAAGAGTTAGAAAACGAGCGTAGTAGTCGAGGACCGCAGCCACCCTGGTCTGCTGCAACATGATCTCGGAAACCCAGATGTGGTAGGGGTCGGCGCTTTGCCGCCAGGGGAGGTCGCGGGCGTGTGTGTCGTACCAGGCCAACAGTTCTCGTTGAAACTTCCGGATCGCCGCCGGAGGGCTAACCACCATTTGTCGAATTTACCAGAGGGCAAAAGGGAGGGTTGTTATGGCCCGGAGCAGTGGCCAAGGAAATCGCAAAGCGGTTCTTACGCCTGCGGTTGTTCAGTGTGAGCAATGAGGATCCATCCCGAACCCACTTGCTGCCAAACGCTGAGTGCCGTATAGGTCTGGGGTGAGCCGCCGGCTGAGGAGATTTGCAAGGTGTAGCTAAGGCTCATGTCGGGCCCGTTTGGCTTGACCACCACCCCGGTGATGGTAAAGTCGGCGACGTTGAGCCCCTGCAGATAAGGCTGGACCTGATCTTTGCTGAGGATCTTGCCACCAGCGCTGAACATCACGTTAGCGCCCAGCATGCCAGGAACCACCTGCCAATTTTTCTTTTTGACCGCAGTCCAGAAGATGGACTCGTACTGCTCCGCGCTCGTGCTTGACTTGAGAGTAGGCGGATTTTTCACTCCGTAAATGGTGCAGCCGCTCAGACCCATCACGGTAGCGAGGAGGGTTGTCATCCAGAACTTGCGCATCGCTCCTCATTGGAGCACAAAAAAGGCTGCCATTGTTGGCAGCCTTTTTTGCGGTTGAATTGATACTAGTCGCCCATTACCGGTTCTTCGCTGGTGGCGGGAGCCGCCTTAGGCGCCTGCGCGATCAACGAGTCGAGAGGAATGAAACCTTCTTGCGGCTTCTCTCCCAGGACATGCTCGCGGTAGAGCCGAGCCATCTTCGCATTTTCTGCATCCGCCTTGATCTTGTTGTCACGCGCCTTCAGCTTCTCTTCGCGCGCGTTTTTAGCGATGCCCGACTTCTCGAAGGTGTCGTTGGCGGCTGCGTCCACATGGTTCTGGTTGAGAACCAGGTTGTGGGTGACATTGCCCATACCGACCTTCTTGCCGCCGGCAAAGATCTCGTGCCGTCCGTGCTCTTCATACCACTTGGTGAGCGTGGCCGTCATGTGCATCTTCTCGATAATGTTGCGCCAGCCCACGCCCGTGTTGTAGGCGCAGAAGGAGATTTCGCCTTCCTGCGTGGCATAAGGAATGATGCATTGCTCGGTGCGGCGGAAGTCGTAGTTGAAGAGATCCTGGAACCACATGCCGGCGATGAAGAGGAAGTTCCAGCGGTCCGCGCGGCGCTTCTCAATGTCGGCCATGGTGCGATCGCCAGTGACCTTGCCGTAGTTGCGGCCGGTGGCGCCGAAGCACTTGTCGAACTTCTGCAGCAGATCAAGAATCTTGAAATGCTTAGGCGACTTGGTGGGGTCGTAGTTGCGCAGTAGAGCCAGAGTTACCCCGGCCACGGAGAGGAACTTACCGCGGGCGGCGTCATTGATCTTGGCCACATCCTTAGCCAGACGATCCGCGTTCAGGAAGGCAGTCACTGGAACTGCTTCCTTGGTTTCCTTGTCGATCATCAGCGCCATGCCGATGCCGCAGTTGGGATGGCATCCGCAGGAGAGCTGACCCCAATCCGCGTTGGGCCCGTGAACCAGGTCGGCCCAATCGGAGAAGGTGCTCATGAAGCTGATGGGGAACCAGTCGCGGGTCGGCTCGCCCAGACCGGTCTGGTTCTTGACGTCGTGGGCCATGTGGCTCAGGGTGTAGCGCTGGGCTACGCGGCGCTCATCGCTGACGTCCTCGTCACGGCCAGTGAAGGAAACCGGCTGGAAGCTGACGAAATTGATCTTTTTCGGATTATCGAGGGCGAACTGGATAATGCGGCCCACCTGCTCGTTGTTGATGCCGTTGATGATGGTGGTAACGGGAACGATGTCAACGCCGGCCTCATGCAGGTTGTGAATGGCCTGCAGCTTAACGTCGAACAGGTTGCCGACCTTACGGTGCGAGTTGGCCGCATTGCCGATGCCATCGAATTGCAGATAGGCATAGCGCAAGCCCGCTTCGGCAGCGGCACGGCAAAGTTCCTTGCTCTTGGCAAACTCGATGCCGTTGGTGGCCGCCTGGACCGAGTTGTAACCCACCTTGCGGGAGTAGGCGATGGCGTCGAGGAAGTAGGGCGACAGCGTCGGCTCACCACCAGAAAACTGCACCGACATCTGGCGGCGCGGCTTGATGGAGATGGCGTTGTCGAGCATGGTCTTGATCTCGTCCCACGTCAGCTCGTGCACAAAGCCGACCTGGTTGGCGTCCATGAAGCAGGGATCGCACATCATGTTGCAACGGTTGGTCAGATCGATGGTCAAGACCGAACCACGTCCATGGGTCACGGTCGAGGTGCCGTGGTTGTGCAGCTTGTCGTCGTTATGCGCCTTGATGTCGCGGCCGGGGAAAACCTCTTCCAGATGGCGGAAGAACTCGGTGTCGATGGCCATGACATCTTCAAAATGACCGTGTTTGGGGCAATCCTTCACCATCAGGATCTTGCCGTCGCGCTCGATGATCTGGGCCTTGATCTCGCCCACCTTTTCATTCAGGAGCACTTCGTGGGGCAGCTTGCCGTCAATGATCTGCTGGCGGATCTCGGGCACGCACTTGGGACAGAGGGAGTCGGTGCTGCGCGGCCAGCCGAGGGGCGGCTTCTCTTTCTGGTAGGACTTCAGCAGCGGCTTTTCAGACCACTTCGGCGTGAAAGAAGCATTTGGGCTGATGCGGTTCACTCGTTCAAAAACCGACCAGGCGCCTTGCGCGAGAATCGTTACCGCTCTCTCTGAATATTTGACGGCTCTGGACATGAAGGTCTCCTGATGGATTGACGCTGAAATGCTGGGGCCGAAGGCACTGAAGAATCTGATAGTTGAACCTTGCGAGGCCGGTTCAACCCAGTTATAGAGTACGGACTTCGGCGTCCGGTTAAAATTCAGTACCGTCGAACGGCGAGAAAAACGAGGCGGACGGCAAAGTATTGATTTGAACGGCTGTGAGGGCAACCATGACGGTGCCGATCCGGATACCCTGCTCCATTCGGGTAATTACGGGGCTGCGGACGTCCCGCCCTCTGCTATGGCTACACGGTTGATGATTCTTTGCACGATCACCACCTGGACATTGACATGGCGCGCCAGATCGGGCACGAATTCCGTGATTGCGTTGCCGATTGGGTCGGTGGCCAGGGAGGTCGATATTCGAGCCGCGCTGGCTCCAAAACTATGCTTGCGGCCAGGAACGTAGACATTGCCCAGCGAGTTGGTGCAGATGGTGCCCACGACGGTCGCGTAGTTGAACATCGGCACCCCCTGATCACTCTGGGCAATCACTACCGAGTCGAGAACGTGCAGGATGCGCCGGCGAACCGATAGATTGGGCATGCGATGGTAGTGCGGGTCCTGATGGACAATAGACGGAATAAGGAAAGTACCGAAGAACTCACCCGTCATGTCCTGGGACAGCGACACGCCGGCATTCTTGGCAAATCCTGGGAATCCGGGTCCGTCCGCGGTATGGGCATCGGTCGCGATGGTGATGGCCGAGAGGCCTCCGATGGTCAGCAGGTTTCCGGGGTCGATTACGTTTTTCACTGCCAGGAGCCCCTTTTGCCTGGCTGTGAGCGGAAGAGGGGTCGCGGTGTCAAGAAAGCGGTTGAAGACCGGAATGTCGGGTTGACAGCTCATGATCTTCTGCGCGGGGCTGGACGAATCGGGAAGACATTGCGAGCGCACTCCGAAAATATTGGGGCGGGCGGCGGGAGGCACGGGCATTCCTCCCGGTGCAGGCGGGCTGACAGGGGGGAATCCGGGACGGCGATTACTCCTCTGCCCTTGATTCTGCCTGACGCCCTCCCCGGATCGATTATCAGGGACAGTATTGCCGGGAGAAGGCTCCTGAATTGGTGGCTCTTGGATCGGTGGCTCTTCGGTCGTGGCCGATTCGGCTGGTTGCGGTGCGTCGGGCAGATTCGTAAGCGAAGTCGGCTGCTGCCCGAGCAAAACCTGCCGCCCCACCAGAAGGGTCGCTAGCAGGAAAACTCCGTTAACAACACTTCGCACATCCGATCCTATAGCAGAAAAAAGAGTCCGCTGTTACTCCAGACGAAGCTTCTGCATGATAGGAAACTTACGAATTATGTTGGGAAGAAATTCAAGCACCAGGTTGCCGCCCATGTCAGAGGCGATCGAGGTCGCAAAGGTGAGCCCGACCACCTTGCCAGTCCTGCTAACGGAGGGATAGTAGCCCAGAACGGTAACGGCGGAGGCAGCTCGGCCTACGATTCCGGAATAGTTGAACTGATTGACGCCGTCGTCGCTGCGGCGGACAAAAGCCTGCCGGGCGGAAAGCAGGCCGCGATGCACCAGGCTGCCGCTCGCTACGCGGTAATAACGCGGGTCCTGATGAAAGGCTGACGCAAAAATTCCGTCGGAGTAAACCCGCAGAGTGGCTCGCCGTAGGAGGGCCGCGCCTATCTTCTCCCCGTAGGCTCCAGAATCATTTCCATACTTGGGGTCGGTTTGAAAAAGCTGTTCATAGCTAGCCGAGTAGAGCGCGGGGATGAGGGTAATGGGCCGGGCAACCTCAGTGAAGGAGAAGATGACCTTATCGATAGGAGTGAACGGCTGCGCCGCCTGCCCGAGCTCAATTACCTGTGCATATTTCCGGGGCGGCGGTATGGTAGCCATCTGCCGCGCGGGGGGCTCAAATTGTTGGCCTGAAGCTTGCGCTTGGGGCGCGTCGGGGAGGGCAGCTGCCGTCAGGGTTGCAGGCGACCCGAACGTCGTCTGCGCGGGCCCCACAGCTGGGATTGCCAGGCAAACTAACAATAGGCGGCAAAACTGTCGCACAGAATTCGTCAAGGCACCCTTTTGAGCTTCCAAGTTCGTCCCACTCCAGTCTAAGCGAGCCTGGGGACTAAGGCGCAAGCGCGCTACAGTAGTCCCCCGCCTGCCCTGGTGCGGTACTCTACCTGTGAACACACTCCCGCGGCCGGTCATCTGGGAGAGATGCAGAAGTGAGGGGTTATGGACCAACAGTCCGATGACAGAAGTGGTAGCCGATTCGAAAATTTTGGCAAAAAAGTAGACCAGCGGTTCAACCAGGCATTGCCACGGGCAGAAGAAGAGGTGAAGAAAGTGATCGCCTACCTCAATGACCAGGTAGTGCCTCAGCTGCGGCAGAATTCCTCGCAGGCATTGCACGTTGCTGCGGATCGACTGAGAAAACTGGCCGAGCAGCTCGACGACCATCGCGGAGTCCATTAGAGTGTTGCTGCGCCGCCCATGGCTGCGCGCGCTTCCGCAGGGGCTCCTGATCAGTGCGATGGCTCTCAGTATTGGGTGCCGGCACAAACCCACTACCACCGCGGCTGCCCCACCACCGCCTGCAATTGCACCGGCCGCACCCCCGGTTAGCCCCGCGCCACCTCTCCCTTCGGCCTCCGGCCCTCCTGCCTCACCAGCCACAATTGCGGATTCACCAGCAGATGCAGATTTTGTGAGCTCTCATCCGGTGATCTACAGCGAGGAGGGGCTCGCCAGCTGGTACGGGCCTCCTTATGACAAGCGGCGAGGCGCTAACGGAGAAATCTTCGACAAGGATGCTCTCACGGCAGCCCACAGGACACTCCCCATGAATTCCTTGATCAGGGTGACGAACCTGTCGACCGGGCAGGCGGCGATTCTGCGGGTCACCGACCGCGGACCATTCGTGCATGACCGAATGCTGGATCTATCGCTGGCGTCGGCCAAAGTAATCGGCGTTTGGAGACCTGGCGTGGCTAGGGTGCGAGTCGAGGTATTTGCCGCTCCGTCGCCCCTCGACACAGGCGGCCGCTGGTGTGTTCAGATAGGCGCCTTCAAGAATGAAAAGGGGGCGTTTAAACTTCGCGACCAGCTCACGCGCAGATACCATACCGCAAACGTGATTGAGTTCACCGGCCCAACAGGGCATTGGGTCCGTATTCGGCCACAGGGCGACGACAAGAAACGCGCGGTGGAGATTGCCCACGATCTCGAGCCTAGCGAAGGCGAGGCTTACCTGGTGCGGCTTGATTGAGCTGCGGCGGGTTGGAAAAGGCTGGCCGCAGAAAAACATTTCCAAGAAAGGACCGCTGCAGAACGAAGCGTAGTCTCACGCAAGGGCTAAAAGCCCGACGTATTCTCGGTCGCTTACGGCCCGACTAAAGTCGTGCCCTGATACGAAAAATAGTTTCTCCGGAGTCGTTTTAGAAAGATGGGTGGCTTGCTTACTGCGGTTCCCAGGCTGGTTTATTCGCTTCCGCCGGACGTGTTGGCACGGGCCCGGTCGCTTTACTACTGGCGAACAGGGCTCTCCTTTGGCTCTATTTTGTGGAGCATCCTGGTCTTGCTGGCTTTGCTGAATTTCCGCTGGGCTGCCAGGCTGGGCACGTGGGCTTCCTCACTCAGCCGCAAGCCGTGGTTGCAAGGACTTTGCTTCGTGCCGTTATTCCTGCTGGCGGTGTCAGTACTCCAGCTCCCACTCTCTATCCTCGGGCACCACATCTCGCTTAGCTACGGGCAATCGGTCCAGGGTTGGGGCAGTTGGTTCCTCGACTGGACCAAGGGACTCTTGCTTGACCTGATCACCGGAACCGTTGCTCTTTCGGTGGTGTTCGCTCTTATCCGGCACTCCCGGCGGTGGTGGCTGTGGTTGTGGATTGTTTCGTTGCCGATGCAGGTGCTGGTCACGTTCGTGCTCCCGCTGGTCGTAGACCCGATGTTCAATCACTTTGAACCGCTGGCACAAACCAATCCAGCACTGGTTCAGCAACTGGAACGAGTGGTGAGCAAGACGGGAGTTTCTATCCCGCCGTCACGCATGTTTCTGATGAAGGCCAGCGAAAAGTACACCAGCTCCAATGCCTACGTGACCGGCTTTGGCTCCTCACGGCGCGTGGTGGTGTGGGACAACACGCTGAAAAACTCGCCTCCGGATGAGATCCTGTTGGTTTTCGGCCATGAGCTGGGACATTATGTGCTGCACCATATCGAACGCGGGCTGGCCATGGGAGCGGTGCTGTCTCTCTTCTTTTTGTGGGTGGGATCCCACCTGGTGCGGTTGCTTATTCTTCGCTATGGACCGCGCTGGCATATTGCTTCACTTGAAGACTGGGCAGCAACCGGAGTGTTGCTCCTGGTGCTTGCTATCCTGTCGTTCCTCGCTGAGCCCATCGCCAACGGCATCAGCCGCGTCCAGGAGCATCAGGCAGATGTCTTCGGGAGCGAGGTGGTGCACGGCATCGTTGCCGACCCCCAGAAAGTAAATGCCGAGTCGTTCCAGCGACTGGGGCAGGAATCGCTCGAGTATCCTTACCCATCGTCCTTTGTCGTTTTCTGGACCTATACGCACCCGCCAATCGCCGACCGCGAGGCTTTTGCTCAAAGCTACAATCCGTGGCAACCGGGCGCCCACCCACGATATTTCAGCAAGTAGGATGTGAGTCATGCCCTGTTTATTCTGCAAAATCACAGCCGGCGAGATCCCGTCGAAGAAGGTGTTTGAAGACGATCGGACTTACGCGTTCCGGGACATCAATCCCCAGGCGCCCACGCACATACTGGTCGTACCGCGTAAGCACATTGCCTCGCTGGCAGAAGTGGACGCCGAAGACGAGGAGCTGCTGGGCTATCTCCACCTGGTTGCGGCGCGCATTGCGAGCGATGAGGGCTTGTCGGGTGGGTTTCGAACGGTTATCAATACCGGTAACGACGGCGGCCAAACTGTCGATCATCTTCACATTCACCTGCTGGGCGGGCGATCAATGCATTGGCCTCCAGGCTAGGCCGGCAAAATCTGCATCGTACTCAACAGCTCAGGAGAACGTTGCATGGGAAGAGCGTCGGGTCACAGACTTGTTGCCGCGTGCATCCTCTTCCTGGTAGCGGTTGCCGTCGCCAGCGGCCAAGGCGTGAAGGTACGAGTGCGAGACGGCTCCGCACGGGGTTTTCTTGTCTTGCGGAGTGAGACAGGGGCGATCCTGGCTTCGGGGGAGTTTAGCCAGATTCCCCAGGGGGATCGGGTGAAGCTTCGACTGGTCTTCCATTTCAAAGACGGCTCATTGGACGAAGAAACTACGGTCTACTCACAAAATTCAACTTTTCGTCTAATCAGCAATCGGCTGGTGCAAAGCGGGCGAGCTTTTCCCGAACCTTGCGAAATGACAATTGATGCACATTCCCAGACGGTGAGTATGCGCGCGTTGTCGAAACCGAATCAGGATGCAAAGACGGAACACATGGATATTCCACCTGACCTCTCCAATGGGCTGCTATTCAATTTGATCAAGAATCTGCAAAGCAACGACCCCGAGGTCAAGGTTTCGTATCTGGCTGCCTCGCCCAAGCCGCGCATGGTAAAGCTGGCGATCGCCATAGAGAAAGAGGGACATTTCACGGTTGCCGCCCGTCGCATCAAAGCTGCGGTGTGGTGCGTCAAAGCCGAGTTGGGAGGTCTCACCGGCATCGTGGCGCCGATGATCGGCAAGCAGCCGCCGGATACGCACGTATGGATCGCTGAAGACGGCGTTCCGACTATTGTTCGGGTCGACACCGCTCTGTATGTCGGTGGACCTGTTTGGAGCATCCAATTGGCCAGTCCGGTCTGGTAGCTGGAGGCGCGCTTAAGAAAGTCCTGCCATGAAAAACACCGGTGAAACGCTGAAGGGCTTTGTCAGAGTACGCGGCGCCCGGGAACACAACCTCAAAAATATAGACCTGGAAATCCCGCGTGACGCCCTGGTGGTTTTCACTGGAGTGTCGGGCTCAGGGAAGTCGTCTTTAGCATTCGGAACCCTGTACGCAGAAGCGCAGAGGCGTTATCTGGAGTCGGTGTCTCCCTATGCCAGGCGCCTGTTTCACCAAATGGCTGTGCCGGAAGTCGATGAAATCGATGGCTTGCCTCCCGCCGTGGCGCTCCAGCAGCAACGCGGGTCTCCGACTACTCGCTCTTCCGTCGGCAGCGTGACGACCCTATCAAATCTGTTCCGCATGCTGTATTCACGCGCGGGTGATTATCCGCCTCACCAAACAATTCTCTATGCCGAGTCGTTTTCTCCGAACACGCCGGAGGGCGCATGCCCGAAATGCCATGGACTAGGGCGCATCTATGAGGTAACGGAACGCTCCATGGTTCCGGACGATTCACTGACCATTCGGCAGCGGGCCATCGCAGCCTGGCCGACCGCCTGGCAGGGACAGAATCAGCGCGACATCCTCACCTCGCTGGGCTATGACGTTGACCGTCCGTGGCGCGAGCTGCCGAAAAAGGATCGAGACTGGATCCTGTTTACGGACGAGCAACCGGTGGTTCCGGTCTACGCCGGGTTTACTCCAAAAGAGACTAGACAGGCGCTCAAGCGCAAGATGGAGCCTAGCTACCAAGGCACGTTTACCAGCGCCAAACGCCATGTGCTGCACACCTTCGCAACCACCCACAGTGCTCTGATGA
>Ga0210391_10004713_pt1 | contig 11295 bp, 8 predicted proteins | sample IncBWC12OmetaG_FD_160573 | JGI IMG/M metagenome (GOLD analysis project Ga0210391, IMG submission 160573) | Forest soil microbial communities from Barre Woods Harvard Forest LTER site, Petersham, Massachusetts, United States - Inc-BW-C-12-O ...
TGGATCCTCGACGAACACCACCCCCACGCCATTCTGATGTTTTTCGCGCCCCAGCTCGAAGTGCACCACCGTCCCGCGCAAAGTCATCACGCTGGAAACCTTCGGATCGCTCGAAGCCTCAATCACCACGCGTACTTCAGACTGCAGCCGAGGCCGGCTGTGCAGCGCCAGGTAAGCTCCCTGCAAACTGATATCGCGCACCGTAGCTTTTTCCTCGAATGGCCTGCCGTCCTCGGTCTGCCCGCTCACCACCGCCGCAAACCGCAGCCGCCGCCGAATTCCCAGCCGCGTTTCCTTCATCTCCACGGCCACGCCGCGCTCGCTCAAGCTGATGGACATGCCCTCAGTCGCTGCCCAAGTCGCCGGAAATTCCTGCCGCGCCGCGGAAAGAAATCCGTCCACCACTTTGTCTGGCGAATCCGGATCATGATGGAACAAAATCAAGTTCCGCACCTTGGCGTCGCGCGCGATTTTCACTCCCTCTAGCCAGCTGGAGTGTCCCCAGCCTCTGCGGTCCGAAGCCAGCTGCTCCGGAGAATATTGCGCGTCATAGATCAGCACGTCTGCGCCATGTGCCAGTTGCCGCAGATTCTGATCGCAGGTGTGCTCCCCAGGCTCGTTGTCGGTGGCATACACGATGGAACCGCCGGTCGTTTCGATCCGGTAACCCAGGCATCCCTGCGGATGATTCAAATAACGCGCCGTGATATGCGTGCCGTGAATCTCAAATGTTTCCGCATCGGCCACTTCGCGAAAATCCCGCGCCGCCGTCATCATCGTCACATCTACGGGAAAATAGGGGCTGGCCAGCTGCGCTGCAAACACCTGCTCCAGGCTATTCGGCCCCAAATATTTGGATTGGAAACTATAAAAGTGGAAGCGATTCTGCGATTCGAAGAACGGATGAAAAAACGGGATGCCCTGAATGTGGTCCCAATGATAATGCGTCACCAGGATGTGCGCCTCAATCCCCATCCCGCGCTGCTTTTCCGTCAGATGGTTGCCGAGCATCCGCAACCCCGTGCCGCAATCCAAAATAAATTTGGTCCCGTCCGGCGCGGTCAGTTCCAGACAAGGCGTGTTCCCGCCATAGCGCCAGGTGTCGCGCTCGAGCGTGGGCGTCGAGCCGCGCACGCCCCAGAAAACCAGTTTGGCAGATTGGTGCGTCATCGCCGGGCGGTTAGCGACGCTGCGCGCCTGCGCCCCCTCTGAGAGTTGAGGTTCACGAAACTGTGCCATGGTAGGCGGGTGCAGCGAGGTAAGTCAATTGCGTTTCGGCCAACGCGTTCGTTCCCGGCGATCACCGTAAACCGCACCGTCATTGATCACGGACCCGCCGCGATTCCACCCTGTAAGCCAAACCAAATCGCGGTTAGAATCGAGCCGATGCACCAGGAAGCCCAGAAATCCGCCGGCCATTCTCACGACGGCCACAGCCACGGCCACGACCATTCCCACGACCACGGTCACAGCCACGGCCTCGGCGGCCATTCGCACGTGTCGCTTCCCGCCGAGGGCATGACTCTCGCACTAGGCGCCGCCGTCGTGGCCACATTCGCGTTGGTCGCCGTCGAACTGATAGCCGGCTACGCCGGCCATTCCATCGCGCTAGTCAGTGACGCTGTGCACAACCTCACCGACGTGCCAACTCTCGTGCTCTCCTGGCTGGCCATGCGCTGGGCGGCCAAGCCCCCCACGCCACAAAAAACTTACGGCTACCATCGTGCCGGAATCCTCGCGGCATTCGTCAACGCCATGCTGCTCACGCTCGTCTCCCTCGGCCTGATCTACGAATCAGTCCTGCGCCTGCGCACCCCGGTGGAAGTAAAGACCGGCCTCATGCTGTGGGTTTCGGTCTTCGCGCTGCTGATCAACGGCAGTATCACCCTCGCGCTGTCCAGCGGCCGCCGCGACCTGAATTTGCGTAGCGTGTGGATTCACAATCTAGGTGACGCGCTATCGAACGTCGCAATCGTCGTCGGCGCACTCGCAATCCGTTACACCGGCACCACGTGGGCCGACCCGGTCATCGGCATCGCCATCGGCGCCATGGTCCTGTGGTCCGGCATCGGCATTTTGCGCGAGAGCACGCACATCCTGCTCGAAGGCCTGCCGCGCAGCATCGCCCTCGAAGAAGTCGCCCGCGCCATGCTAAAAATCGAAGGTGTCCAGGAAGTCCACGACATCCACATCTGGACGCTCGGCACCGATCTCAACGCGCTCTCCTGCCACATCTGCATTCCAGACATGCACATGGAAGAAAGCGAAAAAGTCCTAGCGAGAATCCACGAGGTCCTCGATCACGACTTTCGGATCACCCACACCACCATCCAATTCGAACGCGCCGGCCTCCCAGCCGACGCCGGCCTCTACATGCCCGAACCCATCCGCCGCTCAGAAAGTTAGCGGCGCCGCGATTCGTCGCTCTACTTTCGGCAAGGCTTGCCCGTCCACTTCAGTCCGCAGGGGCGCTGCTCGTGAATAGCGCTGCAGCGCGATTCATCCTGAGATTCGGCAGCGCCGAATCGAAGGGCTGCGCCCCAGCTTGCCCAGGAGTCAACGATGCGGCGACTCGATAGGGGCACGACATGCCGTGCCCGCTGTCGCAGCGGCGGAACAGGTCCCGCGAGCTTTTCATTTGCTGGTTTCAGATCGGGGCGCCACAACTGCGTAGGCGCGGTTAGAAGTGACTACAGAGGAAGCTGCATCGGTGTCCCGCGCTCTTGATTCACGCGTTGCGTGGCATCAGCGTCGAAAATATCCGCTGACATAGTGAGCCGCCGCCCTTCCGGGGTGATGTAAACCACCTGTCCCTGTGTCATTGTGAAGGCCACCACGTCCAGATGGCTTCCGTCGCGCAACACCAGCGTCAGCGTGCCCACGTCCGGCAACGGCTCCTGCTGTTCGGCATCAACCTCCTCCGCCGCCTCGTGTTGCTCCGGTGCCCGAGCCGCCGCACTCCCTTCATTCCGCCCGCCATCTCGATTATCAGCGCGCTCGCCGTCCCGCTCGCCGTCGCCCGAGTTGTCGGCGGCGACTTGCTGATCATCGCCCTGCTGGCCCTCTTGCTCCACGCCTGCTTGCGCCTGGTCCACTGCCGCATCGCCCGGCGCCGCATAATAATATCCGCCAACTCCCAGCAGATAAACTACCCGCGGCGTACTAACCGGTGGCGGATTGCGTCGGCCGCCCAAAGGCGTGCCGATCGGGGCAAACACTCTGTTCCCAGTGTTGGGGTTTCGCAACGCTGAAGAAGAAAATCCCGCATGCCGCGAAGGTACATCGGCTCCATGAGCAATCGACCGCGCACGAACCGAGGAGTTGGCAACGGGAACTGCAGTGGGAACGCCTGAAGCCGTGCGCACGACGCTGGCAGGGTGTGCACCTGAAGAAACGGCACCAACATGGCCACCGGCAGCGAATCCACCGGACCCTCCGCGCTGCGCCGCAGCTACAGACGGCAGAGCCAGCAGCAGCACACCTACTAAACCGAACATCAACCGCGGTCTCATCGTTCTCTCCGCTGCGCCCTGTTCATATGACGCTGCAAACCACGCGCCGGTTGCCGATACTTTACCACCATCCGCCGCGCACCAATCCTTCGACTTTCCCGCACCGCTCGGGCACTTATCCCCTCGCTCCGGTGTCTATAGCCTAAGCCACAGCGAGTCACCGGCAAGCTCTCGCGGCGGCCTGCCCGCAAATTGGGCTTGGCTTTTCCCCGCACCCCGGATGTGCTATAAACGTGCGTCCGAAGGACTACTAGAAATGGGACAGCCGGAAGCCGTAGTTCCGAAGGCGCAAGCAGCCGAGCCTAAACTCAGCAATCGCGTGGCGCAGCCGGAGCCTTCGCAGTATTGCCCGCGATGTTCGGCCCGGCTGGAGCAGCGCAGTTGCAAAATGATCTGCGCGTCTTGCGGTTATTACATGTCCTGCTCGGATTTTTACTGAAGAGAAAGATCGCCGCCCCCGGGCAGTGACTTCTCAGCTCTACCGATTCCAAATACGATTTCGAATTTTCCAGGAGGCGCGAACGTGGCACTCAGAATGGTTGATAACGAAGTGAATGGCGTGACGGTGCTGGAGATCGAAGGGCGCATCGTGCTGGGCGAAGAAAGCAATGCCTTCCGTGAGAAGGTCAAGAGCCTGCTCGCCGCCGGCAAGAAACAGATTGTGCTGAACCTCGCCCAGGTCGGTTACATTGACAGCGCCGGCCTCGGCACCCTGGTAGCCACTTTCCACAGCGCCCGCTCGCAAGGCGCCGTCCTGAAGCTGGCCAACCTCGGCTCGAAGTTCAAAGAAGTCCTGCAAGTCACCAAGCTGATGACCGTGTTCGACACCTACGACAACGAAGCAGCCGCCGTCGCCAGCTTCGCCAAGTAATTTTTCGTTCGCCCGGTAGGGGCGCTGCTTGTGAATCGCGCTGCAGCGCGATTCATCCTGAGATTCCGCGGTGCGGGATCGAAGGGCCGGGCCCCTGCTTGGCTACCCTGCAGACTCAGTGTTTGTGCGGGTAATCCTGAGCCCGCCGCGGCGGGCGAAGAACCTCTCTTCGTCTTTTCCGCACCGAGGATTCCGCCCCTTCGATCATCTCTCACACGAATTACTTCCCGCTGCGCGCGTCCGCTTGCCCCGTAACATGCCCTTCCACCTGATAAATCGCAATCCCGCTTAATAATTTCGGATAAAAATCCGTTGATTTCTGCGGCAGCACATCGCCGCCCAGCGCAATATCGGCCACCTGCTGCACGCGCACCGGATTCAACAAACAAGCCAGCTGCGCCTCGCCGAGATCCACCGCCGCCATCGCCGCATTCATCTCGCGCTCATAACCCACATTCTTTTCCGCCGCCACGGCCTCCGCGCTAATCCCCAGCCCGCGTTCCATTATCAACCGGTGCAGCAACACCACGTCCAGTCCGCGCTGCGCCTCCGATACATCCGGCAGCATCGCTTCCAGATCAGCGTCGCGCCGCAGCAAAAATACGTAGAACGCCCCACCACCGGGATAAACGCCAATCGCGCGCCGCCCGTGGTTCGTCCCCTCGAAATCCTTGCGGAATTCGGCGTAAGCGCTCGCCCGCTCCTCCACATTCTGAAACGGGTAGGAATACCAATCAAACGCCTGCGCCACATTCGCGCGGAACTTGTCGAAATCAAAATTCGCCACGTTGCGGATCAGCCGGTGCGTCGGCAAAATCGTCAACCCCTTCGAATGCGTGTTGACGAACGTCATCATCGCAAATTCCGCCGCCGCATAAGGATCATTCACTCCTGCTGCCGCGCGCGATTCATTGCGAAAGTTCAAAGCCGTCTCATAACGATGATGACCGTCCGCGATGATCAGCTTCTTATCCGCCATCGCGCTCTGAATCCGCCGAATCGTCGCCACATCCGCCACCGGCCACAGCCGGTGCGTTACCCCAAATTCATCACGCAGTTCCTGCGGCGCCGATTTCTGCGCAGTTTCTTCCAGCAAGTTGTCAATCAGCCGCGCCGGATCGTTATACAGCATGAAAAGCTGCCCCGTCTGCGCGTGCGTCTGCCGCAACAGCTCAATCCGATCCGCCTTCGGCGCCGAAAGCGTGCGCTCGTGGCGAAAAACCACCTGCGCGTCGTAATCCTCCACCCGCCCTAGCCCAATGAACCCAATGCGCGTCTTCCGCGTGTGCGTCCCCGGCACCATATATTCCTGCGAATAAATGTAAATTCCCGGCGCCACGTCCTGAACCAGAATTTTCTCTGCAATCCATTCGCGGACTTTCTGGCCGGCGCGCGTGTACACATTATTTTCCGGCGTGTCGCTCGCGCCCACTCGCCCCTTCTCGATCGCGATCAAATTGTAAGGACTCGCGGCGTAATACTGCTCCTGCATCGCCGGCGTAATTTTGTCGTAAGGCTGCGTGAGGACTTTCTCCAGCGGCACGCGGTTCGTATCGTAGCGGAAGGCGCGAAAGGGTTGAATTTCAGCCATATGGGCCTCGGGTGGCGGTTTCAGCAACTTGAGAAACCCCAATTGTACCAGCCGCGCCACCACAATCCAAAAGTTCGCGCAACCATGCGCAGTGGGCAGTGTCCGGGCACGCGACTGATCAGGCCTCGGAGGTCGATGATGATTTTCACTTCGGCATGATGTTCTGATTTACGCGGAAAAAGTTCGCCGGGTCGCGGCGTCTCTTAATCTTCACCAGACGCGCATAATTCTTGCCGTACGTCGCGCGAATGCGATCTTCGCCCTCTTCCATCATAAAGTTAATATACGCACCGCCTGCCGCGTATGGATGAAGCGCATTCCAATACTCCTTAGCCCATGCGGAGACCATTTCCTTGTTAGCCGGATCTGGATCGACTCCGACGATCACCTGAGACCACGTAGCCTCGCGGTACCACCACGGCGTTGCCTGCTTCTTGACGCGCCGCACCGCGCCATTGATCGGGTAGAGGTGCATCGTCGATTCCAGGCTCGGTAATTTCTCCGCGAATCTTAGATGCTGCGCGATGGCCTCGTCGGAAAGTGTTTTTACGAAATCCGCCTTCCAATACCATTGCATCCCCGGCGGATACAGACGATCGAAAAGGCTTTGTAGCGCCGGATGCGGAATTGGACCAACCAGATCGATTGCTGGAGTCTTGAAACCCCGGATCGGTCTAAACACTTTCTCCGCCTTCTTCATTGCTCCGGTGTAACACCAAACGATGCCACACATCTTTTTGTTGTGCAGGTGCTCGGGGAACGGCGCCCACGGCGGCATGGTGTGGAAAGCAAAAAAACCGTAAATGTCATCGGGCGCCTTGACGATGAAGTTGCGGTACCAGCGCATCATCTCCGCAGCATCTTCCATCGGCCAGAACATCGGGCCACCATAGACGGTGTCCACCGGCTGCGCTTTGAATAGAAACGTTGTCACGACGCCGAAGTTGCCACCCCCGCCGCGCACCGCCCAGAACAGGTCAGCATTTTCCCTCGCATCGGCCGTGACGAACCGCCCGTCGGCCAGCACTATTTCGACGGCCAGCAGATTGTCGATTGTCAGGCCGTACCTTCGCGTCAAGTAACCGATCCCGCCGCCTAGTGTCAATCCGGCGACGCCGGTCGTCGAAATAATGCCCGACGGGACCGCTAGACCGAACGCGTGCGTGGCATGGTCCACATCGCGCCACAGTGCGCCAGCGCCGACCATCACGGTCTTCTTCTTTGGGTCCACATGAACATGGCTCATCGGCGAAAGATCGATCACCAATCCGCCGTCGCACACTCCCAAACCGCCCGCGTTGTGCCCGCCGCCACGAATCGCCACCAGCAAACGCTGCTCCCGGGCGAACTTTACCGCCGCCATGACATCGGCTACGTCGGCGCAGCGCGCGATCAGTCGTGGGCGCCGCTCGATCATCGCGTTGTACACCTTGCGAGCAGCTTCGTAGCTTGAATCGCCGGGCTCGATTAGCTCCCCGCGCAAGCTGGACCGAAATGCTGCAATCGCCGCTTCGTTCAGCATCGATATCTACCTCCATTCCCCGAAATTTGGCCCCGTTTTACTATTGTTGGACGCCAGATGGCAACAGCCAGAGTTATCCGGCTAACCGTGCCTTATCCGGCGATTTGGCCGGAATTCTCGATTTGCATCGCTCACTCACAAGTCAAATATCCGCTCTTGTCTGCAAACAACGAGCTTGTACCGAGAGCATGCCAAACCAAGACCGCAGCTCACACCTGCTTGACGCATTTACCGGAAAACAACCCGCTACCCAACCAGCCCCCGCTTGACGCCGCCTAGGCCCTGGGCTATAACTTCGTTTCCTCAGCTGCTTGGACGCGTATGCTCACCCACTGCAATCGCGGCTTCACTTGACGTAGATTCCTAGACGCCGGTCGGTCGTTGCGCTAACCCATTCTAAGAATATCCATCGCATTCATCGCAGGAGGCGCTCTTTTCACCGCGGAGGCAATCGTGAATTCTCAGCGCACCGCAATCAAATACCTGATTTTCAGCTGCATAATCGCCGGCGTAGTGACAGGAATTTCCGCCCTCACCTTCGGCGGCGATCTTACGAAGCCCGTGCAGCCGCGCGAGGCGTCGTTTCAAATCAAAAATGAATTCACCGTGAAGGTGCCAAAGGGCGCCAAATCCGTGCGCATGTGGTTCGCGGTCCCGCAGGAAGACGCCGTATCCGCCGTCCGCGATTTCAATGTCCACGCCGATTTCCCCGTTCACTATTTCAAAGACGATTGGGGAAATCGCGTCGGTTACGCGGAACTCATCGCGCCCCCCGAAGGCCCCATCGCGTTTCGGGAGGAGTTCGGCTTCACGCGCACCGAAATCCGCAACAGCATCGATCCCGCGAAGACGCGCCCGCTGACCGGCCAGGAACGCGCCGCCCTCTTCGCCTTTCTGCAGCCTTCGACTCACGTCATCATCAACGATAAAATCAAAACGCTCTCCGCGTCCATCACAGCAGGCGAAACGAATCCGATTCTAGCCGCGCGCAAAATCTACGACTGGACGCTGGAAAACGTGGACTACTGGGTGAAGGATCCCGATCACCTGAAGGCATCCCCGGTGGGCAGCACCGAATATTGCCTCACCAATAAAACCGGCAACTGCACCGATTTTCATTCGCTTTTTGCGTCGCTGGCAATGGCCTCCGGCATCCCCACCCGCATGGTCTATGGTTCACTTCTGAAACCCACTTTGAATGGCATGCAGATTGATGGCACCTATCACTGCTGGATTTATTTCTATGCGCCGAATTACGGCTGGCTGCCCCTGGACGTTTCGCTCGCGAATATTTACGGCAAGCAGTTTCAGGTAACCGAAAAGAATCAAAAGCTAGTCGAGCTCACCACCGCCACCGGTTACAAGGGATTCGATCCCGCCAAAATAGATTATTACTTCGGAAACCTCGATGAGCGTCGCGTAACCTGGTCCACCGGAAGAGACTTGATCATGCAGCCTCCGCAGGATGATGGACCCGTGAATGCTCTCGTGAAAATCTACGTGGAAGTGGACGGCAAACAGTACACCGACTGGACCCGCCAGTTCACCTACTCTGAGGTAACAAAGTAATGAGTCACCGGCTCGTCCGTATCGAACATGTAATCAATTCCCGCACAGTCGCGAAGACCGTGCAGCAAAAATTGATTTCATAACAGGAGAACACCTATGGAACTCTGGCGCCCCGATCCCACGTTTTATCCCTCCCCAAAAATGGCAATGCAAGCTCCGCCTGAAACCGTGGCCTTCGTAGCCATGCTCAATGCCCAAAATAACGGCCGCCCCGACGCGCTCGGCGTCGTGGACGTGAACCCCGCGTCGAGCTCTTACGGCACCATGGTCGGTCGCGTAGACATGCCCAACGCTGGCGACGAACTCCATCACTTCGGCTGGAATGCCTGCAGCGCCTGCCTCTGCCCCTATATGCCGCATCCGCATACCGAGCGCCGCTACCTGATCGTCCCCGGTATAAAATCCTCGCGCATCCATATCATTGACACTAAGCCAGACCCGCGCCGCCCGAAAATCGTAAAAGTGATCGAAGCGAACGTCCTCGCCGAACGCGCCGGCTACAGCAGCCCGCACACCGTCCACTGCGGTCCCGAAGGAATTTTCTGCAGCGCGCTCGGCTCCGCTTCCGGCGAAGGCCCCGGCGGAATTTTCGTAATGGATCCGGACAGCTTCGAAATTTTAGGCAAATGGGAAATTGACCGCGGCCCGCAATATCTGGCGTACGACTTCTGGTGGCACCTGGGCTATGACACCATGATCACCAGCGAGTGGGGAACTCCGCGCATGGTGGAAACCGGCCTCAACCCGGATATTCTCCTGAAAGGCGGCTACGGCCACGCGCTGCACGTGTGGGATCTGCGCAAACGCCGTCACCTGCAAACTTTGGATCTGGGTGCCGAACAACAAATGGCGCTCGAGTTGCGCCCCGCGCACGATCCCAGCCGCGCCTACGGTTTTCTCGGCGTAGTGGTATCGCTCAAAGACCTGTCCGCTTCCATTTGGGTTTGGCATCGCGACAACGGCAAATGGGCCATCACCAAAGTGCTCGATATTCCCGCCGAACCCGCCGACCCCGATCTCCTGCCGCCTCTGCTCAAGGGATTCAAGGCTGTGCCCCCGCTTATCACCGATATCAATCTTTCGCTCGACGATCGCTTCCTCTACGTTTCTTGTTGGGGCACTGGCGAATTTCTGCAATATGACGTCTCCGATCCTTTTCATCCCAAGAAAACCGGCTCCGTGTATCTGGGCGGAATCGTGCGCCGCGCCGCGCATCCGAAAAATCCCGGGAACGCATTGAACGGCGGTCCGCAAATGGTCGAGCTCAGCCGCGACGGACGTCGCATCTATTTCACCAACTCCCTGTACGCCCCCTGGGACGTGCAGTTCTATCCCGACGGAATTCGCAGCTGGATGGTAAAGCTCGACGCCCAGCCCGCCGGCGGCATGGCGCTCGACCCGAAATTCTTTCTCGAATTCGGCGACCTGCGCGGCCATCAAGTCCATCTGGAGGGTGGCGACGCCTCATCAGACTCCTACTGCTACTCGTGAATCATTTTCCGCTCTGGCCCTGGTTCGCGTTTTTTCTTCTTGGCGCCTATCATGGCGTTAACCCAGGGATGGGCTGGCTTTTTGCAGTAGCTCTGGGAATGCAGCACAAGCGCGCCTCCGCAGTGTGGCAAGCGCTCGTGCCGATTGCTGCAGGACACTTCGTAGCAATCGGCGTCGTAGTCGCCGCAGGCGCGATTGCCGGAGCGGTGCTGCCCCTGCTCTACGTGAAAATCGCCGCCGCTTGCGTTCTTTTCGCGTTCGGGATTTACCGGCTCATGCGCAAGAGCCATCCCCGTTGGGGCGGAATGCAAATCGGTTTTCGCGATCTGTGCATCTGGTCCTTCCTGATGGCCTCCGCACACGGTGCCGGCTTCATGCTGCTCCCCATCCTGCTGAAAATGTCGGCGCTCCACTCCGCAACCGGTCTTGGCGATTCCGCTCACCATCTCCACATGCTTGGTTTTGCCACCCCGTGGACCGCGCCCATCGCCTTGCTGGTCCATACACTCGGATATCTTCTGGTTACCGGCGCAATCGCGTTCGTGGTCTATGAAAAGGTCGGCCTCGAGGTCCTACGTAAAAACTGGGTGAATTTAGATCTCATCTGGGCCGTAGCGCTAATCGTCACCGCTATCTTCACGCTCCTGATTCCCACCTAGCGGTTTCAAGTCTTCAAATTCATCGCCGGCGTGAGCTCGTCGTACGGCGGCTGAGGACTTTCTCCAGAGGCACGCGGTTC